>Ga0306920_100011087_pt1 | contig 12140 bp, 8 predicted proteins | sample flu12Cox44000170_FD_204666 | JGI IMG/M metagenome (GOLD analysis project Ga0306920, IMG submission 204666) | Lab enrichment of tropical soil microbial communities from Luquillo Experimental Forest, Puerto Rico - flux4day.12C.oxic.44.000.170 (v2)... | ecosystem: Environmental > Terrestrial >...
CATTCCGGCCTTGCATCTCCTTTGCGCTGCCTGGATCAAGGAACGCCTCGAAGGGCTGGATGTGCTGTTGCTGGGGCTGCAGGGCTTTATCCTGAGCGTCGCTTTGCTGCAGCGAATGACGGTCCTGTGGGTTGTCTCCGCCGCGGTTCTTCTGGCGACGCTGGCTTGGATGTTTTGCCGTCGCAGTCCCAAATATCGCACTCAAGGGAAGCGGCATATCGCGATCGTAGCCGCCTTATTGGGGATCGTGGTGTTGACCAATGTATACACCAAGGCAGTAACTCATCCTGGTTCGGCAGCGAACGGTGATACGGCGGGTCATACTCTGTGGTGGCCTTTATTCTACAATCTGCAATTTCACCCGGACTGGGAAACTCGTTACGCCCCGGACTACGGCAACAGAACCGGCGACGATCTGGTGGGGTTTGCCGCGCGGCAATATCTCGCAAATCATCGCGAGGATTGGCCCCGCTTGAATCCGGAGGGCCGCGACGCATTCGAACTTGCTCTCAGCCAGGAGACGATGGAATATTTGTGCAGGAGAATTTTCTTTGAATTTATCACGCGCGATCCATACTTTGCGCTGGAGGTGTGGACGCGGTTTAATTTTCGTTCAGTCGAGTACTATACGTCGAACTTCGTACAGTCATTCCTCGGCTGGGCGCGGACCGGCTTCCTGGCTGTCCTTGTCGGCTTTGGGTTTGTCTTCGGGCTGGCAGCGAGCACGCGAAGCATCCGCGAGCTGGTTGCGTTCGTTCCGCTCGCAGCCTTCCTCAGCGTGATCTCCCTCGCACCGAATTGGGTCATTGTCATCATTCCCACGTCGTTGACCGACTATTTCGTGCTCCTCGCAATCTTCTTGTCGGTCGCTTTCGTTGCATTCGGCGTGGGTGGGGGAATTCTCACCCGCATGGCAGGCAGCGTGATCTTGGCTGGCCGCTCCCGCGCATCCGCGTCTCTTGCGCCCGACGAACTCCCGCGGGAAACTATGACGTGAAGATCGGCAGTTCGCCGTTTGCGGCTTGACTTTGGCCTTGGCCAGTTGCTCCGGTGATCCGGAAACAGTAGCGTCCCGCAGTCGCTGGTCGCGGGCAGACCTGTCTATATTCGTTGGTGACCGCTTCAAGTGCCGCTTGGGCTTTTGCTAGGGGGTAGGTACGTGGATTTCTGCACTCGTCATTGCAGGAGTGCTCCCGTCCGGCAACACGAGACGGGGCTGGTCAGCGGGGGTGTCCCTACATGACGCATTGACTCTCACGGCTTCGATCCGAGAAACCGATACCCAGCCGTGGGTATCGTAGAGGTCGTTATAGATTATGGCGATCCACAGCCGGCCCCCGTGACGTGAAGCAAGTTCGGCGGACACTTCCGCAGTCAGGACGGTGGTGCCATCGGCGAGCAGCGACCGTTCGACCTGAAGGGGCTGGTCGCACACAGTCAGCTGCAGCCAACTGGCTATCTCCGCCGAGCGCAGATGATGCGCTGTGACGCGTAATTGGTATGCGTGTCCCGGCACCAGCCGAACGAACACCGACGCATGCTTGCCGCCGCCCATCCATCGCGCCGACAGCTGTGCCTCCGGATCGTTGTCCGGTTCGAACCAGCCGATCCCCAGAAAACAGCCTCCGAGCACGAGGTTCACCTCGCCCGCTGGCACCTCCATCGCGAGAAAGGCGTCCCAGCAGGCACGATCGATCTCCGATATGGCCGTCAAGCCATCACGCTTGATTGAATCCAGTCGCTCGAGTGGCACGTCCAACCCGAGGACCGTGCGCCGCAAGCTGCGCAAATCAAGCGAAAGACCGCGGCAGATACGAATCAATTCGGAATCGGCAGAGCCGCCCTCAGCCTCTGCCTCGGCGCAGCGGCGTGACTTAACCAGATTTTTTTTGAGCAGCGGCGTGAAATGAAAACTAACCTCGTCAAATGACCGGGCGAGACCACAAGCTTTGCAACTCTTGAAATCCCGCTTACGGCGCAACCGCCGGTAGATGTCGCTGTTCCACAAGCGTTCGAATGCATCGTAATCGCTGTATATATCCGTAGTAAAAGTATCCTCAATCCAATGGCAGCACGGTGCGATTCCGCCGAGCTGGGATTTTCCGTTATTCAAGTACGCTGCCTCGACCGGGTCGCGACACAAGCTGTCGAGATCGACATTCTCGAGCTTGGGATTGGTATAAAAGCGAGCTGCCTCCAAACGCACGCCAAGGCTGGCGCCCAACGCGGCGGCCTCATCGAGCACGTCGTTGTATTTGTCCTTTATCCAATAGATCGACATGTCGATTTTGCTGTCATCGTGCACCTGCATCGGCGTTATGACGGCATGCGAGCCACCCATGCCGGCGACCAGCCGGACGAAATCGAACACGTCATTGATGTTGTCGCGCTGCACCGGCACTATCATGCGAACGCGACTGCGATCGGACGCCGGCAGCGCGGCAATAAACTCACTGATGCGCCGAATCAGATTGTTCCACCAGGCCTGCGGATCTGCGCTCCTTTGCCCCACCGGCCGCATTTCGCGGAAATATGCCTCGGCATTCGATGCATTCAGCGAGATACCGAGAGAATCGAGATGCCCGGCAACCAATGCCGCCAATTTGCGACTCAACGCCGTTCCGTTCGTTGTAATCCGCAATAGAATTGCTGGGTTGATTTCATACACCCAACGCAAGATTTGTTCCAACCTCGGATGGATAAGCGGTTCGCCAATTCTGCCGGATAGTCCCAAATAATGGGCGGCACGCAACGGTCGTTCGAGTTTCTGTAGCTTTTCGATTTCGGTGAAGCCACCGGTATCACCGGTCGCGGCGACATACGCGCCCCGCCCGCAGAACATGCAGTTCAAATTGCAGTAGTCGGCCAGCTCCATGTAAACGACTTTAGGCAGCGGATCTGGTTGTACCCCGATCGCGTCCAGCCGAAGTCCACTCAACGCAGTGCCCTCCGCAGCTTGTAAATCAGCCACGTCCACCGTCTCCCAAGAACCAATCCGCGTCAAAATTCGGCAATATCACCAGCCATTTGGCCAGCGGTTCTCCCAACCGTACAGCCGTTACTCTCAATACTGCTATCCGACAATTGAGGCAATAGGCTTCAAAGTTCCGTGAAGGCGTCCGCAAATCGATCCGTGACGGTAGTTTCCCCACTCGCCCCCAGGCCGTGGGAAGACTGGTGCGTACAGCCTCGAACTGACGCATCCTATGGCGCAGAAGTCGTCCCGGCGCCACCGCCGAGCATTCTAGCGCGGCTTCAACAATCCTGGAATCTACAGGAGCACCGCAAGGTACGGCGCCGTCAACCGGCAAGCGTGACGCTGCGGGCCCGCCTGAGAACCGCCTGCCAGGCACTCGCATGGTCCATAAGACCTTGGCGCCCCATGTGGCATCCGTCGAAGCGATCCGTGATAAGGTCTGTATCGGGACCGGGAAGAATCCCTTTGTTCGGATCGATCACCGTGCGCTGGGCCTCGCGGATGACGGCCTGCGCGGCGGAATAGCCCGGCGGCACCGCGAAATAGGAAGCAATCGCGACATGGATCGGCGCCATGATGCCAAGATCGCGCAGCGACGCCACCAGCTGGCCAAACGACCGGACATAAGACTCCGCGCTGGTTCCATAGAGCGAATCGGCTTCCCCCTGGTGCCACAGCACTTGGGACGGCTCGAATCCCGCCTCGCGCAGCCGCGCGATCCCATAGCGCAACCGATGGTTGTAGGTCCCGCCGGGAGCCCACTCGGCCACCGTTGAGCCTCCCACGCTCAAGGGACACAGGACGATGGATCGAGCAAATCCGTCCCTGATTAACGCATCTCCGAGGAGGCACCACGGGCTACCGCCATCGCCGGTCGCGCCGAGCAGCGGGTCCCGCGCGTGATAGAACAGGCGATCGAACAAGTTGAAATTGAACACCGTCTCGGCCGCGGTGAACGGGGTCTCACCATGATTGCCGCCGTTCGATTGGCCGATGATGAGAAGCACCGGTGGCTCGCCCATCTCCTTGCGGGCGACCGGACGACGATCGTCCACGCGGCTCGTATCGACTCCGTGTAGATAAACGCCCGAGTCGACCGCGTGCTGGTAGCTGGATGGAATCATGGAATGCGCGAGCCCGACGATTGACCCGCGCCGCTTACTCTAGCGATATAAGCTGCCGAAAACGAGCCGGGTTGGCCCCGCAGGTTGTGGCGCCGCGACGCCTTTGCTACGGTCGATGCATCCAAAACACCGGAGATTTGGCACGCGTGTATCTCGTGATGACCGATCGCAACGGCTTGATCCGGCTGATCCCCAAAAATGCCGTCTGGGCGGAGGTCGGCGTCTACAAGGGCGATTTTTCTCAGATCGTTCTCGATACCTGCGCCCCCTCCCGATACTATCTCATCGACAATTGGAAGTTCGACATCAAGGAACACAATCCGTTCGAGGACGACACGGAGAATTTCGCCAATTTTGCCGGACGGGTGCACTGGGAGCATTACGGCGACGACCCCGACACGCACCAAGAGCAGAACTTTCAGCATGTAACGCAGCGGTTTTCCGGCGCGCCCAATGTGCAGATCATCCGCGAGCGCTCCACCAAGGGCATTCAGAGCCTTCCCGACGCGCATCTCGACGTGATCTACATCGACGCCAACCACCAATATGAACATGCGCTGCGCGACATGATGCATGCACGCAAGAAGCTGAAATGCGGCGGTATCATGCTGATGGATGACTTTTACGAAGGACCGGGCGGATACGAGCAGAACGAGGGCGTGATGGGTGCGGTCAACACCTTCGTGAAGCGTCACGACTACGTCTATCTCACCGCTAGCTGCGGGTCGTTCGCGAACGTCGCCCTTACCGATGACCCGAGCTCCCCGTTCGTGCGGCAGTATCTCGACAACCTCAAAGAGAGCGATTTCCAGTTCATCGGGATCTCCGACGTGCTCGTCCCCAACCTGCGCTACAAGCTCTATCGCAAGCGCAATGGGGACTACCGCTGGGTCGCGCTGTTGTAGCGCGTCGACTCCTGTGGCGCGGGGTGTGCTCAAGACCGAAATCCCGATCACGGCTTAATGGCGATCCGGTAGTCCACCGCGACCTGCACGAACAGCAGATGCACGCGGTCGCGGGCGACGAATTCCGCGACCGCGTCGCGCCTGCTGTTGCCTTCCACCCCAATCACGCCGCCCGACGACACTTTCGGCAGGAAGGTGGCGATCGCTTTCCGGTTTGCCGGATAGGATTCGGACGTGAGGCCGAGGAACACCACCGGCTCGGCTTGCGCGATCGGCTCGCGCGGATAGCGCCGGACCGCGATCCTATCGGCCGGGTAGCCAGTCTCGGTAAGCGCGTCGGGTAGGGGCTCCACTTGGCGCGACCTGGACCAGGCAGGCGTACCGGCGATGAGGTCGCGCGCGGTTCCCCACAATTCCAATTCGGTTTCCGCCCGATGCAGCGGATCGGCCGAGGAATCGAACAAAACCAGCTGTCGGCTCGTATCGCCGCACTGCACCAACGCAGCGGCAATCGCCGCGAGCGTCGCGGTCGCGCCATAGCCACAATCGACGACCTCGCCCGCTATTCCGGCATGCGCCAGGTACTGTACGATTCGGTAGAGCGCGAACGCACGGGGCGGCGCCAGCCTGTATCGGTCCTCCGCGTCGGTCAGGAAAGCCGTCAGCGAGGCGTCGCAGCTTGCGAGCGCCCCGGTCAAATCGATGGCGGACGGGTGGCCGGGCGCGGCGCTGGCTGGCGCAATGGGCGCCTTGGCCGGTGCCGGCGTGTTGTGGGGCGCGGCAGCAGCCACGAGCAAGGCCTCATGGTCAGGCTTCTTGAGCAGGCGGTAACCCGCCCGGTCGAACGACCGCAGAACCCATTGCTTGGCGAGATTGATCATATCGAAACGACGCACGGCTCGAGAAGGTTAGCAATTCTGGCCGCCTGCGCAGTGCCGCTACCGACTTCCTGCCGCGCTTTGCCATAGGGATTCACGAGAGCGCCAAGAAACGAGACGAAAGCCATGGCTATTCCGCGCAGATCGGCCGCCGACGGCTAGCCAGTCGCTCCAAGGGCATACCGTATATTCGAGGGGCCGGGGGCATGAAATTTTTCCGACGTCCTGATCACCGCTTTGGACATTCGCGGCGGCGGTCCCTATCTGGCGCGAGGTGCTTACCCGCCGCGGAGGCCTGTGGCGGCCGAGATGGCGTGGATGGGGCTGGCAAGGACCTCGTTGGCAGCAGCCAAGAATGGCTCTTTCTTTGGTCGGCTGATCGGGAGCTTCTCGTGAACGCCATAACCAATGAACCAGCGAATAGCGAACGTCGCCTCGCGATTTTTGAATCCGGTTCGGTGCCGAGGTATTTTGGCATGCCCGGCGCCGAGGGAGCTCTCGCAATTGCAATAGTTGAAATGCACAACCGTAACTTGCACGATGGCCAATTTTGGCAGAACGAAGCTAAAATGATCAATCTTTTCAACAGAACGGACGGCGAGGTACGATGCGGCGGCGCTGACCTACGCTTATCGCCATGCCTGTTCACGTGGCCGGACATATGGACGGTGATGCGCTCGATTGATGTGACAACGCCCTCGCCGCCAGAGTCGATCGCGGGTTTACGCCGCGCGATGGTTAATCTCGAATACCGCAGGCACGGCGGTGGTATGCCCGCGATGTCGAAAGGTGAGGGCTCCTGTAGTTCTTGATCTCGGTCAATCAGCCTGCGCGCGTCGCTCGGAGAAGTTGGCGCATTACATTTTCCGACCTCGCGTGCGTTGCGCGCGGGAGGCACTTCCCGCCAAGAACAGTTTCATGGTCACTGATGCCAAGCTGGTGGAGAACCTCTTCGAACAGGGCGAGCGGCTCGTGTCCTCCGCCTGTGCGCCGCTAGCGCGTACCATCGGATGTGTGACTGTCTCAGCGCAGCTCGCGCTCAATCAATGTCCGATGTTCCGCTTTAGCCGGCGCACGACGCGTCCGCCGAGGTACTTGGCGATGTCGACCGCAGGCATTTCATTCAGATTGGCATAACTGATTTCTTTCGTGACCTGTCGGGCCCGCCTCACGCTATAGTACTCCCCGTCGACCACGAGCTGATATCGGTCAGTCGCGCTTTCCGGCAGCATGGGTTCATAGACGCCCTGGATCGGAACGCAAAATTGCGTATCGTGCAGCTTCTTTTGCAGAATCACGAGGAGGTGGGTCGTCTTCGCATTAAGCGTGAGGAATTCGAGGAGCCTGGGTTCCCACGGCACGAGGCTCGACAGCGACCAGTCGGGTCCGACCCAGGTTCCGAGAGTTTGGTAGGAATTATAGCGGGCCAACGCATCGAACAGGTTCGGTTGATAGTTGAAAAACCCGTGTTCGAGATGAACGGTGAACGGCAGCGCATGCAGCATCAGGCCGCCCGCCCGGGTGAAGTCGTGAATCATCTTGAAGGCGTTGCGCTGGTCGAGAACGTGCTCGGTCGTGCCGTGGTTGGTCGTGAGTCCGTACCTCCCACGTGATTGCGGCGGCACCGAATCGAAATTGATATCGAGCGTCAGCGATCCGAAGTTGCCGTCGATGTCCACGCAGTCGTACTTGAAGCCGAGCTTTTCGTGGAGGTGGCGCGACGCGGCGTGTCCAGTCCCGGTGGCATTGATGTAGACGTCGAGCTCCTGGCTCGGCGGGACCGGACGTCCAAACGCCTCGAACAGGCCGGTCAGCAGCCGCCGGTCAGGACACCAGACGCCTTGAGAACCCAACTCCACGACGCTATCAATCCCATCAAGGGCTCCCAGCAGTTTGAGCTGACGATAAAGCGCCAAAATCGGAGGACCAAGACCCATTGCCTTCAACCTCAGTGATACGTTCGGGGCAAATTGGATGGTACCTGTCCAGAATGCAATTGTTTTGTGCGCGCGTCGGCGGCCATCCGGGCGCTGACCGCCGACGTGAGATAAAGACCGGCAAATGGATCTCGGGTTCAACCGCAAGGCCGAATTCACCAAGTGGGTGGTGAGTGCGGGGCTTCTGACGGAACCCTTCGTATTGATCGACGTTGGCGTACAGGGTGGGGAAAACATCCGTTGGCGCCCGTTGGGCGATCATCTCGTTGTGCACGGCTTCGATCCCATCGAGGAGGTTGTGCAGCAATTGATCGAAGAGAACCGCGGCCGCTCCAATCGGCACTATCACTGCATGGCACTCGGCGATGCCGACGGCGAGCGGACCTTCTACTTCAATTCGGCCAATCCGACTGCCAGCTCGATGTATCGGCAGGGAACCGGCCGCTTTGAGGTGGAGACGGTGGAGCAGGTCCGGATGGTGCCAATGCGGCGATTGGACAGCCTGTTGGCCGAAGACGTGATCCCCAAGGCTGATTTCGCCAAAATCGACGTTGAAGGATTCGAGAAGGACGTGCTGCTTGGTGCGCGCGAGCTGCTGCGTGCCGGCGTACTTGGATTGCAAACCGAGACGAACTTCGCAGCGAGTCCCTCCTATCCGAAGGGGCATTTTGGGACACTCGCGGAGCTGGCCCTGGAAAATCACCTTTTGGTATTCGACATTGCATTCAATCGAATTCCGCGCGCGAGCTACCAACGTGCACTGATCCGCAAAGGGCTGGAGCCCATTTCCGAACAGGATGCTCTCGGCAGACCAGCGACAGTGGACGTTCTTTTCAGCCGGGATCTCATCGACGAGGTCGACCACCCCGACAACTATCAGGGCCCCTGCCGCCCCTTCAGCGTCAGTCAACTGATCAAGTCCATGATCATCTTCGAACTGCACGCATTGAATGACGTCGCGCTCGACACCGCCGAGCGGTTTGCCAAACGCCTCGGCGCGCACTTGGACGTTGATCGGGCCGTCCGTCTGCTCGCCGATCCGGATTGCATGACGAACGAGTATCAAAAACAAATGCGCGCGCAAATCCGCGCATTCGAGCTGTCGACCAGCTGGCGAATAACGGCACCCCTGCGGTGGGCGAAGACGATGGTGTTTGGTGCGCCTGCCAACAGTCGCAAGTTGGACGGCTAAGCACTCCCCACGCTTGGTGGCCTTAGCCCGCCGAGGACGATATGCTCCGTTCGGCAACGGCGCGGCAGCTAGCCGGATACCAGGTTCCGTAAACCCCGAAAGCCAATGAGACCACCAGCCCGCCTGATCATCCCGCTCTGGGGGTCTGTCTACGCCGAAAAACTGACGTCGATGACGTTACCGGCGCTGCTCGCGCCCGGCAACTTGCCCGCGCTCGCGGCGATGTTCGATGTCGAACTCGTACTTGTCACCGAAAGCAAGCTCATCGATTACATTCGGCGGGCGCGCTCGTTCCAGCGGCTCACCACGATCTGCGAGGTCAAATTCGCCTCGCTCGACGATTTGATGCCCTGCGAGCCCGGCGAATACGGCGTCGTTTTGACGGCTGCGTTATTCCGCGGTTTCGTCGATTTGGGCGCGAAGGTGACGGAAACGTTTTTGCTGTTTCTCAACGCCGATTTCGTCATTGCCGATGGATCGTACCGGCGGCTCGCGGAGCTCATGCGCGAAGGCAAGCGCGTCATTCATGCGCCGAGCTTCCGCGTCGTGCTCGAGGAGGTGTGGCCGCAGCTCGCGGCGCGGGTCGATCCAGAGAGCGGCATGCTCGCAGTCAAACCGCGCGAGATGGCCAAGTTGGCCTTGACCCACAAGCACCTCACCGTGAAGGCACGCACCGTGAATCAGCAGCTCTATCATCAGTGGTGCATGGATCAGATCTATTGGTATGTCGATGAGGACACCATGGTGGGCTACCAGTGGCCGGTCGCTCTCGTCGCAATTAAGCCGGAACGGGTGATCACGGAGCCGGTCCTCGTATGGGACTTCGGCTACCTTCCGGAGGCAGCGCCGACGCTTGAGCCTTACTTCCTCGCTGATTCCGATGATTTTTTCATGATCGAGCCGCAGAAGCGCGTTACCGGCGAAGAACTCGTGCGTCCAGGCGGGATTTCGCTCGACGCCATTGCGAAATTTCTCTCCGACTGGACCACCCGCGAGCAGCGCCGCTGCGGACGGCAGCTCCTGACGATACACGCCGATGACCTTCCGGTCGATATTGATGACGTGATCGCTGAGTCGCGCCACTACATGAACGAAATCGCCCGCCGACTGTCACCCGAGCCCCAGCCGCATATCGGGCACGCCCGGCTCGGGCGCTGGTTCACGGAGACGACCCGGCGCCTCGAAGAGAGAAGCGCCGGCGGCGGCAGCCTGGCAGCGTCGACGTCACCGCCGATCGAAAAGGAAGCCCGCGAACCGTCGCACATTCTCCGCTCGATCCATACGGCGCTGTTTGGTCCGTTACCGTTCCTGCGACCTGCGCACCCGCTCTGGCTCGACACCTTCGATGTCACCGCGCAACTCGCGTCCTGGTGCCGGGAGGGTCAGCGGATTCTCTGGCTGGGCTCCCGGGATTCGTTGTTCAGCAGCATCCTGAAAGACCGCAGCGATCCGACAAGCCTCTTGATGACGAAGCCGAAGAATCAGGCGGCGGGCGGAGATTTCTTCGATGCCTGCTTGTGCGAGCTCAGTCCATCCGAGCTCACGACACTCCCCGCCTTGCATCGCCGGATCCGCACCTTGGTGAGAAACCGCGGCAAGGTCCTTGTCCATATCAACAATCCCTATTTGACTCCACTCGGGATGGGGCAGTTCGCCGCCTACGAGGCCGTCTTCCCGGATGTCGACAAGTCGGCGATTCGGTTCCACGGGACGTGGCTCACGGCGCAGATTCGCAAGGTATACCTGCGAGCCGCAACTTCGTTTCCCGCAGACTCTCTTGCCCGGGGCATCTTGGCCGGCTTCGCGCTGGTAGCATTGGCGCCGATGGCCTGGCTCGCGAACAGAGTCGCGGCACGGCGCGACACGAGCGCTTTCACGCCGAACTGGACGAGCGCCGTCCTAGAACTCGAAGTCGTTCGCAAGGACGTTTCCGCATCCCGTTGCGCCAGGCGCGGCACGAGCAAGCGCATGCCCCCGGCACGGACACGATCTAGCCGCCTTTTGCCAGGCTAACAAACTGATCTAACAACAGATTCTGCTCGCCCGTCGAAAACTAGGTCGGGGCTCCTCGGGCCCGCTGCACGGCTCGTTGCGACCCCGCAAAAACAGGAGACGTGACACCAAAAAATGTGTATGAGGTTCCCGAATTCGGCTGCCGAGCAGGGGGACTTTCGCGGCCCGTCCACCACCCATCCTCTCCCGAAAAATCACCGGCTCGAGAAAGGGCGTCCGTTCGTTATGCAGAATGTGCTGATCACCGGTGGTGCCGGCTATGTTGGCCATCTCCTCACGCCGCGGCTACTTTCAGAGGGGTACCACGTTACGGTCTATGACCAGCTTTATTTCGGTTGCCGGCTGCCCAATTCTCCTGATCTGAAGGTCATCCAGGGCGATATACGCGACACGCCCAAGCTCGCAGAGGCGCTCGTCAGTCAGGACGCCGTCCTCCATCTCGCCTGCATCTCCAACGATGCGAGCTTCGAGCTCGATGAAAAGCTCTCGGAGTCCATCAACTACGATTGTTTCGAGCCCCTCGTGGTCGCGGCGAAGAAAGTGGGCGTGAAACGGTTCGTGTACTGCTCCTCCAGCTCAGTCTACGGCGTGAGCGATTCGCCCGACGTGACCGAACAGCATCCACTTGTGCCGCTTACGCTCTACAACAAGTTCAAAGGCTTGTGCGAACCGATCCTGTGGAAGTACAAGGCGGACGACTTCACCTGCGTCGTCATCCGTCCGGCCACCATCTGCGGATACAGCCCCCGCACCCGCCTTGATCTCTCGGTCAACATCCTCACCAACCACGCGGTCAACAAAGGCGCGATCACGGTGTTCGGCGGCAACCAGATGCGGCCCAATCTGCATGTCGACGACATGGTCGACGCCTACGTTCTGATGCTGACGGCGCCGCATGAAAAAATCCACGGCGAGACTTTCAACATCGGATTTCAGAACTACTCGATCGCCGAGATCGCCGGCATGGTGAAGAAGGTGGTGCAGGAGGAGATGCCGGAAAAAGGCGAGATCAAGATCGTCACCACGCCGACCAACGACATGCGCTCCTATCACGTCAATTCGGACAAGGTGAACCGCGTCCTCGGCTTCAAGCCCAAGCGCAGCATCGAGGACG
>Ga0306920_100011090_pt1 | contig 12139 bp, 12 predicted proteins | sample flu12Cox44000170_FD_204666 | JGI IMG/M metagenome (GOLD analysis project Ga0306920, IMG submission 204666) | Lab enrichment of tropical soil microbial communities from Luquillo Experimental Forest, Puerto Rico - flux4day.12C.oxic.44.000.170 (v2)... | ecosystem: Environmental > Terrestrial >...
CCGATGGTGGCGGACCTGTCGCTGATCAGGTTGCGTACATCGGCTGGCAGGTTCGTGGACCCATCGAACCACCATCGAAGGGCGTGTGTGTCCAGAAGGGCGGTCATTCGAAGCCGAGCTCGCTGAGCTCCTCATCGGTGAGAGGATCGAATGCATTAGGCGCTGCCCAGATTTGTCCCTTGAACATATCGGGGATGCGCTTCTTCGCTCCTCCAGGTATTGGCACTAGCCTGGCGACGGGTTCTTTGCCGCGCGTGATAATGACCTCCTTGCCCTTTTGGGCTTCGCGAATCAGGCGGGAGAGGTTGGTCTTGGCTTGGTGCACCGTGTAGCTCATTAGCTGAGCTTACTGGACTAAGCAGGATTTGCCAGCACCGTCCAGACGGAGGGATTCAGGGCCCATGGGAGAAATGGGCTCTTGAGATAACGGTCTCCGGCAGGAAGTTGGGGCAGCATCACTGTTGCCGCCCGTCTATAATTCGCTCACGGATTGATTTACCACCCGTCTATGTAGTGCAAGCGCTAGAAACGATTAGGCTTGCAATTTGCGGACAGGTAGACACGAGCATGCCGGCCGAAGCGGTAGCAGTTCCCCTCACGGTTGGCTCGGGGCTTGCACCCCAAGGCGCGCAACGGTATCCCCAGGAAAATCGGCGCGCCGCGGGATCCCCGCTTCGCCTTCCTGAGACATCGCGGGTGGGGGACGAGACATGCTCGTCTTCGCCCAATGTGCGAGAGTCTACGGCGGGGCAATCCCAGAGCCGCATGAACGACACGGAGCTGATACGAGAGGCTCAGCGTGGCAATCGCGCCGCGTTTGAGGAACTCGTCCGCCAGTACGACGGCGCTGTCTTGCGGCTGGCTTACCACCTTACGCATTCGGAGCAGGACGCCCAGGACATCTACCAGGAAGCCTTTCTCAAGGCCTACCGGAATATTGGCAATTTTCGCTTTGAATGCTCGTTCTACACCTGGATCTACCGCATCGTGACCAACCTGTGTCTCGACCTGCTGCGCAAGCGGCAGGTCCGCAAAGAAGACTCGGGAGTCACGACGGATCCGGACGGCGACAGCTATGACCTGCTCGACCAGGTGGCCGATCAGCGGTCAGGAGCCAGTCCGGAACGCGACCTGATGCGTCGAGAATTGGGAGCGCGTATTGCCAAGGCGCTGGGAAAGCTGACGCCGCGCGAACGGATGGTCTTCGAGATGAAGCACTATCAGGGCCTGAAGCTGCGCACCATTGGCGAGATTTTGAATACGACTGAAGAGACTGCCAAGAACACTTTGTTTCGCGGCACACAAAAGTTAAGGGTCGCGTTGAAAGACATGAGGACATAGGAGAGCGGTCAAACAAGCCGCCTGTGCTCAGGATGATGGAGCCCTAGGTTCGGGATGAGGTAGCAACTATGAATTGCGATTGGGTACAAGAGAATATCACGCTGTATCTGTACAACGAGCTCGCCGACGACGCCAGGCATGAGCTGGAGCAACACGTCGCCCGCTGTAAGGCGTGCGCGGCTGAGATGGCAGACCAGCAGCAGTTTCAGACACAGCTCAGTGCATTGCCGGTGATCGATCCATCTCCGAGTTTCCTGGCCGCAGCCCGAATGCGGCTCCAGGAATCCTTGGAATCCATCGAACCCCATCGCGCCTGGTATCACCGCTTTGCTTTTGACCCCACCGCCTGGTTGCGCCAGATTCGCTTCTCTCCCGCATTGGCGACAATCATCTTCCTGCTTGGTTTCGGCGGTGGCATCGGCACGATGTATCGCGCAGCCAGCCCGGGCAAAATCGTCCCGCCAGCTTTTCAGCCCGAGAAACACACCGAAGCCACCATTAGCGGAATTACCTCGATCGAACGGAAGCCCGGCACGGACCAGGTACAGGTGAATTATGATCGTGTGCTGCCGGAGTCGGTACAAGGCTCGGTTACTGATCCCCAGGTGCACGATCTGCTTCTGTTCGCCGCCAAGAGCAATGACAATCCGGGCGTCCGCCTGGGTTCGGTCGAGGCCCTGGCAGCCAAGAGTGACGATCCGCAGGTGCGCGAAACCTTGACCTATACCTTGCGTTACGACAGCAATCCGGGTGTGCGTTTGCGCGCGCTGGAGGGTTTAAGTCCCTACGTGAAAAAGGACATCCGGGTGCGGAATGCGGTTCTGGAAGCGCTGCTGAACGACAGCAACCTGGGAGTCCGGAGCGGCGCTCTGCATTCGCTGGAGACGGTGCGCGCCGACAGCAGCGTGCGTATGGCATTGCAGCAGCTGGCCAAGGAAGATCCCAGCGAATATATCCGCCATGAATCGAAGAACGCGCTGGCCTCGATGCCGGATATTTACTAGCCGCCAGCAATTTAGCAGCTGGCAACTGTCAGTTAGTGATGAGGGATTGGCCAACCGGCGAACGGATTAGCTCTGGCTGGTCAGCGTGATGGATCTTCGGGATCGGGAGGTTGTCAGGACTTGTCGCTATGCAAATCCCCGGTATGGCAAAGCATCTGATTTTCCTCAAGCGGGCAAAAACAGATTACCTCGGTCATCGCAGTGACCGGGCGATGACAACTGTTGAGTAAAGGTGTTGGTTAATTTCTAATCGCTAGTTGCTAATTGCTACTCGGAAATGAGGATTCGTTGAGTCAGGGTCCCAAGCGTGAGGTCCGGTATTGGAAGGCTGTGGCAGCCCTCGCCGCTGTTGCGGCCGGGGTGCCGTTATGGGCGCAGCAGTCGCGTGTCTATCGCGACGGCAATGCCTGGGTCGAGGAAGTGACCGGCACGTTGCCAGCCGGACGCGAAGTTCGTGTCAACACCGACTTGGGTGACGTGCGAGTGCAGGGCAACTCAACAGCATGCGTGTACACGGTGCGCAAGCGTTCCTATGCGGCCACCCAGGAAGCGGCCAGACGCCAGTTCGACGAGTTTCGCTTCAATGCGGTCCGTACCGGCGAAGTTGATGCCTTCGAAGGCAGGGCCACGACACCGAACTTGAATCGCTTTGGAGTGGAGGTCCTGGTGCAGGTTCCCCGTGCGCTCGACTCCGTAAAAGTGGAAACCGGTGGGGGCGCCCTGGGGTTCCAAGCCATCAATGCCACGGTGACCGGGACTACCGGCGGCGGCTCGGTCAGGCTGGACAACCTTGCCGGGCCGGTGAAGATCAAAAGCGGCGGGGGAAATGTGGATGGTGGCACGCTGGGAGCTGACGTCTTTCTGAACATTGGAGGTGGCATTGTCCGCCTCGAGAACGTCAGCGGCCAGAGCAGGATCAAAGTCGGCGGTGGTAAAGTCTACATCGGATCGTCACATGGCGCAGATATTCAAACCGGGGGCGGCGGCATTGAGGTTCGCAAGTGTGATGGCGACTTGCGTGCGGTCACCGGAGGCGGCAACATTAGCCTGGGCGATGTAAGCGGCACGGTTCGGGCGGAAAGCATGGGCGGCAGCGTTCATGTGGGCAGCGCCAAGGGCCGGGTGCAAGTCACCACCGGCGGGGGCAGCGTCGAGGCGTACAAGCTGGTACAGGGTGCGCAGGTTGAGACGGGGGCGGGGGCTATCACAGTGGAATTTGTAGGCAGCCGCGGCAGCTTCAGCGATTCGAATCTGCGAACGGCGGCAGGAGATGTTACGGTGTTTCTTCCTGCGTCCTTGCCCGTGACGGTACACGCGTCTTCGGATATGATCAGCGGCCAAGGCATACATTCCGATTTTCCTGGGCTGCAGATTCATCAGGAGGGCGGCAGCTACGGTCCCAAGTCAATGTGGGCCGAGGGTCAGTTGAACGGCGGCGGTGCGTTGTTGCGCGTCCGCACAACCATCGGACAGATCGACTTCCGACGGTCGCAGTGAGCGAGGTGGATATGACGACTCGCAATTTACAAAGGGTTGTTCCCGGGCTTCTGGTATGGTTCAGTGCCATCATTCTTGTTCCCCTGGCACCTGCTGCTTCGTCGCCTTCCACCATGGGATATCCCAATACTGCCTACTTAGGCGTTCACATCGATGATGTCACTCCCGAGCGCGCAGCGGCATTGAAACTGAAGAATGCCAACGGCGTGCTGATTACCGACCTCGACCGGGATGGTCCAGCCTACCAGGCAGGACTGAAAGAGAATGATGTCATCGTTGGGTTCAACGGCACGAAGATCAACAATTCGAGCGAACTGGCAGATGTGATTCAGGCAACCCCTGCGGGCAAGACGGTCGATTTGGCGATTATCCGCGGCGGCGAGGCGAAAACCGTCAAGGTTACTCTGGGCAGTACGGCTCCCATCGCAGCCCACACCATGACGGCTGAAAGATCGCGCAATGCCATGCTTCCTCCCGTTCCCTATGCACCGCCCGTACCGCCTGATGCTGATGTACCCAGTTTCACGCAGCTGTCGGCGCACCAGGGAATGGTGGTAGAGTCGCTCACTCCGCAACTAGGCGATTACTTCGGGGTCCCCACCGGTCAGGGCGTACTGGTGCGTTCTGTCAGGAGGGGTAGTGCGGCAGCAGCCGCAGGCCTGAAGGCTGGCGACGTGATTGTCAAAGTCAATAACGAGATCGTTCACGACATGGCGGACTGGCGTCGCAGCATGGTTCGCCGAGCCGGCAAGATCATGGTTGGCATCGTTCGCGACAAGCACCAGCAGACGGTTGAACTTACTCTGCCCGGACCTGCTGACGATTCGAAGCTGCCAGAAAGCGGCTGGGATGGATTCGATAGAGAAGCTCTTGAGAAGGAAATGCAATCCTTCCACGAGGAGATGGAGAAGCTGCGTCCGCAGCTGGAACAGAGCCAGCGAGAAATGATCGCCAGCATCAAGCCCAGCCAGAGAGAACTGGAGCGGATGCAGCGCGAGATCCAGGAATCGCTGAAGTTGCAACAGGGCGATATCGAGCGGATGACGCGCGATCTGCAGAAGTCCCTGCCAAGCGAGAAAGACATGGCGCGTATTCGACGGGAAATCGAGAAATCGATGCCCACCCAGCAGCAGATCGACGAGATGCGCCAGCAGGTAGAAGACTGGATGAAGACCTGGACGCCGCAATTTCAGCTGCAGATGGAAGAGCTGAAGAAGCAGATGGAGCAACACAAGCTCGATCTACAGGAGCTGCTGAAGAGCCAGGACAAGGAAAAAGAGTTCTAGCGGCGAACCTCAGCCGAGCAGAGAGACATGCAGGCACGGAGCAACTCTGGGCCTCTTTCATTGAGGTCGCCACTGGCCCTCCAACCCGCGACAGGGTCATTGGTAGCGCCCTTGCTTCTGCTTCCACCTGCGATCAACGAGCTCTACTAGACCGTAGACCACTACGCAGATCCAAAAGTCCACGATCAGGCCGAGATCCAGACGGTCTGGTTGGTGTCGCCCCGCGGGCGGCAGATGGGGCATCAGCACGAAGAAGTAGAGGAGGTTGCCAACCAGCACGGCAACAAACTGCTTGAGCAGGCGGCGCAGCACGCAGTTCCTTTGTACCACGGGCGGAGTTTATCGCTCTTCGCCATTTGCCATTCGCTGGCAGGGCAGGGTTGACGCGGCTGATCGCGAAGGCAAAACCCTACCCTGCATTTTATCGAGGAGCTGGCCATTGCAGATTAGCCCCGGCAACCCTCGGCAGTCAGCAGGGAGCAGCAGCGCCAGGCAAGGAGGGAACAGCGCGTAACAAGCGCACCCCATCGGGAGCTCACCGTGAAGCCTGCTGATTGCTGGCTGCTCAGCGCTGACCTGCTACCATCGCTCTGTGCTCGATCTCGCCACCAATGTGCAATATGTGAAGGGTATCGGGCCGAGGTTTGCCCAGATCCTACAGGAAAAGGGCATCAGCACCGTCGAGGACTTGCTCTACTACTTGCCGTTTCGCTATGAGGACCGGCTGAACCCGCGTGGCATCGGGGAGCTGCAACCCGGCGAGATGGCCAGCGTCATTGCCGAAGTCCGCACCTCGGCCTTGCTTCGTGCCCGGCGCATGCCAATCTTCGAGATGACGGCGGGCCAGGGCCGGGACACCATTAAGTGCATCTGGTTTCACGGCACGTACCTGCAAGACAAGTTTCCCGCGGGCACGCTGGTGGCTCTCTACGGCAAGGTCGAAGACAACTCCCGCGGCGGCCGCCCGCGCTTCGAGCTGGTCCAACCCCAATTCGAGATCCTGAACGATCCCCTTGAGTCCGGCACACAGGTCGACGACGAAGCGCGCAAGTGGCAGACGCTGGAGGTCGGGCGCATCGTGCCCATTTACGAAGCGGCTGGCAAAGGAAGGCTCACCACCCGCTGGTTCCGTCGCATCATCCACGGCATGCTCGAGCACCTCGACGCCGACATCCCCGACGCGCTCCCGGCGGCAGTGCGTGGGCGCATGGGGCTGATCCATCGCCGTTCTGCCTTCTGGCAGGCGCACTGGCCGGACACGGGGGAGAGCCTGGCGAAGCTGCACGCTGCCCGCACCCCGGCACATATCCGGCTCATTTTCGAGGAGTTGTTCTTCCTGGAACTTGGACTGGAGCTCAAGCGTCGCAGAATGCGCACGCAGACGGGCGTGTCGTTTCAGATCGACGATCAAGTGCGCGGTGCGGTGAAGCGCATCCTGCCATTTCATCCGACGGCAGCGCAAAAGCGTGTGCTGAAAGAGATCGCCGATGATATGGCTGCGCCCGTGCCGATGCGCCGCCTCCTGCAGGGTGATGTTGGCTCGGGCAAAACGATCGTTGCGCTGGAGGCGGCGGTGATCGCAATCGAGAACGGCTGCCAGGTGGCGCTGATGGCGCCGACAGAGATTCTCGCGACGCAGCATTATCTTTCGGCTCGCAGGATCCTCGAGCCGCTGGGCTACCGCATCGTATTACTTACCGGCTCCCAGGAGCAGGGCCACAAGAGACAAACACGTCATCACATCGTGCAAGGCCACGCGCAGCTGATCATCGGCACCCACGCCCTGATTCAGGAAGCGGTCGAGTTCGACAAGCTGGGGCTGGTGATTGTCGACGAGCAGCATCGCTTCGGCGTGCTGCAACGCTTCCGCCTGATGAAGAAGACGATCCAGTGTGAGCCTGACGTCCTGGTGATGACCGCGACACCCATCCCGCGCACGCTGGCGCTTACACTCTACGGCGACCTCGACGCCAGTATGCTCGATGAGCTGCCTCCGGGGCGGACGCCGATCACTACCAGGAGGGTGGGCGACGCCCGCGCGTCCGAGGTTTGGGAGTTCGTGCGCAAGCAAGTGGCCGCTGGACGGCAGGCCTACATCGTGTATCCCGTGATCGAAGAGGGCGCAATAGAGGGAGAGCTGAAAGCCGCCATCAAAATGCACGACGAGCTTCGTTCTCGAGAGTTCCCTTTGCTGCATGTCGGCCTGCTACACGGACGCATGAGTGCCGATGATAAAGATGCAACCATGGCTGCCTTCCAGCGTGGTGACATCAATGTGCTGGTCTCCACCACGGTGATTGAGGTCGGCGTTGATGTGCCCAACGCGAACATCATGGTCATCGAACACGCTGAGCGTTTCGGACTTTCGCAACTGCATCAGTTGCGCGGCCGCATTGGTCGAGGCAGCGCGAAGTCGTACTGCGTGCTGATGACGGGAGGGAAGGTATCGATCGAAGCAGAGCAACGCCTCGACGCCATGGTGCGTACCCAGAACGGCTTCGAGATCGCCGAACTCGATTTGCAGTTACGGGGCCCCGGCGAGTTCTTCGGCACGCGCCAGGCAGGCATGCCGAGCTTCCGTGTCGCCAATCTGCTGCGCGACCGCGAACTGCTGGAGGCGGCGCGCCAGGAGGCCCGGTTGGTTCTTGCCGGCCCGAGTGCCGATCTGGCGCAGGAAGAGATCTCCCGCGCGGTGCAGCACCTCCGCAGCCACTGGAACAGGAGATATGGCTTGGTGGAGGTGGGTTGAACAGCAGTTACCGACTTATCAGGGCGGAACGCAATTAAAAAAAGACATTCAGACGAGCATGGCACCAGGGGCGGGCTGTTTCGTCACGAGGCCGGCAACTTCTTGATCGCCGTTTCCAGGTCGGCGGGCTTGAAGCCAAATGGACCGGGCTTGGTCTTAAACGCAACCTTGCCATCCCGATCAATCAGGTAGATGCGGTCAGGCCAGCCTGTGTACGCCACCTCGGTTCGGTTCTCGATGCCATCGATGATCGCCGGGAACTTGATCCCCAGCTTGCGCACGCAGGCTCCGGCAATGTTGGTCCGCTCCGCTTCGTCCCGAGGACTGCCGAAGACCACGCTGTCATGAATATTGCTCTGCATTTGCCAGACATCGCTGGGATGCGCCTCCAGGATGTACACCGCATAGAACGCAACCTTGTCGCCATACTGCTCGTAAAGCTTGTTGAGTGCGGGAACCTCCCGCCGGAAAGGCGGTCAGGTATAGCTGCCGAAGACGAGCACCACCGGCTGCTTACCACGAAATGACGCCAGCTCTACCCGGCTCTTGTGATCGAGCGTGGGCAGCGTGAAGTCGGGTGCGTTGTCGCCGACGACCACGCTACCGGCGCGAGCCCGCGTCCACATCGTCTCGAAGGGAAACATCAACATGGCCGGCATCGGCATGCGCGACATGATGCGGCCAAAGGTCTCGGGCGGCTGCCGCATCGCCCAGCCAACGAAGACCAGGAAGCCCGCATAGCAGCACACCACAGCGACAATCAGGATGGACCAAAAACGTTTCGACGGCTTACGCATGAGGAGTTTCGAAATCGTACATGAGTTCTCCCGTAGCTTGGAATAATGCTTTTGGACTACATGGGGATGGTGTGTACCTGGGCGGGCGTGCATTAGCTGTCGCCACCTGAAAAGAAATTGGGCGCAGGAATAAACCTGCAACTCCTTCAAAGAACCCGGCCGCAAAGCTGGGGAGGCTACGAGTGTTGCGATTCTCACCCGTCACGCGCAAAAACCGCACGCGATGGCGATCCCGTCGATCGGTCGGGCAGGTATCGTGTGTCGGCCTACATCGCCCTGGAATCTGAGGTAATGGAGACCTTTTTAGTGGTTGTCGAACGCAGGTCCTCGAACCCTTTACCAATATCCCTTGAACAGCAAGTAGCAGGGCAGCGTGGACTTCCCGTTCACCGACGCCTCCACTGTGCATACCCATGTGTGGCAGTCGTGGAAAATGGGAACGTAGGGGCCGATGAACTTGCGATGGCGCTGCTTCTGAACCAGCGCGTCGGCTTGGGCAATCGTCAAGGACAAGGGTTCGCCGATCACATGTCCCGTATTCGGCGGCTTGGAATAGTTGAAATCGACGAATGGCAGGTGGACACCACCAATTCTCTCGATGTTACCTTCCGCATCCAGGATTGAGATTTGACCGGTATCGATGAAAGGTATTGTTGCAGGGCCGAATCCGATGGTCACTTCGCCTTGCGAGCTCTCCAGCTGCAGCCAGTGGTGCGCCAGCGGTCCGCCGTGCAAGGTCCGCACTTCCATGGCGACAATGCGCAGGGGGCCGGCAATCGCCCCGATGTGTTCGGCATCGTCGCCAGCCGAGATGGACGAACCGTCCGCGCGGAGAAAGCATCGTACGCGGCCGGTTGCACAGGGTTCCTGCCTGACATGTTGCGCCACCATCGCCCCAGGTGCCAGCAGCAACAGGCTGGCCGCCAGGCGGATTACGGGTCGGATAGTCCAATTCTGGTTGTGGGTCCACATCGGCCTTTTCCCTGTAGTTGGATGCGACGAGGTTGTCGCCAGTGTTCCGTGTTGCAATCGGTTCAAGTGGAAAGCAAATCTTAACCTGGAACCGCTTCACAGCGATCGCCAGTTTTGTTGCACATCCATGTTCGCCGAGTTCAGAAGCCAAAACTGGCCTGCGTATCCTTGGCGCCTGGCATGCGCTTTCCTACGATCAGCGTGATGTCGTCGTGCTGTTCGTGCGGGCTGAACTTCTGCACCTCATCAAGCACCGCCGTGAGCAGAGCCTGCGAAGGCAGCTCACAATGTGCTTGCAGGGAGCGCAGAAGACGTTCCTCGCCAAATTCCTCTCCTGCCTCGTTAAAGGCCTCAGTCACGCCGTCGGTGTAGAGCGCAATGGTGTCTCCGGGAAGGAACACACTCTCTACGACCGAGCACTTCCATTCCCTGAAGAGGCCCAACACGGTAGATGTTGATTCGAGCCGTTCCACGTTGCCGTCGTCTCGCAGCAGCAGGGCACTGTGGTGGCCGCAATTCGCATAGCGCAGTCGCCCCGACCGCTCGTCATACTCCGCAAAGAAGAGCGTGGCGTAGGCGCCGTCTGGCGTGTTGTCGCAGAAGAGCTGATTCACCGAGCACAAGAGGCGCTCGGGCTGGTCGAGAGCGATTGCGCACTGGCTGCGGAGATTGGCTTGCAGGTTGGCCATCAGCAACGCGGCTGCAATCCCTTTTCCCGCGATGTCTCCGATCACCAGCCCCAGCCGATTCTCGCCAAGCGCAAGAAAGTCGTAGTAGTCTCCGCCGACCTGGCGGGCCTGCAGGCAGAGCCCGGCGTAATCCAGCGTCTCGAGCGAGGGGGCGTCTTGGGGGAAAAGCCTGGCCTGCACCCGCTTGGCGATCTCAAGTTCCTGGGCAAGTCGGCGCTCGGCCTCCAGCCTCTCGGCCGCAGCCCGGCGTTGTGCTTCCAGTGCCTGCGTGACCTCGTCAAAGCTCACGAGCGAAAACGAATTGCCGTCAAGGTCTCGGAATCGGGTGATAACCTCTCCCCAAATGGGCGAGCCGGCGCCCAGCAGCCGCCCCTGCATGTTCCCTTCGGAAGTCTGAGGCGGTTTCTCGTACTTGATGCGCTTCAATCGCGGTGTGTGCACGAAGCGCACGCCCCGTTTCGACCATTCCAGAAACTTGCTGACCACGTCTTCGGTGACGAAAACCACCTGTGTGGCGCGGCCGATCAGGGGATACTGCTTCGAGCTGGGATCAGGAGCGATAAGCGCAAGCAAGGCCGATCCGTCTGGGGGTGCGACGGCGAGCCAGCGCTCGCCCGACTGCAGGCGGGTGTCGAACGCCAGGTGGAACCCAAGCTGGTCGAGATAGAAGCGCAAGCTCCGCTCCTGGTCGCGGACGTATACGTTTACGCAATGAATGCGAAGCGAGTCCTGCGGTGCCGCAGTGGCAGCGCCATCCATGAGAGTGATTATAAAGTTGAGGCGGTTAGGCGGCGTCTGAGCTGCATGCCGAAGTCCCGAGCCGACCGTGGAATCTGCCAAAGAATCTATTGCTGTCCACCGAAATCCAACGCTGAGTGGAGCGCCGCACGAACGATTTCGCCAAACGGGTTCCTGGTCATGACACCCGGCGTGGGCCTTTCACGAGAGCGAAATAACCCTTCCCCTATCTGGCCCTTGCTGACCTTCAAGATGGTTCCCTGTCGCCCTGCGCGGGGCTGAATTGAAGGTATGGCGACATCTGGAAGTGGCTGCTGTACCATTACCGGTTGTATTCCCGCCATTGGCAGGGCTGAATTCCCAGCTTCGCTGTCGCTCTTCGCGGCCCTGATTTTCCTGAGCACCGCCCGCAGAGTCTGCTCTGCCTTCTGCTCCTCCACGATTCCACGGCGGGCATAATGCAACAGTGCCTTGCTCAAGGTTTCATGCCTTCGCTTCGCGGCGCTCGATCTGTCGCGCCAGCTCGACCGGAATGGGCACGCTTTGATGCACCGAATTTGCCATAGCCTATTGCTTTTTCCTTTGCTGTCATTACGTACGAAAATCGTTGTACAATTGCCGCATTGAAGAAGAAGGCTCACAACGTTCGGGACCGCTTGAAGAATAAGGCTCCAAAAATCGCGGAAGGCACGAATAAGGCTTACAGCGACCCGGCCTATTCGCGGAGGACTTACAGCGTCTCCGAAGCCCGCGAGAACTTCGCCTCGCTTCTCTCCGCGGTCGAGCAGGGTGAAGACGTGGATATCGTGAAACACGGCAAGCCCATCGCGACCATTACGCCCCCGCAACCCGTTGCCAAGAAGAAACACACCGTCCCGCCGCCTGGGTACTTGGAAAAACAAGGCTGGAAGATCAACATTGCCGACGACTTCGACGCTATCCCCGAAGGCTTCAAGGATTACATCTAGCCATGCTGCTCGATACCAACGTCCTGATCTGGTACGGACGCAGACAAAAACAGCTCAGCAGTCGGGCGGTCAAGTTGGTGCGTGAAGCAGAAAATTTC
>Ga0306920_100011091_pt1 | contig 12138 bp, 13 predicted proteins | sample flu12Cox44000170_FD_204666 | JGI IMG/M metagenome (GOLD analysis project Ga0306920, IMG submission 204666) | Lab enrichment of tropical soil microbial communities from Luquillo Experimental Forest, Puerto Rico - flux4day.12C.oxic.44.000.170 (v2)... | ecosystem: Environmental > Terrestrial >...
TCGGCGAAGTTCATCTCCGAGCGGATCTCTTCTTCCAGATAGAGCTTTTCCTGGGCGAGTTTGTCCTTCAGTTCGGAGATCTCACGGTAGGCAAGGGCGTTTTCGATGGCAATTGCGATCTGGCCCGCGGCCTGGCTGAGGAAGTCGACGTCTTCGGCCGTGAAGGTTCCCTCTGTTAAACGCACAATCATCAGGTCCCCCAGCGCACGGCCGCGATTCACCAGCGGGATAAAACATGCGCTCTTCACGCTTTCCGCCGCTGCGAGTCTGTACCCCTCGCCGCCCCCGGGCCAACCGATCTCGTCAACCGTCGCGACCATCGGCTTCATCGTTTCGAAGGCTCGTCTGGCGGGATCGTCCTCGGCCAGAGTGATGATCACCTCCTCCTTGGCGAAGCCTTTACTGACGGGCGCATCGAACGCATAGAGCTTGAACTTACCCGGTTCTTCGCCTGGCAACCAGATCCCGGCTCCGTCGCAGCGCATAACCTCGCGAAAGTTGGCAGAAATCGCGCGCAGCACTTCGCGCAGGTCCAGGTTCGAAGTGATGCGGCTGGTCAGGTTCAGGAGTAATTGCAGGCGTTCGTTTTGTCGCTGTAAGCCCGCGTGTGGGTCTTGCGCCAGCCGGGGACCCAGATTGTCATCTCCACTGCTGCTCATGTCGTTTTCGGAGAAGGCGCCCCGATTACTCGGGACAGTGTATCTCGGAAAGCATGATGGAATCATACCGCGTGAAGTCGGAGATTTTTCAACTCGCATGGCGGCCATCCCGATCTGGCCGACGATGCGCTGCCCCACGTGGAAGGCGCGACTCTGCTCATCGGCGGCGGCTTTGCGCGCGGCTTACGAGCGAATCAGAAGTGATTCAAAAGGTGGATGAGTGACATTCGCGAGCACGTCGTTGGGCCGACACGCGCTCAAACTCCCTTACCGGCCACTCACTCCACTCCGGCCTAATCGCGCCGCCTCCGGCGTCGCAGGCCTCCGTTCCGGGAGTGGCCAAGGAGACGGACATCATGCTCTAATAGCCAAACTGCTGGCGAGCAAACCGCGCCCAAAGCTATTCCACTTAACATATACAAACATAACTTCTCCTTTTGATGCCCTGAGTCTCTCAAGGCACACCTGTCGTTCGCCAAAACTCCGGCCGACCCTAAGCTTGGCTGCTGTAACATTGTTACGGCGATGATTTTGGCGAGGGACAGGTGTCCACATCGTGGATGATTTTCTCCGCCAGCATAAGCTTGTCCGGCGTGTCGCGGATGATCACGGCATTTTGCGAATTCAACTGCTGGATGCGCTTGATATCTAGCAACTGTCGTAGCCCATTCACGATTTCCGTGAGATCTTGGGGAGCACTGTGTTCGATAAATAGAAAGTTTGCACGACCCGTTCCTCGTAGTCGCGACGCTTTTGGGGTTGATCCGGGATCACCATCACGATGTTTTGTGTGACGGGCTTCCGAAAGGCCTTGGCTTCCAGGGAAACCACGTCAAGAGCTTGCTCGATGGTGAGATCCGTCAGTTCAACGGCGATTCGTCGCGGCGAGTAGTCGGGATCAAAGATCATATTCACCCCGGCGATCTTTCCGAGCGTCTCGTAAATGATCTTCGCGTCGTTCACCATCTTGATGTTGATCGGTGAAGTTGACAGCGGCTTCAACTTCGGCGGGCCGTCGGCCAGATCCTGAAGGCAGTGTTGCGAGCCTCCTTGCTCCGGAGCGGCCTCGAGTCTGCGGGACGATGCGAAGGCGAGAATCGTTCCAGCTATGAGTGACAACTTTAGAATGGATCGCAAAGAGACACCGGCCCATATGCCTCGCGCTTGAGATCCGCGCGTTGCAGTTTTCTGTTCCTGCGAATGCTTAACTTCGAAGCGTCGTGCTTATTGCCGTCCGGCCGTACGGGAGCTAGCGCGTCATTCGGCGGAGCTCAGTGATATCCGAGAAGGGACCTTTAGTTCTCTCCATGTTTGCTGAAAGAGGTCACTAACATAGGTCCGGGCCCAGGAGGCAGCAGCGGAGCGGAAACGCCGAACATCGGAGGATGCGGTAACTTTTCCAGTTTTTGCTTCTGCTCCGCGCTTAGCTGCTGATAAATCTTGCTCTGAGCTTTGGCGTCGATTGCCAGGATCTCGCCGGAAATTCCGGCCATGTCTCTCGCGAGTTCATCGAGTTCCGCGTCCGGTGCCGCGGCCTTTTGCGCGGAAAGCATCGCTTCGGAGGCCTGCTTCAGTTGTTCAAACAAAGGCTTTGTCGCTGCATCTTCTTCGTCAAAGATGGCTTTTGCGTTAGCCTGCTGGCTGGTGTTGAGTCCGAGCATGTGAGTGAGCGCGGCGACCCGATCCATCCCTCCCTCCACTCCAAAAGTGACGGAACCGTCTTGCGTTGAATACTGCTGCTGCGGAGGAAATGCGTACACGGCCGCAACCGACAGAACTGCAAACGAAGCAAACGTTGCGATGGCTTTCTTCATGGACTGACTCCCTTGGATTGAGATTTGAAACGGACATTCACTGAGCTACGACGCGATCACACGGATCGTTTGTGCGAGCGCGAAAACCTTGTGTTGGCAGGGACTTCATACGTGTCTGGCCTTCAAAGGAGACTTCCGAAGCGCCGCTAGACATGCACGCGAGCTTGACCGGGCGAACGTACATGTAACCGACATTTCGTACGCTTCGGATACGCGGCGTGCCGTCCGGCAGGTGTGGAAGTTTGCGTCGTAGATTACTCACGTGAACGTCGATGCTTCGATCGAAGGGGCTGTATTCGCGATCCAAAACCCGCTTCATTAGCTCTGTGCGAGGCACTGCTCTTCCGCTACACCGCAACAAGGTGAAAAGCAAATCGTATTCGGCTGTTGTGAGGTCGATCGGCTCACCATTGCGGCGGCAGGTACGGGAGCCTCCGTCGAGGGAAAGATCACCTAATTCCAGATATTCCGGCGCGGCCGCGACATCGCGCGTCAGCCACGGGGTGCGTCTCCGGGATATCGCACGGATTCGGGCCGCCAGTTCGCGAGGATTGAGTGGCCTCGTCAAACAGTCGTCCGCTCCGCACTCGAGGCCAACGATGGTGTCCATTTCGTTTCTTTGGTCAATCAATGCCAGGATGCCGATGGTTGAGCGCTCTCGGAGCTGACGGATCACGTCGAGGCCGGTCAACTGCGGTAGCGTCAGATCTACGATCACGAGATCGTAATCTCCTGAAAGTGCGGACTGCAGGCCCGCTCTTCCGTCATGATCAAAGCGCACCGCCATGCCTTCCTGGACTAAATGTCTTTCGAGCAACCCGCATTCGGTTTGGTCATCGTCGATCAGCAACACATGCGTCATTGGGCTGGAGTCCTCCTACAGGCCGTTTGAGAAGTCTCCGAAACTTGCCCCGACGGTTTAAATGAGCACTCTCGGAAGACGAGACGCGCGCAGGGGCAGAAGCCGTTGTCCGTACTTTGCAAGATCGCAGTAAGAATTGAACTTACAGGCGGCTTACAACTAGTCTTGCTGCTGCGAAAGCGGATTATGCCGCGTTTTGTCCTCTGCAGGAAACGGAACGAACTTGTAACCCGATCGATGGGCGGTCAGGAAGTGACGCGGCGCTTTGGGATTGGATTCGAGCTTCTGTCGGAGCTGCGCGACGTGAAAATCCACCGTACGTGTATTCGGCAGTCCTCGATAACCCCAGACCTCTCTGAGGAGCGCTTCGCGAGGGATAACCTCATCGGGGTGCACAACGAAATAGCGCAACAGTTCGAATTCTCTCGTGGTCAGGGCGATTGATCGACCATCGCGAAGCACTTCATTTTTGCGAAGATTGACAATCACGTTTCCAAAGCAGAACAGAGAGTCGATCAGCTGGGGCGGTAAGTTGTTTGCACGACGAAGCAAAGCTTCCATTCGTGCCAATAATTCAACGACCTCAAAAGGCTTGACCAGGTAATCGTCAGCTCCGGTCTTCAGTCCCTTTACGCGATCGCTCACATCGCCGCGAGCCGTGAGCATCAAGACCGGCACATTCATGCAGTGACGTCTCAACTCGCGGCAGACTTCGAAGCCGCTTCGGCCGGGTAGCTTGATGTCTAGCAGAACCAGAGCAAAGTGTTCCCGCATGGCCTGCGCCAGGCCCTGCTCGCCGTCGGCACAACGGGTGACCGCATAGCCTTCTCTCTCCAGGCGTTCGCCGAGCAAAAGGGAGAGAGTCGGCTCGTCTTCAATCAGGAGAATTCGGTGGTTCATGGATGATGTCGATGCATGTTCCCGCTGCCCGAGTGTGTCGGTAGGACCACGGAGAAGCTGACGCCACGGCCCTGCAAACCGTCAACTTCCACTTTTCCTCGGTGATTCTCGACAATGCGTTTCACAAGTGTAAGACCCAGGCCGACGCCCGGCACTTGCGAAGCCTCCGCTTGCATGCCCCTGTAGAACGCGTCGAAGATTCGAGGAGAATCCATCATAGAAATTCCTGGGCCGCGATCCATCACAGAAATTCGCACCCATTCTCCCTTTTCGTCGCTCTCCTTCCGTGCGCGGACTCCTATCCATCGCCCCGCGGCGGCATACTTCGCGGCATTTCGGATCAGATTGTCGAGGCAACGATTCATCAAGCGTGCTTCCACATCCACCGGCGGGAGATCCGGCGCGAGATCCAGTTCAAGTTGCAGTCCTGCCTGCTGCAGCAGACGCTCGCAGTTCGCAAGCGACGTCCTCACGATTTGCTCGGGTGAAACCGGAGCAGTGCTGAGAACGGGAGTCGTCGATTGTATTCGAGCAAACGCCAGCGTCTCCTCGATCATGTTGGACAACTCCAGCGAGTGAGCGTCCACAATCTCTCCGTATTTTCTGGCATCGTCGAAATTCTCGACCATACCTTTGCGCAGGTTGTCGGCTGCCAAACGGATGACAGTCAGAGGAGTACGCAATTCGTGCGAGACGCCAAGTACGAACTCCGTGTGCATTTGTGCCAACGCGCGCGCCCGTTCCGCGAGAGCGATCAGCACTAGAATTCCGAGCACCAGCACGAAGAGCACCCCTCCGCTCAGAAGAAGATTCTTCTGACGAAAGGCGGCCATCGCTTGGTCGAGAGACCCCGCTCTCGACCGCACCAACACCTTCCACAAGGTTTCGGACTCGTCGAGCCCTGTGAAAGGCGTGTTGCAAGCTGACGGCGTGCGCGTCAAGAGTTGAGAGATATCACCCGCGCTTGTCACAACACTGGCTCCCATTCCGGCGGCATTGGTGAGGACCTTAACCTCGCGCGTCGAGGGGTAAGGCAGGAAGCAGTCCATACGCAGGTGAAAAAGTGTGCTGCTGGCATCTGCATGCACGAACTCTTCTGCGCGTGGCGCTGAATCCGACTGAAAAACAACCGGGGACGGTGCCTCGGGTGCCTCGTCGACGACAAGGATGTCGTATTCCGAAGGAGTTCGCGGAAAGTGAACCTTGACGATTTGGGGCAGCAAGGTGGCTCGAATGTATCCGGCGTTCAGGACTACCACTCCTAAACGTCGAAATGGAATAAGCGCCGTCTGAAATGTCAGAGTGGACCGTTGCACAAGCAAAGTGTTTCCGTAGGCGCGGCGCGGTGCATCCAAGGGCGGAAACGCGGGCGGCACGGGAAAAATAAGTGCGGGGTTTCCGCCTACCATCAACTCCGATTTCATGACTCTGCCGGAACTCACTACCCCTGCTCGTGAAAAGACCTGGAAACTGTCTGGCGAACCGACCCTGACTGGACCGGTTGGGGGCGTTGCGGCTGCCGGCAAGGTCAGTTTTGCCAACGCTTGCCGCCACTCGCCGGGATCAATCTTAGGTCCTCCGACGACTGTGGCTTTCCACAGTTCGTTAAGACTCCCTTCCTCCACAACGTACACACCGCGCACTAATTGGGGGTACGGGGCCGAGCGCAGCCATTGTTCATAGCGTTCTGAATATTCGGCGAGACTCGTTGCCGGTACCTCGAAGACGGCGAACACCCGCGTAATCTCGATGTCGAAATCGATCTCAAGAGCCGAGAGTGACGTAGCCAAGCCCGCTTTTGCCCGCTGCCGTTCCGCTTCGGCGACTTGACCGATCCAACGGTACTGGATCAGCGCCAATACCGTCAGCAGCGCGAGCAGTACCACCAAAGCCCATAATCGGCCGGAGAGATACCTTCTCCACCCGTGACGTAGGTCGTTGAGGATGGCCATTCTGTGCCTCGGCGTCCGCTTTCCTCCTTTGACGCTCCGAGACTAGCGGGAGTTTGCCTGCGGTTTGCAAGGCTAGGGCAGGCAAACGAGATTCCGCGGGGTTAGCAGTGAGAGATCACAGTTCAGGTCGAACAGCGACTTGTAAGGTTTTGTAAACAGTTTTTGGTACAAAAAGGACTGTGACCTGGTTCGATTTCAGAACCACTTCATTTTGTCCCGACTTTAGGACAGCGTCCGATTGGGCTAAGCGACGGAAAGCGACTGTGATGAGTTCACGGCCCTGTACACGGCTACAGGTGTATGTCAAAGCGGTAGTTAACTGGGGCCTGTTGATTCGAGTTGGGGCACTGCGCCGCGCGAGCGACATCGGGCGGGATTACGAGATGGCCACACGGTGGGTGTAGCGCTCTCCGAACGTTGTCGAGCGGAAGATCGTGTGTTGATGACGCTGGACTTGGATTTCGCGAATGTCCAAGCATACCCTCCAAAAATCCCATCCGGGAATCGTGGTCTTTCGCTCTAAGTCCCAAGACAAGCCAACGCTTGTTGCTCTTTTGAAGCGCCTCGTCCCTGCGTTACTGCACGTTTCGCCAAAGCACCAGCTTTGATTGTCGAGCCGGACCGCATCCGATATCGCGAAGAATGATGGATGAGCTCCATCGCGAGGCCTCGCGAACGCATCGCCTCACAGCTGCCTCGTACCGGTCATCCCAGGCGCGCCTGTATGCCTCCGCCCGGAACCTCGTTCTGACCACTAAACCCCGCGATATCGACGATTAACTTCAGCGCGGGTCGGTTAAGGGTGCTCCTTCCCCGGAGCACCCTGGAATAGTTCTCCGCAAGAAGAACGAATCGACCAGCTACAAACTTAAGATCTGATCGCTTGCTCAAACGCTTCCGAATATTCCACCATCGCTAGTCGGAGGTCATCAAGCAGGCGTTTGTTCTTTGCCCTCTCTTCGGGCGAGTTTGCCGGCTTGGCCGTTCGATGAACAAACGGAGCTTTTCCTCCGTGGCCTTCAAGCGCTCTTCTGCACATCTAAGGGTCTCAAGAACTCTCCGGGTGGGCACTGTTACCTCTTCTTGAATACTAAAGTCCCGCGCGCGCCCGTTCGCTCGCTAACTACCTGCCCACGGTCAGAAGGCAAGCCACTGCGCTCTCCGTTTTGAGCCGGGCTTCGGATACGGCGGCTTCGAAACTCGGCGACCGCAGTGTCTCAGTTGCCGATTGCAACGCATCAATGGGATCGTCTTTTTGGCCATAGCCAATCGACAATCCGACGGTTTTGCGTTCGGCTTCCTGAATGGAGTTAGCGACACTCTCCACTAAAGTCTTGAGCTGAGAAAGCGCTGAGTAAGCCTCCCGCGCGTTTAGGGCCGCTTTCTCTAAGTTGACGGACCTCATGATGGCTCCTGCTTCGGTTGACGGTGTACTGGGGAAGGTAAGGATATACCTGGGGAATTGGGAATGAAAGGCGTAAACGTTCGGGCCCGCTGGCACCTGACCTTTAGGGCGACGCCAGGCGATCACCGTTTCCGGTCCCGTGTCGGCAGAAGTAATCGGTCGACCCGGTGGATGACGACTCTTCCAGCTCTGATGATCATCAGGGCAGATCGCCAGCCGCTTAAGAGTTGTGAGAGCCAAACCCACAGAAGTCGGCCAGCAAAGCTCAGGCGCGGTCGGTGGCTGCCGTTCGATCGTTGCAATACGAGGAGCTGATGCCGGAGAACCAGGATCTCTGTATGGAGCTCGGCTCGATTCCGGATACCTTGCCGAATCGAGTAGAACAGCGAGAAGACGATCGTGAACATGGCATCCGCAAGCTATCGTTGCCATCGTTCAAATTCAACTGGCTGAATGAGAACCGAGTTTTTGGTAGGGACAGCCGGGCATTTCTCCGATCGACCTTCCACATATTTTCGATGCGTTCCATAGATGTAGACAAGGCGAGACTTCGCAAGTACCAGGCGTCAAGCACGTCTGGGGCGATCAAGGGCTTCCGAATACACGGACGGTCGACGTCCACATCGCTCAGTTGAGGCAGAAACTAGAATCGAATCCCAAATCGCCTCGCCACATTCTTACCGCCCATCGATCGGGCTACAAGTTCGTTCCGTTTCCTCAGTCATACCCGAGATAAGATCAGGCTACTCCCAAAAATCAGAAAGCCGCAGAAACTAGGATTCGAGATTGAGAGTATTTGAACCTGCCACGCTGTGCCTCGCGCCACAAGGCTTCGCGACTCGGTGCACCTGAAACGATTGCAAGCCATTTGTAAGCTCATTCCTTACGGAAGTCTTGCAGGATGGACAAAACGTTCCGCGCGACAACTGCGTCCTAGCTCACTGCAGGCAGATTTAGGTCCCAAGCAAAAGGAGCCGGTCCATGAAGCAAACCATCGCAAAGTTTATGTTACTTGGGGCTTTCTCCATTGCAGCGGTCCATGCTCTTCCATCAGCTCAGCAGTATTCGACCCAAGACGGTCCGTCGGTAGGCGCCTTTGGTGAGGCAGGAGGCATGGATCGGGTTGCTGCCTTAACCACCATACTGTCACTGAATGCAAGCCAACAGGCGAATGCCAAATCCATCTTCGACGAGGAGGACGCAATCTCGAAGCCTCTGTTTGAGCAGCTGAAACAAGCTTCCGATGCGCTGGTTTCAGCCCAGAAAACCGCTGCGCCCGACGCGGAGATTGATCAGCTCGCCAGAAATATGGCCAGCATTTCCGGCGAGATCCTGGCAATTGACGCCAAGGCCCAGTCCAGGGTCTATAGCCATTTAAGCGCGGATCAGAGGCAAAAGCTAGAAGAGTTGCATTATCCATTTTTCGGCGTTTCCGCTCCCTTGCTTCCACCTGCCGGCGCCCTGTTCATGTCCACCTCTCGCAGGCATGGACAAGACTGAAGGTTCCTTGTCGAGGCGAAAGCAAGCTCGGCCTGGGGCACTGAGCGGACTGCAGCAAGCAGAAAAATAACAGTGCGAGCTTCAACCCAGGCGAGGATGCCAAAGTGATGACGCAATTCGGTAGCTGTCGAGGCCGCTGTCTGATCCATGGTCACAGTTTGGAACTCCAGGACCACAGGATGATGGGGCGGTTCGACGTGATTTAGCTACTGATCGCTCGAGGAGCAAGATGATGAAATATGTGATCTGGGTGCTGGTGCAGATTCTGCTTCTCGTTGTCCAGTTCTGGCTGGCAACTCACAGTAGGTGCTGGGCTCCTGTTCCTGATTCACATCAAACGAGTTTCGGGATCGAAGATGAACCGCGAACGACGGCGAACTCAGCTACAGCCTCCGAAGCGAAACAGGCGAATGACTTGGTCAAGTCTTGGTGCTCCTCGTACGGCAAGCTCGACGCCAGGCAGCTAGCCGCATTGGGTACGGGAGAAGTTCAAATCGTCGACGCCTTTGGCAAAGGGCATCACCTGATAGGAGCAGCGGACCATGAGCGCTTCTGGAACGAGTGGTTTGCCACCATAGTCAAGAAGGATTTTCATCCGGAATGCGTCCTCCAATACGCCCGATTCATTCGCCCCGAAGTTGCAATCCTTCAGGCGAGAGTTTCCTACAAGCGGGGAATCACGTCAAAGGGCGGCGAACATATCCCGGCCTTCTCCGAAATCCACACATTTGTTGCGGCGACTGGAGACGTGTGGCGGATTTCAGCACAGACCATCGTCAAGGAAGCTGAATTATGAGCAAGGAAAGGATCAAGAACATTATCTACTGGGTAACCACCATACTCCGGCCGGCGAGTTTCGTCATTGGCGGAACCCTCTTCCTTTTGCGTAAGGAGCAATCCGAAGCGTCACCGGCTCACCTCGGGTACCCGTCCTACGTAGCCAGCATCCTGGGCTTCTGGAAACTCTTGGGTGCGATCGCTATCGTGATACCGCTGTGTTCGCCAAAACTTTGGCCGACTTTGAAATCAATGACATAGCCGCCCTCCCGCCACTGTTCTGTTATAACTCCTAGCCATGTTTCGATTTATCGGCCTGTGCCTCGGAACGCTGGTTCGCCTCTTGCGCGCGCGTCGGAGTCTCCTGCTGGAGAATCTCGGACTACGTCAACAACTCGCCGTACTGAAGCGTCGGCATCCGCGGCCAAGATTAGACCTGCTCGACAAGCTCTTCTGGGTCGCCGTTCGCCGATTTTGGTCCGGGTGGCAACAATCCCTCATTGTGGTCACGCCCGAAACGGTGGTGCGTTGGCACAGGGCCGGATTCCGCTTGTACTGGAAGCTGATCTCCAAGGTCAGGAGGCCGGTCGGGAGACGACAGACGTCGAAGGAGATTCAGGAATTGATCTTCCGAATGGTCGTTGAGAACTCCACGTGGGGAGCGCCACGCATCCATGGCGAGCTTCGCATGCTCGGCTTTGATGTCTCTGAGCGAACGATCTCTCGTTGGATGAAACGGGCGCCTAGAGATCCGGAGCCGGCCAGGCGCTGGCTTACCTTTCTCCGTAATCACCGTGAAGCGATTGCCGCGATGGACTTCTTCACTGTTCCGACGATCACCTTCAGCGCGCTCCATTGCTTTTTCGTGATCAGTCACGACCGTCGGCGTATCCTGCACTTCAATATCACAAAGCATCCGACAAGCCCGTGGATCGTCCAGCAGTTGCGAGAAGCATTTCCATTTGGATCCGCTCCGAGGTTCGTCATCTTTGATCGTGATGCCAAGTATGGCCTGGAAGTCCAGGCAGCGCTTCGATCCCTGAGCGTGAGTCCTGTCCGCACCTCGTTCGAAAGTCCTTGGCAGAATGCAGTCGCAGAGCGTTGGGTAGGGAGTTGCCGGCGTGATCTCCTGGATCACATCATCGCACTTGACGAACGCCACCTGAAACGTCGGCTCTCTGAGTATATTCGCTACTACCACGAGGACCGCACACATCTCGGACTAGGGAAGGGAACGCCAGACCGAAGAAGTCGCACCGTAGCCGCCGGTCACGTCCTTTCTCATCCGCGACTGGGAGGGCTGCACCACCGGTACGATCGGGCTGCCTAATCCGAACCGACGCAGCGTCGTGAAGACGTCCGGGTTCCTCCATCCTTATATATGCAGGTATACCGCTCGGGTTCACCGGGACAGATTCTTGGCGTTCGAGGGTGAAGGGATGACCTGGATGAGGCAGCCATCGTGGCGGGGAATCGCACTATTTTCATTGCGCATGGGATATTGGCGAAGCACAGGCGCATCATCTCCGGCTCGGCCTGCGCGAGAACCTCGGCCAATTCTCCCTTCTGGTCCTCATCAATGTCTTCGTCGGGATGATGGTCGGCCTCGAACGAACCGTCGTCCCTCTGATTGGCGAAAAAGAATTCGGGCTCACGTCAAAAACCGCAATCGTTTCCTTCATTGTCAGTTTTGGCGTGACAAAGGCGATTTGCAATCTTTTCGCGGCGAGAACCTCGGAGCGCGTCGGCCGCAAGAAAATACTGGTCTTGGGATGGCTTCTCGGTCTGCCCGTTCCATTTCTGATCATCTTTGCCAACCGGTGGTTCTGGTTTGACGTCGCCAATGTTCTGCTGGGCATGAACCAGGCGTTGTGCTGGTCCATGACGGTGGTGATGAAAGTGGATTTGGTCGGACCGAAACGGCGAGGCCTAGCCCTAGGGATCAACGAGTGCGCCGGCTACCTGGCCCTAGGCTTTACTGCCTGGGTGACCGGCTATCTCGCCGCGAAATACGGTCTACGGCCGCAGCCGTTTTACTTGGGCATCGGCGTAGCGGTCGCGGGATTGTTGTTTTCGGTTTTTGGAGCCAAAGAGACCCTCGATCACGCGAGGCTTGAGTCCAAACTGCATTTTTCCGCCACGCCCTTGGCGGCAGAACCAAAAGCGCAGAGCATGTCGTTATCCCTGCGTGAAATCTTCGCGCTGGCTTCGTGGAAAGACAGCAATCTCTTCTCGTGCAGTCAAGCGGGGCTCGTCAACAATCTGAACG
>Ga0306920_100011093_pt1 | contig 12136 bp, 14 predicted proteins | sample flu12Cox44000170_FD_204666 | JGI IMG/M metagenome (GOLD analysis project Ga0306920, IMG submission 204666) | Lab enrichment of tropical soil microbial communities from Luquillo Experimental Forest, Puerto Rico - flux4day.12C.oxic.44.000.170 (v2)... | ecosystem: Environmental > Terrestrial >...
ACGCACCTTTCCGGTCACCATATGCGGAAGTTCGGAAGCCAGAGCGGCATACCGCAGTAGCGAACGGATTGTCGGCCTGATAAAAAGACCCGCGTTTCTTCCAAGCCTGATCCCGGAAAAGTGGGCGCCGGTTTTCCGATAAGGATCATGCTCAAACTTAATGAAAGCACTTTTATGCGCACGGCCAGCATCAAGCGCAAAACCAAGGAGACCGACATTGAGGTTGCCGTCAACCTCGACGGCTCCGGCGTGTCCAGCGTGTCGACGGGCATCGGTTTCTTCGACCATATGCTGGATCTATTGGCCCGCCATTCCCGCATCGACATCACGGTCAAGGCGGTCGGCGACCTCCACATCGACCACCACCACACCACCGAGGACGTCGGCATTGCGCTGGGCCAGGCGCTGAAGCAGGCGCTCGGCAACATGGCGGGCATTACCCGCTACGCCTCGGTCCATATGCCGATGGACGAGACGCTGTCGCGCGTGGTGATCGACATTTCCGGCCGGCCGGTGCTGGTGTTCAAGGTCGAATTTCCGCGCGACAAGGTCGGGCAGTTCGACACCGAACTGGTGCGCGAATGGTTCAACGCCTTTGCCATGAATGCGAGCGTGACTTTGCACGTCGAAACCCTATATGGCGAGAACAGCCATCATATCGCCGAGTCCTGCTTCAAGGGTTTGGCCAGGGCGCTTCGGGCCGCGGTCGCGATCGATCCGCACGCCGCGGGCGAGGTGCCCTCCACCAAGGGTACGCTTGGCGGCTGATTTTGATTCTTGCCGGAGATTGAAAATGCCGGTTTATACGGTTCATGCTCCCCAGAGCTATGGTGCTGACTTGCGCGCCACCGACAAGTTCACCTTTGTGCGGGACGGATTTCATGTCGCAGCGATGGTCTTCGGCCCGCTCTGGCTGATCTGGAACAGGCTGTGGATTGCCACCATCGGCTGGATCATGGTGACGGCCGTCCTTGATATCGGGCTGGCGCAGCTTGGCGCCGGCCGCATCGCGATCTGGTCGGCTGATGTGCTGGTTGCGATCCTGCTGGGGTTCGAGGCGGCGAGCCTGCAGCGCTGGACGTTGTCGCGGCGCAATTGGCGCCAACTCGACATCGTCGTCGCTGACGACGAGGACGCGGCCGAGCGGCGTTTTTTCGATCGCTGGACCGCCGGTCGCCGCGGAACAAGTTTTGATCCGCTGACCGTCGAGCGCGGCGGGCCGCCGCCGACCCGTGACATTCCGGGCCAGGCGTTCTCAAAGCCGCCGCCGCTGCCCGAAGGCAGCATCATCGGCTTGTTTCCCGAACCAGGAGGTCAGCGATGAGCGTCGCCATCATCGACTACGGTTCGGGCAATCTGCACTCGGCGGCGAAAGCCTTCGAGCGTGCAAGCCGCAGCCTCGAGGACCCGCAAAAGGTGTTTGTCACCTGCGATCCCGAGGCGGCCTACCGGGCTGATCGGATCGTGCTGCCCGGCGTCGGCGCCTTTGCCGATTGCCGGCGGGGACTGGATGCGCTCGACGGCATGATCGAAGCGTTGACGGAGGCTGTGCGCAACAAGGCGCGGCCGTTTTTCGGCATCTGCGTCGGCATGCAGCTGATGGCGACCCGCGGCAAGGAGCACGTCACGACCGAGGGATTCAACTGGATCGCGGGCGATGTCGAGAAGATCACGCCACGCCAGGAAGAGCTGAAGATCCCGCACATGGGCTGGAACACGCTCGAAGTGCTGCGCGAGCACCCGGTGCTCGAGCGGCTCGATCTTGGCCCGAAAGGCCGGCATGCCTATTTCGTGCACTCCTATCACCTCAATGCCGCCCATGAAGCGGATGTGCTGGCGCGCGCGGACTACGGCGGGCCGGTGACGGCCATCGTCGCCAAGGACACCGCGGTCGGCACGCAGTTTCATCCCGAGAAAAGCCAGCGTTTTGGGCTGGCGCTGATCTCGAACTTCTTGAAGTGGAAGCCGTGATTCTCTTTCCGGCCATCGATCTGAAGAACGGCCAGTGCGTGCGGCTCGAGCAGGGCGACATGGCGCGCGCGACCGTGTTCAACCTCGATCCGGCCGCGCAGGCAAAAAGCTTTGCCGCGCAGGGGTTCGAATATCTGCATGTGGTCGATCTCGACGGCGCCTTTGCAGGAAAGCCGAGGAACGCGCATGCGGTCGAGGCCATGCTCAGGGTGGTGACAATGCCGCTTCAGCTCGGCGGCGGCATCCGCGATCTCGGGACGGTCGAGGCCTGGCTCACAAAAGGCGTCGCCCGCGTCATCATCGGTACCGCCGCGGTGCGCGATCCAGAGCTGGTGAAGAACGCTGCGAAAAAATTTCCCGGCCGGGTCGCGGTCGGACTCGATGCGCGCGACGGCAAGGTCGCGGTGGAAGGCTGGGCGGAAACCTCGGCCGTCACCGCGCTCGAGATCGCGCAGCGCTTCGAGGATGCCGGGGTCGCCGCCATCATCTTCACCGACATCGCGCGCGACGGGCTGCTGAAAGGCCTCAATCTCGATACGACCATCGCGCTTGCCGACCGGATTTCGATTCCCGTGATCGCTTCGGGCGGGCTGGCCTCGATCGACGACGTCAAGGCGATGCTCAGTCCGCGGGCGAAAAAGCTCGCCGGCGCGATTGCCGGCCGCGCGCTGTACGATGGCCGGCTCGATCCCGCCGCGGCATTGGCGCTGATCAAGGCCGCCCGGGCGGCGGCTTAGGAGAGGGTTATGTTCAAGGTCCGCGTGATCCCGTGTCTCGACGTCAAGGACGGCCGGGTCGTCAAGGGCGTCAACTTCGTCGACCTGCGCGACGCCGGCGATCCCGTGCAGGCGGCGATCGCCTATGACGCCGCCGGTGCCGACGAGCTCTGCTTTCTCGACATCACGGCGACCCACGAGAACCGCGGCATCATGCTGGACGTGGTCCGGCGGACCGCGGAAGCCTGCTTCATGCCGCTGACCGTCGGCGGCGGCGTGCGCACCATCGACGACATCAGGACGCTTCTGCGCTCCGGCGCCGACAAGGTCTCGATCAACTCGGCCGCGGTGGCCCGTCGCGAGTTCGTGAAAGAGGCCGCCGAAAAATTCGGCGAGCAGTGCATTGTGGTTGCCATCGACGCAAAACGGGTGAAGCGGCCGGGTGGCTCGGACCGCTGGGAGATTTTCACCCATGGCGGGCGGAACTCGACCGGGATCGACGCGCTGGAATATGCCCAGGAGGTGGTCTCGCTCGGCGCCGGCGAGATCCTTCTGACCTCGATGGACCGCGACGGCACCAAGCAGGGTTTTGATATCCCGCTGACGCGCGCAATCGCCGATAGCGTCCCGGTCCCGGTCATCGCGTCCGGCGGGGTTGGCAATCTCGATCACATGGTGGACGGTATCCGCGACGGGCACGCCACCGCAGTGCTCGCCGCCTCGATCTTCCACTTCGGGGAATTTACCATCCGCCAGGCCAAGGATCACATGGTGCGCGCGGGCTTGCCGATGCGGCTCGATCCCTGACGCGCTCGATCAAGACTCCCCGTCACAAAAGTGCTACATCTGTATCAGGGACGGCGCCCGGCTGACGGGCGCTTTCATTGTGTGTGAATAGAGTTCGCCTGATGTCGCGTTTCACGGTCCACGATCTGGCCGCCACCATCGACGCCCGCGCCGCAACGGGAGGAGATGTCTCCTATACCCGCAAGCTGCTCGACAAGGGCGCCGAGCACTGCGCCAAGAAGCTCGGTGAGGAGGCGGTGGAAACGGTGATCGCCGCGGTTGAGAACAACCGCGACCGGTTGATCGCCGAGAGTGCGGACCTTTTGTACCACTTGCTGGTTCTCTTGAAGTCGCGTGGCGTCAAGCTTGTGGAGGTCGAGGCCGCGCTCAGCCAGCGCACCTCGATGTCGGGACTTGACGAAAAGGCGTCGCGCAAAAAGGAATAACCATGGATATCCGGGCGCCAGAGCAGCAATACAATCCCTATCGCATCTTCACCCGCGAGCAGTGGGCGCGGCTGCGTGACGATACGCCGATGACGCTGGAGCCGGGCGAGTTCGACCGGCTGCGGTCGATGCAGGACCGCCTCGACCTCAAGGAGGTCGAGGAGATCTATCTGCCGCTGTCGCGCCTGTTGTCGATCTATGTCGACGCCATGCAGCGGCTGTTTTATGCGCAGCGGCAATTCCTGACCATCCGCGACCGCAAGGTGCCCTACATCATCGGCGTTGCCGGTTCGGTCGCGGTCGGCAAATCCACCACCGCGCGCGTGCTGCAGGCGCTGCTCGCGCGCTGGTCGCCGCGGCCCAAGGTCGATCTCGTCACCACCGATGGCTTCCTCTACCCCAATGCGGTGCTGGCGCGGCAAGGCTTTATGCAGAAGAAGGGCTTTCCGGAAAGCTACGATCTGCCGACGCTGCTCGGCTTTCTCAGCGACATCAAGGCCGGACGACGGAAGGTGAGGGCGCCCGTCTATTCGCATCTCACCTACGACATTGTGCCCAATCAATGGATCGAGATCGACACGCCCGACATTCTGATCGTCGAGGGTGTCAACGTCTTGCAGACCGGTCCGCTGCCGCGCGACGGCAAGGCGGTGCCCGTGGTGTCCGACTTCTTCGATTTCTCGGTCTATATCGACGCCGACGAGCCGGTGCTGCGGCAATGGTATGTGAATCGGTTCCTGGCGCTGCGCGACACCGCCTTCACCGATCCAAAGTCGTACTTCCGTCGTTACGCTCTGCTCTCAGACGATGAGGCGACAGCCACCGCCATCGCCATTTGGGAGCGCACCAACCTCGCCAATCTCGAGGACAATATCCTGCCGACACGGCCGCGCGCGACCCTGATCCTGAAGAAGGGTGCCGATCATCAGGTGGAAACGGTCGCGCTGCGGCGGTTGTGAGTTAAGCCGCGAGATGCCGCGCGGCCGGAAGGCTCGCAAGCGCCTCGGACAGTTTGTCGCGGTCGAGCGGCTTGATCAGAAAACCGTCCATGCCGGCCTCAAAGCAGGCATAGCGATCCTCGACCAGCGTATTCGCGGTCAGCGCCAGGATCGGCGTGTGGCGGCCAGGCTGGCCCGCTTCCGCCGCGCGGATGCGCTTTGCCGCCTCAATGCCGTCGAGCTGCGGCATCTGCACGTCCATCAACACCAGGTCGTACGGCGTGCCGGCGGAGCGCGCGGCCTGCCAGGATTCCAGCGCGGCCTCGCCATTGGTTGCGATCACGGCATGATGTCCGAGCCTAGTGAGCAGCGAGCGCATCAACAGCGCATTGATGTCGTTGTCTTCGGCAACCAGGATCGCGAGGCCGTTTGCGGGCATTGCCGCCGGCGTTTCAGTTGGTGCTTCGACCAACGGATCGGCCGCGAGATTCGGCGCTGCGACTTCCAGCGTCACCGAGAGGCGGGCCGCCAGCGACGCGGCGCGTAGCGGCTTGACCAGATAGCCGGTGAAGCTGGAGGAGGGCGCGAGGTCATGCCGCGCCATCGGGGTGAACATCACGATCCGCTGTGTCGCATGCGCACGCGCGATCGCGCCGAGCGCCTCGACGACATCCGGGCCCAGCGCGCGATCGATCAGCACGGCGTGCCAGGAGCGTTCCGGCAACAACGCCTTTGCGACCTCTGCATCCGACACCAGGCAGGTGTGGCCGCCCCAACGTTGCAGCCGCCGCGACACGAGTGAGGTTTCGATGCTCTGCGGCGCGACCAGCATGATCGACTGGCCGCCAAGGTCGGGCACGGCGTGGGTCGCGTGATCTCTGTTCAATGCAGCGGGCAAGGGCAGCGACACCTCGAAGGTCGACCCAGCGCCAAGCCTGCTTTCCAGCGCGATGCGGCCGCTCATGCGTTTGACGATGCGCTCGGAGATGCTGAGGCCGAGGCCGGTGCCGCCATAGCTGCGCGCGGTGCGCTCGTCGGCCTGCTCGAACTCGCGAAAGATTCGCTCCTGCGCCTCGGGTGCAATCCCGATCCCCGTGTCGCGCACCATGAAGCTGATCTCGTTCGGCCAGATGCCGGGCTCGACGATCAGCGCCACGCCGCCAGTCGTGGTGAACTTGATCGCATTGCCGGCGAGATTGAGCAGCACCTGACGCAAGCGGGCGGCATCGCCCACAACTTCGGCCGGGAGGCGCTCGTCGACATAGGCCGCGATCTCGAGCTGCTTGGCTTGGGCCCGCGGCGCCAGCAATTCGGTAATGTCCTCGATCAGCGGAACGAGCGCGAACGGCCGCTGCTCGAGATCGATCTTGCCGGCTTCGATCTTGGAATAGTCGAGCAGCTCCTCGATCAGCGACATCAGCGCTTCGCCCGAGGTTTTCACTGCCTTGGCGTAGGTGGTCTGCTCGGGCGTCAGCGGCGTGTCCAAGAGCAACCCGCTCATGCCGATGATGCCGTTCAGCGGCGTGCGGATCTCGTGGCTCGCCATGGCGAGGAAACGCGACTTGGCGCGGTTGGCGGTATCGGCCTGGTCGCGCGCTTCGCTCAGCGCGCGCTCGGTCTCGGTGCGGTCGGTCACGTCGCGGCCGACGCATTGCAGCTCCGCCGGCGCACCGGCGTCGGAGCGCACCAGCGCCTCGCGCCAGGCGATCCAGCGCGGCCCAAGCGTGCTTGCGATCTTCTGGTCGTGGATGCGCGTGCCGTTCGGCTCCAGCGCGCTGTCGCCCTGTTCGAGGATTTCGAAGGCGAAGCGGCTGCCGACCAGCGCCTCGCGCGGCTGCTCCGCCATCTTGCAATAGGCGTCGTTGGCGAAGGTGATGCTGCCGTCCTGGGCGCGCATCACGATCAGGTCGCCTTGCGATTCGAACAGGCTGCGCGCGTGCTCCTCGGCTTCACGCAGTTCCCAATTGCGGTCGGCAAGCGCCTCATTGTGGAGCGCGATCTTGCGCAGTTTCTTGCGCATGAAGCGCAGCCGCATGCTCAAGGTCGCCAGGCCCAGGCAGGCGAGCGCGAACAGGAAGCTTGCGCCGATGGCAAAACTGTTGGGATCGTAGCCGGAATTTTCGGACCGGCTGCCGGCAATGAAGCCGTACGCGCCGCCGAATGCCGCGGAGAAGATCATCAGCGAGCGGATTGCGCCGAAGATCAGCGAGTGGCGTCGCATGAAGCGGCGGATGCGCAATTTGATCCGGAACACCCGTCTCATCGCCGTTTCCTTTTGTAACTTTGTTGTTTGCGCGGCTTTCTGCGGCTTTGACAATCAGTGGTTGGGTGACGATGCGGTCGCGACCTTGCAAACTGTTTGAGGCCGCCTGCGGCCATTCGACCGCGTTGAGAACAGGGTGAACGAAGCCTTAAGTGGCGTTCAGCGCGAGCCGTGCCGGCTTGCCATCGGCGCCGACGATCAGCGCGGCTGCCTCGCGGTCGCTGATCCGCCTGGAGCGGACGAAGATGCGATGGTCGACGGAACCGCCGTCGCGCGACAGATAGATGACCGACGCCTTCGACGTCGACCGCACGGAAATCACGACGAACTGGGTGGCGGGCGTCGTCTCGCAGCTGCCTTCTTCCGCGCCAACGGCGTCATCGATCACGGTAAAATCTGCGGACACCGCATCGTTCGAGATTGCGACCGGCACGGTCGCGAGCGCAGGATCGTCGGTGAAGGCAACATGAAGGTCGGCAACGAAGGGGAGGGAAGCGACCTGGAGACTGTCGGAACCGATCGCGACGCAGGGGCGGGGAGGGGTGAAGAACTCGAGTCGCGCGAAGATCGCCGCGGCGATCAATGGGATAACCGATACCAGAACCTTGAAACGCAACATGATACGCACCACTCAATCGGGTCCGGCGAACGCGCCGGTCCTTTGGTTGGGGAAGCGTAAAGAAAACTCGTTACTGACTGGTTGACGCAGGTGGCAAAGGCCGAGCAGGTGTTCAAGGACAACATGATCGAGGCGGATCGGCTGCGCGCCGAACGCGGCGAGGTCGAGCAGCAGAGCGCGGCGCGCCGCAAGGCCGACATGCACAGCCTTGCCAACGATTTCGAGGCGGCGGTCGGCCAGATCATCGAGACCGTGTCATCGGCCCTCGCGAGCTCGAGGCCTCGGCGACGACATTGACCGCCAGCGCGGGCCGGGCGCAGGAATTGACCACGATCGTGGCCGGTGCATCGGAAGAGGCCGCCGCCAACATTCTCGTCGCAGAGCGTCGCTCCGGAAACCCCGGCGAAAGGACCGCAGCCCAAATTCGCTGCGGATTTCAAACTGAGACACTACCTTCGTCACGGCACTTTGCCTGCCGCACGGCGACTTGCGCGCGTCGTCGCGCCTGCCGACAATTCGCCTAAAATGATCTCGAAAGAAAAGGTTTTATTGCGAGAGATCGCGCTAGGTATATCCCAAGGATTGTTCTGTAAAACTTGGCCCCAATGCCGGATGATCAAATCAAGCGGGGCGAACAATGCTAGCGGCCAATCGACGACGAAGCGAACGTCGTATGTGCAGGAGTCTCGCCAAGATTCAATTCGGGACTGGCACGCTGCCGCGCGATTGCATCGTGACCGACATCTCGGATGGCGGTGTGAAGGTCGTCGCCGAATATCTGGAAGTCCCTCCCGAATTCACGCTCACGCTATCGACCGGTCTGCCGCGCCAATGCCGCCTGGTCTGGCGCATCGGCTGCGAATTCGGCGCCGAGTTCTTAGATTAGGTCGAAAAGCCGGCGCTGAAACATCGCCTTCGCGGCGCGCTTTGGTCAAAACCATGGCCGGATTAACGGGAACTTAGGGTTAAGCTGTAACCCTGTTTTGGCCAAGTCGCGTTCTACAGGCCAAAAGTGCATGTCCCGGCAGTTCTCCAAGCAAGGTCGCAACAAGCGGCTTGTTGTCTCCTCGCTTTCGTCCGCGCTGCTGTTGGTGTGCCTGTGCAGTTGCCAGACCACGTCGCCGACGGACGTTACGGGCTCGCTGGGCGATACCACTGCCAAGAGCCACCTCGATCCGAGGGGCGACATCAATGCCTACCGCGATCGCTACAAGGCTAACCCCAAGGATCCTGACCTTGCGCTGAACTACGCCAGCGCGTTGCGGGCTGCAGCCGAGCGATCGCAAGCGGTCGCCGTGCTCGAGCAGGCCACCATCGCCAACCCCAAGAACAAGGCGCTGCTTGCAGGTTATGGGCGGGCGCTCGCCGACAACGGCAATTTTGAGCAGGCCTTCGACGTGCTGAGCCAGGCTCACTCGCCGGAAGATCCGGACTGGCGCATCCTCTCGGTTCAGGGTGCCGTGCTCGACCAGCAGGGCAAGTTCGAGGAAGCGCGGCAGTATTATGCCAGCGCGCTACGGATCGTGCCCGATGAGCCCTCGGTACTCTCCAATCTCGGCCTGTCCTACGTGCTGTCAAAGGAGCTCGGCAAGGCCGAGGAAGTCCTGCGCAAAGCCTATAGCCACGCGGGCAACGACCGGCGCATCCGGATGAATCTCGCGGTCGTGCTCGGCCTGGAAGGCCACATGGCGGAGGCCGAAAGCATCGCCAAGGCCAACCTGCCGGTCGAGGAAGCGAACGCGGATGTCGCCGAGCTCAAGCGGCTGTTGGCGCGCAAGGACACGCGCGGCGCGGGCGCGGACCGCTTGCCGGTCGCAACGATCGCCCGCACGAATTGATTCCAACAAAAAGCGGCTGGAAGGTCAGGCCGACTTGGTCAGCTTGCGCATGATCGGCGCCAGCAACGAGCTCGACTTCTTCCTGGTCTCACCAAGGCCGGTCAGCTTCTGGGCGATCTCCAGGAACAGCTTGCTGGTGCGGTGACTTGCGGAGATTTCTGCGATCATCTGCCCGTTGTTGGCGGCGGTGCCGAACAGCCGCGAGTCGAACGGAATGACCGCGACCGGCTGGGTCTCCAGCGTCTTGGCGAAGCTGCGCTTGTCGATCTCGGGGCGCTTCGGCAAACCGACCTGGTTGAGGCAGTAGAGCGGCGCACGGTCATTGGGTCGCGATGCCTTCAGCACACTCAGGATGTTCTTGGCATTGCGGAGATTGGCGAGATCGGGCTCGGCGACGATCAGGATATCGTCTGCGCTCTCCATCGCGCGCCTGGTCCAGGCCGACCACTGGTGCGGCATATCCAGCACGATGCAGGGCGTCGTCATGCGCATCGTAGCGAGGATCGCGTCGAAGGCATTGGCGCCGAAATCATAGACCCGGTCGAGCGAAGCCGGTGCGGCGAGCAGGCTGAGGTGATCGGTGCATTTCGACAGCAGGCGATCGATGAAGGCGCTGTCCGGCCGCTCGGGCTGGAACACCGCGTTGGCGATGCCCTGCGGCGGATCCTGATTGTAGTCGAGACTGGCGGTGCCGAAGGCAAGGTCGAGATCGATCACCACCGAATCGAGCTTCAGGTTGCGCGCGATCGCCCAGGCCACGTTATGTGCGACGGTCGACGCGCCGACGCCGCCCTTGGCGCCGACCACGGCAATGACCCGGCCGACGGTAATCGCCTCCGATGCCGAGAACAGGCTGCAGATCGAACGCACCACGTCGAGCGGGTTGACCGGCCCGACCACATAGTCGTTGACGCCCCGCTTCACCAGCTCGCGATAGGGTACGTCGTCCTCCTCACTGCCGATGACGATGACGCGGGTGCCGGGATCGCAGACGGAGGCGAGCTCGTCGAGGCCGGCGAGAACGTCGCCGTTGCCGTGGCTCTCGAGCACGATGACGTTCGGCGTCGGCGCGTTGTGATAGGTCTCGATGGCGGTGTCCATTCCGCCCATCTTGACGGTCAGATGCGCCTTGGCGAGGCGGCGGTCCTCGCCGGCGGCGCGGACCGCGCTGGCGACATCCTCTCGTTCGCAGAACGCCTGCACCGAGATGCGCGGAGCCGCGGCGATATAGTCGTTGGACGACGGCACAGCGGCCGCAGGCTGCTCGTCGGAATCCTTTTTGCTCTGGCTCGTCATTTGCCCACGTCGCTGAGTTTGGCCTTGTCGGCTTCTGGATAGTTGGTGGTGGTCGACTCGCCCTTGCGATACTTCTCAAAGGCTTCGCTCCGCCGCGCCGTAGAGGGCGCGGTCTCCGAGCGCGGCTGCACGAGGTCGGAGGGATTGTCGATCATCGCCGCGAGATTGCGCTGGCTGGCGCAACCGAGGTTGTAATACGGCTTGTTCTCGAAATAGTCGGGGTTGCTGAGCGAGGGGCCGAGATCCTGCGGCCACATTCCGCATGGACCGGTGGTGGCCGCGATCCTCGAATAGCTCAGGCGGATGACCGCGAGCTCGTGCGGATCGGCCGGATGATAGTGATGCATCACGATGCCGCGCGAGGGCACCCCGCCTGCCATCAGCACCTGCCGGATTTCCTGGAACGTCGCGGCGGCGGCGCGTGCGTTCGTCGTATCGACCGGCACCTCGGCGACGACGGCGCCGGTGCCTTCACGAACCCAGTTGTGGGCCAGCCCCACCACATCGGACCGCTGCGTCATTGTCAGGCCGGCACGTGCGTGGCCGACGAACACGACGATTGAGCTGTTGGCTTCGGTGATGGCGATCGGGTGACGCAGGCGATAGTCATCGGGCACGCCGCCGGTGATGATCGCGTCAGGCGCCGAGGCGCAGGCGCCGAGGCCTGCGGAAAGGCCAACGAGCGCGCCGAGCAGGCGCAGCGTTCGGTTGCGATCGGCTGTTGGTCCGTTGGTCATTCTGTCCCCCGAATTCGCGTATCCCACCGCGCCGTCCCGTCTCAATCGATGATGAAGCCGAAATTGCCCTGAGAGCCGCCGCCAATGGGATCGATGCGGGCGGCAATGCCGTAGATCCGGTTCATGCGGGCGAGCAGCGCCGACTGCAGGTCGGAGGAGGGCGCAAATCCGTCATCGGGTTTCGCCAGCTCCTTCTGGGCGACGGCGCGAACGACGTACGGCGTCACCAGCACCATCAGCTCGGTCTCGTTGTTGACGTAGTCCTGGCTGCGGAACAACTGTCCGAGTACGGGGATCTGATCGAAGCCGGGCAATCCGTTGACCGCCTGCTTGGTCTGCTGCTGAATCAGGCCGGCCATCGCCATCGAGCCGCCGGAGGGAATCTCCAGCGTGGTTTCGGCGCGGCGGGTGCGGATCGCCGGAATGACGATGGAATTGGTCGCGCCCCCGGCGAGCGCCTGCGACACGGTGATCGCGTTGTCGTTGGACAGTTCGGAAACCTCGGTCATGACGCGCAGGCTGATGC
>Ga0306920_100011094_pt1 | contig 12135 bp, 10 predicted proteins | sample flu12Cox44000170_FD_204666 | JGI IMG/M metagenome (GOLD analysis project Ga0306920, IMG submission 204666) | Lab enrichment of tropical soil microbial communities from Luquillo Experimental Forest, Puerto Rico - flux4day.12C.oxic.44.000.170 (v2)... | ecosystem: Environmental > Terrestrial >...
GTCGAAGGGTACAGGACTACGTGGCCTTTTCATCCCCCTATAAGCGAGATACGAATCTCCGTCAAGGGCCATTCGTCGGAACAGGTCGACAGATCCAAGGCCAGGGCCGGATCGGCTGGGCCCGGCCAGTCTGGCCAAGGCCCCGGCGCGGGCGGTCCGGGGCCGCAGCGTGGTCTGGCCAGGGCCCCGGCGCGGTCAGGCCGGGGACCCCAGCGCGGGCTGGCCAGGGCCCCGGCGCGGGCGGTCCGGGGGCCCCAGCGCGGGCGGTCCGGGGGCCGCAGCGCGGTCAGGCCAGGGCCCCGGCGCGGTCAGGTGTTACCCGGGGTAGGCGGGATTCTGGCCTTCGTCCTTAAGGTTCAGCCACGGGCCCTTCAGGCTCGTGGAGACGGCCAGCTGATGCCCGGACAGCCCCGCCACCAGGACGTTCGCAGCGCCATCCGCGGTAATCGCGACCGCGCCGGGCGGGGTCACCAGCGGCCCGGTAGCGGACTGTCCGTCTACGGGCACCTCCCAGAGGGTGTTCCCCTTGCCCACGGCGGCCAGCACGAGCAGGTTATCTGCGTTGTACCAGGTCAGCGCCACCGGGTTGGTGATGTTGGGCCCGAGCTGCACACCCTGGTCGATCAAATACTGCACGGAAGCCGATCCCGGCTTGGCGGTCGCCGGCGGCACGGCCCGTTCGATGGCCGCGAGTTCAAGCTGGCTTCCCGTGTCCGTCTGCACGACGGCCACGACCCGGACACCGTCGGGCGCGACGCTCAAGCCGGTCACGTTCCCGACGAACTGGTTTACCAGCGACTGCTTGGCACCGCTCGGCGGCAGCACGAAGATGTCGCCGTCCTGCACGACCCACAGGTCGTCACCACGGTCCCAGCTGATCGCGGTGATGCCGGATCCGGTCAGCCGCGCGGAAGACCGTGAGAACGACGTGGCCCCGCTCGAGAGCTGCCCCGTGTACACGGCGTCCCCCGCGGGCGAGACGTAGGCGATGTATTGCCCGTCAGGCGACACCGCCGCCATGGAGGCCGACCTTGACCGGGGCTGGCTGGCGGGCTGGGTAGTCAAGTTGGGGGCGACGAACCTGGCGCTGGCGCACTGCTGGCCGGCCGGGGCACCCTTGCGGCCGAAGACCGGGACGACAGCGCCGATGGAGTTGACCTGGACCTTGCCCTCGGAGCCGCAGCGCGACCATGCCTGCTGGTCGTGTATGTAGTAGAAGCTCGCCGCCGCCGACGGGTACGGGTCGTAACACGCGTAGGCCGCCGGCTTCAGGACGGGACTCTGGCCCTGGCCGCCACCGCACCGCGTGGCAGCTGGTTTGATCGGTGAGCCGTTGATCTCGAGCTCGACCGACTGGATGGCCGACGGGCTGGCCTCCGAGCCGGCCAGCGTCCAGACGAGCTGGGCCGAGACCCGCTCACGGGTCGGCGCATTCGCGCCCGCCATCGCGCCGCCGAGATTCACCACGGCGGTGGCGCCGTAGACGGCGACGTCCAGGATCGTAGTTCCCTTGGGAAATGCGGTGGCGGTGGCGGGACTCAGCCACGGCGTCTTCGGGCCCTCGATGAGCGCCCTCACCAGGTTCTTCACCAGCGTCTGCGACGAGGTTCCCTGCGGCACGAACACCGAGTCCGGGACCAGTACCCGGTCCGACAGGTCGAGGAAGTACAGGTCCTGCGCGTTCCAGAAGTCGGCGAACTCGGTCTCGGTGAGGATCCGGTAAGGGGGCGGATTCGAGATGCGCCACTGATCGTTCACCTTGATCAGGGTGAACCTGTAGTAGCCCTGCTGGCTCTGGCTGTGAGCCGAGACGGACTGTCCGGTGCCGGTGAGCGTGGCCTGCGTAGTGCCGGTGACACCGACCACCGCCTGCTGGGCGCGGTGCGGGCCGGCCGGGCTCAGCACGGCACGGGAGGGCACGTTGATCTGGTTGAACACCGCGACCTGCCAGCCCGGGTCCCAGGTATTGCCGGCCGGACCGGCCAGGTACTGCTTAACGATCGCGGAATCGGTGGGATAGCTGGCGCTGGCGTCAATGAATCCCTGGACGATCTGCGACGGAGTCCAGTCCCGGCCCGGTCCCGCTGGGACCGACGCGATGAAGCCCCCGCCCTGGGCCGTGCTCTGCGGGCTGGCGCTGAACACGAGGACCGGGCCGTTGCCCGGCATGCTCACGCAGCCCGCCACGGACACCACCGCGGCGGCCAGCAGGCTGGCCCGGCCCAGGCGGCTCAGCCGGGGCAACCGGGGCAACCGGGGCAACCGGGGCAACCGAGGGCTGGGCGGCCGCAGGCGGGCCGGCCGCAGGCGGGCCGCCCGGCGGGTAGCGTCGTGACCGGTGCTAGCCACGCGGGACCATCCCGCTGATCTCGGTCGCGGGGTGAGCGTCCGCACCGACCAGGCCGCCGATGACCTCGGCTTCGTCCGGGCCGAGTGGAAGCGGCGAGCCCGCCAGCGGCTGCCCGGCGATCCGCGGCAGGGTGAGCCGGAACACCGAGCCCTTGCCGCGCTCGCCCCAGGCTTGGAGCCAGCCGCCGTGCAGCCGCGCGTCTGCCAGCGAGATGGCCAGGCCCAGGCCGCTGCCGCCGGTGGTACGGGCCCGGGCCGGGTCGGCCCGCCAGAACCGCTCGAAGACTCGCTCTTCCTCGCCCGGCCCCAACCCCACGCCGTAGTCCCTCACCGAGACCGCGACCGCGGCGCTGTCCATAGCGGTGGTGACCACCACGTCCTTGCCCTCGCCGTGCTCGACCGCGTTCACCAGGACGTTGCGTAGGATGCGTTCCACCCTGCGCCGGTCCACCTCGGCGAAGCACCCGGTCGCGGGCAGCCTGAACTCGATCCGGCTGCCGCCGCGCTCGGCCAGTTGCTGCGCGTCATCGGCCGAGCGGCGCACCAGGTCACACACGTCCGTGAGCTCGGCGTCCAGCGTGGCCGCCCCCGCGTCGTACCTGCTGATCTCCAGCAGGTCGACGAGGAGGGCCTCGAACCGCTCCAGCTGGCTCAGCAGCAAGTCCGCGGCCCGGCCGCTGGCCGGATCGAGGTCGGCCCTGGACTCGAACAGCAGGTCCGCGGCCATCTTGATGGTCGACAGCGGCGTCCGCAGCTCGTGCGAGACGTCGGACACGAACAGCCGCTGGACCTGGGACAGTTTCTCCAGCTCCTGCAGCTTGCTCTGCAGGCTGGCCGCCATGTCGTTGAAGGAGGTGGCCAGCGACGCGAGGTCATCGGTGCCGCGCACCTGCATGCGTTCTTCGAGGTGGCCCGCTGACACGCGCTGAGCCGCCTCGGCCGCGTGCCGGACCGGCAGCACCACCCAGCGGGTAACCAGCGACGCGATCGCGGCCAGCAGCACCACGAGTACCAGCCCCACGCCGACCAGGATCCGCTGTACCTGCTGCAGCCACCCCTGCTGCTCGGTAAGCGGGAACACGTAGTACAGCTGATAGTACGCACCGAGCGGTACGCCGAACGCGAGCGCGGGGACGGCGGAGCCCGACCCGGCGGCGTAGACCAGCGTGGTCGGCTGGTAGGACGGGAGGGCGGTGGTCGCGTTGTCGTACCGCGAGGGCCGCTGGTCGTTCGTCACCTTGTTGATCAGGGCCTGGGGGATCGTCGCCGGGATGTCCACGTTGCGCTGGCCGACCCAGTGCACGTAGGCGGGGGTGATATTGGTCAGCTGGATGAAGACCAGGTAGCTGCCGGTATTCCCGCTGGCCTGCTGCAGGGAACTGGCGGTGATGCGGGCTACGGTCTCGGCGTTATTGGTGCTGCCGGGCTCCGAGGACGGCTCCTGGAGCACGCTAGGGTTCTGGCCCAGGGCGGACAAGCGGCCTTCGTTCACCTGGTTGCCGTCGGAATTCACCGCGCTGCTGGACAGCCCGTTCGCTATCGAATGCACCAGGAAGAAGCCGAGCACGGCGATGACCAGGGCGGACAGGACCAGCGTGGTCCCGACCACCCGCAGCTGGAGCGAGCGGTTCCAGCGGCTGCGCAGCCTTGCGACCAGGTGGCGCCGCCACCGGTTCGCGGCCAGCAGCCAGCGCCCGACCCCGTCGGGGAGCCGCCGGATGACCGCGCGCCGCCACGACGGCCGGCGAAAGGCGGTCACCCAGTCGTGCCGCCGATCCGCGAGTGCCGCTACCGCCTTCATGTGAACCCGGACCCAGGAGCGTTAGTCAAGACCGGCTAGCGAGCGCAGGCCTTGTGGACCTGCGCGAGCGGCCGGTGCAGGTGGCGGGTCAGCAACCACAGCGGGTTCCTTGAATAACGCGAACTTCCGGATAAGACACTAGCCAGGCCCCGCCTTGTAGCCGACACCGCGTACGGTCACCACGATCTCGGGGTGCTCGGGGTCCTTCTCGATCTTGGCGCGCAGCCGCTGCACGTGCACGTTGACCAGCCTGGTGTCCGCGGCGTGCCGGTAACCCCAGACCTGCTCGAGCAGGACCTCCCTGGTGAAGACCTGCCGCGGCTTACGGGCCAGCGCGACCAGCAGGTCGAACTCCAGCGGGGTAAGGTTGAGGGTCTCCTCGTCCCGCTTCACCGAGTGGCCGGCCACGTCAATGACGATGTCGCCGATCTGGAGCATCTCCGGCGCGGGCTCGTCGGTCCGGCGGAGCCTGGCCCGCACCCGGGCCACGAGTTCCTTGGACTTGAACGGCTTCACGATGTAGTCGTCGGCGCCTGACTCCAGGCCCAGGACCACGTCGACGGTGTCGGTCTTCGCCGTCAGCATGACGATCGGGACGCCGGACTCGGCGCGGATCTGCCGGCATACGTCAATTCCGTCGGAGCCCGGCAGCATCAGGTCCAGCAGCACCAGATCGGGCCGGGAATCCCGGAACACCTCGACCGCCTTGTCGCCGTCGGCTACGAATGTCGGCTCGAATCCCTCGCTGCGAAGCACGATGCCGAGCATCTCCGCGAGGGCGGCGTCGTCGTCGACGACCAGCACGCGTCCTTTCATGGGCCTCATCGTTCCGTGTGATTAACTCTGCGTGGACGCAGGCTACCCTCATTTTCCAGCAACGCGACACCCGTTCGGCTATAGCTTTTCCGAGAGCGGCGGACATCAAACCCGACTGGCACCATGCCTGAACGGCAGCTGAGGGGACGACGGTGAGCGTCACGACCGGGACCTCGGGCTGGCAGTACCGGGACTGGCGCGGTGCCTTCTATCCGCCGCAGGTGCCGCAGCGGCGCTGGCTCGAGTACTACGCGACGCAGTTCGGCACCGTCGAGAACAACGGGACGTTCTACCGGCTTCCGCCGCGGGATACCTTCGCAAGCTGGCGGGATCGGGTCACCGGCGACTTCGTCATGACCGTGAAGGCCAGCCGCTACCTCACCCATGTACGGCGGCTTCGCGATCCGGCCGGGCCGGTGCGCAGGCTGGTCGACGCGGCGGCAGGCCTGGGCGACCGGCTCGGGCCGGTGCTGCTGCAGCTTCCGCCGGACCTGCGCGCCGACCCGCCGCTGCTTGAGGAGTGCCTGCGCCAGTTCCCGCCGACGGTGCGGATCGCGGTCGAGCCCAGGCACGAGTCGTGGTGGACCGACGAGGTGAAAGACCTGCTGGCCGCCAGGAACGCGGCACTGTGCTGGGCCGACCGGGCCGGGGCCGCGCTCACGCCGCTGTGGCGGACGGCCGACTGGGGCTACCTGCGGCTGCACGAAGGCGAGGGCGTGCCGTGGCCCCGGTACAGCCAGGCCGCGCTGAGCGCCTGGGCCGACCGGATCGCGGCCGCCTGGGCCGCGGACCGCGACGTCTACGTCTATTTCAACAACGACCAGGCTGCCGCCGCGCCGCGCGATGCCGCCGCGTTCGCCGCAGCCGCGGCGAGCCGCGGACGCGCGGTGACGCGCAGCTGGCCGGACCGTGGGGCCGCGGATCGTTCGGGAGAAGGGTCTTGACCTTATGGAGGGGAGCGGGGCGGAGCTAGAGTAGCTGCCCATGGCGGAGCCTTTGCGCAACATCATCGACCCGGGATGGGCCGAGGCGCTCGAGCCGGTCGCGGGGCGGATCGCCGCGATGGGAGACTTCCTGCGGGCCGAGGTCGCGGCCGGCCGCCGGTACCTGCCCTCGGGTGAGAACGTGCTGCGCGCGTTCAGGCAGCCCTTCGCCCGGGTGCGCGTGCTGATCGTCGGCCAGGATCCCTACCCCACCCCGGGGCACGCCGTCGGCCTGGCCTTCTCCGTCGGGCCCGACGTGCGGCCGCTGCCGCCGAGCCTGGTCAACATCTTCCGCGAATACTCCGACGACCTCGGGTATGCCACCCCGGCCAACGGCGACCTCACGCCGTGGAGCGAACGTGGCGTGCTGCTGCTGAACCGGGTGCTCACCGTGCAGCCCGGCAGGCCGGGATCACACCGGGGCAGGGGCTGGGAGGAAGTGACCGACCAGGCCATCCGGGCGCTGGCCGCGCGGAAGACAGTGCCGCTGGTCGCGATCTTGTGGGGACGCGACGCGCGGACCCTGGTGCCGCTGCTCGGTGACATCGACCGCATCGAGTCGGCGCATCCGAGTCCGTATTCGGCGGCGAGCGGATTTTTTGGTTCCCGTCCGTTCAGCCGGACTAATCAGCTGCTTGAACAGCGCGGCACCGAGCCGATCGACTGGAAGTTGCCCTAGAGATGCGCGCCTCAGCGGTTATAAAACCCGGCTTAGTAACTCCTAGTGATACGCTTAAGAATCTGCTTCGGGGGCAGTTCTACCGTTTCTGCTTGGCAACAGCTGAATAGGTATCAGGGGAAATCGCGTGGACGGGCGGGTACCGGCATAGTGGAACACACGCAGCAAGAACACCATCACCCAACGCCAGTCCACCAGCACTGGCTGAGCCGCAGGCGGCTGCTGATCGCGAACGGGGCCTTCGCGATCTATGCGACCGCCCTGGCCGTGGATACCGGGCACGCGGACCGGACCTGGGCGATCTGGGCGGCAGTCGGCTACGGGGTGACGACGCTCATTCTCTGGCTCACCCGGCACAAGAACGTGCCGGTGATCGTGCCGTTGCTGGTGGCGCTGGCCGGCGCGCTGGCCGCGCCGCTGACGTGGCTGGCGATCAGGGTCGCGCCGACGCCGGAGGTACAGGTCATATCGCAGTCGGCGACGCTGCTGCTGCACCATGGCACGCCGTACCTGGCGCCGGGGCAGCTGGGCAGCTGGCTGTCCTACAACCCGTACTTGCCGGTCATGGCGGTGTTCGGCATGCCGAAGGCGCTCGGCGCGAACGGCCTGCTGGCCGATCCGCGGGTGTGGCTGACGGCGGTGTCGATCGCCTTGATCTGGGCCGCGTTCACGATCGCGGCACCGCACCGGCACTGTGAGGACTGCCGGGGCAACGTGATGCTGTCCACCGTGTTCATCGCCGCCTCCCCGGTGATCGCGTTCCCGCTGGCGGTCGGGATCACCGACCCGCCGGTCATCGCGCTGATGTTCCTCACCCTGGCGCTGATCGCCCGGCCGTCGGGACTGATCCGGGCCGCCGCCGCGCTCGGGGTCGCGTGCGCCATGAAGGCGACCGCCTGGCCGGCGGTCCCCGTCTTCACCGCGATGCTGGCCGCGCGCGACGGGGCCAGGTCCGCCTGGCGCTTCCTCGGGGCCACGATCTTGATGGCGGGCCTGCTGGCCGCCCTGCTGGCTCCCGCGGCCCTGGCCGACCCGTACGCGTTCCTGCAGAACACCGTGCTGTTCCCGCTCGGCCTGACCCAGCACAAGACCCCGGCGGCCAGCCCGCTGCCCGGACACCTGCTGGCCAGCACCGGGATGCCCGGCCACTGGGCCGCGGTCGGCCTGCTCGTGGCGGCCGGGGTCAGCTTCGCGGCGTGGCTCATCGTCCGCCCGCCGACCGACGCGCGGGCCGCGGCCCGGCGCCTGGCCCTGGGGCTCGCGGTCATGTTCACGCTGGCCCCCGCCACCAGGTGGGGATACTTCGTGTACCCGATCGGGCTGGCCGGATGGCTGCTGCTGACCCGGCCGGGCACGGACACGGATACCGCCGCCGGCCGGGCCATCGAGATCCCGGTCCCGGCGACCGAGGAGCGGCACCTGCCCGCGGGCGCGCGCTAGGAGCCGATGCGCCAGGATTCCAGGTAGGCCTGCTGGGCGGGGGTGAGCGCGTCTATCGAGGTGCCCATGGTGGCCAGCACCAGCCGGGCCGCCTCGGCGTCGATGTCGGCCGGCACCTCGTGCACGCCGGCCGGGAGCTTGTCGGTGTTCCCGGCCAGCCAGGCCAGCGCGAGCGCCTCGATGCCGAACGCCAGGTCCATCACCTCGGGAGGATGGCCCTCGGCCGCGACGAGGTTCACCACCCGGCCCTCGGCGAGCAGCAGCATGGTCCGGCCGTCACCCAGCTCGTAGGCGTCCACGTGCGGCCGGACGTCGTGGCGGACCGCGGCCGCGAGCCCGGCCAGCGCCCGCACGTCGATCTCGGTGTCGAAGTGCCCGGCGTTGGCCAGGACGGCGCCGTCCCGCATCACCGCGATGTGCGCGGCGCTGATCACGTCGCACGTCCCGGTCGCGGTGACGAACACCTCGCCGACCCGCGCGGCCTGCGCCATCGGCAGCACCAGGAAGCCGCGCAGCGACGCGTCCAGGGCGCGGACCGGGTCGATCTCGGTGACGATCACCTGGGCGCCGAGCCCGCGGGCGCGCTCGGCCACGCCCCGGCCGCACGCCCCGAACCCGGCCACGACCACGGTCTTGCCCGCCAGCAGCGTGTTCGTGGCCCGCAGGATGCCGTCGATCACCGACTGCCCGGTCCCGCAGGTGTTGTCGACCAGGCGCTTGGCCGCCGTGTCGTTCGCCGCGATCACCGGAAAGGCCAGCGCGCCCTCGGCGGCCATCCGGCGCAGCCTGATCACGCCCGTGGTGGTCGACTCGCACCCGCCTTTCACCCTCGGGAGCAGGGCCGCTGCCTGCGTGTGCAGGGTGTTCACCAGGTCGCCGCCGTCGTCGATGACCAGGTCGGGCCCGCCGGGCGGTTCGCTGAGGGCCATCTCGATGTGACGGTAGTAGCCGCGCCGGTCCACTCCGGCCCGCGCGAAAACCGCGATGCCGTGCCGGACGGCCAGCGCCGCGGCGATGTCGTCCTGAGTGGACAGCGGGTTGGACGCGGCCAGGCCGACGCTCGCGCCGCCCGCGCGCAGCAGCCGGACCAGCATCGCGGTCTCGGCGGTGACGTGCAGGCACGCCGCTATGGCCAGCTGGCCGAAGGGCCGCTGGTCGGCGAAGCGGGCCATGAGGCCGGCCATGAGCGGCATGGCCCGTTCGGCGTAGCGGATGCGGGCGTCGCCGTCGGCGGCCAGCGCCGGGTCGGCGACGTCCGAGGGCGGCGCGGTGTCAGTAACGGTAGTGCTCCGGCTTGTACGGGCCGTCCACGGGGACCCCGATGTAGTCGGCCTGTTCCTTGGTCAGCTGGGTGAGCCTGACCCCGAGCGCGTCCAGGTGCAGCCGGGCCACCTTCTCGTCCAGGTGCTTGGGCAGCGTGTGCACGCCGACCGGGTACTCGCCGGTCCGGGTGAACAGCTCGACCTGCGCGATCACCTGGTTGGTGAAGCTGTTGGACATCACGAAGCTGGGGTGCCCGGTGGCGTTGCCGAGGTTGAGCAGGCGGCCCTCGGACAGCACGATGATGCCGTGCCCGGCCCTGCCTTCTTCAGCAGGGAACGTCCACTCGTCCACCTGCGGCTTGATGGTCAGCCGGCGGACGCCCGGCCAGCGGGCCAGCCCTGCCATGTCGATCTCGTTGTCGAAGTGGCCGATGTTGCCCACGATGGCCTGATGCTTCATCCGGCTCATGTGCCCGGCGGTGATCACGTCCCGGTTGCCGGTGGCGGTGACGAAGATGTCGGCCGTGGCCACCACGTCCTCCAGCGTGGCGACCTGGTAGCCGTCCATCGCCGCCTGCAGCGCGCAGATCGGGTCGATCTCGGTGACGACGACCCGCGCGCCCTGCCCGCGCAGCGACTCGGCGCAGCCCTTGCCCACGTCGCCGTACCCGCAGACCACGGCGACCTTGCCGCCGATCAGCACGTCGGTGCCTCGCTTGATGCCGTCGATCAGCGAGTGCCGGCAGCCGTACTTGTTGTCAAACTTGGACTTGGTCACCGAGTCGTTCACGTTGATGGCCGGGAACGCCAGCGTGCCGGCCCGGGACATCTCGTACAGCCGGTGCACGCCGGTGGTGGTCTCCTCGGTTACGCCCCGGACGTTCCCGGCGATCCGGGTCCACTTGCCCGGGTGGTCGGCCAGGGAGTTGCGCAGCCGGTCCAGGATGATCCGCCACTCCTCGGGGTCATCGGCGGCCGGCGACGGCACCCCGCCGGCCTGCTCGTACTCGGCGCCCTTGTGCACGAGCAGGGTGGCGTCGCCGCCGTCGTCCAGGACCATGTTGGGCCCGTCGCCGTCCGGCCAGGTCAGCGCCTGCTCGGTGCACTGCCAGTAGTCCTCGAGGCTCTCGCCCTTCCAGGCGAAGACCGGGATGCCCCGCGGGTCGTCGGGGGTGCCGTCCGGTCCCACCGCGACCGCCGCGGCGGCCTGGTCCTGGGTGGAGAAGATGTTGCAGCTCGCCCAGCGGACCCGGGCGCCCAGCGCGACCAGCGTCTCGATCAGCACGGCGGTCTGCACGGTCATGTGCAGCGACCCGGTGATCTTCGCTCCGCGCAGCGGCTGGCTGGGCGCGTACTCGGCTCGGATCGCCATCAGCCCCGGCATCTCGTGCTCGGCCAGCTGGATCTCCTTGCGCCCGAAGGCGGCGAGTGAGATGTCGGCAACGTGATACGGAAGCTGATCCGCGGACATGCGTTCTCCCCTTATTTTCGGCCGAACGGGCGGTGGTACCCCGTGTCGCTCACACGCTACGGGAGCCGGGGCGGTCGCCGCACGTTCTCCACGGTGTTCTTAACATGAAATTGTTAGAATCACCGTTCATGCGCATCTCGGAGGCCGCCCGGCGGCTCGGCACGTCGGCCCGCATGCTCCGCTACCGCGAGGATCTCGGCCTGCTCCCCCCGGTCCGCGGCCATCAGGCCTTCAGACCGGGGCCTTCGGGCCCGTGGCCGGCCGGACCCGAAGGCCCGCACGGGCCATCGCACCGGCAGTTCGGCGAGGCCGACCTGGAAGCCGTGGCGGCCGCGCTCGAACTCGAGCGCCGCTACGACATCAGCCCGGCGTCGCTCGCGTTCGGGCTGCGCGTACTGGCCGAGCCTGGCGTCCGGGCCGCGGTGGCCGACCTCGCCCGCCGGCTCGGCCGCATCCCCGCCCCGGCCGGCCGGGCGCTCGACTTCGAGAAGGAACGCGCGCTGCGCCTGCTGTCGCGGGGCTGAGCCCAACCGTCGTCAGCGCAGCGTCCAGACGGTGGTGCGCTTGGTGTCGCTGCCTTCCATGGCGAGCAGGCCGGGAACGTCGTAGCTGGCCAGCGGGGCCAGGCGGGCACGCGGCAGGTACGTCCGGCCGAAGTCGCCGACCAGGACGGCCGCCCCGCGGGCACGGCTCCGTTCGGCGAACCGCAGCACCTGGCCGGCCAGGTCTTTTTCGTAGAACGCGTCGGCCACCAGCACCAGGTCCGGGCCGGGCGGGTCGTCGGCGTCCAGCACGTCGGCGCACACGGCCGGGACCGTGACGCCGTTGGCCTCGGCGTTGACCGTGATGGCCGCGGCCGCGAGCGGGTCGACGTCATAGGCGGTCACGGCGGCCGCCCCCGCCATGGCCGCGGCGATGGCCACCAGCCCGGAGCCCGAGGCGACGTCGATGGCGTGCATGCCGCTGACCGCCTCGGGGTGGTCGAGCAGGTAGCGCGCCAGCGCCCGGCCGCCCGCCCAGGCGAACGCCCAGAACGGCGGGTCCAGGCCGGTTCGCCCGGTCGCCTGCTCGGTGCGCTGCCACATCTGGATCGGCTCGCGGGCTTGGTGCAGCCTGATCTCCGGAACCAGCGGCACGGGCCCGAGCTCGGTCCCGGACCGGATGAGCTCCAAGGCGGACGGTGCTGGCTGTGCGCCGCGGATCAGGCTGGGTCTCTCGCCGCCCGCCCGGGTCACTGGGCGTCCTTGGCCTGGTCGCGGCGCGGCGGGGGAGGCGGCCGGCTGCGCTGCGCGGCCCGGATCGACGGGTCGGTCTGGTTGACCCGGGACGGACGG
>Ga0306920_100011095_pt1 | contig 12135 bp, 7 predicted proteins | sample flu12Cox44000170_FD_204666 | JGI IMG/M metagenome (GOLD analysis project Ga0306920, IMG submission 204666) | Lab enrichment of tropical soil microbial communities from Luquillo Experimental Forest, Puerto Rico - flux4day.12C.oxic.44.000.170 (v2)... | ecosystem: Environmental > Terrestrial >...
GAGGTCACCATGATCCAGCTTCTGGGAAAGAGGGGGAGCGTCGCCGGCGCAGCGAGCGTGACTGCGGCCGCGGCCACGCTCGCGCTGGCGGCGCCGCGCGCCGCCGAGGCCAGCCTGCTGCGCGTGCCCGACGGGTTCGCCACCATCCAGGCGGCGGTCGACGCCGCCGACGCCCGCGACGTCATCGACGTCGGCCCGGGGAGCCACTGCGGCGCGACCATCGACAAGCCAGTCACGCTCGTCGGCCATGGGCGAGCGACCATCGTCGGCTGCGCCGACGGGCCCGCGCTGTCGAACGGCGTGCGGGCGGGGTTCCGGCTGCCGGGGACGAACGGCGCCAGCGGCGCCAGCGGCACGCGCATCGACGGCTTCGTCTTCGACGGGCGAGGCATCTCGGGTGACAACCTCGCGCCGCTCGGCGTGGCCGTGATCGCGGCCTTCGCCGACGACGTGCGCGTCGAGCACAACGTCGTGCTCGGCACGGTTCAGGCCATCACCGACACGGCCGGGGATCGCTGGGTCATCGCCCACAACCGCATCGAGGGGATCACCGTCTTCGACTGCACCGGCGCGCTGTGCGGCGGCGGCGACGGCATCGTGATCCAGCTGGCGCGCGACGGCGGCGACGCCCCCGGCGGCCCCGGCGCGGCGATCAACCGGCCCGAGCAGAACCTGGTGTTCGACAACCTCGTCACCGGCGCCATCCCCGACGGGTTCGGCGTGTTCTCGATGGTGGGCGTGTTCCTGTTCGACGCCGACGGGACCGTCGTCACCCGCAACCGCCTGTCGATCCCCGACAACCCGAACGCGGACGCCGTCGGCAAGGGGGTGCTCGTCTCCGACGTCTGCTGCGGCGAGGCCCCGCTCCTCCCCGGCGCCCGCCACACGATCATCACCTTCAACGACGGACGCGACAGCCAGGTCGCCGTCGAGATCGACGGCAGCGGCGGCGAGAACACGCTGGGCCTGGTCCTGTTCGGGAACCTCGGACCGGTCATCGTGGAAGGGAACGCCGTCGACGACGGCCCGCCGCCCCGCCGCCCGTTCGGGCGCGGCCACCGCCCGCCGCACCACCCGATGTTCTGAGGCCGGGGGCGCGGCGCCGGTCAGGAGGCCTGCAGCCTGCGGACGAGCCTCAGGGCCTCCTCGACGTGCTTGCGGGCCCGGATCTGGGAATTGAACACGTGGCGCACGATCCCCCGCCGGTCGATCACGTAGGTGACGCGCCCGTCGATGAGGCCCAGCGTCTTGGGGACGCCGAAGCGCGCGCGCAGGGCGCCGCCCCGGTCGGAGAGCAGCGTGAACGGGATGCGGCACTTGTCCGCGAAGCTGCGGTGGCTCTCGACGCTGTCGGAGCTGACGCCCACGACCCGCGCCCCCGCGTCGGCGAAGGTCTGGTTCTCGTCGCGAAACAAGCAAGCCTCGACCGTGCAGCCCGGCGTGTCGTCCTTCGGGTAGAAGTAGAGCACCAGGCAGCCGGCCCGGAGGAGGTCGGCGAGCGAGGCCGGCTGGCCGTCCTGATCGGGCAGCGTGAAGTCGGGCACGACGTCACCGATCTGGATGGGGGATTCGCTCAAGCGTGGGCCCTCCGGCAAACGTGATCTAGCACTTCGTCCGCCCCCGCGCAGCGTCAGCCGGCCTCAGGGCCGGTCGGGGCGGGCGCGCTTCTTGGGCGGCAGCAGGGGCTGGCCGAGCAGGTCGCCGTTCGGCTTCCAGCCGTCGCCATCGACGTCGACGAAGATCGGGTTGGAGAACGCGACCGGGTGCTCGGCGGCGTGGTCGGGGCCGGCGACCGGACCGAGACGGCCGTGCTCGCCGATGACGGCGACGATGACGTGCGCGTCGACCTTGAGCGCGAGGGGGATGTCGCGCTCGAACCTCACCGGGCCGGCGCCGAACGCCTCCGGCTGCTTGCCGCGCGAAAAATCGACGGCCCGGTCGAAGCGGCCGTTGATGAGCACACGCACGCGGTCGACGTCGAACCAGTTCGGGGTCTGCACGCGCACGTGGAGCGCGCCCTTGCCGCCGGGCAGCTTGATCTCATCGCCCGGCATCGCGGCGGCGCCCCTCCCGGCTTCGCCGGGCGCCCGGAGCGTGACCTCGAGGAACGGGCCGTTGCTGACGACGACGTGCCCCTTTTCGGCCTCGTGCACCACGTCGAGCGTCTTGATGCGCGACGGGTCGTCCGTGGAGCTGCGGACGAAGTTGCGCACCAGCCCCGTCTCGTGAAAGTTGCCGTGCGCGTCGGTGTTGACGACGGCGGGGAGGCGGCGCCCGCGGTTCAAGATCTGCAACCAGGTGAGGACGCGGTTGTCGTAGGGGGCGCCCGCCACGACCCAGGGGGGATACTCGTCGGAGAACGGCGCCCAGAACATCGCCTCCGGCGGGTGGATCTCGACGACGTCGATGAACCCCACGGCGAGACGGTGCCCGGGATCGACGAGGTCGTCGCGATCGACGTCGAAGAACAGCTCGGAGAGCGCGGGGTGGTTCTCCTGCACCAGCTTGTCGCTGCCGTCGTCCCAGAGCGCCAGGCGTTCGATCTGCAGGTCCATGTCCGACGACGACTCGGGGCCGCCGTTGTCCTGCTGGTGGGGGCGCATGACCAGCGGGAACGCGTTCTGGTGGTTGATGGCCATCGAGCTCCCGGTGAGCTCGATGCCGCTGGCGGTGGCCATCCGCCCGACCGCCTTCAAGGCCTGGAGGTGGGGCGTGTAGCTCGAGATCCGGTTGTGCTCCGTGCACGGCGCGAACTCGAGCTGTTCGGCCAGCAGCGCCCGCACCCGCCCGCGCTGGCTGGTGATGTTGTCGCCCGACTCGGTCGAGTGGTTGTGGAAGTCGGCGCTGATCCAGCCCGCGGTGTCGACGGTGCGCTTGAGCTCCGCGCGCAGCGTGGTCACCCCGCCGGGGGCGACCTCGAAGCTGGTGAACACGGCGTCGTACTCCGGGCCGTGGCTGACGATGGCGTCGTAGCGGCCCGGCGCCAGCTTGTGGCGCTCGACGGCCCCGACCGCGTAGACCAGGTTGCCGAGCCAGCTCTCGAGGTGGTCCGGGCCGAAGTTGGGATCGCGCGTGCCCGAACGGCCGAAGATCTGCACCTTGCACGGGACCGGCTGGCCGGCCTCGCGCACGTCGATCTCGACCCAGCCCGGCGCTTCGAGCGCCACCTGGAACCGGCTCGCTTCCCCGGCGAGCAGGATCCGCCGCTCGGGCTGGCCGGTGGCCGACACGATCGCCACCGCGTCCTCGTCGCCCGGCAGCGTGAAGGCGAGGACGCCATGCTCGTCGGTCCGGCCGAGGCCGTACCGGAGGTCGCGGATCTGGATCTCCACGTCCGCCCCCGCCGTGGGGACCTGCCGGCCGCCGTTCGCGGCCGTGGCCTGGACGACGGCGAGGCGCACCTGGCGCTGCGGGATCTTGGCCAGCTGATTCGCCGTCGCCCGGACCGTCAGCAGGTCGCGCCCCACGATCACCTTGCGGCGGAGCCTGAGCGGCTCGCCCTTCGCCACGGTCCGCTTGTCGCCCACGCGGACGCCGTAGCTCAGCACGACGGGCGTCCGCCAGGAGGCGGTGTCGCGCGCGGCCCACATCGCCCCTTCCGGGACGACGCCGTAGGCCTGACCGAACCAGCGATCGTAGGCCCAGTAGAGTCCGCTCGGGCCATCGGCGGCGCGGTCGATCGCCGCCGGATCGACGTTGGTGTCGATGCGGAGGCGGTCGACGGGCTCCACCTCGACGGGCCGGTCGTCGAGGTTCGCGAACGTCGTCGCCACCTCGACGTAGGGCTCGCCCTCGCCCAGCGTGTAGACGACGGTGACCTCCGGCGCGTGACCTTCGGGACGGGCGACGAACGCCAGCGCGACGGCGCCGCCGGCGAGCCCGCCGCGGCGGACGGCGTCGAGCGGCCGCTGCGGGCCCAGCGCGCCCGGCGACGCGCCCGCCGCCGCCCAGGCGAACTCGAAGGTCCAGCCGCCGCCCCCCGGGTACAAGGCGGTCAGCTGATCGCTGGGCGCGTCGCGGGCCTCGAGATCGATGAGCGCGCCGCCCACGCTGGGCGTCGCGAAGTTGGCGTGCCGCCGCCGGCCCGGGAAGGCGACCACCGCCGTGACGCGATCGTTGCGCAGCACGAAGTCGCCGTAGATCGCGTCAGCCTCTTTCCCCTTGGGCGCGAGCGCGTCCCAGTTGGTCTTCGTGAGCAGCGTCAGCGAAGCGGCAGCCGCGGGCGCCGCAGCGCCGAGCGCGGCGAGCCCGAGCGCGAGCGCCAGGACCGCGGGGGCGGCGCGAGCGCGACGACGAGGCATGCGCGGATTCAACCGCATGACGCCGCCGGGCGTCCAGCGCTTCGCACCCGCGTACGCCGCTGTGCAGGCGCCTGCGCATCGGCGCCGGTGAACGCCCGCGCAAACGCCCGACGACAGCCGGTCGGCGCCGGGGCACGTGGCTTGCACCACGAACCCCTTCAGGCGAGCATTTCCGCTCGCGGACAGGGGCCCGACATGCACACCGACGTCTTCATCACCGGTCTCGGAAGATTTTTCCCGGGCGCGCCGATCTCCAACGACCAGATCGAGGACGTGCTCGGGCGGATCCACGGCCGCCCGGCGCGCGCGAAGGCGCGGGTGCTCGCGCAGAACGGCATCAAGACGCGCCACTACGCGCTCGACGGCAAGCAGCGCACGACCCACCGCGCGAGCGAGATGGCGGCGCTCGCCGTCCGCGACCTGCTCGCGCGCGCGCCCGCGGACGGGGGCGTCGACTTCCTCGGGGCGGCGACGACGCAAGGGGATCTGTGCGTGCCGGGGTTCGCGAGCATGGTGCACGGCGAGCTCGGGCTGCCGGCCTGCGAGATTGCCTCCCTGCACGGCGTCTGCGCCAGCGGCGTGATGGCCCTCAAGTCGGCCTACCTGCAGGTCCGCGCGGGCGAGAAGCGGAACGCCGTCGCCTGCGCCAGCGAGCTGCCGAGCCGGCTGCTCAAGGCCAGCCGCTACGAGGCCTACCTCGGGCCCGAGCAGCCGCTGCCGTTCGACGTGGAGTTCCTGCGCTGGATGCTCTCCGACGGCGCGGGGGCGGCTCTCTTGCAGCCGGCGCCCGCGGCGCGCGGGCTGTCGTTGCGCGTCGACTGGATCGACATCCGCTCCCACGCGCACGAGAACGCCACCTGTATGTACGCGGGCGCGGTCAAGCGCCCCGACGGGACCATGGGGCCGGGGTGGCTCGACTACCCGAGCTTCGACGCCGCGGGGGCCGAGGGGGCGCTGTTCATGCGCCAGGACATCCGGCAGCTCGACGCGCTGGTCCGGCTGGGGATCGACGGCTTCCTGCGCCTCGTCGATGAGGGGCGGCTCGTGGCCTCTGAGATCGATCACGTCGTCTGCCACTACTCGTCGGAGATGCTGCGCGGGCGGATCCTGGAGCTGCTCGCCAAGGCGGGCGGCCCGCTGCCGTCGGAGAAGTGGTTCTCCAACCTGACCACGCGCGGGAACGTCGGCTCGGCGTCGGTGTTCGTGCTGCTCGAGGAGCTGCTCGCGAGCGGGCGCGTCCGCCCCGGGCAGCAGCTGTTCGTGATGATTCCGGAGAGCGGGCGCTTCGTCGTCAGCTACATGAAGCTGACGGCCGTCGGCGGCGAGGCGGACGACCGCCCGCGCCCGGCGCCCCCCGCCGTCGTCCCCGCCGGCCCGCCTCCGCTCGCCCCCACGGCGAGCACGCCGGAGAGCGAGCGGCTCGTGCGTCGGCTGGTCCGGGTCTGGATCGACTTCGAGGCGCGCCTGCACCAGGTCCCGATCGTCGCCAGGCTCGAGAGCGGGCGGTTCACCGTCGAGGATTACAAGCTCCTCCTGCTCAACCTCCGCCAGCAGGTGGTGGAGGGGGCGCGCTGGATCGCGCGGGCCGCGTCGCAGATGGACGCCGAGCGCTTCCCGCTGCGGAGCCTGTTCATCCAGCACGCGCGCGAGGAGCACCGCGACTTCGAGATGCTCGAGCGGAACTACGTCGGCGTGGGCGGCAGCCTCGACGACATCCGCCGCGCGCCCAAGAACGTCGGCAGCGAGGCGCTGTCGGCCTGGATGTTCCACCGCGCCTCGCGCGACAACCCCCTCGATCTGCTGGGCGCGATGTTCATCATCGAGGGGCTGGGCGCGCAGCTCGCGGCGCGCTGGGGGGCCCTCATCCGCGATCAGCTGGGGCTCGCCGACGAGCAGGTCTCGTTCCTGCTCTACCACGGCGGCAACGACGACCGTCACCTCGACAAGCTCGAGCAGGCGCTCGGCGCCGGCATCCTCGACGACGCGCTCGTCGACCAGATCGTGAAGACGGCGAAGGTCACGGCCCGCCTCTACCTCCTCCAGCTCGAGGAGCTCGGGAATGTCTGAGGCCGCCGCGCTGGTCGCCTTCTGCGCCGGGTACTACCTCTGCGCGGGGCTGGCCATCAACCTCGGGTACCACCGCGTGCTCTCGCACCGGTCGCTCGCGCTCCACAAAGGGGTCGAGCGCCTGGTGGTCACGCTGGGGCTGCCGGCCGGGACGCCCATCCAGTGGGCGGGCAACCACCGCTTCCACCACGCGCACGCCGACCGACCCGGCGACCCGCACTCGCCGCGCGACGGGTTCTGGCACGCCCACAACGGCTGGTACATTGGACGCAAGGACGCCGTGACCTGCCTCCTCTACGCGCTCGCCGGCCCGCTGCGCATCCTCTACGACGGCTGGCACCGCCCGCGCTCGAATCAGGAGCACGCCCACCTCGCGCCGGACGTGGCCGCCGACCCCTGGTACCGCTTCGTGAGCCGCCCGGGCCCCTACCTCGCGCTCGCGCTGGCGCACGTCGCGATCTTCTTCGGCGCCGTTCACGCGCTGTTCGGGTGGATGGGCGTCGGGGCGCTCTGGCTGACGCTGGTGATCATCTTCAACCTGGGCGACGCCATCGACAGCGTGGCCCACATCGTGGGGACGATGCCGTACGGCGGCCCCGACCTGGCCCGCAACCACTGGTTCCTGGGCCTGCTCTGCCTCGGCGAGGGGTGGCACGCGCACCACCACCGGTTCCCGTGGAGCGCGCGCCACGGCCTTCTGCGCGGGCAGTGGGACTGGACCTGGCTGGTCATCCAGACGCTGGCGGCGCTGGGCCTGGCGCGCGACGTTCGCGTCCCCGCCCCCGCGCAGCTCCGCGCGGCGCTGGCCGAGGAGGCGCGTGTCGGCGCCGCTTGAGGTCGCGGCGCCCGCCGCCACCGCGGGCGCGGACGACTTCGTCGCCGAGGTCGGGACCACGCCACACGACCGGCGCGACCCGGATCCCTGGTGGGCGCTCTACACCGATCACAGCCTCCCCCTCGACGCGCAGGTCAAGGCCGCGCTGGTGCTCGACGCGCGCTCGTTCTCCCGGCGGATCCTGCTCCCGATCCTGCGGCCGTTCGCGCGGGCGTTCCTGGTCCTGGTGGGCCTCTTCCGCGTGCTCGTGCCGCGGGCGCTGACCTCGTCGCGCCTTCTGCACTGGCTCATCTACGTGGGCCTCCGCTACTTCGTCAGCCCGCAAGCCTGTTTCCTCATCCTCCGCCACTTCCACCTCGGCTCGAACGTCGTCGCCTTCCTCGCCGCCAACTCCGGCGAGCGCGTCGAGACGACCCCGCTCCGCCCGCTCACCCCCGCCGACGTCAAGGACCACCTCTTCCTCAAGCACGATCTCAACCTCTACAACTTCGTCATCACGCTGAACGCCGCGCTCGACGCCTCGGGCCGCCGCCTCGGGTCGCCGGCCGCCATCGACTACGGCGCGATCGACGAGCGCCCCGTCCCCTTCCCGCGCTTCGCGCGGGGCCCGTTCAACGTGCTCGACTCGATCTCTGCGATCGAGCTCTACACGCCGCTCTACCACCTCCTGCTCGGCCAGCGCGACTTCGCGCGCGCCAACCAGTCCCTCCAGCTCGACGAGACCGTGGCCATCTACGCCGCGCAGGTCCTCGGGGACCCGACCCACCTCGCCCTCGTCAACAACCGCCACCCCTGGATCCCGCTGTCGTCGATGCGCGCCGGCCACCGCCTGGTCCTGCACGGCCTCGCCACCGAGCTCCTCCACGCCGTGCTCGTCCACCACAAGCGGGTCTCGCGCGGCGAGGCCGCCCCGCTCGGCGGCGCCGGCTGGGGCCTGCAGCGCTTCTGGACCGGCGCCGGGGGCGGCTAGCGTGCCGGCGCTGCGCCTGGAGGCGCTGCCGCTTCCCGTCGTCTTCGCCGCCACCACGCTCGGCTTCCTGGCGATCTACTTCGGGCTCGGCGGCGCCGCCTGGCTGCTGACGACGCGGATCCTCCCGCGCCGCGGCGTCGGCCGTCCGCTCGCCGACCGCCCGCTCGCCTCCGGCCAGATTGCCGGCGAGCTCCGCGCCTCGCTGATCTCGATCCTGATCTTCGGCGGCTTCGGCGTCCTCACCGCGGTCGGCGCGCGCGCCCACCTCTGGACCGTCGTCCCGCTACGCAGCGCCGCCGGGGTCGCCGCCGAGCTCGCCGTCCTCGTGCTCTGGAACGACGTCCACTTCTACGCCATCCACCGCCTGCTCCACACCCGCTGGCTCTACCAGCACGTCCACCGCGAGCACCACCGCGCCATCCGCCCCACCCCGTTCTCGACGTACGCCATGCACCCCGTCGAGGCCACCCTCCTCGGCAGCGTGATGGTCTGCGTCGCGCCCTTCCACGCCTTCAGCCTCCCGACGCTGGTCGTCTTCCCGCTCGTGAGCCTCGTCTTCAACAACATCGGCCACACCAACTACGACCTCGCCCTCGCCTCGAGCCGGTGGAACCCCCTCGCGGGCAGCCGCCGCCACGAAGGCCACCACCGCCTCGTGCACGGCAACTATGGCTTCTTGCTTCCGCTGCTCGACATGACGCTCGGCACCGAGCTCCGCGACCCGAACGCCTCCTGAGTCGCCGGCGGCCACGGATGTGGTAGGTTACGCGCTCCGTACGGTTCGCCCCTCACCGGACGTCTAGCCTAGGAGGACCTATGCGCCAGCCCCGCGCCTCGTCGTCGATCTCCATCGCCCTCATCACTTCGTTGTCGGTGGTCGCTGCCAGCTTCCTCGGTTGCGCCACGCCGCAGACAGGGAACGGCTCGCAAGGCACGGGCAGCGGTGGAACCACGGGCAGCGGCAACGCGAGCGGCGGCGGCAACACCTCGGGCGGCGGCAACAGCACCGGCTCCGGCAACTCGTCGGGCGGCGGCAACACCTCCGGCGGCGGCAACACCTCCGGCGGTGGCAACACCACCGGGTCGGGCAACTCCACCGGCTCCGGCGGAACGACGGGCGGCGGCGGAACGACTGGCAGCGGCGGCAGCGCCCCGGCCTGCGTGGCGATGCCCACCGAGCTCGTCAACGCGAACGCCTGGAACTGCGATCTCGACACGTCGATCATGATGCAGGGGGCGATCTACGGGTACAGCGACGGAGCGTCCTGCACGGTGGCGAGCGGCCAGAACATCTGCACGACCGGCAAGTGCTGCCTCAGCGGGACGACGGTCGTCGACACCACGTTCGCAAAGTGGGGCTGCGGCATCGGCATCGAGCTCGACGACACCGGCGGCACCAACCCGGTCAAGAGCGTGTACGCCGGCCCGGTGAGCTGCTTCATGGTCACGCTCACCGGGTCGAGCGGCGGCAACGTCGTCCGCATCGGCTTCACGCAGAGCCCGAGCCCGCCGTCGGGCGCCGTCGCCCCCTACACCGAGATCCCCGCCTTCACCAGCGGCTGGAGCGGCAAGGTCTGCTTCGCCGACGTCACCTGCCCGAGCTGGGCGACGACGGCCGGTACCTGCAGCAAGACCGGCACCAACGGTACGCCGGTCGACATGCAGATCCAGGTCTCGGCCGGCAGCACGACGTCGACGGTCGGCGCCTACAACGTCTGCCTCAGCAGCCTCATGCCCATCTCCAGCTCTGGGACCGGCGGCTCCGGCGGCGGCGGGTCCAGCGGAACCTCCAGCTGCGCGACGCCGCAAGGCTCGGGCACGATCACCACGCAGTTCGGCGCCCAGCACGTGATGTGCCCCAAGGACTACATCGTCCAGAACAACGACTGGGGCGTGTCGGCGGTCTCGCAGACGATCTCGTACGGGCCGGGCACGAAGCTCAAGGTCGCCACGCAGACCGGCACGGGCAAGAATGGCTCGCCGGCCTCGTACCCCTCGATCTTCACGGGCGCCAACAGCAACAACACCACCTCCGGCAGCGGGCTGCCGCTGGCCGTGAGCTCGATCAGCGCCACCGGGATCTCCACGAGCTGGACCTGGGACGACACCGGGGTCTCGGGCAGCTACAACGCCGCTTATGACGTCTGGTTCAGCACGAGCTCCAGCGGCGAGCCGAGCAAGGCGGCGCCGACGGGCGGCTACCTGATGGTCTGGTTCTACAAGCCGTCGGACAACCAGCCGATCGGCGCGACGATCAACAACGGGTCAGTCACCATCGGCGGCCAGCAGTTCAACATCTGGTACGGCACCAACAACGGCATCCCCGTCGTGTCCTACGTCGCCATGTCGAAGATGCACTCCTGGACGTTCAGCCTCGGCGCGTTCATCCAGGACGCGGCGGGCCGGACCTGCACGGGAAGCACGAAGTGCCTGGGATCGGGCCTGTACCTCACCAACGTCTTCTCGGGGTTCGAGATCTGGAACGGCGGCGTCGGCCTGCAGACGACCGATTTCGGCGTCACCGTCCCCTAGAGGGCGCTCAGGAACGCGACCAGGTCGGCCTTCTCCTGGTCGCTGAAGGCGATGTGGAAGCGGACGTCGTAGAAGTCGACGATCGCCTTGAGGTCCCTCGCCGAGCCGTTGTGGAAGTACGGGGCACGCGCCGCGAGCGCGCGCAGGTTCGGCCCCTTGGTCTTGCCGATGTCCTTGAACTTGCCGCTGATGAGGCCGCGGCCGGGGTCGGTCACGGTGATCGTCTTCCCGGTGCCGTTCTGCATGAACGTGTAGGTGGGGAGGTTGGTGATGTCGAGGCCGCCCACCGGTGTGGCCGTGGTGATCCCGATGTCGATCGGGAGCGTCACCGAGTGGTTGCCGATGTTCGGCGTGTCGTGGCAGGTGCCGCAGGACCCGGTGAAGGTCCCGCTGACCGGATCGCCGTCGTCGGGGTCGGCGCTGTTGATGCCCCGGACGTTGTCGATGGCGAAGGTGCGGCCGTTGAACAGGGCCTCGCCCCGACCGATGGCAGCCGCCAGCCCGTTGGGCGCGCCCGGGTCGGCGCCCGGCTCCCAGGCCGTGTACAGGGTGAAGATCGTCCGCGTGAACCCGGCCGAGAAGACGTCGTTGGTGCCGATGAAGAACCCCGGCAGGACGTCGGTGGCGAGGAACCTGCTGCCGCCGTGTCCGCCGTGCGCGTCGAGGTCTAGGAACCCGAGCCACTCCTGGGCGTTGAAGAGGCCGGTCTCGAAGCCGACGATCGCCGACTGGGTCGCCGCCGGCAGATCGGCCGCGGCCTGCGCGTGCCCGCGCGTGGCGTCGTTCGACTGGTGCGCGAGGTCGGCGGCGATCAGGGCCTCCGTGTTGTTGGGCGGGTTCACGTTCTCGCGACCGTCCCACATCACCGTGGTGACGAACGCCGTGTTCGAGGCGGGCAGCGGCCGCCGGTACATGCGCACGTCGTCGGCGCTCGCGGGCGTCGTGCAGCCGAGCGGCTCGACCGCCGAGACCAGCGTGTAGTCCGCGGTCGGCAGGATGCCGATGTCGATCCGGATGAGCGCCTTGGCGAGCATCTCCCTCGAGTTCGCGCGCGGCTCGGGGTTGGGCACGCCCGCCGGCAGGCAATCAGACCCGTCGAACACGAACAGCGGATCGTCCGGCTTGCGGCTCCGCGCGAAGCCCGGCGTGATGGTCCACCCGAGGGCCTCCTGGTGGCAGGTCCCGCACACGCGGCCGTTGGTGCCGAAGTCCTCGAAGAAGGGGTTCTTGGCGCTCAGATCGATGCGCGAAGGTGACGCGGTGCTCGACAGGCCGACGTGGTCGAACGTGACGTCGGTGAAGAGATGCGATCGCGCGTGCAGGGCCGCCACCTCCGTCTCGACGCCGCCGCTCTCCTCAGTCCCGCAGCCGCTCGCGGCGGCGAAGACGAACAATGAGGCACCAACAATCCACCCTCGCTTTGCCATCTC
>Ga0306920_100011100_pt1 | contig 12133 bp, 12 predicted proteins | sample flu12Cox44000170_FD_204666 | JGI IMG/M metagenome (GOLD analysis project Ga0306920, IMG submission 204666) | Lab enrichment of tropical soil microbial communities from Luquillo Experimental Forest, Puerto Rico - flux4day.12C.oxic.44.000.170 (v2)... | ecosystem: Environmental > Terrestrial >...
ATCGAAAAGGAAATCCGCCACTTCGCCGAGAACGGCCCGACCGCTGGCGAGCTTATGGAGGCCAAACGCTATCTCAACAGCGCGTTTGTCCTAAACCTCGACAGCTCGACGAAAATCGCCGGGCTTTTGGTGCAATTGGAGCTCGACGGTTTCGACACCGACTATTTCAGCCGCCGCACCGCCATGATCGAAGCGGTGACCCTTGACGATGCGCGCCGCGTCGCCAAGCGCCTGCTCGACAAGGGATTGTTGGTGACGGTGGTCGGCAAGCCGCAGGGTTTTGCGTCGAGCAAGCCGAACTAAATCTCTATCGGCCGCGGTCCGCAACGGCGGAAGAAAGGGCAGCCGAATGGACCAGGCGGAAATTACGGCATCGCCGCGGCTGCGTGTTGCCTTCCTCGTCGTCGCAGCATTGATGCTCCTGATCTGGGGGTTGAGCCTGGTTCCGCCGATCGAGAACTGGAATAACCCGTACGAGGATGGTTTCTCCTACGTGGGGGTCTTCTACGCCAGCCTAATCTGTCTGCCGACGGGCCTGTTCTTACTCATGGGAGGCATCGCCGGCCATGGCCAGCACGTCGCGCGCGCCCGCCCTGCCCTGTTCGTCGGCGGCGGCACGCTGCTTATCGTGGTGGCGTTTTTGATTTTCCAGCCGATAGGGTAGCCGGAAAGAGCCCGGGGGTCACTTGAAGCCGGTGCTTGTTATTTTGCCATTTATCCCCATAAATACTGCATAACCTCGCCGATTCCGGCGAGCCTTCAGTCACTTCGCCAAAAGTCGGCCCTTGTTAGCGCCACTGTTAGCACCGGAGGGGATCACCATGACCGAGACTGCCGCGCCGCGGCGGCGCAACCGCCGACCCAAATTCGACGATGCCACCATCGCCAACCTCAAGCGCGGGGCCAAGGCCGAGCGCAAGCCCGACCCGCAATGCCCGCCCAACCACTATTTCCGCATCCCGGCTGCCGGGTCGAATGCGCCGGTGAGCTTCCTGTGCATCGAGCGCAATCCGCTCGGCAAGCAGATCTGGCACACCTTCGGCAATGCCAACACCATGACCGTCGAGCAGGCCCGCGCGACCTGCAAGGCGATTGCGAAGAAGATCAAGGCGGGCGAGCCGCTCGAAGCGCCGAAGCCGGTCAAGCCGGATTCCGTCGCCGAGGTCTGCGCCAATTGGCTCAAGCGTTACGTCGTGCCTCGCAAGCACAAGACCGAGGCCGACACCCGGCGCATCATCGACGTCTACATCACCCCCCACATCGGCGACCGTGCCTTCACCGACCTGCGTAAGAGCGACACCGCCGCGCTTGGCGACATCATCGAGGACAACCACGGCCCGCGCATGGCCGACCGGGTCTTGGGGATATTGCGCCAAGTCTGCATGTGGTTCAGCGAGCGTGCGCCCGATAATTACATCATCCCGTTCATTCCACGCGGTGGCATCAAGCGCGACCATGCCGGGGCGCGTAAGCGCGTTCTCACCGATGACGAAATCCGGGCTATCTGGTTGGCGTGCGGTGATGGGATTGACGCGAGTTTCGGCGCGTTCTGTCGGTTTGCCCTGCTCACCGGCCAGCGCAAAGGCGCGATCCTCGCCATGCAATGGGACGACGTCGACGCCAAAACCGGCCTGTGGACGGTGCGCGATCCGGGTGAGCGCAGCAAGGGCGATATTGGCAAAGTCCGGTTATCGAAATTGGCGCTCGGCATCATCGCCAATCAAACGCGCGTCTTGAACAATGATCGCGTATTCGCTTCGATGAAGGGCCGCGCCGGACTGTCGAACTTCACCCGCTGCAAGCCGAGGCTCGATGAGCGCAGCAAGGTGCGCGGCTGGCGGATTCATGATTTACGGCGCACCGCACGCACCTTGATGAGCCGCGCTGGTATCGACAAAGACACTGGCGAGCGCGTGCTCGGTCACGCCATCCCCGGCAGTCGCGGCATTTATGATCGCTTCGAGTACACCGAGGCCAAAACGGCGGCGCTCGACAAATTGGCGAATATGGTCGCCGAGATTATCGGCCTGCCGCACGACGCCAAGGTCGTGAAGCTCAAGGGACGGCGACGCTCGCAAGGTTGACGAGACCTCGGCCAACTTATCGGACAAAAATAACAACAGTAATTCTTTACGGCAGCGCCGGACGGCATTAGATTCATTCCGGGCCGGCTGCACTTCTCCGGCCGAGACCGGGTTCGACCCGGAGATAATGGGATGAGAGGGTAAAGCGCTCCGCCGGATATCGACGGACAGTTGAAAGAACGGCCTAGCCAGACCTGCTTTAGCCGCGCGGGAAAGCGAGAACGGTTAAGCAGACGTACCGAAGGCCAAAGCGCGCGCAGTGGCTCAAGTGCTAGTTTGCCGACGTCCACACTCGGCAAAACCACCCATACCACATGGCTATACCCCAAGACTCTCGATGAAGACGCAGGCGTCCGGGCCTTCCGCCGGATGAGCGTCTATTGCATCGAGGTCGAATCCGATTGCGCAAGACTCCATCCAAGCCTTCACATCCGACATCGGAACCGGCACCGCTGGCTGAACTGGCCAACACTGCGTTGCCGACTGTGCTTGCGCACCGGCAGCAGGATCGCGGCAATGGCGATGGTGATGACAAGCCCGAGGCGCCGCGCCTTGGCCGGGTTGCGTTGCGACTGGAAGACCTGAAAGGCGTCGCCAACAGTTGGAATCAGGTCTACAGCCTGATTCGCAACGAAGCCTTCCCGCAGCCGATCCGTATCAGTGAGCGCATCAGAATTTGGTGGCGTGACGAAGTTGAAGAATGGCTTCGCACAAGGCCGCGCGCCAAAACCCCGACCGAGCCACGCAGCATAGCCATCCGCCATACCGGCCGTCCGCGCGGTCGTCCGCGCAAGGCTGTCCCGCAACAGGGCAGCGCAGCGCCGGAGGTCGACGTGTAATGAGGCGCAAAATCCTAGTCGGCGGCGTCGAGATCATCGACCGGGACCGGCCGGAGGCTTGCGACTATTGCGAAGGTTTGTTTGGCATCGAGCGCGAGGTCTGGGTCGCCGGCGTACGGATTTGGGTGCATCGCCAGTGTGAAAAACCCTACCTCGCATATCTCAACAAACCGGGCAGCGCATTGCCGGAGAGCGGCCCATGAAAACTAATCGGGGCCGCATGGCTTCTGACCCCACGCGACCCCAAGAGATAGATGCTGCCGCCAAGCAGCACGCATCTTCTAAAACTTCGTCAGACAAAACGCAAACCGATCACATCGTGCCTGTCGGCGCGAGGGCCGCGCCATGGAGCGAAGATGACGATTGCAAGCTGGGAAATCCGCTTCGGACGCGCGCGACGCTCACACCTATTGAGCATGCTAAATCGCCGTCGCCGGAGCGCCCGGATTTTACAAATTGTGGCAAGCCCAAGCGGCAAGAAACGCCGATAAAACGGGCACAACCCAAGAAGCTGAAGCGCGTGCCGTTCAGGGTGTCGCGGCTTATGGAGTTCTGCACCCGGCGCGAGCTGGTCAACCAGACCGGCCACGACGTCTGGCAGTGGCCGTTGGTGGCGTTGAAGGAGCTAGTCGACAACTCTCTTGACGCTTGCGAGGAAGCCGAGATTGCGCCGGTCATCGCGATCACCGTGGCGGGCCATTCGATCATCGTGAAGGACAATGGCCCTGGCATCCCGGCGAACACGATCAGCAATATCCTCGACTACAACATCCGGGTGTCATCGCGCGAAGCCTACGTGTCGCCGACACGAGGCGCGCAAGGCAATGCCTTAAAAACGATTCTGCCGATGGGCTACGTGCTCAACGAGCACCAAGGCGAAGACGCGTCCGGCAAGACTATCATCGAGGCGAACGGCGTCGCGCATCAGATCATCTTCAGCGTCGATCACATCAAGCAAGAGCCGAAGATCGCGCACACCACCAAGCGCTCGACCGTCACCCAAGGAACCAAGATCACTATCGAGCTACCGACATTCGCCGCCGACGATGAGGACTACCGGGTCGAACACGTCAAAGCCAGCTCCCTCAAACTCGCCGAAAGCTACGCATGGCTTAATCCGCATCTCAGCCTTCGGGTGACATGGAGCGGCGAGCGCAAGATCGACATCAAGGCATCGAACCCGACGTGGCAGAAGTGGCTGCCGTCGTGGCCGACGTCCGCGCACTGGTACGATTCGAGTCGCTTCCGCCGTTACATGGCGGCGCACATCGATCATCGCCGCACTATCACGGTGCGGGAGTTCATTAGCGAGTTTCGCGGCATGACCGGCACCGCGAAGCAGAAGCTTGTTCTCGCCGAGACCGGCGCGTCGCATGTCTCGCTGCATAATTTCTTCGGGATCAACAAGGCCAATGCCGCCAACATCGCCAAGCTCTTAGCGGCACTGCAGCAGCACACCAAGCCGTTGAGGGCCGCCGAAATCGGTATCATCGGCAAGGAGCACCTCTACCGCCGATTGGAGACGGCCGGTGGTGATCCCAAGACCTTCACCTACAATCGCAGTCTTGGCGACACCGACGGCATCCCGCGCGTCGTCGAGTTTGCCTTCGGCATTCATCGCGAAGGTCTGAGCAAGGCCGGTCACGCGCCGGGCCGCAAGGTCATCACCGGAGTCAACTGGTCGCCGGGAATCAACAACCCATTCCGCCAAATCGGTCGCGGCGGCGAAGGACTCGACGGCATCCTGTCGGAAGTCCGTGCCAATACTTCGCAGCCGGTTATCGCGGTGCTGCACCTCGCCTGTCCGCGCGTCGCCTACACCGACCGGGGCAAGACCGCACTCGTCATTGAGGGCGATGCCGTCTCGGAGGACAACGAATGACGGAGAAGCCTAAACCGCCGCGCAGCATGGCCGCCGACATCATGGGGTTATCCGCGAGGGCACCAAGAAGTGGACGCGGACTGTGAAGAGTGAAGAGCGTAACCCCGCCTCGCGAGCACAGCGCTATTTTCGGATGACTCGCGAGCGCGGAAAGTCGTTCAAAGAAGCCGCCGCAGAGATTTTGCCGAAAGCGTATGACCGGGTCAGCGGCGGCGGCGCGCTGCCAGCCAACGCAAGGCAACTCATGTATGCGTGCCGACCGCACATTCAGAAAGAGACTGGCAGGGATTTAAATTCAGTTTACTTCACGCAAGTCTTGTTGCCCGATTACCTCGACGAGACCGGTGCGGCGTGGAATGTCGCATACGACGCGCGCGGCCACTTTGCTGAACCGCACGATGGAAAGCGGTTCGGCGTCGGCACCTTAGAAGTGCGCGACTATCTCGACGCCTATGGTGACCCGGAGCGCAAAGATGCGGAGCTTCGTCAAGCAAGGATCGAGACTTACGGGCCACATGGAAACTTCGGCGCGGTCCTCTTCATCGAGAAAGAAGGATTTAGTCCGCTTCTTAGAGCGGCACAGATTGCCGAGAAATACGACCTTGCCATCATGTCTACGAAGGGCATGAGCGTGGTAGCCGCCAGAACGTTGGTCGATGAGATGTGCTTCATGTACGATATCCCGTTGTTGATCTTGCATGACTTCGACAAAGCCGGATTCTCAATCGCGGGGACGCTACAGCGTGACACTCGTCGCTATGAGTTTCAGAACGATATTGACGTGATCGACCTCGGCTTAACATTGCGGGACGTCGAGGCGATGGGGCTTGAAAGCGAATATCAAGTTCATACCAAGGGCAAGAAACGATTGCTGATCGCCAACCTACGTGCGAACGGCGCTACCGAAGCCGAGATCGAATTCATGTTCAGGGATTTCGATACAACCCGGTCAACGCGGCGCGTCGAACTCAACGCCATGACCAGTCCGCAGTTCATCGGCTTCCTTGAGCAGAAGCTAAAAGAGCACGGTGTCGCGAAGGTCGTGCCGGACGAGGACGAACTGGCGGAGTCGTATAGGTTCTTCGCTCGCAATCGCAAGATCGAGAAGATCGTTCAGCGCGAGCTTAAGAGCCACAAATCTGACGAAGAGGCTATCGCAGTGCCCGATAACTGCGTCGAGCAAGTCAGAAAGGTTCTATCGGAACGCCCAGAGCTTCGATGGGATAGCGCCGTTTACGAACTCGCGGGAGGAAAACTGATCAAGACGCAACTAAAGAGCAAAAGCAAAAAGAGCAAATTGAAATCGGATAGGCCGAAGGGTCCGGATATGGAGAGGATCGAGACGCAACTAAAGAAGAATATCAGGCATGCCGTCACCAGCGTTCTTGGCGAAGGTTGGTATGACCCGACAAAGCAGGAAGCCGACGAATGAAGCCACGCGCGGCAAGGAATCGCAAGCGACAGGATAAATTCGCTATCTGGCCGACGCGAAATGTGCTAAATTTTTCTGGCGCGATCAGGTGCTGGCAACACCCCGCGCATCAGCGACAAGGAGGAAGTGTCGCAGTCCCTCGACCGCATGGTGCGGTCCGAGGTCGCTTGCTTGTGGCTGCCGCCATGCCCGCCTCCAACGTCTTCCCGCTGCGCCGGTCCATCGAGGACCTCCGCGACCTGATCCAGCAAAAATGGCAAGAGGGCGAAGCCGAGATCGCCAAGCTGGAAGCGGCATTGCGGTCGCGGCGCATCGAGGTCGGATTCCTGTTGCTCGAATTGCGCGCCCGCATCGAGGCCGGTGAGGTTGCGATCTCGCGGCGGTCGATTGGTGGCATTGGTACGAGGATAATTTTCCGGGCCACTCGCGCCCTGACGCCGAGAGGCTCATGCAAATCGCAAGCTCGCCGGACCCGGTGGTGGCCCTGGAGGTCGAGCGGGACAAGGCGCGGACCGGGATGGCGCGGCTGCGCCAGGAGCGCGCCGACGAGTTCTCGCGACTAACAAAACCCGATGTTAGCCAAAAGCCAGAAGCGCCGGTCGCGCCGAAAGTGCCGCTGGGGCCGATATCCATGGCCGCGTCGACGAGGTGGTCGAGCTTTTTATGGATTTGAACGCCAACGAGCGCAACGAATGCATGTTGCGGCTGATCGAAATCCAGCGCCAGAACGGCGAGGAATATTTCTGATGTGCAAATTATGCGGCAGCCGCCGGAAACTTTCCGTCACCACCAGCAAGGAGGTGAAGAGAGGCCGCTGAGAACGTTGTGGAGGATCTCAGCGGCCCGAACCATTTCCACGAAGGCACACGCCCGGCTGGCAAAGCCGATTGAGCGTGATCAGCAGCGGGAACGGCTTGGGAGCTAGACCCGCGACCATCGGCACTAATAACGCCTTCGCGCCGATTGGTCAAAACGAGGTCCCAATGCGCCGGTGCAGATCACCGGAAACAAATACAGCGCGGGCAACGCTGTGCCCATTGCGACCCGCGACCACAGATGCCCGGGCAGCCCCGGGAACGGTCTAAGGGTGATGCGTAGCGTCAGCGGGATGGCAACCCGATCCGGTGCGTATCACGGCGACGCCGAAAAAAGTCGCCAGTGGAACGGCGTGAGGACAGCACGCCGCCCGATGCGAGAAAGCTCGGGTAAGGGAACTGAGTACCTGCGGGCACACTGGCCCGTCTGCCTCGCCAAGCAGCCCAAGGCCATATCTTGGGAGGGAAAGGGCGAAGCTGTGGGAATTTGAAAAATGGTAGGGCATGCGAGCAAGCACGAGGCGAAAAAATTGCAGCGCTACATGGAAATGCAACGCGCCGCCAGTAAGGGCAAGCGCCAGCACTGGCAGGCCATGCGTGAAGCAGCATCAACACCGGCCTATACCGTGCAAGAGACCGAAAACGGCCAATACCATGTGGTCGGCGGCTGCAATCGCGTCGCCGGACCGTTCAGCAATGCCGAGGCGTGGCGCTGGGTCGAGCGTAATACCACGGTACGCAGGTACGGGCAGTAACTTGCCAGTAGAAACTTCCTTTCCACTTTTTGGAAAGTTTCTATCCACTTTTGGACGAGCGGTCACCATGGGAAATAGGCCCTCGTTATTGTTTGAGAACTGGGGTGGTTCCCGTTGCACCCGTGGGCACGCAGGTACGGGCAATGAGGGGGAAAATCGGCCCGCAAACGGCCTGCCAATCGCGCAGCGCGAATCCATCTCGCCTGTACGTTTTCTCGGTGGGGCATTTAACGTAGTTTTTGTTGCCGCTGCCGGTTGAAGCTATACGTTTCCGAGGCCTGCAACCGGGCGTTTCTGGGCACCGCCTATCGGCCTCCTGATCACATGGGCGCATGCAGTGACAATGAAATGAAGTGCCCGCCAAATGGGGCTTTCTGGTAAGTCTCATCGTGATGAGAGTTATGCAGTTTGCACCCGGACAAGCAAGGCGCTAATACAGCCGCGTTAAGTCCGGGTTTTCGGTTGCTGTCCAGATGCGCAACCGACAGGCGAGTAGGGCAATGTCCCAGGATACCGCCTCGACGTTACACGAACGCAGCCATCACAGCGCTTTCAAGCTGCGGCTATTGACGCTCGACAGCCTCGATCACCGCTATAAAAGTGCCCGTCGTGCTCGCGATCAGATCAATGCAATCGAGCGCGAGCTTGAGCTTGCTGGCCACAAGCCCACTACGTCGCAGCGCCAGATTATCCAGCGTGTTGTGGTCATTGGCGCAATGATCGAGGATATTGAAGCGAAGTGGTTGGCGGGTCATGACGTCGATCCGCTGGTGCATGCCACGCTGGCCAATAGTCAGCGTCGCTTGCTTGGCGCGTTAGGTTTGCGGCGTGAGACGCCGCCGCCGCCGACAGTCGATGATCGCATGGCCGAGGCGTATGCCAAGCTCGGCAAGCCGGAGGCCGCGTAATGCCGTATCGCCCGAACGCTGGTCGCAAGCCCGGTAGCAAGAACTACCCGAAAGCGCAGAAGGCGCTGTTGCAAGCGACGTTCCCGAAGATCGAGGTGATGACCAAGGCCGAGCGCGCCAGCGCGGTCCCGGCGATGCGCCGCGCCTTGGACGAAGCGATGGCGCTCAAGGACACTGCTAAGCGTGCCGGCAACATGGGCGATTACAAATACTGGGACCGCCGTGTCATCGACATTGCCAAGGAGCTTGCGCCGTATCAGCAGCCGAAGCTGTCGGCGGTCATGATGGCTGCGCCGCAGCCGAAGATAATCGACTTCAAATTCAAGATTTTCGAGCACGACAGGCGCGAGAGGCTCAAGCAGATCGAGGCGCAGTCCAACAACAACAAGATCATCGATGCCGAGCCCGCGCCGGTCAAGGAAGCTGCGCCGGTCGAGGACAAGCCCGCCGAGCAGCAGGCGACTCCAGCTTCGCCCACCAATGAAGTTGCGCCGCCAGCACCAGCGCCGCAGTCGGAACCCAACGCTTATCCGGTCGGCTCTGGGCAACCGCTGTTTGGTCCGTACGGCCATCCGGCGTTGATGCCCTGGCGGCTTCGCGGGCGCTGGAATTGAGGGGAGTAAAGATGCATTTGCTGAACCGGAGCGAATTCAACGGACTTTGTGTGGCGCTCGGTTCCTGTTTGCAGTTTAATCCTCTGTCCGTCAGGGAACAGCCTCGAAAGTTTTTCTTTAGTTCGCGAGCGATCGGATCATCGCCTTGATAGGCCATAAGGTCTGATTGGATTGCGATAGCGGGCGTCAATTGAGGCCCGCCCGCAACAGGTGTTGATTCGATGCCGAGCGGGCACGGCGCCCGTGGATCGAGATCGTTGTCAGCCAGAACCGGGTTGAACACATAGCGCTGACCGCAGACACCCACCGTCGGCGGTCGCCCCATTGCCAAGAATGCATCTCACCAGCGTAATCCCAAACATAGGCACCGACGACGCCGAGGGGGCGCGTCACCCGCTTCATTTCGCTTACTGCTTTTGGCTGGTCGGTAATGAAATTTATTACAAGGCCCGCCACCGTTGCGTCGAAAGAACCGTCAGCGACCGGCAGTTTTTGCGCGTCACCGATTTGAAAAGTTGCACGCTTATCGGTGACCTTGTGGCGCGCGAAAGAGACAAAGCCATCTGATGGATCAACACCCATCACCTGATGTGGCGACGCGCCCGCAAGGATCACCTCGCACAATGCACCTGTGCCGGACCCTACGTCGAGCCAATCTTTTTTGGCGGCACACCGAGCCACGCCACGAATTGGCGGGAAACCAAGCGGCTCCACCTGCCTACATATGGCTCATAGGCATCACCGCTAGCCCATACATCCTGACGTTCAGCAGCCATCGCGTATCTCAAACAACGTTCTTCCCGAAGGATACTGAATGTTTGCCCGGCCGAATATGGTCCGCGATGTCCGCTTTGGGTCATAAGCGGACATTGAAACACCTCCATCCGATGTCCGCTTTACCCCCAATAGCAGACATTGGAACTCAGCTGCGTGATGTCCGCTTTGTGCCAAAAGCGGACATGGCGTAACTCCGCGTCCCTACACGCGTCGAGGATTTTGCTGTAGCTTAGTTAGCGGTAGAGCTGCCTGCGGAACATGCCGACGTTTCGCAAGAGTCGAAGTCAGCGATTTTGTCTTCGACGAGCAAGCACTTCGGAAAAAAATCAAGATCGGTTTCCTGGCACCTTCGCGTTTGTGGAGGGCATTGAAGGCTGGGCAACGCGCTAAAAATCGTCCACTGCGGATCCTTGCATGCTTGAAAGCCGCGCTGACGGACAACATTGGGCCTTGCAGCGTCGACCGCAACGATAATTCGGGAGGAATGACAATGAAAAAAATTGCTTTCATCCTCGTGGCGGCCCTTGCCACGTTGTTCAATACGGCGCTTCGCGCTGACGACTATCCATCGCGTCCTGTCACCATGGTTGCCGTGTTCGGCCCCGGCAGCGGCAGCGACACGATCTGCCGGATCATCGCCAACAAGCTCGGTCCGGCGCTCGGCCAGCCGGTGGTCGTCGAGGATCGTCCGGGCGCCGATGGCGCACTCGCCGCACTTTACGTCCATCACCAGCGGGCGGATGGCTATACGCTGTTGATGGCGACCAACTCGCCGTTGTCCGCCGATCCATTCCTGCATAAGGACCTGAACTACGATCCGGTGAAGGATTTTGTGCCGATTACGCGGGTCGGCAGCTTCACGCTGATGCTGGTCGTCAATCCCAACCTGCCGATCCATTCGGTAAAGGAGATGATCGACTATGCCAAAGCCAATCCCGGCTATCTGACCTTCGCCACCGGCAACACCGCCGCTATCGTTGCGCTCGAGACGATCAAACATGACACCGGAATCAGCATGCTCCACGTGCCTTACAAGAGCACGCCCCCGGCGCTCGAGGACGTCATCGCCGGCCGAGTCTCGATGACGCTTGCCGACTTCACCACCGCTATGCCGCATGTCAGCGCCGGCACGCTGCGGCCGCTGGCAGTGTCGCGTATCCGGCGCAGCACGATGTTCCCCGACCTGCCAACCATGGACGAGGCCGGCATCAAGGGCTTCAATCTCGACACCTGGGCGGGCCTGGTGGTGCCCGCCGGCACGCCGCCGCAAATCGTGACCAAGCTCAACGGCGCGCTGCGCAAGATCATCGACAGCCCGGAGACCCAAGCGCAGTTCAAGAATATAGGCTTCGAGGGATTTTCCTCGACGCCCGAAGAGCTAGGCGACTTCATCAAGGCGCAGCTCGCCCTCTGGGGAAAGATGATCAAGGACGCCAACATCGAACTAAATTGAGGTTCTTGTCGGGCTAGTCTCGCGGAAGTGTCCACAGGGAGACACACGTGAAAACCTGTCCAGACTGCAACGGTGATGGCGTCGTTGAAAAGGGTACGGACGATGAGCAGCAATGCCCAACGTGCGGCGGCAGTGGTTTCGTACCTGATGACGATGATGACGAAGAAGTAACACGCACTGCCAGTTGGTGATCCAATCCGGCGAAATGGACGGCCGATGTCCGCTATTCCCCCAAAAGCGGACATTGGTTAAGCGCACTGGGATGTCTGCTTTGTGCCAAAAGCGGACATGCCAGCTACTTCGGCTCTACGTTGACTTGTTGCTCAACGACGACCGGCAGTGTGAAAGTGAATGTCGAACCTTGGCCAGGCTGTGACTCGACCCAGATCTTGCCGCCGTGCATCTCGATGATGCGCTTCGATATTGCGAGTCCCAAGCCAGTGCCACCCTTCTTGCGGGTGATCGCATTGTCCGCCTGCTGGAACTCCTGAAACAGATTGGCCTGATCGGCAGCAGAGATGCCGGGTCCAGTGTCACGGACGGATACACAGAATGAGCCGTTGTTCGCGTCGGC
>Ga0306920_100011101_pt1 | contig 12133 bp, 12 predicted proteins | sample flu12Cox44000170_FD_204666 | JGI IMG/M metagenome (GOLD analysis project Ga0306920, IMG submission 204666) | Lab enrichment of tropical soil microbial communities from Luquillo Experimental Forest, Puerto Rico - flux4day.12C.oxic.44.000.170 (v2)... | ecosystem: Environmental > Terrestrial >...
TCCTGGGGATCGTCGATGACCTCGACGTATTTGGGCAGCTCGGGCAGTTCCTGACCCTTCGCGCGGACCACCACGACGGGACCGCCGGTGGCGCGGGCCAGGATGCCGACGGTGCGGCGCAGCAGCGTGGACCCGTGCCACTCCAGCGCCGCCTTGGGCGTGCCCATCCGGGAGGACCGCCCGCCGGCCAGTACCACGCCCGCAGAACCCGGCATGCCTTCATGCTAGCCGCGGAGTGGTGACCGCCCGCCGCCTGGCATGTTGTCGTGGCGAGGCGACGGGCGGGCACGAGAACGTTCTTTCGTAACTCCGGCACCGTCCGTACCAGGGCGTACGACGTGGATGCCACGCTCGTGCGGTGGGGCGCAACGCCGCTCGGTTTGTTGTCGCGGTGGGGCCGCCGGGCGGGCACGAGAGCGGACTTTGGTCACTCGGGCACCGTCCGTACCAGGGCATACGACGTGGATGCCACAGCCATGTCGTATGAACAGCATGGCTGGGACATCCACGCCTTATCCACGCGGGGAGCCGGACCGCAGGTACGTATCACCAGTCACGTGAGTGGATCGTGAGCACAGGAGCCTAAGCCTGTCCGTAATGCCTGTCCGTAATGCCTGTCCGTAGGCGGCGAGGAACACGTCCACGGCGGAGTCCGCGATGCGGTTGAGCTGGTCGGCGGGGGGGAGCGCGTCCGTGCCGGCGAACATGAGCTGGTTCATCGGCAGGTACATGACGAGCCCGGCGAACTGGCAGGCGGCCAGGGCCGGATCGGCCAGGTCGTGCAGCAGTCCGCGGTCGGCCAGGCGCCGCATCGCCTCGCCCAGGATCACCAGGGCGCGGTCGAAGCCGCGGTCGAACCAGGCCTTTCCGATCTCGGGGAAGCGGTCGGCTTCGGCGATCACGAGCCGGCGCAGCCGCACCACGTCCGGCTGCAGCAGGCCGCTCAGGAAGCCGTCCGCGAGGGCGCGGAGGGCCTGGCGCACGTCATGCGCGTCGTCCAGCGTGCTGGCCACCGCGGCGGACAGCCCCTCGACCACCTGGACGGTGGTGTCGAGGATGACCTCGGCGAACAGGTGCTGCTTGTCGGCGAAGTGCTTGTAGAGGGTCTGCTTGGACACCGACGCACGAGCGGCGACCTCGTCGGTGGTCGCGCCCAGGTAGCCGTGCCGCACGAACACCTCGGTAGCCGCCTTGATGATCGCCTGCCGCCTGCGTTCGGACCGGCCGGCGTCCGCAGGGGCGCTGGGCTGATCCGCGGCGGCGCTCTGCTGATTCGCATTCGTCTGAAGGGCCACGGGTCCTCCCGGGGAATTCTGTTGACAGTACTGTACAGTACCGTACGATGAGGGTACGGTACCGTTCAGTACTACGACATGACGGGGAAACGAGGGATGACGATGAGCACGGTTACTTCCGCGGACGGCACGACCATCGGCTTCGACGCCTGGGGCCAGGGCCTGCCGCTGATCATGATCGACGGCGCGACGGCCTACCGGGCCACCTCACCGACCTCCGCGCAGGTGGGTGCGCTGTTGCGGGATGACTTCCGGACGTATGCCTACGACCGCCGGGGCCGCGGGGAGAGCGGCGACACTCCCCCGTACGCGGTGCAGCGCGAGATCGAGGACCTGGCCGCCCTGATCGACGAGGCGGGCGCGCCGGCGTTCGTCTGCGGCTTCTCTTCCGGGGCGGTCCTGGCCCTGGATGCCGCCGCGGCCGGGCTGCCGATCACCCGCCTCGCGCTGTTCGAGCCGCCGTTCGTGGTCGACGACAGCCGCCCGCCGGGACCGGCCGACTACGTCCAGCGGCTCGACGCATCGGTGGCCGACGGCCGTCCCGGTGACGCGGTGGAGTTGTTCATGACCGGCGCGGTCGGGATGCCAGCCGAGGCCGTGGCCGGCATGCGGCAGAGCCCGTTCTGGCCCGCGCTGGAAGGGATCGCCCACACCATCGCCTATGACGGCCGCATCATGGGGCCCACCATGTCCGGCCGGCCTCTGCCGGCCGATCGCTGGACCGCCGTCACGGTGCCCACCCTGGTCATGTACGGACGCGGCACCGAGCCGTGGCTGATCGCCGCGGCTCGGGCGCTGGCTGACCTGTTGCCCACCGCCTCGCTGCAGGCGGTGGAGGGAGCCCAGCACAACGTCGAGGCCGGCGTGCTCGCGCCCGTCCTGCGGCAGTTCGCGATGGCCGAGCAGGCCAGCACAGGCTGATACGAGGAGATCCATCACATGCGCAAGGTATACGCGGGGCTGTTCAGCTCGATCGACGGCGTGGTCGAGGCGCCGAACGAGTGGCAGCCCGCCTTCGACGACGAGATGGGCGTGGCGCTGGGGCGGATGCTCGACGGGCAGGACGCCGTGCTGCTCGGCCGGGTGACGTTCACCGAGTGGGCCGGATACTGGCCGACCTCGACCGACGAGCCGTTCGCCAGCTGGATCAACGGCGTGCGGAAGTACGTCGCCTCCACCACGTTCGGCCCCGATGACGTCGACAGCTGGGCGAACAGCGCGCTGATCACGGGCCCGGTCACCGACTTCGTGGCGGACCTGCGCCAGCAGGACGGCGGGACGATCGGCGTCGGCGGCAGCCCGTCGCTGGTGCGGTCGCTGATCGAGGCGGGGCTGCTGGACGAGCTCACGCTGATGATCAGCCCGGTGGTGGCCGGCGGCGGGCGCAAGCGGCTGTTCCCCGACGACGCCGCACTGACCAAGTTCGAGCTGGCCGAGGCCACCCCGACCAGCACCGGCGCGCTCATCGCCACCTACCGGCCGGTCCGCTAGGACGCGGCGGCGCTTATGGCTCGGGTTCGGGGACGTAGTGGCGGCTCTGGTCGGCGGGGTCTACCCATACCCGCATGACGGTGCTCGTGCTGGGGTCGCGGAACCGCTCGTTCGTGGGGACCCAGCCGGCGGCGGGCTGGTCGGCGTGCGCGTGCCCGCGCCGCCGTCTGGGCCGCCGCGGCGGGGCGGCTCCCGGCGGGGCGGCGGTTCGCGATCCGGCGCCTGCCGGCAGGTCGGAGACCGCCGCGGCCGCCTCGTCCAGGTACTGGGCGCTCAGCACCAGCCCGACCCGGCGGTCCAGCTCGTCCAGCCCGAACAGGCCCACCGCGTAGTGCTCGCGCAGCAACCCGACCAGCCGGTCGCGATCGGCGTCGGAGGCCAGCGGCCGCGAGGCGCCCGGACCGGACACCGCTACCCGGCGGGCCGGACGACGACCGCGGTCCCGTAGGCCACGATCTCCGTCAGCTGCTGGCTGATCTCGGAGGAGTCGAACCGCATCGCGACGATCGCGTTCGCACCGAGCAGCCGCGCGTTCTCGACCATGCGGTCGATGGCGTGACGGCGGCTGTCCTCGAGCAGCCGGGTGTACTGCGGCACTTCACCTTGACGCAGCGAGGTGAGCGAGGCCCCGAACGACTTCGCGATGCCCATGCTGCGCACCACGAGGCCGAAGGCGAGCCCCAGGTCCTTGTCGATGATCGTGCCCGGCAGCCCGAGGCCGGTGGTGATGGGAAATGTAGCTGACGGTACCCCTCCGGGGGTTGACTCTGACATGACGGCATCATACGGAAGGAGCATGCCGATGCGACTGGCCGTCTGCGCCGAGATGGTTTTCCTCGATCTGCCCATCACCGAACGGGTCCAGCGGATCGCCGAGGCGGGCTTCGACGCCGAGATCTGGGACTGGACCCGTCACGACGTCGAGGCCCTGGCCGCGACCGGGGCGATGTTCTCGTCCATGACCGGCTACGTGCGGGGCGACTTCGGCGACGGCGCCGAGGAGCTGATCCGGACCGCGCGGGAATCCATCGCGGTGGCGGAAACGCTCGACTGTCCCCGGCTCAACCTGCACGGCACCGGCCTGGACGGCAAGGGCCTGCCGGTGGTGCCTGGAGCCGAGATGCCGGGCCCGCTGTGGATCTCGGCCGCGCGGACCCTGACCCGCCTCGGCGAGATGGCCGAACGGGCCGGGGTCACCTTCTGCCTGGAGAACCTCAACACCGCCGTGGACCACCCCGGCGTCCCGTTCGCCCGGGCCGCCGACACGCTCGCCCTGGTCGAGGCGGTCGGCCACCCGCGGATCCGGCTGATGCTCGACCTGTACCACGCGCAGATCGGCGAGGGGAACCTGATCGAGCTGGTCCGCCGGGCCGGGCCGCTGATCGGCGAGATCCAGGTCGCCGACGTGCCCGGCCGCTGCGAGCCCGGCACCGGCGAGATCAACTACCCGGCTATCGCCGCCGCCCTGGACGGGATGGGTTACGGCGGCACGGTCGGCCTGGAGGCCTGGGCCGCCGACGGCGACAGCGACCGGGCCCTGGACCGGTTCCGCGCCGCCTTCACGATCTAGGTCGCGTCATGGACAAGCACGACCTCAAGGCGCGGTGCCTGGCGCTGCCGGGGGCCAGCGAGGAGTTCCCGTTCAACGACGAGGTGTCGGTGTTCAAGGTCGGCGGGAAGATGTTCGCTCTGTGCAGCCTGGACGCCGAGCCGCCGTTGCAGCTGAGCGTCAAGTGCGATCCTGAGCTGGCGGTCCAGCTGCGTTCGGCCCATCCGGCGATCGGGCCCGGGTATCACCTGAACAAGCGGCACTGGAACACCCTCACCCTGGACGGCTCGCTGCCGGACCAGATGGTGACCGACCTGCTGGGCGACTCTTATGACCTGGTGGTCGCGTCGCTGCCGAAGGCGCGCAGGCCTTGACGGGGTCCGGTGGCTCAGCGCCCTGACCGGGTCGGGGGGGCAGGATGGAGCCCGTTCGGTTCGATTGGGGTTCCAGCGGCGCGACGACGCCGGCTGTGCTAGTGAGACAGTACGTCTTTGACCAGGTACTTCCCGAGCTCGGTGGTGCGCGGGTCCTGCCAGAACTGGGAGTGGCGGTGGGTCGGCGGCGGGCTCGGGTTCGCGTCCCGGACGAGGATGACGGGATCCTGGCAGGGCTGGTCGATATGGTCCTGCAGGTACTGATCGTCCAGCCGCGGCTCCGGCTCGTCGAAGATCCACGACCCGATGTAGTCGCTGCGGCGGCGCAGGTTCTTCCAGCGCCCGGATGACTGGCCGGGTGTCTTGGCGTCGAGCAGGCTGGCTAGTTCGGCGAGCTGGCGGTGGCCGAAGTAGGCGGGGAACGCCCGCCCGTACAGTCGCCGGGCCGGGCAGGCCAGCGTGAGCAGGGCGACCTCGGGCAGGACTTCGGCGGGCAGCTGGGCGATGACGGCCGGCGCGATGATCGATCCCTGGCTGTAGCCGGTCAGCAGCAACGGGCCCGGCGGCACCGTCAGCCCGGTGGTGCGGGACAGGTTGGGCAGCCCGGCCCGGTTCTTCAGGTAGGCGATGTCCGCTGACTCGATGTCCTTGATGTCGAAATGGCCGGTCAGCAGGCGGATCCGGTCCACCACCTCGGGCACGGCGCGTTCGGCGTAACAGGGCGGGGCGAGCGGGTGGACCGCCCTCGGCCAGAACGTGCCCACGTCCCACAGCGCTCCGATCGTCTTGCGCTTGGCCGGGTCGGAGTACGCCTGGCGCAGCAGCGTGACCAGCCAGCCGGCCACCAGGATGGCGATGAGCGAGATCACGGCGGCCGCGCCGTGCCACGCGTCGTACGCCTGGCTGGGGTGACCGGCGAAGCCGGCGTCGGCCACCGCGGCGATCTCGGCGGCGAGCACCAAGACGAGGGCGCCGGCCACGGCCAGCGCGGTGGCGACATCGGCGTCGTCGACGATCAGGCCCATGGCCCAGGCCCGGGCGATGCCGCGGCGGTTCCGTTGGTAGGCCTCCTGGTCGCCGTCGGCGCCGGCGCCGCCGCCGGCGGCGCCGGCCGTCGAGGCGGCGTAGGCGGCGGCTACCGGCGAGGGGGCATTGCCCTTCTGGGCCTCGAACTCGAGGCGGTTCCGCCGGTACCGGAGGTAGAGCACGATTCCCGCCGCGACGGCGCCGATGAGCAGGCCGACGGGCGCGGCGCCGAAGGCGAATACCGGCCAGGGCACGGCGAGCGCGTCAGGTGGCGCGGGCAGGAAGTGGAATCCGCTGGGTTCGGGCGTGCCGATCAGGCGGGTCACGCCGCAGTTGATCACGGCGGTCAGCAGCCCGCCGACCGCGAAGCCCAGCGCGGCCAGGAGCGTGGTGAGGTTACCGCCCAGGTAGGGCCGGACGGTGCGGTCGGCGGCGGTGCTGGGGCTGGCGGCGGTGCTGGGGCTGGCGGCGGTGCTCGGGCTGGCGGCGGTGCTGGCGCTGGCGTCGGCGTTGCGGGCCCGCCGGGCCAGGACCAAGACCGTGACCATCAGCACGATGAGCAAGACCGCCTGCGCGAGCAGCAGGACGGCGAGGAATCCGGGCAGGCCCGGCAGCGCTCCCGGCTGGCGGCCATGCTGCTGGTTGGTCCACCCGCTGACCAGGGCGGAGACGACCAGCGTGACAGGCGTGGCGATCAGCAGGCCCCGGCACCACTGGTCGGCCGGGCCACGGCGCGGCGTCCGCTCGTCTGGCTCGTTTGCCTCTTCCCCGTTCGTCTCTTCCCCGTTTGCCTCTCCCCCGTTTGTCCTTCCCCCCTGGGCCACGCTGACCGTGTAGCGGTCAGCCAGCGGCAACGTGGCCGAGACGACCGCCGCGGCCAGGACCGCCGCGGCCAGGACTATCGCCACCCACCGGGCCGCGGCCGGATGACCGGCGGGAAGGACAGCGATCAGCGCCACCGACGCCCCCGCCGCCGCCACGTGCAGCGCACGCTGCCGGCCGACCAGGGCCTGTCCACGCCAGAAGCCCGGCTGCGTCAGCTGCCAGGCCTCGTTCAGCGTGGGCCGCGCCACGCTGATCCGGGCCTCGTACTTGCTCGCGGTCGTGACGCTGATCCACCACAGCAGGGCGATGATCAGGCCGACCGAGGCCATGGCCAGGGCAACCCGCCATCCGGCGGTCCACGCCCCGTACCATCCCATCCAGTTCGGCAGCAGCAGGCGCTCCGGGCCTGCCGCCTGCCAGGCCACCGTGCTCATGGTCACCGTCGCGGCCGCGCTCACGAACTGCACCGTGGCCGCCATGGCCAGCAGCCTGAGCAGCGCATGCGCGATCTGGTGGCCCCGGTCACGGCGCAGATGCGGTATCGGCTCTTGGATGATGGCCGGCTCCCGGCCCGCCGCGGTGGGCGGCAGCATGAAATAGGCGACGTTGTACATCATGAACGGGGCCAGCAGCAGCCAGGATGCCGAGGCCAGCGGCGCCTCAGTCAGCCCGCCCCACGAGTAGGCCTCCAGCTTCCACGGCACGCTAGGCTTTCCCGTGCCATCCGGACTCCACCGCCGGAAGAACCCCGCCACCGCGTTACCGGCTACCTGCAGCGCCCGCGGGTGCTCCAGCATGGTCGGGCCATCGGACCCCGAGACGCCGTGAATGCGCAGTTCGGTGACCCACTCTCCGGTCATCATGGTATCGATCAGGGCGCCGGCCTGGCCGGCCTGCGCCGGGCTGGTCTGGTCGGCCGGCGCGAAACCCCACGCCGCGTCAAAACCGAGCACCACGTCCCGGTTTTCCGAAACGACGCCCTCGACGGCGTCGTCAACGGCGCCCTCAACGGCTTCTTCAACGGCATCCTCGGCCATGAGGGGCCTCCTGTAAGTTGCCTAGGCCGGGGCTGCCTGAAACGGCCTTCCTGGCGGTCGTCGCGGTTCTTAGAGGAAAAGTGTCATGGAGCCGGTTTGACCTGTCAACGCACATGCCGGTTTTATGCGCTTTTATGCCGCGGTGGCGGGCCGGGTGCGCTAGCCGGGCAGTTGAGCCGGGCGGTCGCCACGTACACTGGACATCCGCCCAGCTCAGCTGGTCCTCGAAAGGTACAAGACCTCATCGGCAGTCGTAGCGGGATGAGCCAGGAACGACCGTACGCGCAGTTCTGCCGGAAATGGCGCGGAGACTATCAGGGTTTCGGAATTCCCGGACCGTTCGGGTGGGATGTTTGGAGATGTAATACATTTCCTCGCACTTAGCGTCCGGGGACGGCTATCTTGGGGTTAATGCTCACCGCGTCGTAGAGCTCCTGGCCCATCGGCGACGATGAAGTAGCTACGAGAAGCCGCCCTTTTTGCGCGGATGCGGGGCATCGCTTCGGCGCGGAATGGGGTAATCCCGGTTGGCTTGTTAGTCTTGTGGACTGATGTGCGGGAGATGGACTGCTGCGCGAGAGCGGGCTTTCGTCACTCTGGCACCGCCCGTACCAGGCTGCGAACTACGGCTGGAGTACTGACGATGTGGACGCCACATCCCCGTCGTTCCAGCGCAGTGCCGTTTACCCGTATGTGCCCGTCGGGGCGTCGCGCGGGCGCGGAATCGGCATTCCCCGGTCGGCTTGTCGTCGCAGCGCCGCGCCGCCTACGCGAAAACGGACATCAGTCACTCCGGCACTGCCTGTACCAAGGCGTAAGGCGTGGATGCCACATCCACGTCGTATCAACAACATGGCTGGGACATCCACGCCTTATCATCGGCGGGCGGGGCAAGTATCACCAGTCACGGCAGTTAGCGGGAGCGCAGAAAAAACAGGGGCAACAGGCCGGATACGCGCCATGCGCGACGCTCTACGGGAGCATGAGGCTAGACGGCATTGCGTCCTGACGGCGACCAGAAAGTGAGTCCCGTCCGCGGGGCGGGTCCGTTCAGCTGAGTTCGCCGGGTGCCTGGGATTGGGTTAGGTACCGGCTGCCGGAACGGGTTATGTTCGTCCGCGATGGCCGGATCAGCGGAGTGAGGAGCAGATGATCGCGCGAATCTGGCACGGATGGGCACCACGGGTCACGGCTGAGGACTATCAGCGTCACTACGAATCCGAGGTCAGCCCGCACCTGCGGGGCGTCGGCGGCTTCTGCGGCGCGCGCTTGCTGCGCCAGGATGCTGGCGATGAGGTCAAGTTCACCTCGGTCGCGTTCTTCACCAGCATAGATGCTGTCCGCGGCTTCGCCGGCGAGGACTACGAGAAGGCTGTGGTGGAGGACGCCGCCCGCCGGGCGCTGAGCCGCTGGGACGACCGGGTCTCTCACCATGAGGTTGCGGTCGACGTGCCGTGACTAGCCATACGGCCGCCTCCGTCGCGGTCGGAGCGAGCGTTTCCGCGGAAACGCCTGGTTCGGCCCGCCGGGGACGCGAAGGTCCAGCCTGCGCCCGGTCCGCGGCGTGAGCGCGCCTTCGTAACTCGTCGGCGGACCGGGCAGCGCGGTTACTACAGGCCGGCAATCTGCACCTGCGCCCGGACGACGTCACCGGTTTCGAGGTTCTCGGCGTCCCGGACTGCTTCCTTCACCGGCAGCAGGTAGGTACCGGTCTTGCTGTCCGGAAACAGGGACGTCCGCCATGAGGTGGTACCGACGGTGACGGCAACGCGGACCGAGCCGAAACCAGCCCGGTTCCCGGCGGTCATGTCGGCGATCTCATCGGCGATCCCGGGTGGCAGCGACACGAAGTGCCAGCCGCCCGCGCCTGGGTAGCGCCAAAGCGGGGCCGTGAACTCGAATGTCTCAGTGCCTTCCACAGGCTGACATTACGATGGCCTGCCGACAGGCGCGGCACAGGCAAGCCGCTAGGAGCGTTAGTGCCCCCTGGCGGCATGTGAGTGAGTCCGCGCTAGTGCTGGAGCTGATTGTAGGTAAGGTGCATCTCCGGGGCCTGCTTGTGCTTTCCGGTTCGCGCCTGAGGAGGATGTCGATGCATGCGCTCGGCGACGACCGCTTCTTTACCGAGCTGCGCGGCTACACGGCCGAACTCGCCCGGATCATCGAGAGTGACCTGGAACGACAGGTGCCGACCTGCCCGGGATGGACGTTCCGGCAGCTGGCTACCCACCTTGGCCGCGGCCACCGGTGGGCGGCCCAGATCGTGGCCACCCGGGCGACCACGCCGATCTCGACGCGGGAGGTAGCCGACGGGAAACTGCCGCAGGACCCGGCGCAGCATGTGCCGTGGCTCAACGCCGGCGCCGACCGGGTCATCGAAGCGGTCACGGCCGCTGGCAGCGACCTCGTGTGGACGCTGGCCGGCATCGGCCCGGCCAGCTTCTGGGCCCGCCGCCGGGCCCACGAAACCGCCGTGCACCTGGCGGACGCTCAGCTCGCGTCGGGACAGGACGTCAATCTGGCCCCTGACCTTGCCGCGGACGGCGTCGACGAATGGCTCGGCCTCATAGCCGCCGGTAGCGGGGACACCGCACAGAACCTGCGCGGAGACGGCCAGAGCCTGCATTTTCACGCCACCGACCCCGGGCTGTCCGGCGCAGGCGAGTGGCTGGTCACACGGACACCGGCCGGCGTCACCGTAGCTCGCGGCCACGGCAAAGCCGACGTCGCCGTCCGCGGGCCCGCAGCCAGGATGCTGCTCGTCCTGACCCGCCGGCTGCCGCCCTCTGACCCCGCCATCGAAGTCCTCGGTGAGCAGGCACTGCTCACTCACTGGCTGCAGCACACGCCGTTCTGACATCCCCGGTCCAGGCCGCAGCCGACTGGAATGCCGACCGTGCGTCCGCAGGTTGATTCGACCGCGGGTCTGCGGGCAACGGCCGTGTCCAGGCTCTGGATCTGATCTGGATCACCAGGCGATGGTGGTGATTCCGGGGGAGAACTGCAGAGCGCTGCCGGGTGCTCGCAGGAGGACCAGCGTGCCTGCCCTGATCCAGCCCGCCTGGGCGCCGGACACCACGATGACGTGCTGACCCGAGCCGTCCTGGGTGAAGGTGATGGAGGTCGAGTTCGCCTCCGCGGGGGACTCGTAGAGGACGCGGTATCGCCCTGACGGGAGAGAGATCCGCAGCAGCGCATTGCGGTAGCCATGCGCGGTCTGCTGGATCGCGGTCGCCGTGAGGCTCTTCCCGTCGGGGCTGACCAGTGCCTCCTGCACGCAGAAGACGCACTTGCGCGGCTGGCTCCAGAGCACGTGGCTGTGCGCCCGCAGCGATCCGCCGCCGCTGGTCGTGTCGAGCGCGGCCACTGCCATGGATAGCTGCGGGCCGTACGGGTTGGTCGGCCATACGTAGCTGATTGCCAGCGTGCGCCCGTCTGCCATCCACGACACCTCATGGGGAGTGACCCCGGTCCCGGCGGGAGCCGGCGGCATCTCCGAAGTCTCCCACGTGCGGATTTTCCCGGTGGCGAGGTCGATCACGCGGATGGCAGCGCCTGCGGCTTCCCCGCCCGCGCAGGCTTTCCCGGGTCCCACGAAGTTCGCGTCGGCGGCGTTGAACGCGATGCGGGAACCGTCTGGCGAGGCGGCGATGGGGCCGACTAGCCCCGCGACGGGCGGCCCGACCATGGTAAGGCGTCCGGCCCGGCCCTGGTCGTTGACGGCGAACCTGAAGAATCTTGTCTCATGCGCGGCGGAGGAGAGGCCGCCGGCTCCCGCCTGGACCGGACAGCTCTTGGCGCTGAACGCCGCCGCGAAGAAGGTGCGGTCGCTGGCGGTCGCCGAGATCCCTCCGGTCAGCAGCCAGCCGGCTGGCAACGGCACCACCGACGTGATCGCGCAGTCGCTGGTGCGGCGCACTTGCAGCTGAATCTGGCGGACCGCCACGTCAGTGGTGACGTAGAACCGCGGCGGGGCCGGTCCCGGTCCGGTTGCCGGAAGCGGCTTGCAGATCGAGGCCCCCGGGTGCGCCGGCTGGCTGGCGGACGGCGACGTGCGGGCGAGGTTCGTGGTCAGCAATACCGAGGCAGCGATGACCGCGACGACGCAGGCCGCGGCGGCCAGCGGGATCAGCCATGCCCGCGCGCGCCTGAGCCTGCCGGGCCGCTGCGGAACGGGGGGGATGACCGCGGCGGCATCGCGTTCGGCCATGACGTCCGCCGCGGCGGTGAGGGCGTCCCTGAGCCGCTCCGCGGTGCGGGCCAGTTCGTCCTGGGTGATCATCGGGACTCCTTGAGCGCGCGGGCCAGCGCGGCCAGGCCTCGCGCGGCTGTCGACTTGACGGTGCCAGGGCTGATGCCGAGCGTGGCGGCGATCTCCGCCTCGGACAGCCCGGCGTAGTAGCGGAGCACGAGGACTTCGCGGCGCCGCGCGGGCAGCCGGGCCAGCGCCGCCAGCACCTGCCTGCGGTCCTCAGACAGCAGCATCGCCTCCTCGGCGGACAGCGGCGGGTAGGGCTGGTCCTCGCCGGCATGACG
>Ga0306920_100011102_pt1 | contig 12132 bp, 8 predicted proteins | sample flu12Cox44000170_FD_204666 | JGI IMG/M metagenome (GOLD analysis project Ga0306920, IMG submission 204666) | Lab enrichment of tropical soil microbial communities from Luquillo Experimental Forest, Puerto Rico - flux4day.12C.oxic.44.000.170 (v2)... | ecosystem: Environmental > Terrestrial >...
GTGGCCGCGCGCGCTGGCGGTGTCGGCGGCGGCGATCGCCATGGTGTGGATCGAGCTCGCGCACACGGCGCTCGCGTTCGGCCCCGGGATCGACACGCGCTTCGCGCCGGTCGCCGCCTGCGACTATATCGAGCGCGCCGGCGTGCGCGGCCGGGCCCTGAACGAGTTCTGGCAGGGCGGCTACCTGCTGTGGCGATTCTGGCCGCAGCGCGACCGGCTGCCGTTCATCGACATCCACCAGAGCGCGAGCCCCGCCGACCGCTCGCTCGTGGCGCGCCTCGGCGACGACCCGCTGGCGTTCGGCGCGCTCGATCGCGAGCGCCACTTCGAGTGGGTACTGACGTCGAACACGCGCAGCCTGTCGGGCGGCCTCGCCGACGAGCTGGACGCCGACCCGAGCTGGCGGCTCGTGTTCTACGACGACGCGGCGCTGCTCTACGTGCGCCGCGACGGCGCGCTGGCGCCGATCGCCGCGCGCGACGGCTACCAGCTCCTCGCCGGCGGCGCCGAGGCGCTCACGCGGCTCGGCGCACGTGTGCAGGGCGACTCGCTGGCGCGCTCCGCGCTCCAGGCCGAACTCGCGCGCGCCGTGGCGTCGAGCCCGGAGCACTCGGGGCTCGCCCACCGGCTGCTCGCGAACCTCGCGATGGTCGAGGGCCGCTGGCCCGACGCCGTGCGCGAGCTGGACGCGGCGATCGCGAGCGGCGTCGACATCCCCGGCCTGCGCGAGCGGCGCGCGCAGGCGGCGGCGATGGCGGGGACGCGCTGACCCGGCCGGCGCTCGCGGCTAACGATAGAGCCGCTTGATCCCGCCCCATGTCGATCTCGCGACCGGCGTGGGCTGGCCAAAGCTGAGGAGCGCGAAGAACTCAGTCGATTGATACGCGACCTCTCCCAACGTCGAGTTGAAGAAGTCCGTCGCGGTCGCCTGGGATACCGCGTGTTGGCTTGCCTTCAGGTGCCGTCCGTCCAGCGTGATCGAGGTCCCGGCGAGCAGCGCCGTTCCGGGTGGGCCTACCTGGCCCACGCCAGCCACCGCAGTAGGGGCGTAGGGATTGATCGGCAGTATCAGGTACAGGAAGGACAGTTCGACCTGGAAGTCGAGTTCGTTCACGACCGCGTCGGTGACCAGGTCGTGCGCGACGATGTGCTGGACGGGCTGGAGGCCGAGTCCGGGCGGCACGGGCAGGAAGCGGATGGGCGGCTCGTAGGCCAGTGCCAAGGCTGCGGACGGATTGTTGAAGCCGGCGAGCAGGACACTTCCGTCAGCGTCCAGCAGCCAGTAGTTCTCGAGTCCCGCGTCCGCTCCCTCGACGTACGACTTCACGGCCACGGTGCGACCGCGGACGATCTTCTGGCCGGTGATGGTCTGGATCGAGTGGCCGCCGGCATCGCCTTGATACTCCCACTGCGTTCCGGGAACGAGCGGCATCCAGGGAGCACCTGGCGCGATCGAGGGCGTGGTTACGAGGGCGACGACGGCGGCCGCGAGCGAGATCCGCGCGCATGGCATCATGGGACGCCTCTGCCCGGTCGAGGGCTTCCGGTCGTGGCCTGCGCGGGTAGGCTAGCGCGGCGTCAGCCCGCTCATCAATGGCTCTTTCACCGACCCGGGAAAGACCTGACTCACACCCGCCGCGCCATGAGCAGCGCGTCCTCCTCCGGGCGGCGGTAGTAGCCGCGGCGGAGGCCCACGAGCCGGAAGCCGTGCGTGCGGTAGAGCGCCTGCGCGGCGGCGTTCGAGACGCGCACCTCGAGCCCCAGCTCGCGCACGCCCCGCACCCGGCAGGTATCCAGCAACGCGTCGACCAGCGCACGGGCGACGCCGGCGCGCTGCTGCTCGGGCGCGGTGCCCAGGTTCTGGAGCTCGGCGATCGGCGGCAGCAGCGTGGCCACCAGGTAGCCGGCCACCGACCCGCCGCGCTCGGCGACGAGGAACACCGCGCGCGAATCGGCGAGCGCGTCGACGAACGAGCTCCGCGGCCAGGGATCGGCGAACAGCCGGTGCTCCAGCTCCTCGATGCGCGGCAGGTCGGCGAGCGCGAACGGGCGTACGCGCGCGGGCGTGAGCCCCGTCACCTGGTGGCGCACGCGCTCCTCGGCCTGCGCCGGCCGCACGTACGCGGGCTCGTTCTCGCGCCCCGGTTCGGGGAGTCCCGCGCCCGGGCCCTCGTGCTTCAGCGCGGCGGTCGCGAGGTCAAGCGCCGAGAGACCGCCGAAGCGGAGCGCCGCGCGCGTGCTGCCGGCGTGGGCCGCCTCGAGCCGCGCACGCTCGCGCCCGGCGCCGGGGCCGACGAAGCGCACCTCGTGATCGGGCAGCAGCGCGTGCACCTCGGCGAGCGCTTCGAGCAGCGCCTCGGGCGTGCCCACGCGCGGCGCGGCGAGCAGTCGCACGTTCCCGCGCGCGGCGATGCGAAAGAAGCCGGCGTAGAGATCGCGCCGGCCGGCGCCCACGAGCGGCACCACGAGCGTGCGCGGCTCGGCCGTCGCGTGCGCGAGCACGGTTAGGCTCGAGGCGCCGAGCAGCCGCGCGCCGGAGACGAGCGCGAGCGCGCGCGCGGTCGCGAGCCCCACGCGCACGCCGGTGAACGAGCCGGGCCCCAGGTCGGTGGCGATGAACCCCAACTCGGCTGGCTTCGCCCCCGCCTCGACGAGCGCGCGCCCGACCAGCGCCGACAGCCGCCGCGTGTGGCCGTGGCCCACGTGCTCCTCGACGAGCGCGCGCCGCTCGCCGCCGGCGCCGACCACGGCGACGCTCACGTGCTCGGTCGCGGTCTCGAGCGCGAGCCCGAGGCTCGCGTTCGCCGCACCATTCCCCGTCTTCACCATGCCTCCGGCAGCGCACACCAGGCGTCGTAGAGCGCACGCCCGCGCTCGCCGTGCCCCGACGCCGCGAATTCGCGCACGTCACCCTCGGCGGGGGTCAGCGCCACCCTCAGCGCATCGGCGAGCCATTCGTTCGGCAGACGCTCACCCCACTCCACGACCAGCACCCCCTGGTCCGCGTATTCCTCGAGGCCCAGGCTCTCGATGTCGCGCGCGCCGTCCAGCCGGTAGAGGTCGAGGTGGAACACCGCCGGCGAGCCGGCGTACTCGTTCACCAGCGTGAACGACGGGCTCCGCACGCGCGCGCCGGGCGAGAGCGCGCGCACGAGACCGGCGACCAGGCGCGTCTTGCCGGCGCCGAGCGGCCCCGACAGCGCGAGCACGTCGCCGACGCGAACCACCGGCGCGAGTGCCGCTCCCAGTCGCTCCGTGCCCGCCACCGACGCCGACCGCTTGCCGGCGGTACTACTCACGCTCGCGGCGTCCTCGGCAGCAGCGTCACGATCGGCAGCACCATCTCCTCGAGCGACACGCCGCCGTGCTGGAACGAGCCGCGGAACTGCCGCTCGTACTCGTGGAAACGCGTCGGGTACACGAAATAGAAGTCTTCGCGCGCCAGCACGTAGTTCTTGTTGACGCCGTCGTCCGGCAGCAGGTAGTCGGCGGGCTTGCGCACGATGATCGCCTGCTTCGGGTCGGTGTTGAGGTTCACGCCGTACTTGTAGCGCAGGTTGCTCGAGGTGTCGCGATTGCCGTGTACGAGCGCCGAGCGCCGCCCGAGCACCGCGCCGTGGTCCGTCGTGACCACCGTCACGGCGTCCTGGCTCGCGAGCGCCTGCAGGATCTCGTAGAGCGGCGAGTGCGTGAACCACGCCTTCATCACCGAGCGGAACGCCGCCTCGTCCGGCGCCAGCTCCTGGAGGATCTCGCTCTCGCTCCGGCCGTGCGCCAGGATGTCGATGAAGTTGAACACCATCGCCACCAGCGACAGGCCGGTGAACGAGTTGATCTGCCGGCGCGTCGCGTGCGCCTCGTCGACATCGTAGATCTTCAGGTACTTGAGTCCCTTGGCCGGCGTGGCGTTGAGCCGCGCGAGCTGGAGGTCGAGGAACTGCCGCTCGAAGCGGTTGCGCGTGCGCTCGTCGTCCGTCGTCTCCTGCCACAGGTCCGGGTGCTTCTTCCACATCTGCATCGGGAGCAGGCCGGAGAAGATGGCGTTGCGCGAGTACGGCGTCGCGGTGGGCAAGATCGAGCAGTAATAGTCGCGCTGCATCTCGAACCAGTCCTCGAGCAGCGGCTCCAGCGTGAACCACTGGTCGAGGCGCATGCAGTCGATGACGATGAAGTTGACGCGGCGGCCGGCCTTCAAGTGAGGCACGACGGTGCGCGCGATCACGTCGGTCGACAGCATCGGGCGGTTCGCGACGTCGCCGCGCGACGCCGCCTGCACCCAGCGCGGGTAGTTGTCCTCGATGAAGCGCGCGAAGTCGGCGTTCAGGCTCTTCCGGAAGTCGCCGTGCGCCTGCTGAAGTCCGGCTTCGGGCGCGCCGTCCAGCCCCACGTCCCAGCGCGCGACGTCCACGGCCATGTCGGTCCAGCCGCGCCAGTCCAGGCGGCGCAGGTCGAGCATCTGCCAGCGCTGCATCTCGCCCACGTAGTCGCGCGCGCGCTGCGAGTCCTGCAGCTTCTGCGCGTCGAACACGCGCTTGCACGCGAGGAACACCTGTGAGGGGTTCACGGGCTTGATGAGGTAGTCGGTGATCCGCTTGCCGATCGCCTCCTCCATGAGCGTCTCCTCCTCGCTCTTGGTGATGAGGATGACCGGCACGTTCACGTCCTTCTGCTTGAGCGCGTCGAGTGTCTCCAGGCCGCCCATGCCCGGCATCATCTCGTCGATCAGGAGCACGTCGTAGCGCTCGCGCTCGAGCGCGGCGAGCGCGTCGCCGCCGTTCGGCACCGGCGTGACGGCATAGCCCTTCTGCTCGAGGAAGCGGATGTGCGGCTTCAGCAGGTCGATCTCGTCATCGGCCCACAGGATGCGACGGCTGAGTTCGTTGGCCATGGGTCCAGGGCTGGCGCGGGGCGCGCGGGCGGAGAGCTCGAGGGATGCGCGCGGCATGGTAGCGCCCGGGCGGCGCTACGCCCAAACGGCGTTCGGGAGGCTCCGGTGCAGGTGCGACGCGCCTAATGTCCTCGCGCGCAGGGGCACACCGGAACCCGAACGGGATCGAGACGAGCACCTGGATCGGAATGCGTTACCGTTGACGCTGCCGCGGACCTCGTCCTAGCCTCCGTGACAAACGGCTTACCCGCACCCCCATCGCGAGGTTCCCGACATGTCGCTCCCCCCGCAGCGCCGGTCCCGCCCGGCCCTCTCCCTCTTCGCGACCGGCGTGCTCGTCACGCTCGGGACGCGACTCGCAGCGGCCCCCGCCAAAGCCCCTTCAGCGCTCCCCGCCGACGTCATGGCCGCGGGCAAGGCCATCGCGCCGTCACGGCTCGAGGGTCACGTGCGCGCGCTCGCCGACGACAAGCTGGAGGGCCGCGGCACCGGCACGCGCGGCTACGACATGGCGGCGCAATACGTCGCCGAACAGATGCAGTCGATCGGGCTCTCGCCCGGCGGCCAGGGGGGCTACCTCCAGCCGGTGCCGTTCCTGCGTGCGGAGCTGAAAGCGAGCCAGTGCTCGTTCGCGCTGGTCAAGGCCGGCGAGACGGTGCCGCTCGAGGTCGGCCGCGACGTGATCCTGTCGCCCGACTACCTGCGCCCCAAGTGGACGACCGAGGCGCCGCTCGTTTTCGTCGGCTACGGCGTGTCGGCGCCCGAACTCCAGTACGACGACTTCGCCGGGATCGACGTCCGCGGCAAGGTGCTGGTGACGTTCCGCGGCGCGCCGCCGCGGTTCCCGAACGACCAGCGCGCGTACTACTCGAACGGCATCGTCAAGGACCAGATCGCCGCCGCGCGCGGCGCGATCGGCATCCTCCAGATCCAGAAGCCCGACGACGAGGCGCGCGCGCCGTGGGAGCGCAACATGCGCCAGTCGAAGCTCCCCGGCTTCCGCTGGCTGGATGCCGGCGGTGCGCCCGCGAACATGCAGGCGGCGATCGAGCTCGCGGGGTCGTTCTCTCCGAAGACGGAGCCGCGCGTGTTCGAGGGCTCGCCCAAGACGTACGCGCAGGCGGTGGCCGAGGCCGAGTCGAGCCGCGTGCAGAGCTTCCCGCTCGCATGGTCGGTGAAGGCTGTGCGCGTGACCGAGCAGGCGCACACGAGCAGCCCGAACGTGATCGGCGTGCTGCGTGGATCCGACGCGAAGCTCCGGAACGAGTGCATCGTGGTCTCGGCGCACCTGGACCACCTCGGCATCAGCGAGCCGGTGAAGGGCGACTCCATCAACAACGGCGCCTACGACAACGCGTCGGGCACGTCGATGATGCTGGAGGTCGCGCGTGCGTTCGCTTCGCTCAAGGTGAAGCCTAAGCGCTCGATGCTGTTCCTGTCGGTGACCGGTGAGGAGAAGGGCCTGCAGGGCTCGGACTACTTCGCCCGCAACGATGCGCCCGACAGCCTGGACGTGGTCGGCGATGTGAACCTGGACATGGTGCTGCTGCTGCGGCCGCTCACGAAGGTGATCCCGATCGGCGGCGAGCACACCTCGCTGGGACCGCTGCTCGAGCGCGCGGCGAAGCTGGCGGGCCTGGGGACGGCGCCCGACCCGCTGCCCGCGGAGGTGGTGTTCGTGCGCAGCGACCAGTTCTCGTTCGTGAAGCAGGGCGTGCCCGCGATCTTCCCCGTCTCGGGCAACGACGGCTCGCCCGAGGGCTCGGCCGAGGTCGCCCGCTGGCGGGTCGACCACTACCACTCCCCCAACGACGACATGAACCAGCCGTTCGACTGGCCGAGCGGCGCGAAGTTCACGTCGATGGCGTTCTGGACCGCGTGGATGGCGGCGGACGGCGCGCAGCCCCCGCACTGGAACGCCGGCGACTTCTTCGGCACCCGTTTCGGCGCCAGGCCTTGAGCCCTGGGGGCGGGCCGGCCGCCGCAACCCCGGGCGCGCCGGACGCGTAGGCTGCAGCACGCCCGACGTCCACCCGATCCGAAGGAGCTCCCCGTGCGATCCGTCCTCCTGATGAGCCTGTGGCTGCCGCTCGCCGCCGCGACCGCCCATGCCGCGCCCAAGGTCTGGGACCAGTCGTGGAACGTCACCACCCAGGCCGACGTGCACGTCGTCGCCGACGACGCCCACATCCGCGTGCACGCGGGGCCGCCCGGCGAGGTGAAGGCGCACGTGGAATACGAGCTCCGCCACTGGGGCGTGGTCATGGGTGGCGGCGAGCCCACCGTGGAGTTCGAGCGCAAGAGCGACCAGATCTGGATCACGCTCCGCGATCCGAAGACGATCGGCGTGATCGGCGGCATCGACCAGCGCTTCGTGGCGGACGTGACCGTTCCGTCCGACGTCCAGCTCGCCGTGCGGACCGGGGACGGCGCCATCGACTGTGAGCCCTTGAGCGGCCGGCTGCAGCTGGAGAGCGGCGACGGCGCCATCCGTGCCCGGGGACTGAAGGGCAGCGTCGACGTGCGCTCGGGCGACGGCCGCGTGACGCTGGAGGAGCTGGACGGCCGGCTGCGCGCGCGCACGCGCGATGGCCACCTGAGCGCATCCGGGCGTTTCGACGAGCTCGACCTCGGCGCCGGCGACGGCCGCGTGGACGCGCTCGTCCAGCCCGGCTCGCAGCCCCGATCGGCCTGGAGCGTGGAGACCGGCGACGGCGCGGTGAGCCTCAGGATCCCGCACGACCTCAACACGCTGCTGGACGCGCGCACCCGGGACGGCCACATCAACGTGCAGCTTCCGATCTCGGTGCAGGGCCGGCTCGAGCACCACGAGCTGATCGGCGAGCTCAACGACGGCGGCCCGACGCTGCGCATCCGGACCGCGGACGGATCGATCACGCTGGCGCTGAGTGACTGACGGCGGCAGTCCGGCGGCGACCGGGACGCCGGGCCCGCGGCTGCTGGCGCTGCGGCCGTGGGCGATCGCCGCGGGGCTGCTCGGCGCGCTGCTGCTGGTGCTGCACGGCCGCTTCCTCGCGTGGCCGTTCATCTCGGACGATTTCGTCTTCCTCGACGCCAGCCGACGGCTCGACCAGCTGTTCTCGTCGTTCGACGTCTACCGGAACTACTTCCGCCCGATCGGCCGCGAGCTCTACTTCTTCGCCGGGCACGCGGTCGCCGGCTACCGCCCGCTGCCGTACCACCTCTTCAACTTCCTCGTGCTGCTCGCGGTCGTGCTGCTGGTGGTGGGCCTCGGCCGGCGGCTCGCCGGGCCCCGCGCGGGACTCCTCGCCGGCGCGGCGTACGCACTCCTCTATTCGCAGCGCATGGTGATGGCGTGGGTGTCGTGCTCGCAGGACCTGCTCGCCGCACTGTTCGCCATGCTGTCGGCGCACGCATTGCTCTCGGGCCGGCGCTGGCGCGCCGGCGTCGCACACCTGGTCGCGATGCTCTCCAAGGAGAGCGTCGCGGCGTTCCCGCTCGTGGTCGCGCTGTGGACCGCGCTCGATGCCCCGTCCGGGACACCGGTGCGACGGCGCGTCGAGGCGGGCGCGCGCGCGAGCGCGAGCCTGTGGGCGGCCACGGCCGCATGGGCCCTGATCGTGCTCGCAGCACGGATCCTGCGGCACGCGTGGGCGAAGGGCGAGGGTACGACGCTCGCCGACGTCTCGCTCTCGGCCGGCTCGCTGTGGGAGGGCATGCGCTCGGCGCTCCTCTCGTACGTGGCGCTCGAGCAGCCATGGGGCGCGATCGCGCGCGCGTTCGCCGATCCGCACCTGTCGTGGGTCGCGCTCGCCGTGGCGCTGCTCGTGCTGGCGGCGATCGTGTGGACGGGCCGGGGGCTCGCTTCTCCCGCCGCCGCTCGCGGCGTGCGCGACCGCACGCTCGTGCTCGGCGGGCTGTGGGCGATCGTGGGCGCGGCGCCGATCGCGCTCGCGGGACACCACTGGAGCGCCTACTACATCACGTTCTCCGGGATCGGCTTCGCGCTGGTCGTTGGCCGGCTGCTCGCCCCGGCCAAGCCGGCGCTCGCGTTCGCCGTGTTCGCTGCGGTCGCCGTGCTCGGCGAGGCGGCGAATCGCGTCGACCTCTTCAACTTCGCGCGCATGGAGCCGGAGGCGGGCGTGTCGTTCATCACCATCACGCGGCTCGATTTCGAGCGCATCTACCTCGACTCGCTCCACGTCGCCATGGGCCGCGCCCGGCCGGAGCCGGGGAGCGCGGTGTTCCTCTCGCACGCGCCGCGCTACACCACGTTCGTGGCCATGTACGGCCATGCGCCACGGGTCTGGTTCGACGATCCCAAGCTCACGCTGGGGATGATCGGCGAGTACCACGCGCCCGAGGCGCGCCCGCACCTGTTCCTGCGCTTCGATGCCGCGACCCACGGGTTCGTGCACGTGCCGAACGCGCTCATGGACGCCGATCTCGCGGCGGAGGCGGCGATGGACGCGAGCCGCCCCGCCGACGCGCGCGTGGCATTGGACCACGCGCTCGCGCTGCTCCCGGACTCGGGCCTCGACGTGGTGCACCTGGACCTGCTCAACAACCGCGGGTTCGCCTGCGCGCTGCTCGGGGACACGGCCGCGGCCCGCGACTCGTGGCGGCGGGCGCTGGCGCTCGATCCGACGTTCGGCTCGGCGGCATTGAACCTGGCGCGGCTCGACGCCCAGGCCGGCCGGCTCGCCGAAGCGCGCGCCGCGCTCGATGAGCTGCTCGGCCACTCGCCCTCGGACGCCGACGCCCTGAGCCTGCTCGTGCGCGTGCAGCGCGCACTGGGCGATCTCACGGCCGCGCAGGCGACGCTCGCCCGGCTCGCCGCCGTGGATCCCGGGCGCGCCGCCGAGCTGCAGTAGCGGCGGAACCCCTCGAACGCGGTACTCCCCGGGCCGCTGGAAGCGGCCGGGGGTTCTCACGTCGGGAACCGGATCACCATCGTCGTGCCCTCGCCCGGCGCGGAGTGGCGGATGCCGATACGGCCGGCGTGGTACTCCTCGACCACGCGGCGCGCGAGCGCCAGGCCGAGCCCCCAGCCGCGGCGCTTCGTGCTGTAGCCCGGCTCGAACGCGCGCGCCTGCTCCTCGCGGGTCATGCCGCGGCCGTTGTCGCTCACCGAGATCTCCACCTCCTCGGTGACCGCGCGCCGCTCCACCACCACCTCGATCACGCTCTGCGGCTTGTCGAGCGCGGTGAGCGCGTTGCTCAGCAGGTTCTCGAGCACCCACTCGAGCAGCTCGCGGTTCAGGTTGATCGGCGGCACCTCTTCGTAGCGCTCGCGCACCTCCACCGCCCCCTGGGCCTGCGGCGTGCGCCGGCGCACGTACTGCACCGCCTCCCGCACCACCGGCACCACGTCCTGGAGCACGAGCTGCGGCGCCGAGCCGATGTGGCTGAAGCGCTGCGCGACCTTGTTCAGCCGATCGATGTCGCCCTCCATGTCGGACAGCGTCTCCGCGAGCTCCTCGCGCCCGAGCGTGACCGTGTCGCCCGGGCCGCCGGACTCGGCGTGCGCGCGCAGCAGCTCCACCCAGCCCATGAGGCTCGAGAGCGGCGTGCCCAGCTGGTGCGCGGTCTCCTTCGCCATGCCCACCCAGATGACGCGCTTCTCGGCGGCGCGGATGCCCGCGAGTCCGGAGAGCCCGAGCAGCAGCAGCAGGCCCGTGCCGGCCACGGCGATCAGCGGCATCCACCGCAGCTGCTCGAGCACCGGCGGGTTCCCGTAATGCAGGAAGCCCATCACGAGCGCGTTCGGCGATTGCCGGAGCGGGATCGGCTTGTGCGTCCGGTCGAGCTCGTTGGCCTGGTCCTTCACGATCTGCACGCGGCGGGCGACCGCCGGCGGGATCGCGAGCCCCGCGGCGAGGCTGTCGAGCGCGCCCGGGGAGACGTCTTCGGACCGTACCGAGAGATGGCTCCATGCGCGGGGCGTCCCTGTGATGTCGGTGATGACGATGGGGAAGCTGATGCCGGCCGCGAGCTCGCCCAGCACGCGCTGGACCTGCGGGTTGATCGTGGACGGGATCGTGGCCTGCGCGGCGACCTTCGCCAGCAGCTCCGACGTGGCCGAGACTTCCTTCGTGAGCCGGCTCACCGCGGACTGCGTGAGCAGGAACACCACGACCACGAGCAGGCTGCCGCCCACGAACAACGCCGTCTTGAGCAGCTGCTGCCCCTGCGACGAACCACTGCCGATGGGTCCGACCATGTCCCTCCCGCGCCGTCGCGAACGGCGGCGCCTCAGGCGCCGGGCTTCAGCACCTCGAGGCCGCCGAGATACGGGCGCAGGGCCTTGGGCAGCACGACCGAGCCGTCGGCCTGCTGGTGGTTCTCGAGCAGCGTGGCGTACGTGCGCGGCAGCGCCACGCCCGAAGCGTTGAGCGTGTGCGGGTGCTCCACCTTGGCGCCGGCTTCGCGGCGGAACCGCATCGCCATGCGCCGAGCCTGGAAGTCCTCGAAGTTCGAGCACGAGCTGCACTCGAGCCACGCCCGCGTGCCTGGCGACCACACCTCGAAGTCGTAGCACTTGGCGGCCGCGAAGCTCAGGTCGCCGCTGCAGAGGAGCATCACGCGGTATGGCAGCTCCAGCGCCTCGAAGATGTCGCTCACCTCGCGCGCGAGCTTCTCGTGCTCGTCGTAGCTCGACTCGGGCGGCACGATCTTCACCAGCTCCACCTTGTCGAACTGGTGCACGCGCACCATGCCGCGGGTGTCGCGGCCCGCCGCGCCGGCCTCGCGCCGGTACGATGCACAGTACGCGGTGAGGTAGCGCGGCAGCACGCCCGGCTCGAGGATCTCGTCGCGGTGGATGTTCGTCACCGGCACTTCGGCGGTCGGGTTCAGGAACAGGTCGTCCTCCCCGATGTGGTACATGTCGCCTTCGAGCTTCGGCAGCTGCCCGGTGCCGAACAGCGCGGCGCGCCGGATGACGTGCGGCGGCGACACCTCGGTGTAGCCGTGATGCTGCACGTGGAAGTCGAGCATGAAGCTGATGAGCGCCCGCTCGAGCTTCGCGCCCATGCCGGTGAAGAGCAGGAAGCCAGAGCCGGAGATCTTGGGTGCGCGCTCGAAATCCATGAGCCCGAGGTTCGTGGCCAGGTCCCAGTGCGCCTTCGGCTCGAACTCGAACTTTCGCACCGTGCCCCAAGTGCGCACCACCTTGTTCTGCGAGGCGTCCGAGCCCGGCGGCACTGACGGGTGCGGCAGGTTCGGGATCCACGCCGCCAGGTTCGTCGACTCCTCTTCCA
>Ga0306920_100011103_pt1 | contig 12132 bp, 13 predicted proteins | sample flu12Cox44000170_FD_204666 | JGI IMG/M metagenome (GOLD analysis project Ga0306920, IMG submission 204666) | Lab enrichment of tropical soil microbial communities from Luquillo Experimental Forest, Puerto Rico - flux4day.12C.oxic.44.000.170 (v2)... | ecosystem: Environmental > Terrestrial >...
TGTAAACTAAAAAGGCTGTCATGCCTAAACTAAAGACACATAGTGGAGCGGCCAAGCGCTTCAAGAAGACGGGTACGGGCAAGTTCAAGCGCGGACACGCGTTTAAGCGCCACATCTTGACTTCGAAGGAATCCAAGCGCAAGCGCCATCTCGATACCGACACACTGGTGGACAAGGCGGACCAGAAAAAAGTCGCACGCATGATCCCCTACTAGTCACCAGAGCAGGGCCGCACGGTGCGGCACGCGGCACATAACCGCAGCCGACGCAGAAAAGGCGTCGTCCGGGGGACCCCAAGCCGTGACGGGCAACAGCGAGTGAAGAGGCGATTCCGGGCCCCTCGAACGTCGAGCGTGGTCGAAGTCCTTGCCTCCAGCCGCTAAACGATGTTTAAAAAAGGAGCAGCAATGCCTCGCGTAAAACGTGGTACCAAACGCCGCGCGCGCCGCAAAAAGATACTTGAGCGCGCCAGTGGCTATTATTTAACAAAATCAAAACTCTACCGGCAGGCGAAAGAATCTGTCGAGCGTGGGCTGAAGTTCGCCTACAGCGGCCGCAAGCAGAAGAAGCGCCAGTTCCGCTCGATCTGGATTGTGCGCATCGGAGCTGCCGCCAAGCTGAACGGCATCAGCTACAGCCAGTTCATCAACGGCCTGAAGAAAGCCGGCATCGAACTGGACCGCAAGATTCTGGCGGAGCTGGCGGTGAAAGACGCTGCCGGATTTGCGACGCTGTGCCAACAGGCCAAGACCGCCATTGCGGCGTAATGGCGCCGTCCCAGGAACAATCCGTATTCACGCGAAGGGCGGCCTGCTGGGCCGCCCATCGTGGTGAGGAACCAGTTTCAGGTTTCAGATTGGACGAGGTTGTTCTGGTTTTGAAAGGGCACGGCTTTAGTCGTGCCGTAGCATTGTTTTAGAAGTCAAGCCCCTGAGGGTCTCGATTTGAAACCAGCACGCGAGCACGCTACGAGAAACGCGCAAACATATTTCGTGACTGCCGCTACGTGGGCACGTTGCCCTCTGTTTAAGAGAGCCCGCTGGACCGAGCTTTTCCTGGAGGCTCTTCATTCGTACCGGGGGCGGGCCTATTCGCTCCATGAATACGTTTTGATGCCGGATCATTTTCAAGTACTGGTTACGGCGACAGTAGCGCTGGAGCGAGCCGTGCAGTTCACCAAGGGCGGGTTTTCGTATCGTGCGAATCGCGAACTTGAGAGTGCAATGGAAATCTGGCAGCGCGGTTTTTCGGATCATCGCGTTCGGGATGCGGAAGACTATGCACAACACGTCGTTTATGTTTTGGGCAATCCAGTCGGCAGAAAGCTGGCTGAGTCAGCGGATCAGTATCCTTACTGCTCGCGATTTTCCCAGTAGCGGGAAAGACGAAGTTCCTGGGTGGCTAAAGCCACACGGTAAAAACGCCCTTTGCGGCACGGCTGAAGCCGTACCCTTTCAAAACGTTCGTTGAATTCGTTGAACTGGACATGTCGTGAGATAGCCGTGTACACCGTCCCCCAACTCGACGACTATTCGCCCGCGGCGCTGGAGGAGGCGGTCGCCGATCTCTTCGCGGCGCTGAAGGCAGAGACAGCCCCGCTGCGCTCCGAGGCGGACTGGAAAGCATTTCGTGATCGTTGGCTGGCGCGCAAGAATGGGCTGCTGACGCAGGTCAACGACACCTGGTTGAAGGCCGCTCCCAAAGAGGCGAAGCGCGAGGTCGGCCAGCGCGTCAACGAACTGAAGGCGCATGCGCAAGCGGCCATCGACGCGGCGCAATTTCGCATCAAGGCATTTTCGTCGGACGCGAAGCTGGCCGCCGAGCGCCTCGACATCACGCTCCCCGGCGTGCAACGCCCCATCGGCGTGAAGCATCCCGTGCTGCGCGTGCAGGACGAGATCGTCGCCGTCTTCAAGGCGATGGGCTACTCGGTGGGTGAAGGTCCCGAGGTCGAGACCGACTACTACAACTTCGAGTCGCTGAATTTTCCGCCCAACCATCCGGCGCGCGACACGCAGGACACGCTGTTTATTGCTGGGCAGGACGCGAAGCCCGCGCGCGACCGCCTGCTGCTGCGCACCCACACTTCGCCGGTGCAGATCCGCGCCATGGAAAAGAAGGCGCCGCCCGTGCGCATCGTCATTCCCGGCAAGGTGCACCGCAACGATCCGCTCGACGCTACGCACTCGCCGGTGTTTCACCAGGTCGAGGGGCTGGCTGTCGATACCAACATCACCTTCTGCGACCTGAAAGGCACGCTTGACCACGCCATGAAGTCGCTGTTCGGATCGTCGGTGAAGACGCGCTTCTATCCGTCGTACTTCCCCTTCACCGAGCCCAGCGCCGATATGCAAGTAAGCTGCATCTTCTGTGGCGGCAAGGGCTGCCGCAAGTGCAAATTCAGCGGCTGGATCGAGCTGCTGGGTTGCGGCATGGTCGATCCCAACGTCTTCGAGTGGGTGAAGCACAACGGCTACGACTCGTCGAAGATCAGCGGCTTCGCCTTCGGCATGGGCGTGGAGCGCATCACCATGCTCAAGTACGAGGTCGAAGAGATTCAGTTGTTCTACGAGGGCGATGTGCGGTTTCTGGAGCAGTTCGCATAGAGACGTAAATGCAACAACACGGGCTGGCAGAGAGCGTCGCTTGCATCTGGTTGTCGGTTTGGGCGATTCGGAAGCGCTACGAGGTAGATGAAACGCTCGACCACACGATGCAGGTTGTGCGTTGGGTTACCGTCGTTGCGGCTTGGGGTTTGAATCAAAATCCAGGTTCCCGCTGGGGCGGCTTGCGCGTTATCGCAGGTTTTGTCGGATTGGGCTTCCCGTGCAGGCCCAATTTTGCATATCACACCGTCCGCCTGTTTCGTGGGCATAGGAACGACCGGACATTTGAATGACAAGTGTGGTTTGATTTGGTCAAGGTCTTAAAGCTGCGAAAGCGGCGTCCTGCTTGCGGGACGGCAAAGGATAGCCCACCGCTTCAGCGGTAAGTAGGCGTAATAAGTGAACCCGAGTCCCGGTAGGGACGACAGATGAATGAGGCGGGTTTCAACCCACCGACAACAACCAATGAGAATCCTTCCCGCATGGCTGCGTGAGTTCATCAATGTCGCGGCCGACGACCGTCAGCTCGCCGAAGACCTGACGTCGGCCGGAATCGCCGTCGAATCCGTTGCAGAAGAGGACGGCTCGACCATCTACGAGATGGACCTGACCACCAATCGCGTGGACGCCATGAACCATTACGGCGTGGCGCGGGAGGCGTCGGCGATTTACCGGGTCGAGCTGAAGCCGTTTCAACCCAAACTGCCAAATACAACAGCAGGTCCCCTTCGACTCGCTCCGCTCGCTCATGGTCTCGGCAGCGGGCTTGGACGCCCGCAAGACGCCTCGACTTCGACTCCGCTCCCTGCGGTCGCTTCGCTCAGGATGACAACTACGGGGGGGCCGTCAGTCGGGATGACAAATGATGAGGGGTTTCCGATTGTTATCGAAGACGCCGAAGGCTGCGCGCGGTACACGGCGCGCATCATTCACGGGGTGAAGATTGGCCCCTCGCCCGAGCGCATCGCTCAACGCCTCGAACTTCTCGGGTCGCGCGCCATCAACAACGCCGCTGACGCGACCAACTACGCGATCAACGAACTCGGACATCCCACGCACGCCTTTGACCTCGACTTGTTGGAAGGCGGCAAGATCATCGTGCGCCGCGCCCGCGAAGGCGAAGTGCTGAAGACGCTCGACGGCGAGGACCGTAAGCTCTCGGCTGACGATCTCGTCATTGCCGATGCCAAGAAACCTGTTGCCCTAGCCGGCGTCATGGGCGGCTTCGACTCGATGATCACCGACCAAACCAAGAACGTGCTGATCGAGTCGGCGTGGTTCGATCCGGCGACGGTGCGCAGTATGGCCAAACGCCACGGCATGCACAGCGACGCCTCACATCGCTTCGAGCGTGGAGCTGACTGGGGCATCACGCCGGTGGCTTGCGATCGTGTAGCCGAACTGATTCTCGGGACGGCTGGTGGCGAACTGGTCGGAGGGCGCATCGACACCGTCGCACGCACGATCGAACGTCCCCCAATTGTGCTGCGGCGTTCGGAAGTGAAGCGCATCCTCGGCATCGACATCGCTGCCCACGAAATCGAACGCATTCTGAGCCATCTGGGATTCGGCATAGACCGCATAAGTGGCAACCTTAGCGTCACAATCCCGACTTGGCGGCTCGACGTCGAGCGCGAGGTCGATCTGCTGGAAGAGCTGGCGCGCATTTACGGGTACAACAAGTTTCCCAACACATTGCCCGCGTTCACCGGTGCAGTGATGGCGCAGCCAGACCAGGCCAAGGAGGCGCGCGTGCGCGAGACCATGCTGGCTCTGGGCTACGACGAAGCCATTTCCATCACCTTCATCTCCGCCGAAGACGCTAAGACCTTCGGCGGCGCAGAGCCGCTGGCGCTGGCTAATCCGCTGAGCGAAGAGGCGGGTTATATGCGCAACTCGCTGGCGCCCGGCCTGCTCAATATGATTGGCTACAACCTGAATCGTGGCACGAGTGAGGTGCGACTGTTTGAGGCGGGAGAGGTCTTCGAGAAGCTGGGCGACCGCCACGACGAGCATCGCCGTCTCGCTTTCGCTGCCACCGGCAACCTTTCGCCGCACAGCGCGCACGGCGGAGTGCCACCGGTCAGCTTCTTTCACCTGAAGGGCGAAATTGAACAGTTGCTGGCCGCATTCAAGCACAACAAGCTCTACTTCGACGACAAAACGCCCGAGTACTTCCATCCCGGGCGCTCGGCGCGCGCCGTACTCGATGGCGAGACCGCGGCGCGCTTCGGACAGTTGCATCCCGAGGTCGCCGCCGCGCGCAGGCTGCGCCAGGACGTTTTTCTCGCTGAAGTGATGCTCGACCGCCTCTATGGCCATCCCTTGCGCGAGCCGAAGTACCGGCGCTTCTCGAAGTTCCCCGCCGTCGGTCGCGATTTCTCGTTCTTCTTCGACGACGCCGTCGCCTTCGAGCGCATTCATTCTGCCGTGGAGGCGCTGGGCATCGCGGAGCTGCAGTCGTTGGTGCCGGTGGAGATTTATCGCAGCGGAAACACCCACCCTTCGACAAGCTCTGGGCAGGCTCCAAGCGGACCCGGCTTGGGTGGGGCACCCGGCAAGTACTCGATGCTGCTCCACGCCGAGTTTCAGTCGCAAGAGCGCACGCTACGCGACCACGAGGTGGCAGAGTGGTCGGCGCAGATGGTGAAGGCACTGGAAGGGCTAGGTGGGACTCTCAGGGCGCAATAGGTCAACGTTGTCATCCTGAAGGGTAGCAACCGGAGGGAGCGAAGTCGAAGGACCCCTACCCTAAGGACGATCTCGGCGGTGCCACGCTCAAGGGACGATCAACGAACCACTCGCGACTCGGGTGAATTCAGTGTGGCGTTGCGAGGCCTCAGACGGACGGAAATCCCGCGTTCTTCTTCACGTTTTCCGCTTGCCATAAGTGCCGCCGGTTGTGCGCGGACATAATCAGCAACTCTGTATCGACGGTGAGGTGCAGCGGAAACAGCGGGTCGCGCAGGCGCAGGTCGCCGAGGTCGGCGCCTCCCCACTCATGCACGAAGTCCGCAAGCTGATTCTGCACTGCCGCGAACTCCCCAAGTACTGCTGTCGTGATCTGGGACGGCGGCGCAATCTTCTTTGGCGCCGGCAGCTTGATCTTCGGCGGAGGCTCCTCGTAGCTGACCAACAGCCGCGTGAGCCATCCTGACGGCTGCATCGGACTCTTGCGCGGCTCCAGCTGGTCGCGATTGCTCTCCACGGCCGCGTGCAATGCCTTCATGTAGATGCGGTTCATGATCGCAAGGTGGTCGAGGCACTGCGCCACGCTCCACGACTTGCCGCCGTCAGGTTGCCAGTTGAGGACCTCCGCAGACAGGCCGGTGACCAGCGCATCCGCCTGCACGCTCTGGCGCTGCAGTTCGGTTACATATTGCTCCGGTGTGCAGGACACGTTCGAGACCTCGGGTATGCGCATGTATTGAATTCTACATGCCACAAACAATACCGATGAGCAGGGCAGAATTGCGCGTGCCAAACGCACTGGGCGAGCGCACAATAATTCCGCATGCCCGACGACGCTCCCAAACCACACGACTGGTCTGCCGACATCGCTGCCAGCTACGACCGCGTTGCCGGGCCGTACGCCGCGGAATATTTCGATGAACTGAGTCGCAAACCCTTCGACCGGGAGCTGCTGACTCGCTTCGCGAGGGGGTTACCGGAAGGGGCTAGGGTGTGCGATATCGGCTGTGGGCCAGGGCACATCGCGCGCTATCTAGCGGGCGAAGGCCTCGACCCTATTGGCGTGGATTTGTCGGCAGCGATGGTGGAAACGGCCCGGCGGCTGAATCCCGGATTGCACTTTGTGCAGAGCGACATGCTGCAGCTTCCATTCGCCGATCACTGGTTTGCCGGGCTCACTGCGTTTTATTCGTTGATCCACATCGAGCGCTCGATCCTGCCGCAGGCACTGGCTGAGTTGTATCGCGTGCTCGCTCCCGGTGGCAGGGTGCTGTTGACGTTTCATGCCGGCGAGGGAGAACTTCATCTCGACGAACTGTTCGGGGAAACCGTCGTCTTTCACATAACGTTTTTCTCCAGCCCCGAAATGGCGCGCGCGCTGGGAGAAGCCGGATTTCAGGTAGAAGAAAGTGTTGAACGAGAGCCCTACGAGTTCGAATACCAAAGTCGGCGGGCCTACATCAACGCGTACCGGCCACAGTGAATCGAAGGCGCTATTAGTTTTTCGCAAATCCTGCTGGGCCGATGGTCTTGTGCACAGGCGTCTGCGTTATACTGCGCTCACGAATCAAATTTCCGAGGTCCATCATTCGTTATGCCGGCCAACGCAGTTGAAGCAGCTACCGTTTCCTCGAACACCGATTTCCAGTCCCTGGAAGAAAAAATTCTTCGCACCATCGAGCTTCTGAAGGTCGCGCGCGAAGCCAAAGCCACCGCCGAGCGCGCCGCCGCCCGCCTGCGCGAGCAGTTGAACGAGCGCGACGAAGAAGTCGACTCCATGCGCGCCGAACTCGTCGCCCTGCGCCGCGAACGCGAAGAGGTACGAACCAGAGTAGAAAAGATGCTGGGGCAAATTGAGTCTTTGACCGCGGAAGAATCGGCGTAATAATTGCAGGGCCGATGACCAATTGCGGGTAGCGCAGGTCTTACTGTCTGCAGAATGCCAGATGCTTGATTTCGGGCCTGTGGCTCGGTGCCAGTCACGGGAGAAGCAGGAGGCTAGCTTGGCTCAATCCAACGGCAACGGCAGTGTCCGTGTCGAAATTTACGATCAGACGTATCAGCTTCGGGGATCGGACCCGGAGTACATCGGCCAACTGGCGGAGTATGTCGACACCAAGATGCGGCTTATCTCGCAGCAGGCGTCGACTGTGGATTCGCTGCGCCTCGCCGTGCTGGCGGCGCTCAACATTGCCGACGAATATCTCATCCTGAAGCGCAAATATGACTCGATCGCCAGCGACTACCACGCCCGCGCCGAGCACTTGTCAGGTGCGCTCGACGAGGTGCTGGAAGAGTCGTGCCGAGCCGGATAGCGGTTCCTTGGCGTGCCGGTAAGGGACACATTCTTCACGAATTACGTCAGTCTCGGTCGCAGCGATAGGCCTGTCGAATCAGATCGATTCCGCCATGACGCGGCTGCCTTTCGGGCACGGTTGTCCCGACGGACTTTTCGATCCTCCGAGCCCGGCCTGTTATCTGGGTCATGACAGGTAAGGATCCTGCACCACAATGGTTATATACTTCCAATTCGGAAATGTAACTCCGGGTCACATTATGCAAACGTTTTATTCAAACATTTACTTGGCTTTTTTTTCGGCGGTTGCGTACAATCAACCGCCTGTAAATAATCGTGCAGTCGTTACCAAAACCCATATGCGTTAGCAGTGCGGATGGCTCGTTCTCTTCCCGCACTACAATGAATGGATTCGGCTTTCGAGCGAGGCAGGAGGCTAAGAACATGAAACTTCGCGCGACAATGTTATCGTTTGCGACGTTTTGTATTCTGGTAACGAGTTCGGCCTGGGGCTCTGCAAGTATGTGCGATGCAGTGTCCGGTAATCTGGTCGTCAACTGCGGGTTCGAAACCGGCGATTTCAGCAGCTGGACATTGGCCGGCAACACTGGCTTTACGTTCGTTGAGAGCGATCCTCTGTTCGTTCACTCCGGCGACTTTGGCGCCGCGTTGGGCCCAATCGGCAGCAACGGAACTCTCAGCCAAAACGTTGGAGACAACAGCACCATCTACCATGTCTCTTTCTGGTATATGAATCTCGGCGGCACCCCGAACGATTTCACCGCGCTTTGGAACGGCGTGGATATTGGTCCCAGCTTGGTGGATGCAAATGCCTTTGGCTATACCCAGTTCGCAGGTGTTTTCCCCGGAAATGCTGGCCCTGGATCGAACAGCCTCACCTTCCAGTTCCGCCACGACCCCTCATTCTGGTTCCTGGATGACGTTGTTGTCCAGGTTGTCCAGAATATTATCCCCGAACCCAGCAGCCTAATTCTGTTGGGATCGGGCGTTCTCGGTCTTGGCAGCCTCATTCGTAGCAAACGCAGCATTTAGAGCATTTCTAGAGATACTGTAGCTGAGACGGATGAAGGCGCCTTCAGGCCTTCAATTATGTTGTCGCAGCTTGCGACAGCGCCTTACCGCCGAGGTAAAGGTGTTTAACTTTAACTAACTCAGCGGCTGAAGCCTGATTCCAGAGCAAGCCGCAAATGCGCCGCTGAAGCGGTACTTCCACCGACATACAGAAAATGCTGTTGTGTTCAGCTTGATCCGTGGGATCCGCGGCCGGTGTTGGGCTCTGAAGTGCCTCGCGCGATGCTTAAAACGATTCACTTTTTTTCTTTCCGGTATCGCAAAATTTCCTAGGATTTCGGTCTTTAGCTCTTGCCATCGTCCGGCGTTTTTCGTAGCATCCCCTCATATAGCCGGCCTGCAAAGTTGGTGTTGGTGGCAACCGTTTTTTGAACCAATGCTCAATGAACAGGGGGCCCTACTCGTATTCGGTTCGGTGTGCGAGGCTCCGCCAGACGGAGATGCCTAATGAGCCGCGGGGGGCTCCCACCGTTATGACGGGTTCATTGACGGCCCACTGAACACGGCCCCGCGGGTCGGTTCGTTTTTTGCTTCACATTCACCTCGCGTGACCATCGCAGCTAGAACCCACCGCCACAACAGCGGCCACGGATCCAGACGGATTGTTTTTTGGCGCTCGGTCAGGATCGACGAGATTCCTGACTCAAGCGTGTTCGTCGGTGTAATCGGTAGCTTATTTTCTTTAGTGCGTTTTCAGCTGTGGTGTGTGGGAGACTGGTGGAGCACCCCTTTAGGCGTGCATTAAGCGCTGCTATTTCTGCTTCTGCCTCGCGCTTGAGCGCCTGAGGTAAGGCTTTTACCTTCGCGGTTCAAATGTGAGTCAGGAAAGCACTCGTCAAGCGGTGCTCCACCCAACACACCTGCAGTAAAGCTGCTTTGAGCCCCGGCTACTGCTTCTCGGCAACATAGGTCATGGTGGTCCCATGCAGCTTGTCGTCCACCATCAACGTCATGATCTTGCCATCCGGCGACACCGTCATTTTGGTTACCGTGATCACCTTGCCGTCGCGTTTGTCGCTTTCCTCAATGGAGTCGCCGATGCGCTTGAGAGACACACTGGTGGTTCCGGGATCGCCCACGTACGGAGCATCCTTCCCGTCCAGCTTCGCAGTATAGGACTGTCCCGTCGGGGTACTCATATTCAGCGAGTCGCCACCGCTCTTAAAGGTGAAGACCAACGCGTCGCCCGTCGCGACATCCGACTTCTCATCCCGCCAGGAGCCGGAAATGGCATTCGAGCCGGCTGGACCTTTTGCAACCCGTGTCATGGTGTCCGTGCCGCTGACTGGGCCTCCCGCGGGATTTCCGGAGTACGTCCATGCCACGGTCATGGTACTGCCGTCATCCGATACGGTGCGCGACTCTTTGCCGATGTCCTTCCCGTCTTTGGTCGTCGCAAGGTCCACGTGCTTGTCGTCGACAACCTTGACCATCATCATGTCGTAATACGGATGGCCAGTGACCTTCTGATACTGGCCATCAGCCTTGATTTTGATCTCAGGTTTGCAGGTCTTGCACTCATACATGCCGTTCTGCAGCACCAGTTCATCCGGCTTCTCGGGGAGCTTTGTCTTGCTCATGTCAATCTTCCACGTACCGTCGAACGGGCTCTGCGCCCATGCCAGCACCGGCACAAGGAGCAATAGAAACAAAAGTTTCCTCATAGTCATCCTTTCTGTAGTTGGTATTCGGAGTGGCAGTCCGAGAGTTTACCCCAATTGCGGCTCGCTAAAACAATATTCTCTTTGCCTTTCGCAACGGCCGATTGCAATCCAGTGGCAGGTAACCAATTCGCAAGTACCCACATGCGAATTCCCGTTTACCTGCCAATAGAGATTCTGTTTTACAGCTTCGTTCCACAACAATCGTTGGCACCAGCGTCGCCCACCTTCACCGCCGACCGCGACTGGCTTCATCTGGAGACGCCCTACAACGACGAGAATTTCCGCACCGCCTCCGTCTGGGCCGGCTGCAATTTCAGTGGGGGCAAGACGTGGCAGTTCGCCGTGACACCATGATTGGCGGTGTCTTCGGCCTCACCAACGGTATCGCGACCGGCTGCGAGGCTTCGCTCACCTGGAAGAAGCTGGAGTTTTCGATCAACAACGAATACGTCTTCGCTACCGGCTCGAAGTCCGGCAACTTTTACTACAACTGGTCGCAGCTTACATACACGCCGGTGGAATGGCTAATGTTTGGCGGAGTCGCGCAGCATACGAAGACCGTTCAGACCAAGTTAGATGTTCAGAGGCCTTTTCTTGGGATTCAAGCACAAGAGGCTGGAGTTCACCGCTTAGGTCTTCAACGCCGGGTTTACCGATCCCACCGTCATCCTGGAAGTAGGCGCCGTTTTTGAGACCGTGGTCGGGGCCTTGCAAGCCGATAAACCCTGAAAGGGTGCCTCTGCATCTAAAATAGAACTGTGTTTCCACGTTTATTGCATTTCGGCAATTTCAACCTCCCCACCTACGGCGTGATGGCTGCGCTTGGGCTGGTCTTCGGCCTGTTGCTCATCGTCAAACTGGGACGAGAGCAGGGCATCGATCCCGATAAGCTGTGGAACCTCGGCATCATCGCCATCCTCTCCGGGGTCCTGGGTTCCAAGATCCTGATGGTCCTGGTGGACTTTGGCTATTACAGCGAACATCCGCGCGAAATCTTCGCCCTGTCGACTTTGCAGGCGGGCGGCGTCTGGTCTGGAGGGCTCTTGCTGGCGCTGGTTATGTGCGTCTGGTACATGCGCCGCAACCAGATGCCGGTGCTGGCCAGTTGCGATGTGTTCGCTCCCGGCCTGGCGTTAGGCCATGCCTTTGGTCGCATTGGGTGCTTCGCTGCCGGTTGTTGCTGGGGACGCGAGACGCACGTACCATGGGCTGTCACTTTTCACAATCCCTTGGCCGAGCAGATTGTGGGCACGCCACTGGGCGTCCCATTGCATCCCACGCAGCTTTACGAGTTTGCGCTGGAACTGCTGAATTGCCTCTTCCTGGTGTGGCTCCTGCGCCGCAAGAAGTTCGAGGGAGAGATTATCGGCGCATACCTGATTATCTACGGCATCGGCCGCTACTTCATCGAGTTCTTCCGCGGCGATCCCGGGCGCGGCCAGCTCTTCGGTTTCATGTCCGGCACCCAGGGCATCGCAATGCTGTTGGTGATCGGAGGAGGTCTGCTGTGGCTCCGCCGCGTTCCTCTGCGCCAGCCGGTGAAGTTGGCTTCGGCGCGGTAAACGCAGAAGCAACCACGGATTGGCACGGATCGCAAGCATCGATCCAATTTAACAACTTGATCCGCGTTCCTTTATGCAGTCTGCGGCCGTTTTTGCCTTTCGCTTGTTGGTTTTGACTTTCGCCTTTAGCTCCCCACGAAAATCGAGTGTGCTGTGGGTGTATCCTCCTCGCAGTGTCCGAACAGCGTTTCCCCATCATCATTTCTGTCGCTGCCCATGCC
>Ga0306920_100011104_pt1 | contig 12132 bp, 13 predicted proteins | sample flu12Cox44000170_FD_204666 | JGI IMG/M metagenome (GOLD analysis project Ga0306920, IMG submission 204666) | Lab enrichment of tropical soil microbial communities from Luquillo Experimental Forest, Puerto Rico - flux4day.12C.oxic.44.000.170 (v2)... | ecosystem: Environmental > Terrestrial >...
CAGCCGAGCCCGTGGCCCTTGAGCGGCGAGCGTACCAGGATCGCAAATTCCGCGGTCTGCTCGTCGAGCTCGTCCTTCAAGCGCACGAGCCCGAGCATGCGGCCCGTGTCTTCGTCGAGCGCGATGAAAGCCATTTCGTGGCTGTAATCGAGATGGCTGAGCTTATCCCTCTCCGCGGCACTGAGCTCGGCAATGTGCGCGAAAAACCGAAGTCTCAGATCCTCGGCGCTGACATCGCGCAAGAAATCCGGGTAGAGCGCCATGTCTTCTGGCCGCACGCGGCGGACCAGAACGTGCTCGCCGCCGCGAATCGTCTCGTGCAATTGGCTCGAGCCAGAATCGTTTTGGTCCGGCATCAGCGCGACCGCAGCATTAGCGGCGCGGCACGGTGAAGGGGAGCGTGCTCGACAGCCCGCCGTCGACCGCAATCGCCTGGCCGTTCACGTAGGAACTTTCATCGCTCGCCAGGAACGCGGCGACGGCAGCAATCTCCTCCGGATGACCGTAGCGCGTGAGCGGATTGAGCTGACCGATCTTCTCGTGCGTGCCGCGCTCGCGGGCGCGGTCGAAGATCATCTTCGTCATGCCGGTCTCGATCAGCCCGGGACAGATGGCGTTGACCCTCACGCCCGTGCCGTAGAGCGAGTTCGCCGCGGTCTGAACCAGGCTGATCACGCCCGCCTTGCTGGCGCTGTAGGGATTGCCGCCGGCGTTGGCGCGCAGGCCGGCGACCGACGCGGTACAGATGATCGAGCCCGCGCCCTGCTTCGCCATGTGCGGGGCCGCATGCTTGATGGTCAGAAACGCGCCGATCAGATTGACGCGCAGCACTTCCTGCCACAGTTCGACGGTCTGCTCGGCTAGCGGCACGAGGCCGCCGCTGATGCCGGCGTTGGCATAGACGGCATCGAGCCCGCCAAAAGCGTCCACCGCGCGGGCGATGAAGCCCGCGACGTCAGCTTCCGCGCCGACGTCGGCTGCGAGCGCGATCGCCTCACCGCCGGATCCAACGATCTCGGCCGCGGTTGCCTCGACCGCCTCTGAGGTCCGGTCGATCGCCAGCACGCTCGCGCCTTCGGCCGCGAATTTCTTCGCGCTGGCGCGGCCGATGCCGCTGCCGGCCCCGGTCACGATCGTGCGCTTGCCGGCGAGGCGCGCGAGTCGCGCCGTTGTGGGCAAAATCTTTGCGACCGGACCGACCATGTTTTCCCTCTTGGAGCGAACGGCTCGGTGTTGCTCTCGTGTGATCCACGAGAGGTCGAGAGTACCACGCCGACGTCCGCGAGTCAGAGCATCAACAGCCCGAGGCGCACCGCATGCGCAACCGCATCGGTGCGTCCGGTTGCATCGAGCTTTTCGAGAATGGAGGCTACATGAAATTTCGCAGTATGGATGGAAATCGCAAGTCGTTGGGCGATCTCTTTGTTCGACGCTCCTTCCGCCATCAGCGAGAGCACCTCGATCTCGCGCGACGTCAGGCCGACAATATCGGCCATGTCCGAATTGCCGAACGGCCCCATACCATCGTGTTCTGTATGATCGATCCCGTGCAAGGGAGCGACGACAAGGCCGCGCAGTACGGCATCGAGCGCAACACGCAGATCCGCCAGCTCGGCGGACCTGGGCAGCAAACCAGCGACGCCGTCGCGCAACGCGGCGAGCGCATCGACGTCGTCGGTGAGCAGAATAACGGCCCGGTCCGGTCCGGCTTCCGGCGGCACGTCCGTGATCGTGATCGAGCCCGAATCGGACCCGCGTTCGGCAACATCGACGTCGAGATCGTGCAGCATGGCTTCGACGCGATCCGCCAGCCGCCGATCCTCGATCTCAAGTTCGACGGTGATGCCGCTCCGCATGCTCAAGACATCGGCCGCTCGGAAATCTCGATCCTCGCCGAGGCGGTTTGGCCGGCGCGAACGAAGGAGAAGCCTACGTTCTGGCCGACCGTCTCGGCGCCAAGACGGCGAAATACCTCGCGCACGTTGCGCACCGGCTCGCCGCTCCAGGTCGTGATGATGTCGCCGATCAGCAATCCTGCGCGCCGTCCCGGACCGTTCGCATCGACACCGACGACCAGCAGCGCTTCGGAGCTCGGGAGTGAGCAGGACTGCACCAGCGCATCGTCGAGGCGGACCGGCTGCAGCCGTAGACCGAGATAGCCGCGGGCGATGCGTCCGCGCGCCAGAAGCTGGTCGACTACGCGCTCGATCGTCTCCATTGGAATCGCCAGGGCCCCCTGCCGCGGACCAGCCACGGCCATCCCGATCAGGTCCCCTGTGGCACTCACGACAACTCCGCCCTCCTGCCGCCGGTCGATGCCTCGGTCGAGGCGAACCAATCGATCGATACGTCCACCGCGGAGACTTTGCCAGGGACCGCTTGCAGTCGCGATCATGCCGAAGCTTGCGATCGGTCCCTCGGAATGGCGCCCGATCGCGATGCCGAGGTCTCCGGTTGAGACCCGATCCTCGCGTGCCCGAGCCAAGGGATTTCCCGCCCCGGGCACCTTGAGCACAGCAATATCGGTGGTCGGGTCGCGGCCCGCCAGGGTCGCGGAGATCCTTTCGCCTCCGGGGGTGAGCACGGAAATGTCCTCGTCCCGCTCGAGCGCGTCACTCGCGGTAACGACGACGCCGGACCGCCAGACGAAGCCGCTCGAGTTCAACCGCCCGCGTCCAGAGACGGCAAGCAAGTGCGGCGCATACTGCACGACGATTCCGGCCAAGTGCCTGGAAAGGACGGCGAAAGGATTTTCGGTGGATTGTTCGGACATCGGGGCCTCCAGTTTTGTCGGCCCCCATATGTCACCGGACGAATGGCCATCCTACTGGCCGAGTGGCCAGGTCGAAAAAAGAGCATCTCCGCCCGCCCAGGCGGAGATGCTCGATTTCTTCGCCGATATTATTCGCGGATGATCTCGACGACGCGGCGTGTGCCGGGATCGACCAGCACCACCTGATCCTCGATCACCGTGTAGCGATAACGGCGGATCGCCGGCACCTCGACGGTATCGGGCACCGGGAGCAGCTCGACGCTCGAGGGCACCTCGACGCCGACGCGCGCCCGGAAGTCCGCCGGAGGCGCCACCACGATCCGCTCGCGTGTCATCGACCGAAAGACGGTCGTGCGCTGGTCCGGCGTGAGGTCGATCACCGCGGTTTGAGCCGTGGCGATTCCCGCCGTGCCGGCCAGGAGGGCGGCCGCGAGCGCACCCTTCACAAATGATCTCATCATCGCTTCTCCTTTTCGAGTTGCGCGCGCCCCGACCCCAACATCGGCGCGCAGGACCGGTTCCTGCTCCGCGCGGTAGGATGATCCTGCCCGAAGGGCTGCGAACCATGCCTGCCGATCAGCCGATAGGGTCGGTGCTCGCCGCTAGTGCCGCATCGAGCGGTACCAGTTGTCCACCTCCCGGCGGACCTGATCGACGGCGGTGCCGTAGCGCTCCTGGATCTTGCCTTCGAGCTGATCGCGCCGACCCTCGATCGAGTCGAGGTCCTCATCGGTCAGCTTGGCCCACTTCTCCTTCACCTTGCCCTTGAGCTGCTTCCAGTTTCCTTGGATGCGGTTCCAATCGGCCGCAGACTGCATAGTGCCGACCGTGGTCTTCATGGCGTCGCTCGCGCTGCGCGCCACGGTCTGACTCAATTCCCTGGCCTGGTCGGCCCAGGCGTGCATCTGCGTCTCGGCAAACTCGGCCTGCAGTTGAACCACTTCCTCGGCGGTGCGGGCCCGCAGCAGCCGCTGGGCGAATTCGAAGGAATTCGCGACGTTTCGTGCCGCGAGCGAGAGGGTCTTCTGGCGAATGTCGGATGCCTGCTGGTCCAACGTCGCCAGCGTGCGCTGGGTGGCGGAGACGAAGCCGTCGAAGGCCTGCCGCGCCTGACCGACGCTGGTCTCGGCGAAGTCGCGCATTCCGAACGCGCCGAAATCCGCCATCTTGCGCGCCTGCTCGGCACTCTGCTCGGCGAAGTCGCGCATTCCTTCCGACAAGTTCGCATTCCTGGCCATCAAAACCTCCTCTCTCGTGTGTCGATCGTATTCGTCCTTGCAGCTTGCAAGAGAACGCCCGATCGCTGGTTGCTTTGAGGTAGTTGACGAAAGTCCGGCTGGCCCCGGACTCGTCTTGCTAATTGGAAGACCCGCGCCGAAGTTCCGAAATATTCTTTCGTGTTCGACTTGTTTCGCGACGCGATCTCGCGCCGCCTGCACTATCCATAGGTATTATCGTCCATCAGCAATTCTGTTAGATGTCTCTTCCGGCACGCGAGCCGGAACTCGCGTGAGCAGCAACTCGGATAGCACATGCCACATTCACGCCACGATTCGATCGACCTCGGCGCAATGATCGAAGGAATCGAGCGCTGGGTTTCTATCGAGAGCCCGACCGCTGACGTTGCGGCTGTCAATCGTATGATCGACCGTGTCGCCGGCGATCTAGGCGACGTTCCGGTCCGCCTCGAGCGCCTGTCCGGCGCGCCGCAATTTGGAGACGCGCTTGCCGCGCGCACGCATGAGGATGGCACCGGTATTCTCGTGCTCTCCCACCTTGATACCGTGCATCCGCTCGGCACGCTCGAAACCTCGCCGTGCCGGCGCGAAGAAGATCGACTCTACGGTCCCGGCATCTACGACATGAAGGGCGGTGCATATCTCGCCATGGATGCCTTCCGGCGTGTAGCGCGCGCCAAGGCAACGCGGCTGCCGATCACCTACCTGTTCACCCCCGACGAGGAGGTCGGCAGCCCGTGGTCGCGCGAGCTGATCGAGCGCGAGGCGCGCCGGGCGCGCTACGTGCTCGTCACCGAGCCGGCGCGCGACGGCGGCAAGGTCGTGACCTCGCGCAAGGGCGTCGGCCGTTTTGAGGCGGTCGCAACCGGTGTGCCCGCGCATTCCGGCAGCCGACACCGTGACGGGCGCAGCGCGATCGACGAGATGGCGCGCCAAATCCTGGCGATCGCCGCGATGACCGATTACGCGCGCGGGATCACCACCAATGTCGGAAAAGTCGCCGGCGGCACCGCGCCGAATGTCGTGTCGGAGCGGTGCTGGATCAGCATCGATCTGCGCGTTCCGGACGCCGCCGCGGGCGAGGAGATGCAGGCGAAGATTCTGGACCTCAAACCGGTCGACCCCGACGTGAAGCTCGTGGTGACGGGCGGGATGAACCGGCCGCCGTTCAAACAGACGCCGCAGAGCGCGGCGCTGTTTCGTCAGGCGCAGAAGCTTGCGCGCGAGCTCGGCTTCGATCTCAAGGAAGCCGCCACCACCGGCGGCGGCAGCGACGGCAATTTCACCGCCGCGCTCGGCGTGCCGACGCTCGATGGGCTCGGCATCGATGGCGACGGCGCACACACCGGCTGGGAGCACGCGCTCGTCTCCTCGATCGAGCCGCGCACGCTGCTGATGCAGCGGCTTTTGGAGACGCTGGAGTAGGTCTTTAGCACATGACCATCGACGAATATGCCGCGTGGGCCTCGACGCTCGGCAAACAGCCGCTGAGCCAGAACCAGGAAATGCTGGCGTACCTCGGCCTCGGGTTAGCCGGAGAGGCGGGGGAGGTGGCCGATCTTCTCAAGAAATTCCTGCGGGATCGCAAATGGGACGCCGAGGCACTTGCCGAGGAACTGGGCGACGTCATTTATTTTTGGGCGTGTCTGTGCCTCGTTTCCGGAAAGCAGCCCTCGCAAGTGCTCGAAGCGAGCCGGCGGAAGATCGCGTCCGGGACGAGCGAGCGAAGCGAGCGAAGATCGGGGACACGACCGATTTCGTAACCGACATGCTCCCTCCCGATCCCCTTCCGCTTCTCGCCGGCACGCCGGTCGTACCCGTGCTCACCATCGAGCGCGTCGAGCATGCGGTGCCGCTCGCCCGCGCGCTCATCGCCGGCGGGCTCCGTGTCATCGAAGTGACGCTGCGCACCCGCGCTGCGCTCGGCGCGATCGAGGCGATTGCCGCGCATGTGCCGGAATGCGCGGTCGGCGCCGGCACGGTGCTCGGCAAGGCTGATGTTGCATCGGCGCTCGCCGCCGGCGCCAAATATCTCGTTAGCCCGGGCACCACCGCTGAGCTCGCCGCGGCGCTGGCGACCGCGCCCGTTCCGTCGCTGCCGGGATGCGCCAGCGTTTCGGAAGCGCTCACGCTTTCGGCTCTCGGCTTTCGCGTGCTCAAATTCTTTCCGGCCGAAGCATCGGGCGGCACCGCCTGGCTCAAATCGGTCGCGGCGCCCTGTCCGGAACTCAAATTCTGCCCGACCGGCGGCATCGGTGTGCACAATGCCGCGGCGTATCTGGCGCTTCCCAATGTGGTTGCGGTCGGCGGCTCATGGCCGGCGCCGCAGGATGCGGTCGCCGGCGGCGATTTCGCGCGGATCACGCGGCTCGCGCGCGAAGCGGCGGGATTGCGGCGCTGATCGACAGGGTGTGCCGCTAATGCACCGCAGCGGCGCGCGGCATGATCGCGCCCGGATGGCGGATGACCTCACCAGCGAGACGATGCGCCGAGGCTGCGGCGTTCACCGGCGCCTCACCGCGTATCCGTGCGGCGAGATATGCGGCGTTGAAGCTGTCGCCGGCCGCCGTCGTGTCGATCGGCACTACGATCTGCGGCACCGGCACGAGCTCGCGCGTGCCGGCATTGAACACCAGCGCGCCCTTGGCGCCGTTCTTTACCGCGATCTCGCCGATGCCGAACGCCTGGAGCCGTTCGACCGTTGCGTCGGGGCTTGCGTCGCCCCATAGCAGCGCCTCATCGTCGAACGTGGGGAGCGCGATGTCGATGCGCTTGAGCGCCTCCATGAATACGGTTCGAGTGCGGGCGAGATCGCCCTTCCAGCCGCGCGGCCGGAAGTTGCCGTCGAATGCGATCTTCACGCCGTTCTTGCGCGCAAGCTCGACGAGCGCGAGAAAGCGGCCGATGCCCACGTTCGAATAGAGCGAGAGCGTGACGCCGGAGAAATAGATCAGGCGGCAAGCGAGCAGGCGCTCAGCGAGGGCACTCCATTGCGGCAGTTCGAACAGCTCGCGTGCCGGAGCATGGTCGCGCCAATAGCAGAAGCTGCGCTCGCCCTTGTCGTTGGTCTCGACCAGATAAAGTCCCGAGACGCGATCCGGCACGCGCACGATGAGCTCGGTGCGCACACCCTCCGCTGATGCCAGCGCGAGCAGCGCGTCAGAATAGCGGTCGTCGCCGAGCGCTGTCGCATAGGCGACCTCGATGCCGGCGCGCGCCAGATAGACTGCCGTGTTGAAGGTGTCGCCCCCGAAGGCGAGGCCATAGCGGCCGTCGGGTCCGCGCGTGAGCTCGATCATCACCTCGCCGACCGAAATGACGTCGGGCTTCTGCTCCGCCATGCGTGCTCCTGCGGCTCAGGCCGCCTTGCGCGAGCGCAAGAACTCGCCCATGCGCTCGAGCGCTTTGAGGATGTTCTCGGCCGAGTTGGCATAGGAGAGCCGCAGGTAGCCCTCGCCCAGAATGCCGAAATCCGGCCCGCCGACGACCGCCACGCCCGCGTCTTCGAGCAATGCGGACGCGAGCGCCTTCGATTTCCAGCCGGTGCGCGTGATGTTCGGGAACGCATAGAACGCGCCCTTCGGGGTCGCGCAGGAGATTCCCGGCAGTTTGTTGAGGCCCTCGACCACGATCCGGCGCCGCCGATCGAATTCTGCGACCATGCTGGCGACGCTGTCCTGCGGGCCCTTGAGTGCGGCAAGGCCCGCCAATTGCGCGGCGGCGTTGACGCACGAATACGAATTGACCGCGAGCTTGCGGGCGAACTCGTAGAGCGACTTCGGCCAAACCGAATAACCCATCCGCCACCCGGTCATCGCATAGGTCTTGGACCAGCCGTTGAGCAGGATCAGTCGCTCGCGGATCGACGGATACGCGAGCAGGCAGACGTGCTCCTCGCCGTCGTAGAGCATCTGGTCGTAGATCTCGTCGGACAGCACCGCGACGTCGGGATGGCGCTCCAGGCCGGCGGCGAGCTTGTCGACCTCCGCCTTCGGCGTGACGCCGCCGGTAGGATTGGCGGGCGAGTTGAGGATGAGGAGGCGCGTTGCGGGCGTGATGAGCGCGAGCGTCTCCTCGGCCGAGAACGCAAAGCCGTTCTGTTCGCGGATCGGCACCGGCACCGGGCGTGCGCCGGTGTACTCGATCATCGACCGGTAGATCGGAAAGCCGGGATCCGGATAGAGGATGTCGGCGCCCGACTCGCCGAACATCAGGATCGCCATGAACATGGTGACCTTGCCGCCGGGCACGACCGCGACAAGGTCGGGCGAGACCGTCACGCCATAGCGCTTCGCAAGATCGGCGGCGACCGCTTCACGTACGGCGAGAATGCCGGTCGAGGGAGTATAGCCGTGGTGGCCGTCGCGCAGCGCGTTGACGGCGGCTTCGACGATATGCGGCGGGGTCGAGAAATCCGGCTGCCCGATGCCGAGGTTGATGATGTCGCGGCCCTGCGCGGCAAGCGCGGTCGCGCGCGCCAGCACCGCGAATGCGTTTTCCTCGCCGATGCGGTCGAAAGCGGCAATGGTTTTCAGCATGGCCTTCCCCGGGGCTTGCGCAAGGCGGAGGCTCCGCCGGCGGGGCCCGTGATTGATTTCGGCCGGGAGTTCAGCGCATCCTCGCCGCGAAATCAAACCGGTCCGACGGGCGCCCGCGCGTGTCGGCTGAAGAGGAGGAAACCATGGCCAAAAAATCGCGGAAAAAACCCGCAAAAGGCGCGCGCCTGCGCTCGCGGGCCTGGTTCGACAATCCCGCCAATCCCAGCATGACGGCGATCTATATCGAGCGTTACCTCAATTTCGGCCTCACGCGCGAGGAGCTCATGGGCGGCAAGCCGATCATCGGCATCGCCCAGACCGGCTCGGATCTCTCGCCGTGCAACCGCCACCACCTCGAGCTTGCCAAGCGCGTGCGCGAAGGCATCCGCTCGGCCGGCGGCATCGCGTTCGAGTTCCCGGTGCATCCGATCCAGGAGACCGGCAAGCGCCCGACCGCGGCGCTCGACCGCAATCTCGCCTACCTCGGGCTAGTCGAGGTGCTCTACGGCTATCCGCTCGACGGCGTGGTGCTGATGACGGGGTGCGATAAGACCACGCCCGCCTGCCTGATGGCGGCCGCGACCGTCAACATGCCGGCGATCGTGCTCTCCGGCGGGCCGATGCTCAACGGCTGGTGGAAGGGCGAGCGCTGCGGCTCCGGCACTGCGGCCTGGAACGCGCGCCAGGAGCACGCAGCCGGCAAGATCGACTATTCAGAGTTCATCGAGCTCGTGGCTTCCTCGGCGCCGTCGGCCGGGCATTGCAACACCATGGGCACCGCCTCGACCATGAACGCGCTTGCGGAAGCGCTCGGCATGTCGCTGCCGGGCTGCGCGGCGATTCCGGCGCCCTATCGCGAGCGCGCGCAGATCGCCTATCGGACCGGCGAGCGCATCGTCGAAATGGTGCACGAGGACCTCAAGCCCTCCGATATCCTCACCCGCAAGGCGTTCGAGAATACGATCGTCGCCTGCTCGGCGATCGGCGGCTCGACCAATGCGCCGATCCACATCAACGCCATCGCGCGGCACATCGGGGTGAAGCTGACCATCGAGGACTGGGAGAGGGTCGGCTACGACGTGCCGCTGCTCGTGAACATGCAGCCGTCGGGCAAATACCTCGGCGAGGAATATCACCGCGCCGGCGGACTGCCGGCCGTCATGCACGAGCTTCTGAAGGCCGGCCGCATCCACGCCGACGCGCTCACGGTGAGCGGCAAGACCATGGGCGAGAACGTGCGGCGGACAGCGATCGCCGACACCGACGTGATCCGGCCCTACAAGAAGCCGCTGATGCCGAAGGCCGGGTTCAAGGTGCTGCACGGCAATCTGTTCGATGCCGCGGTGATGAAGACGAGCGGCATCTCCGAGGAGTTCCGGCTGCGATATCTGTCCAACCCGAAGGACCCCAATGCTTTCGAGGGCCGCGCCGTGGTGTTCGACGGGCCGGAGGATTACCACCGCCGCATCGAAGATTCCGCGCTCAAGATCGACGAGAACACCATGCTGTTCGTCCGCGGTACCGGCCCGATCGGCTATCCGGGCGGCGCGGAAGTCGTCAACATGCAGCCGCCTGCGGCGCTGATCAAAAAAGGCGTGCGCTCGCTGCCATGCATCGGCGACGGTAGGCAGTCGGGAACGTCGAGCTCGCCGTCGATCCTCAACGCTTCGCCAGAAGCTGCGGCGGGCGGCGGGCTTGCGCTGCTCAGGACCGGCGACCAGGTGCGCATCGATCTCAACAAGGGAACCGCCGATATCCTGATCTCCAAAGCGGAGCTCGCGGAGCGACGGGCCGCGCTGGAGAAGCACGGCGGCTACAAATATCCGGCGAGCCAGACGCCGTGGCAGGAGATCCAGCGCTCCATGGTCGAGCAATTCGCCGAAGGCATGGTGCTCAAGCCTGCGGTCAAGTATCAGAACATCGCCAAAACGATGGGCATCCCGCGCGACAATCATTAAGCGCTCGGGCGAGCCGTTTGCTCCGGAACCCTCCCCCTTGTGGGAGAGGGTGGCTCGTTGTGAGTGCTGCGAGCAGCGAGCCGTGTGAGGGGTTCCTGAATTAAATCACCCCTCACCCGGCTCAGCCCTTCGGGCTTCGCCCGCCCTCTGCCACAAGGGGAGAGGGCAACGGAGTGTGACGACAGGAAAGTGTAATGCCCAGCATCGCCGAGAAGCGCCGCGCGTTTCGCGCGCTCCATGGGCGCGGCTGCTTCGTCATCCCCAATCCGTGGGACGCCGGCAGCGCGCGCTATCTCCAGCATCTCGGCTTCAAGGCCCTTGCCACCACGAGCTCGGGCGCAGCCTGGTCACAAGGGCTTCCGGATACCGCGGTCGCGCGCGATGCGGTGGTGGCGCACATCGCCTCGATCGTGGCCGCGACCGATCTGCCGGTGAATGCCGATTTCGAGTCGGGCTACGCGGCCTCGCCGCGCGAGCTCGGCGAAAGCGTGCAGATGTGCGTCGCCACCGGCGTAGCCGGTCTCTCGATCGAGGATTCGACCAGCGATGCCAAAAATCCGCTGTTCGCGCTCGACGATGCGGTCGCGCGCATCCGCGCCGCCCGCAGGGCGATCGACGCCAAGGCACCCGAAGTCATGCTGGTGGGGCGCGCGGAGTGCTTCCTCGTCGGCCGCACCGATCTCGGCGAGACCATTGCCCGGCTCAAGGCCTATGCGGCGGCGGGCGCCGATTGCCTCTACGCGCCGGGCATCCGCACGCGGGAGCAGATCGCAGCGATCGTCGAGGCGGTCGCGCCCAAGCCGGTCAACGTGCTGATCGGCGGCGCGCTCGGTTTCACGGTCAAGGATCTCGCCGATCTCGGGGTGCAGCGCATCAGCCTCGGCGGCGCGCTCGCGCGCGCGGCGTGGCGTGGTTTCATCCGCGCGGCCCGCGGCATCGCGGAGAGCGGGACGTTCGACGGCTTGGCCGATGCGGTCTCCTTTGCCGAGATCAACGGGTTCTTCCGGCAGGATCTCGAGCGCAGGCGGTCGTGACCGAAACAGGAGGCGCAACGGCGCAGTTACGGCGCGCGGGGGCGACCGATACCGCCGCGGTCAATGCGCTCCAGCATGCAGCCTATGCACGCAACCGGACCATTCTCGGACTCGAGCCGCTGCCGCTCACCGTCGACTACGCCACGATCGTTGCGGATTACGACGTCTGGCTGCTGGAGCAGGGTGACGCGCTCGAAGGCGTGCTGATTCTCGAGACACGGCCGGACGATCTTCTGGTCTGGAGCGTAGCGGTCGCGCCCGAGGTGCAGGGGCGCGGCATCGGCAATCGGCTGCTCGCAATTGCCGAGGCGCGGGCGCGGGAGCTTGGCCGGCGCAAGGTGCGCCTCTACACCGGCGACAAGCTCATCGGCAACATCGCCTGGTACGAGCGGCACGGTTTCGTGCGCGAAAGGACCGAGGTCTTGGGCGACCGCCGGTTGGTCCATATGATGAAGGCGCTCGACTGACGGGCAGGAGGCGGGAATGGCCGGACGGCTGAAGGGGAAGATCGCGCTCGTCACTGCTGCCGGGCAGGGGATCGGCCGTGCCATCGCCGAAGCCTTCCTCGCCGAGGGCGCCAAAGTCGTCGCC
>Ga0306920_100011105_pt1 | contig 12131 bp, 15 predicted proteins | sample flu12Cox44000170_FD_204666 | JGI IMG/M metagenome (GOLD analysis project Ga0306920, IMG submission 204666) | Lab enrichment of tropical soil microbial communities from Luquillo Experimental Forest, Puerto Rico - flux4day.12C.oxic.44.000.170 (v2)... | ecosystem: Environmental > Terrestrial >...
GACCGAATTCGACAGCGGCAAAGGCCCGGATCCGACACCGACGATCCATTAACGATCGTCAGGCGCATTTTTTCTTCAACTGCGGCAGTGCCTTGGAGAGCCAGAAGTGTCAAACCTCGGCAAGTTTGACACTTGCGGATTCGTTCTTCGTTCGTGCCATCGCGTTGCGTGCCATGCGTGCTTGATCAGCCGCCTTGGTATAGCGCGCGACCTCCTGCAACGTGGTGTGTCCGCTGATGGCGGCAATTTCGTTGGTGCTACATCCGGCCTCGGCGAGCCGTCTGCATGCTGCCTTGCGCAGTCCGTGCGCCGTGCACGCCTGCGGCAGACCGGCAGCGTTGCATTGTTTGCGGAACCAATCGCTGAAGGCGGTCGGGTTGAAGGGTCTGCCCCAGGCGCTCACTAGGAACGTCAGATGTTCGCTCGGCGTGGCGTCGAGGATGACGCGCAGCTCGCTGTGCACTGGGATGGCCAGCTCAGCGCCGGTTTTCTCCTGCTTCACGGAGAGCACGCCATCGCGAATATGCTGGCGGCCCATGCGTAGCACGTCGCCACGACGTTGCGCGGTGTAGAGCAAGAGCGCGAATGCCAGGCGTGGCTTGCTGCCGATGGGATGATGCGCCTCGAAGGCGGCGATGTCGGATTCCGTCCAAGTGTAACGGCCGTTGCTCTTGGCCTGCGGAAGCTTGATGCCCTGGGTCGGATCGGCCGGGGCAAGCCCCTCGGCGACGCAGAACGCCATCAGCGGGCGCATGGCCTTGAGGAAGTTGAGCGCCGCGAACGGCTTCATGTCCTTGAGCACATGCAGGATAAATTTCGTCGGTAGCAATGCGATCGGCTTGTCGCCGTGGGCGGCGTCGAAGCGCGTGAGGATCGCGCGACGCATGCGTTGCGTGCCGGGCCTTAGCGCGCGGAATTGCAACGAAGTGAAATAGCCCGTGATGGCGGCGTGCACCGAACCGGCTTTTGTCCGCTTCGTTCCGACCGCCAGTTGCGGGCCACCAAGTGCTGCCTCATAAGCGGCCATGAATTGGGGCGACCAGGGCAAGCCGGGTAATCGTGCTCGCGGGAAGCCGCGGCGGCGGAAGTAGCAGTGCGGCCGACCTTCGGCGTCAACCCAATGCTGAACATATTTCGGAAACCTCATTGCTTGGTTTCCTTCGGGAGTTCAGCGAGCCATGGATTTTCCAGTTCAGCGGGATCGCCCTTGCCGATTACGATGACGATGGTGCCGTCGGGCTTGACCTCGTAACGCGCGACTTCGATGGCAGCCTTGCTCGCTTGCTTCGCCACGCCCGCGAGCGTCGGTCTGCGCGGCTTGCGCGCGGGCTCAGCACCGATCCCAAGCGCCCTTGCAACCAAGTGGTCGCACTCCGCGCGCAGTGCGGCCTTGCGTTCGGCGGACAAGGGCGCGGACGTGGCGCGGTTGTACTCGCGGTACATCGCGGTGATGTGCGCGTCGGTGATCCACCCCAGTGCGGCGCTCGGATTTGTGGTAGGAGGGAGATGGGTCATGTGACGCCGGCACTGCGTTGCATCGATCAAGCCCCGGCTTGCCGCACCAACGGCGGCCGGGGCGCTCATTCAAGGGCAGTGGGGCGCGGAAAGCAACATCGGTTTTGTGGATCGGTCAGCGAGCATGAGCGGGCGACCCCCTGATGGACTGATCAAGGGGGCCTGGGAGGCAGGGCTGGCGCTTGGCCTGGGCTTGACCTTAGCGGCACGGCGTAAAGTATCGTTGACACTCTACTACCAGCCTGAGCTTAAGTGCTCGACCGCGTCACCTTATCGATGCGCAAGGTCTTATCAACGAAGGACAGCACGATGTCTGGGGAGGAAGTAAGCCTAGAGAAGAAGCAAAACCAAACCGATGTGCGACTGCTGCGAGCGTGGTATCGCGCCGTAGGCTTGTCCGAAGACGAAATCGCGCAACTCATACACGAGCCAGCGATCGACGAACGGACAGCACTCAATCAGGGTAAACCAATTCGACCCCGGTGATGTGCTTGATCACCATCTGCATCCGTTCGGCGTCCGCCGGCATGCCGCAACGCTGCAAATGCTCTTCTTGCCGCATGAGCTGCTGCGCAAATTCGATAGTCCTCTCGCAGGTGCCCCAACAGAGATTTCGATCAAGTTTCGCAAGCAGCGTTGGCGCTGGTGGAAACTCTCGCAACAATCTTGCATTGGCGCGGATGCGCTTCGGTGTGCTCGAGCACGCCATCGCGCCGCTGGCGTAAACGAAGAAGGGAGGATGGTATTGGCTCCAATTCATGCAGGCCCAGCTGGCGCTGAAGTAACCAACGAGGCTATGTCGAGGATCCCCACAGAGAAGTCTATCGATATCGGCACTGCGCAAAGGCAAAGATGGAGCCCAGCTTGGTTTTTGCCGTTCGAATGAATCACGTGCGGAGAGTGCCGCAACAGCCATTCGCTTGTAGTGCGAAAACAAAGGTTCGCAGTCGACCGGAAACAAATCATCGAGAAAAGGCACGTTTACGTACTTTTTCCCGGCCGCGAGGGCCCGCAACCGTTCCGATTCGAACAGCCGCTCGACGTGCATGACGAACTCATTCGCGCACAGCTTGGTAAAGTCGTCCATGATAACAGCCTTGTGTGCGCCCCCCGCGCACGCCACGAGAGTATTATGGGCTAATTCGTAGTTTAATCAAAGGTATAATCGAGTATTTTGATCCACCCGATGCAGTAATTGGGTGTCTAGTTGACCGCCGCCCGCATGACCTTGTGCAGGAGGCGGAGAACCTCGTCGACGAGCCTATCGGCGGTGGACGGGGAGACATCGGCCGCGCACAACGCCGCCGTGCCATGCACCCGCGCAACGTTGTCGAAGTCGAAGTCGACGATCGCGAATTGGTACAGGCCCACGAGTTGGGCAATCAGGTCGCCACCGCGTGTTCTGGTCGCCGGAGTGAGGCCGCCGTCCCGGTATTCGCCCAGCGCCTCGACAATTGTGATGCCGGCAGCGGCAACGAGCCTGCCGATAAGAGGCTCGAGACTGCCAGTGCTGGCGGGGGTTTTGCTTGTGGACCGGGCAAGTGCGTGGATGGCGGCGGCGGGGGTGGGGTGATGCACGGCACATCTCTCGAGGCAAGGAGACGGGCTGGCGAGCTTATTGAAGGCGAGGGCCGTCGGGTAGAGGCACGGAAAAAGAACGCACCAGCAAGGCTGGCGAGCGCGCTGCAGCTCACAAATCGAGCGAAGGAAGCTGATTGCATCGGACCGGCTCGCCGTCAGAACCTCAGCGAGCGCGCATAATCGCAGGTGCGACGACGATGCAGGCTCGGCACGCCGCTGAGCGGGCCCGTGATGCCCATGGGCTCGCACAACACCGCTGCAAAAAATTTTTAGGCTCCCTATGGTGCGGGCGCACGTCCAATTCTTCATTGCAATCAAGGACATGAGCCGGAGTAACACTTCTTTAAGACATTTCAGTTAGCCTGGCCCTTGCCAAGCAAGGGCCCTGGTTTACCAGGAGTTTACCTTTTCCGGTGCAGCCTCCCGACAAACAGGGCGAAATCGCTCGAAATTAAAGTGGGAGGCGGCATTGAAGTACCGGAATCGCAAACAAGCGACGGCTTACCTGCGCGACAATGGCATCCCGTGCGGAGACCTTACTCTGGCGCACCATGCAACAGCCGGCACCGGTCCGCAGTTTCGATATAGCGGCAGACATCCCGTCTATACCGAAGACGACTTGGATGCTTGGATCGAAGCCAGGCTGAGCGCGCCGGTAAGGTCACCAGCAGAAGCAATCGCGTGCTTCGAGGCGCAAACGTTCAACAAGAGCGAAGACGAGCTTAGCCCGCTGACGCGCAGCACGCGCCCAGGTCGCAAACGCCGTGGACGCCCACCCCGCGCACACATCGATCAATACGAGCTGCCCACCGAATAAAGTTTGGCCGCGCCCGTGGAGGGAGCGCGGCCAGGAGGTGTGAAGCAAACGAATTTACAAAGTTGTTTTACACGTTTGCTTCGCTCTCCGCCAGCCCCTCCTGCCACTGCGCGGCCTCCCGTAGGGGAAGGCCATGGCAAACTCAACAGATCGGCAGACACCAGAATTAGCGCCGCCCTGGTTGTCACGGGCGCAGCGCCGTTACGTTGATCGCGAGCTGCGCAAGCTCCATCACCGTGGCGTTTGCTCGCTCTGCGGCGGCGCTTTCCGGCACGGCGGCCCGACCGCGACTGGCTTCGTCCAAGGCGACGTCGCGGTGGCGTGCGAACACTGCCTCGGGCGTCTTACCGAGGTCTTCGCGATGGGCCTCTACCTCGAGCGGAGCGCCGAGGCGTTCGCGGCTCACATCGCCGAGGCTGACAAGCTGCTCGCCGACATCGAGCGGCGTGGTGGCGTCGGCGACGGTCTGCATGCTTCCAGGATCAACTTTTCTGCCACCCCTTGGATAGCTGATGACGATGATTGGTTCGCCAAAAACCCGTCGCGCTCGCACCGCGTGCGCGTGCCATTTCCTGGCGAATGCGATGAAAAAATAGCAATGGCCCCGCCCGGAACCGCGCTGATTATTTTGGTGCGGCAGGTCAAACCCAGCACGCGGCTGCGGGTTGGGGCTGTTCTCGATACTTGTTTCCTACCAGTGCCCGACGACGAGGCCATCGCCCATATGTGGTTTGAAGTGGCCATGGGGCGCGAGACCGTGCCGCGCAATGATGAGGCGCTCCGTATGTTGGTCAAAAAATACACGACGCACGGGAGGCCCGCGTCATGAAGATCGAGCTTACCGTATTCACCAAGCACGGCGGGCCGCTTACCAAGCGAATCTTCCTGACTCCTGATGGCACGCTGGTGAAAGACGACTCGGCCTGCAAAATGGCGCGAGGCACAGCCGAACGTGTCAGCGTTACCGGCGTCGACGCGCTCGTCGCGCTGATCAAAGATTTGAAGCCGTCGCAGGCGCTCGCACTCGGCACCCTGCGTGCCGACCTGCCGGACAAGGTTCAGGTCGTCACCAAGCGAGAATTGAATGGGCAGCCGGACGTTATTGCCCGTACCGGTACTAATATCGTCTATCACGGCCTGGCATTTGCGCTGCTGGACTATGACAGCAAGGGCATGCCGGCCACTGTTGCAGCCGAGATCAAGCGCGTCGGTTACTTTTGGCGTGCCCTGCGCACCGTGTTGCCGGCCTTGGACGACATAGCCCGCGTGGGGCGGTGTTCCACCAGTGCCGGACTGTCGCGTACCGATACCGGGGCGGCGTTGCCTGGGTCGGACGGGATTCACGCCTATGTGGCGGTGAAGGACGGTGCCGATATCGAGCGATTTCTGCGGGCGCTGCACAACCGATGTTGGCTTGCCGGGCTCGGCTGGATGATCGTGAGCAAGAGTGGTGCGTTGCTCGAACGCTCGATCGTCGACCAGATGGTAGGTGGGGCAGAGCGCCTGGTGTTCGAGGGCGGCCCGGTCCTGATGCCGCCGCTGCAGCAGGACAGAGAGAGCCGTCGCCCGATTGCTATTGATGGAAAGGTGCTCGACACGGTGGCGGTGTGCCCGCCGCTATCGATCGTCGAGCGTTCACGACTCGAAGAGCTTAAAGCCAAGGAACGCGAGCGGCTTGCGCCGGAGATGGCGAAGGCGCGCGAGGCGTTCGTCGAGGCACAGGCCAAGAAGCTCGTCGCGCGCTGCCCAGGCATGACGGAGAGCGCCGCCAGGCAAGTGATCGTCCGCCAGTGCGAGGGTGTGCTGCGGCCGGATATCGAGCTGCCGTTTGACGAAGAAGAGCTGGCCGGATGCACCGTCGGCGACGTGCTGGCGGACCCGGAGCGTTTCGCGGGCGAAACGCTGGCCGATCCGCTCGAGGGCGTGGCCTACGGAATCTGCAAAGCGAAGATCATGCGCCGCGCCGACGGCATGCCGTGGATCCATTCGTTCGCCCACGGCCGCACCATCTACGAGCTCAAGCACGACGCCGCCAGCATGCGCAAGGCGATGGAGAAGGCGGAGAAGAGCGATGTCGTCGCAACCTTCGCCCGGCTCGCTGTAGCCGCCGACCTCGACCGGGTCGAGCTGGCGGAACTGCGGCAGTTAGCGAATGAGCTTTCTGGGATTGGTCTGCGGGTCATCGACACCACGCTCAAAGCGGCGCGGCAACAACAGGCCGAGCAAGAAACCAAGTCCACGCGCGACTGGCAGGCTGCCCTTCGCCAGGACCCACGTCCGGCGATCCGCGCGCCGAGCTCCGATGAGCAATGGACGCCGCAGATGGGGGTGTTGAACGAGATCATCGGCGGAATAGCTGCGGTCATGCCGCCGGTGCGCGACGTTGATGGCGACATAGTGGGGGTGCGCAAGCTTCCTGTCCCCAACATGCACGCCTTCACCCCGTCAGAAGTGAACATCGAACCAGGTGAGGAAGCGCCGAAAGATAAACCGCCGCCACCCGAACAATGGGTGATCTGCAAAATGAGCGAGATGGAAGTTGCCGAGATGATCGAGCAGCACATCGACTACTTCGCCGAAGACAAGAACGGCAACCGTCGTTCGGTGCATCTCCCGACGCCGTTCGTGCAGCACTTTATGCGGCGGTACGACGACAAGCTGCCGGTGGTGGTTGCGATTGCAACAGCGCCCATCGTCCTGGCGGATGGAACATTGCTAGCGCCGGAAGGTCTCGATCGTCTGCGTGGCATCCAGTTCATCATTCCGGATGAGCTGCGGGCGGTCATCCCCCGGCGCAAAGACTGCACTCCCGAGCGCGTGCAGGCGGCGATAAAATTCCTGTACGACGAGTGGCTGTGTGACGTCGCCGCCGACCATGTTGGCAAGGCGATAATCATCGCCGACGCGCTTACCTTGATCGAGCGGTCGCTGCTGCCAGAACGACCGTGCTTCTTCATTTCCGCCGGGCGGCGCGGCAACGGTAAGACCACAACATTCAGAATGGTGATCGTGGCGGTAACCGGCCATGAACCGGCTGCGGCGGCGTGGTCGGCGAATGAAGATGAGCGCCGCAAAGCGTTGCTGAGCTACCTCATCCAGGGCATATCCTACATCATATGGGACAACATCCCACGCGGCACACATATTTCCTGCCCGCACATCGAGAGGTCCTGCACCTCCGTCTATTACACCGACCGCAAGCTTGGTGTGAGCGAAGCGATCTGCATCGCTGCAGCGATCATCAATCATTTCACCGGCAACAATATCGAGCCGTATGGCGAGCTGGCATCGCGTACACTTCACGCTCGCCTTGCCGTCGATCGCCCTGATCCGGAGAACCGGGTGTTCATGCACCCGGACCCGATCGGCTGGACCGAGAGCCATCGCGCCGAGATCCTGGCGGCGCTGTACACCATCCTGCTGGGCAACCCGACGCTCAAAGCGCCGCGCGATGCGCCGATGAAGACCAGGTTCAAGATGTGGTGGCGGTTGGTCGGGTCGGCGGTCGAGAATGCGGCGAGGCTGTATGGGGGCGAGGAGATCGATTTTCAGAAGCTATTCATCAAGTTGGAGGCGGAAGACGAGGAATCGGTATCGCTCGCCGACGTACTTGAGATCCTGCTGACGAGATGGCCGACTCCCTTCAAGGCATCCGACGTGGTGAAGATGGTCAACGGCAAGGACCTAAGTGACGACGCGCAAAAGTTGCGCGATTTCTTGATGGCGAATGCCCGGCCCGATCAGCAGCTCTCATCCACATTCATTGCCAAGCGCCTGAAAATGCAACGCGACGCGCCAGTCTACAGTGGCGAGGGCGTGCTTGTTTTGCGGTCGGTGTCGGATAGTCATGACAAGGTGCTCCGTTATCACGTGGTCGGCGCTTCAGATGGTGGCGGGGGCGGGGAGTAGTTTGCGGTGGTTGCGGTGGTTGCGGTGGTTGTTAGCCCATGGTCTATAGATAGAATCCAATATTTGCCGTACCAAAATATTGGGTTCTTGCGCCTGGGTGCAGCTTTAGAACCACCGCAATCACCGCAACCACCGCAAAATCAGGGCGGCGGTGGTATTATATTATGGAGGCACGCTCGACATCACACCATGGAGGGGAGGCCCATGAAATTGGTGTGGGGTCTTCAGCCAGTCAGGCCATCGGGATTTCTGGGTAACCTGCTTGTGGATCTGTTGGGCCAACTGGCCGGTTGGGCCAGGGCCATCTGACCATCGGGTCATCAGCCCGTCGGGGTAAATTGAACCATCGGGTCAATTGGACCGTCGGGCCATCTCGGGTCGGCCCATCGGGCCATCTTGGGTTGGCCCATCGGGCCATCAGCCAGGGCCATCTGGCTGTCGGACCGTCGGGCCGTCGGGTCATCTCGGGTTGGCCCGTCGGCCCGTCGGCCCGTCGGGGCTAAATGCGGACTGGCCATCACACCGGTAGGCCTGTTTGGAGGGTAATTTGCGGGTTGGTTGAGCTGTAGCCGCCCCGGCTACGTTTAATCGGCTTCATTAGGGTGCGCTACGGGCCTTTTTCGAACGATTCTCCATCTGCGCCGTCTCGTGCCTCGTAGTTTGAAGGGCACGAGCCAGCCGTGTCTGACTAAAAGTTCGATTGAGCTATATGTGATTTCTCGAGTTCGGCCAGAGTGTGGGCCAAAGATGCGGATGTCGCGTGCGGTGACTGTCGGTTTGTCCCAGCGTTGCAGCCAATCAAGCAGTTTCTGCGCGTGATCGACTTTTCGTGGTGGAGGCCACCATTCTTCGGTCGGTGGTCCAATTGATTCGATTGGTGGTGGTTCAATCTTCTTTTCGGGTAGTGGCAGTGGCTCAATCTGTGGTTCGATTTTCTCTTCGACCGGAGCTGGTCGTCCTGCATCCAGTCGTTTGAACAGGTTTACCATCATTCTTTCCACTTCGATCCGTCGGTGATTGCTGCTTGTGATGCTGCGCCTTCAATCATCTTGCCATCGTCATCGAGGGGACCGGGTTTGTAAGGTTTATCGATCGTGAGCTTGTGGTCCTCGCCCAAGTCGATGTGAATCACGAAGCGGTCAGCCTGCTGCGCTGTTTGTGGCCCCGGTTCCGCGATGGCATCGAGAGCTTTCACCGCGTCGATGCGGTGTCTGGGATTTGCGGCAGAATCGGCCAATATGCCGTGTAAGACATCGGGAGCGGCAACAATGTGGGCCTGTGCCTTTTCTCTTTTCGCGCTACCGTTGCGGATCCGCCTGAGTTTTTCGTTTTCAACCGCTTCCACTAGTGCGTCATCTTCGCCGAGTTGATTCCAAATATCATCTGTCAGATTGCCGTACTTACGGCGGATGAATTTTTCAGTGAGTAATTTCTCACTATAACGTGCCAGGTCGCTCACGAACTCCGCGTCTGTGAGAAGTTGTGCGGCAAGATCGGGGACGGAAGTCATGATGAGTTACTCCGCCGTCATTGTGGGTGTTGGATTAACGGCTCCCACCGCCGATCGGCATTTCAGAGGGCACTTCTGTTGTCCCGCAGACTTCAGGCCAACTCCTATCTGCTATTGGGGCCTGCCGATTAGCTGCTCGGTCGGGTGGAGGCTTCGATTATAGCTCGATAAATCAAATAAGATTAGGTGGTTCACGGTAAACAGATTGAACGTTCCGCCTAGGTACGTTCAGGTCACGTTGCCGCGCGGTTTCGGTATTGGCTGGCGCCCATAGTTTGCGTACGCACACGGTACGAGCTTGAAATTCATCTTCAACGACCGGCTTCGGCCAGCGTCAGCAATGCCTGCAGCTCGCGCCGAGCTTGCAACGCCAGGGCATGTTCTTTCGGACATTTCGAGTTGAAGAGCTCCGGCGCATCGTAGTCCGTCAGGCGGATGCTCACGCCGGCAAGCTTCACCGTGTCGCCGTCGACGACGCTGGGTGTCTGGCCCAACGCGAGTGCAATAGTGACTAGAGTTTCTTTGATCATCGCGGTCCTCGCTTCACTGGGCGTCGACCGCGCTTTGCTCGAAAGGGCCGTGTGCAGCCTTACGCACAGTCATGACGGCAACTCCAAAGCGTTTCGCGAGCGTGCGATAGCCGCCTTCTTTACGCGCATAGGCCAAGCGAATGGCTTCGCGCTTAGCTTCGGGCAGCTCTGGCCGACCAATCGCCTTGCCGAACTTGGTGCCTTTAGCTTTGGCTCGAATCATGCCGGAAACGACGCGCTCGCGGATCATAGCGCGCTCAAATTCGGCGAAGACGCCGAGCATCTGAAACATGGCTTTGCCTGAGGGCGTCGTTGTGTCGAGCCGTTGCTGATGCAGGTACAAGCCAATTTGCTTGGCATGCAGGTGCTCGAGAAATGGGATCAGATCCTGCAGTGAACGGCCTAGCCGGTCGACTGACCAAGCCATCACTATGTCGAACTTGCGCGTGGTGATGTCACGGTGCAGGCGATCGAAAGCGGGACGCTTATCGCGCCCCTTAGCGCCAGAAATTCCTTTGTCCTCGTAGATCTCGAGGATTTCGTGCTTGAGCTGCGCAGCAACAGCCTCGAGTTCGCGCCGTTGATTGTCGGTGGTTTGCCCGTTGGCGGTACTGGTCCGAAGGTAAAGAGCCGCTATTATTTTGCAGGGGGCAATTTTTCTGTTTACGTGGACCCTTTTTAGCACACTACGCCTGCGGTTCGGCCAAGACCCCCTTGGTTGCCACCTGCTTGAGGAGCCGTGCCAACGCACGTAGATCCCGGTCGGGAATGTAGGGTTCGTCCGACATTGGGGTGGACCGGAGAATGCACGTAGCCGGCCTCCGGCGGCTTTTGCGGGCCTATCTGGCCAAGACCCCCTTGGACACGACCCCCTCGAGCCGCGATCTCAGCCGCCGCCAGTGTTTCTGCAATTCGAGTTTTGCGCCGTTTCAAGTTTCGCGGACGCCGCATGTTTCACGAAGAACGCGGGAGTGATGGGAGGGTGCTAGAGCTCCAGCGGCGACCGGGCCAAGCCGACAAGGAATTTTGCATGTTATTCCGGCGACACCGTGCGCATCGATTAGCGCCGCGCTCACCCTCCAGCTTGCGTCGTTGCGATTTCGATTCGCACCGCCGGTCGCGTAGCGCGGTGGCGCGCGCTGGACAGGACGGGCCGGTCGGCCGTGGGATGGCTGGACCGGGGGGGAGGCTGGACTGGGCCCCTACCCGTCGCGCCTGGAAACCCCCTCAAAAAATATATCTGACCCAAAAACCCAAAGGGCCACAAAATCCATGATCTGCCGCTCACTCAAAATAGAGTTTAAAGGTTTCCTGGATACCTATAAGTCAAATAGCCAAGAAACAAAACCGCTATCCAAAAATCTATCGGACCAAAAATCTATCGGCGCGTAGCTGTTCATCACACCCTCGGAACTCGCACCAACAAGCTGCTCCCCTGCGCCCGTTGCACAGTCAGCGGACGTTCGCCCTCCGCAAGCAGCGCCCTTATGTCCTGGGGGGTGGGCTCATATGGAATGTATTCGATGTCCACATTCGGTTCTTCCGCAGTCCCACGGTTCACCAATCGCACGGTCACGACATGTTCGGTGATCAGCACTCGTGCTGCGTTCGGGTCGACCCGGTAGAGCTTGCCGTCGCGGATCCAGACGAGCTGTCCTCCTCGGTTGATGAGTTTTGCCGCTGATCTGGCGACTGCGTCCGCAAGTGCGCTGGCGTCTTGATCGGGGTCTTTGCCTTGCGGCGCGTAGACCGCGCGGCCGTTGAGTTTGTCGTCCATTCTCCGCCCTTATAGAAGTGCGTTTCTATTGGTTGTGTTCTCGGTCTTGTTGGTTACCGTATCTTGCGCTAATAATGCGTAATACGTCAACATTATTGCCGGATGGGGCGAATGGCTAATCGACCGCACCAGTTCAAGAACCGGGACATCACGCGCTGTCTGAAGGCTGCATCGGCTGCCGGCGTGCATCGCCCGACCGTGGAAGTTCATCTGCTACCGGGTGGAACGACCAAATACGTCGTCGGAGGCGAGGTGATGCCGCAGTCGAAGAAGCCCACGCAGCGTGGTGCCGATGCGTCACCTCGTAGACCTCCGCGTGTGGCTGGCGGCCTGGCGATGCCGGCCCTTCCGGGAGCGACCGGGACGGACAACGCAAAGCGAAGGGGTCGTTGATGCGCCAGCCCCCGCCTAAGAAATCTCGAGCGCGCCGTGCTGATCCCGCGAAGGGCGGCAAGACGCACATGTTCAAGCAGCAGGCCGCAGGGACAGACC
>Ga0306920_100011106_pt1 | contig 12130 bp, 8 predicted proteins | sample flu12Cox44000170_FD_204666 | JGI IMG/M metagenome (GOLD analysis project Ga0306920, IMG submission 204666) | Lab enrichment of tropical soil microbial communities from Luquillo Experimental Forest, Puerto Rico - flux4day.12C.oxic.44.000.170 (v2)... | ecosystem: Environmental > Terrestrial >...
ACCGCTGGCTGCGGGAAAAATCAAATCCCGAAGTGAAACAGTATCTCGATGCCGAGAACGCCTACACCGACGCCGTGATGAAGCCCACGGAAGGGCTGCAGAAAAAGCTCTACGACGAGATCGTGAGCCACATTAAAGAAAGCGACGACACCGTCCCTTTTCTCAAGGACGGCTACTACTACTACACACGGACCGAGAAGGGGAAACAGTACTACCAGCTTTGCCGCAAGAGGGGCTCGCTCGACGCCCCGGAACAGATCATCCTCGACCTGAACCAGATGGGCGTGGGCCAGAAATTCATGGCAGTTGGCCAGTGGGCTGTCAGCGACGACGGCAACCTGCTGGCCTACACCACCGACAATGTGGGATTCCGCCAGTACCACCTGCACATACGCGACTTGCGCATCATGCAAGACTTGCCCGACACATCCGAGCGTGTGGTTTCGATCACCTGGGCAGCCGACAATCACTCACTGTTCTACACAGTCGAAGACGAAGTGCAGAAGCGCAGCTATCGTCTCTATAAGCACGCGCTGGGCAGCGATGCCATGCGGGATCCGATCGTGTACGAGGAGAAGGACGAGCGCTTTGACATTTACGTACAGCGCACCCTGAGCAGGCGCTTTCTCCTGCTGACCGCTTCCAGCCACATCTCCAGCGAAGCGCGCTTCCTGCCTGCCGATCAACCGAATGGCGAATGGAAACTGATCGCACCGCGCGTGGACAACGTCGAATACTATGTCGATCATCGCGGCGATACCTTCTACATCAGGACTAACGACACCTCACAGACTTTCCGCGTCGTAACCGCGCCTGTCGCCAGCCCGAGCAAAGTGAACTGGAAGGAACTGGTCGCCAGCCATCCGGATGTTCCGCTGGAAGATATCGATGTGTTCCAGAACTTCTACGTGCTGACCGAACGCGTAGCGGGGCTGCCGGTCTTCCACGTGGTCCAATTCAGCGACGGATCTTCAGAGTCGATTCAATTCCCCGAACCCGCATATTCCGCCTCCGGGAGCAACAACGCCGAGTTTGATACGACGAATTTCCGGTATAACTACCAATCGCTGATTACGCCGCCATCGGTGTTCGACTATAACGTCAAAACCAGGCGTTCAAATTTGCTGAAACGCAACGAAGTGCCCGGCGGATTCGACCGCGACAACTATGTCAGCGAGCGTGTCTTTGCGACAGCCAGCGACGGCACGAAGATCCCGATTTCGCTGTTTTATCGCAAGGGCCTGAAGAACAAAGCGCAGGCCCCTCTTTACTTATACGGCTACGGTTCCTATGGCTATTCGCTTCCGGTCACATTCAGCGCGGCGCGTCTGCCGCTGGTTGACCGCGGCCTCATCGTGGCGCTGGCGCACATCCGAGGCGGGGGAGATCTGGGCAAACCCTGGCACGACGCCGGCAAAATGATGAACAAGAAGAACACCTTTACAGACTTCATCGCCAGCGCCGAGTATCTAACCAACCATGGCTATGGTTCCCGGGACAAGATTGCTATCGAGGGCGGCAGCGCGGGAGGCCTGCTGATGGGCGCCGTCACTAACATGCGTCCCGACCTGTTCCACGTGGTGTTGTGCGAAGTGCCGTTCGTCGACGTGATGAACACCATGCTCGACTCTTCTCTGCCGCTCACCGTCCCCGAGTACGAGGAATGGGGAAATCCCAATACCGAACCTGCGTTTGACTACATGCTATCGTATTCGCCATATGACAACTTGGCAGCCAACGACTACCCGGCGATTCTCGTGCGCACATCGTTCGACGATAGCCAGGTCATGTACTGGGAACCAGCAAAGTATGTTGCGAAATTGCGCACGCTGAAGACCGACCACAATCCGCTCATCTTCTACACCAACATGCACGGAGGGCACGGGGGCTCGAGCGGCCGTTACGACCGCATCCACGAGATGGCTTTCAACTGGGCCTTCCTGCTAACGCAGCTGGGCGTACCCGAGCCCGAAGTTGCCACCAAGCCGTAACGGCGCTGACACATAGGATGGATGCCGACCAAGCAGGGCAACAGCTACAATGAATTCCTCCCCGGAGGACCATGATGTCCGTTGGAGTACGGCGCACTGTTCTCGCACTCATGATGCTTTCCGCTCTGGCCGCTGGCGCCCAGGACAGCCCGTTTGGGCAGAACGGTCCTGCTCCGACCGGCAAGCAACAGCAGGCGCCGCCCGCCCAGCCGGCGAAAGTTCCCGACATGGTGTGCTTCGGCAACAACCCGCGTTGGAGCTTCCAGTTCGGCGACAAAGCGGCCCGCACCCTTGGCATCGGCGAAGGCGACAAGTATTGGATCGGCAAGTTTACGTATGTCGACGGCCAATGGTCGTGGCACGGCTCGTCCGCGACCGGCAGCGGCGGTGGCCTGACCGCTACCATCACCAAGGGCAAGTGCATCGACAACGTGCGCCAAATGCAGTTCGACTTCAATGGCCAGGTCTATCTGCCGGAAGGCACCATCGTGAACGGCTGTTGCCGCAAACTCAAGCCGGGCGAGGCGCCGGTCGGCTCGCACGGCTATATACCGTCAACTCCGCCGCCGCAGTAACAAACCGCGTCATACAACGTCAAACATATCAGGGCGAGTGTGCGGCTCAGTTCCGACCAGTGCCTCTGGCTCCGCATGGCTGACGCAGATGTTCGCCTCACTCAAGCTTGCGCAGCGGGAAGTTCGCTGGCATTTGCTGAGTGTCCGCGCAATTTCCTCATGATTCTCTATCTGGCTGAGCCTCCTACTGATATCGTGGTATGTGAAAGATTCATGACCTGGTGGGCAAATCTCCAATGAACAATCGGTTTTGTACGCGTATTCTTTTAATAGCTCTCTCACTCTTGCTTACTCTCGTCACTGCTTCAGCGCAAGATACGCAGCAAACCAAGGGAGACAGCCAAAACCAGAACTTGCCGTGGATGAATACCGGCCTCTCTCCCGACGAACGCGCCGAGATGGTGCTGCAGCAAATGACGCTCGACGAAAAAATGGATCTGGTGCATGGCAATGGCATGCCGGGATGGGGACCAAATCGCCCGAATTACTACCTCGGCAACGGTGGCGCCGGTTTTGTGCTGGGAATTCCGCGACTGGGGATTCCCATGATCCAGATGAGCGATGCAGCCTACGGAGTGCGCTCCAGCGCGGAGAATGGGCGCTACTCGACCGCTCTGCCGTCGAACCTGGCTTCGGCCGCCAGTTGGGACCCGCAAGCGGCATGCGAGTACGGCGCACTGATTGGACGCGAACTGCGCGCGCAGGGCTACAACATGACACTGGGCGGAGGCGCAAACATTACCCGCGAACCGCGCAATGGACGAACGTTTGAATACCTGGGTGAAGATCCGATATTGGCCGGCACGCTCGTCGGCAACCGCATCAAGTGCGAGCAGGCGCAGCATGTGATCGGCGACATCAAGCATTACGCGGTGAACGACCAGGAGAGTGGCCGCAATGAAGTGAACGCTATTATCGGCAAGCGTGCGCTGCACGAGACTGACCTGCTGGCCTTCCAGATAGGCATCGGTATCGGAAATCCCGGAGCGGTGATGTGCTCGTACAACGCAGTGAATGGCGACTTCGCGTGCGAGAACAAGTACCTACTGACCGACGTGCTCAAGCAAGATTGGAAGTTCCCGGGCTTCGTGGTCTCCGATTGGGGAGGTACGCACAGCACTGTCAAAGCTTCGGCGGCCGGACTGGACAATGAAGAACCGCTGGACGACTACTTCGGCGAGAAGCTGAAGCAGGCCGTGCAGTCGGGCCAGGTCCCCATGGCCGAACTGGATGACCATGCTCGCCGCATTTTGCGTTCCGAGTTCCTAAGTGGAATTGTCGACTTTCCTGCTAAGAAAAGCGTTGTGAACGTGGAAGCCGGATTCGAAACCGCACGCCAACTCTCCGAGCAGAGCATTGTCTTGCTGAAGAACGACAAGGATGTATTGCCGCTTGACCGCACCAAGCTGCGTTCCATCGCGGTGATCGGACTCAACGCCGACACCGGCATGATCTCGGGTGGCGGCTCGGCGCAGGTTGATCCTGTGGGACACTCGGCTCCCCAATGGCTCGAGCACGTGTGGTTCCCGACCTCGCCGTTGAAGGCAGTGCAGGCGAAAGCTCCCTCCGTCGAGGTGAAATTCGATTCCGGAGCGGACCCGGCATCAGCGGCTGCACTGGCAAAATCAGCCGAGGTCGCAATCATCTTTGCGCATCAGTGGATGAGCGAAGGCATGGACCTGCCGAATCTGTCTTTGCCTGACAACCAGGATGCGCTGATCGCAGCCGTGGCTGCGGCAAATCCAAAGACGATCGTGGTGATCGAGTCCGGAACCGCCGTGACCATGCCGTGGATCGACAAGGTCAGCGGTGTTCTGGAAGCTTGGTATGCAGGCAGCAAGGGGGCCGACGCTGTGGCCAGCGTCCTCTTCGGCGATGTGAATCCAAGCGCCAAGCTGCCGATGACGTTCCCGCTCAGGGGGGCCGACCTGCCGCACACCACGGTGGTGAAGCCCCCTCCCACAGCGAAGGACATTGTAGCCGGATTCCATACGACGCTGACCAAGCCGACCTTCGAAGTGCACTACGACGAAGGACTGAAAGTTGGCTATAAGTGGTATGACGCGGAGAAAAAGCCCGTCCTCTTCCCCTTCGGTTACGGTCTTTCGTACACCACTTACAGCTACTCAGACTTGAAGGTGAACCCGGGCAAGGACACCACTGTGACCTTCACTGTGAAAAACACAGGCAACCGAGCGGGCGCAGAAATCGCTCAGGTTTATGCTGCACTTCCGGCCGAGGCGGACGAACCGCCGAAGCGGTTGGTGGGTTGGAGCAAGGTGCAATTGAGCCCGGGCGAAAGCAAAGAGGTCACGGTAACTGTTCCTCCCCTTTACCTATCAGTTCACGACGAGGCCTCGAGCAGATGGAAACTGTTACCGGGCAGCTACACCTTCATGGCCGGTGGTTCATCGAAGGACCTGCCCCTGACGGATACAGCCAACATCCAATGACTCTGCAAGGATATAGCGATTGAGACAGAGCCCGGCAGCTGCTGGGCTCTGGTGTCTGCGGTAATTCGTGCTGCAAGCTCGTGTGGCAGGTGTTGCGGCAGATGGGTCTAGGGGCTGAAAAAAGGTCACTCTACGCCCGCGAACGCGACACGGAAGAGAACCAGCGGCGGCGGCAAGCCTTCCAGGAAACGCTCCGCGGGATCGCGCCGGAGCGACTGATTTTTCTCGACGAGCGTGGAGTAACCACGCAAATGACCCGCGCCATGCCCGTGCCTGTGGCGGGCAGCGGGTTGCCGAGGCCACTTCGCAGGGTCATTGGAAGATACTGACTATTCTCGGCGCTCTCCGCCTGCGCGCTCGGGTGGCGACGATGACCATCGCGGAGCCCACCGATTGGGGACATCGTTCTGGCCTACGTGGAACCAGTGCTGTGCCCGGCCAGGCGACGTGGTGATCATCGACAATCTCAGCGCCCACAAGGTAGCAGGAGTGCGCGAACGCATCCAGACCGCGGCGCAGACTTGGTCTACTTGCTACCGTACTCGCCCGACTTGAATCCCATCGAGAAGGCTTGGGCCAAACGGAAACAGTTCTTACGTGCACTCCAGGCGAGAACCGCCGAAGCGCCCAAGCGCTCCCTTCCGTCACCGCAGACAACGCACGAGCGTGTGATTTCCGCGCTGCCACTGAGCAAGGAGATCGGCGTCTCTTATCCCACGGCTTGGCTGAGGCAGCATAAGATTCGCAAAGCCATGGCGGACCGCGATCAGGGCTCTCCACTACAGGGCCGGATCGAAGTCGACGGAGGCTAGGGGGGTGGAGCGGAACAGGCTAAGGCCCAGAAGGGACGAGACGGCAAAACCAAGTCGGTGGTGGCGGTCGCGGTGGAACGGCGCGCTCCCGGCCAGCCAGGCGAGAAACCGATTCCTGGGTTGGCGGCTTTGGCAGTAGTCCCCAACGCAGCGGCCAGCCGCCTGCACGGATTTCTCCAAGCCGAAGTCCAACCCGGCAGTCAGGTCATCAGCCATGGCTGGCCAGGGTACCAGGGGCTGGAGCCGCATGGCTTTCCGCATACCGCCACGCCCTTGGCCGGGGATCCGCAGGCCGCTCATCGCCTCTTTCCTTGGGTGCACATTACCCTGTCCCACCGGAAGCGCTTTCTGCTAGGCACGCCCCACAAAGTCGAACTGCAACACCTTCAACGCTACCTGGCCGAATTCAATTACCGGCTCAACCGCCGTACCATGCAGACCAACCGGTTTCACCGCCTCGTGCGGGCTTGTCTTACAACCGACACTATCATCTGGTTAATTGCCGTGCCGGATCAAGCTTGATATTCATCTACATTTATTACCCGCGGAGCCAAACTGATCCGTCGCTGTGTCGGGTCCCGGTAAATGGTGGGGCAGCGCTACCAGTGCCTGGGGCGCCCAAGCCTTTCGCTTGTTCGCATTGGGGCACTTGGCGTTTCGGGGATTTATATCATCAGCTCGAACGGTGATCTGAACTTCCACGACTTTCGCAACAATCAAGCAACCAGAGGTCATCCATCACCCTGGATTCCTTGCCGACTGGTCTGTGGCGGTTTCACCCGACGGACGCGAGGTGGTGTGGGCACAGATCGACGACTGGGCAGCCGATCTGATGCTGGTCGAGAACTTTCGATAATGGGCCCTCATTACACTCGCAGCTCTTCAATGAGATTCCTTGTGCAGACAGGCGAACCGCCATGAGCGCGTACGTCATGTTTCCCGATCCCAGAGGCCTGACTCTGATGCAATCGCCATCAGCGATCGCAGCTTTGAGAATTTTCGCCCGAGATTTCCCTTATATTGGAAATAAGGGTATTTGTCGGGAAATCGATGACGGCACTGGCGACGGAGCAGCGTTCTCGCAAATCCATTCGGGACAGGCTCTTCGCGCTACTATTGCGCCTGACTCCGACCGAACGACAGCGCCTGTTGGCGCTCACGATCGTTAGTGGCGGACTCTGCGGTCTGGCTGCTGTGGCCTTTCACATTGGCATCAACAAAGCGTCGGCCTTGCTGATTGATCGCGCCGCGTCGGCTCCTCACCACTCCTGGATCTATCTCACCATCCTTACTCCCGCGCTTGGCGGCCTGGTCGCCGGGCTCGGACTATGTTATTGGGTGCCTGGGGCCGTGGGCAGCGGTATTCCACAGGTGAAATTAGCGTACGCGCGCGAGGCCGGCCGGATCCCATTTCGCGACGTGATTGGCAAGTACGTCCTTGCTGTGATCCAGATCGGCAGTGGCGCGGCGCTTGGACGCGAAGGACCGACTGTGCAGATTTGCGCTGGCGTCTCCAACTTACTTGCAAGGTCTGGAAAGCTATCCCGGCAAAATCAGCGGCGGATGATGTCGGTTGGAGTCGCTGCCGGCATCGCCGCTGCCTTCAATGCGCCGATCGCGGCCGTGACTTTCACCTTGGAGGAAGTCATCGGCGACCTCGATCAAACGATGCTGTCGGGTGTCATCGTCGCAGCTGCCATCGCTGCGGTGGTGGAACGCAGTATTCTGGGACAGCATCCAGTGCTAGAAATCATGCGCACGTACAGCTTGGGATCCGCCAGTTCTCTGCTTTGGTACGCGGTGCTGGGCGTCCTTTCGGGATTCATATCGCTGGCATTCACGGAATCGCTGCTCGGACTGCGCGCCCGGTTCATGCGGTTCACAGCCGTGCCCAAATGGGTACACCCCGCAATAGGCGGCGCTGTCACCGGAACACTGGCGATGGTCGGACTCCTCTGGCTTCATACTGGAGGCATAGCTGGCGGAGGCTACGGCACGCTGGGGCGGGCATTGATGGGTTCGCTGCCGCTCAAGGTTCTCGTAGGACTTTGTCTGTTGAAGTTCGGGGCAACCATCTTTTCCTACAGCAGCGGAGGCGTCGGAGGAATCTTTGCACCCGCGCTCTTCATTGGCGCTATGCTCGGCGGTGCTGTAGGTTACGTGGACGTTGCAGTCTTCCACCATCCGACTGAGGAAATCGGCGCCTTCGCCGTGGTGGGAATGGGTGCAGTGTTTGCGGGCATCATCCGCGCTCCGATGACATCCATCCTGATCATCTTTGAGATGACCGGCGGTTATGGGCTGGTACTACCGCTGATGGTTGCCAACATGACGGCATATGCGCTGGCACGTAACTGGAGGCGGACACCTATTTATGAGGCATTGCTACTGCAGGATGGAAACGAGCTTCCACACGGAAAGCCTGTCTTCGACGATGAGCGCGCGCTGCCCGGCGAAGTCCCTCCCTAGCGCCGCAGATTTGGACCTGTCTTGAACTCGCGCTTTATTCCGTCATGCGGAAGGTAAGCTTGAGCCAATCGAAATCCCCATCCTGCGCATGAGATACGATGGGGATTGTCGCTAATCGATGGCGGATAAACACGGGGAGCCTTATTTGCGGCCCGGCTTGGGCGGAAAGTTCTTGAACAACTTGTTCGCCGCATTATTCAGCTTTTTGATGTTCTTGTCGGAGTTATCGGTCAAGGTGTCGGTGGCGCTGCCCCGCCACAGCAATTGGTGGCCATTCGCGTCGGCAATGTCAACGATCAGTGTGCCCTCGCGGGTGGTATAGGTAGTGTAGGTGGTCGGACCACCCCAACCGTAACCCCATCCCCACGCTGGACCCAGGTTATAACCCGGCCCACGACCTGCTGATCTCTCTAAATGCTGTTGCGGTAAACCACCCACAAGTCGGGGTTGGATTCGACCAACTTGTAGCCTTTGGCCTGGAGTTGCGTGTTAACGGCGTCGATGATGCGCTGGTCCCAGAGTCCCGTGGCAGGATGAGTGCTCGGCTGCCAGGCGTACGTGTGAAACTCGGAGAAGTCCGTGCCGCGGTCCCAGTCAATATTGACTTTCTGCGCCAAGGCAGCAGTGGCCATCAGCATTGCCACAACAAGAATCGTGGAGATGCTTGCCTTCATCGTCGTCGCTCCCGATACGATGGGGTTGCCTGCTCAACACGAACGACAGACGCGAGTCGTCGCTGGCTGCAATCCTACCATCCGGCATGCGATCTCGCGCTCGAGCGAGACTTGGCACGGTGTAAATCTCGCCACTGTCGAGCCAATCCAAGACGTCCCGTTTCGGCGCGCGGAATTGACGCTCGTAGCCGTTGACTGCGTGCTGTAAGATTACCGCGAGTTGAATGTGCACAGAAAGCAGGTGCTCCGTATGTCTCTGGCTCTGGAATCGCGTCATTGCGGATCGGTCTACGTCGTTCGCTGTGCGGGCAGAATCGTCACTGGTGAGGAGTCTGCATTGCTGGAAGAAACCCTTAAGCGAGGGTTGCGCGAATTCACCCGCGTGGTGCTGAATGTGAGTGAGGTCGATCGTGTTGACAGCTCCGGCATGGGGCTGTTGGTGCGCTTTTTGTGGCACACGCGGACCCGCGGCGGCGACCTCCGCCTGGCCGCTCCCACGCGGATCGTGACCGACTTGCTGGAGATGACCAAGCTCTCGGCGGTGTTTCGCGTTTTCCCCGACGAAGAAGCAGCCATCGTCTCCCTCCTCAACGACGGCGCCTTGACCCCCGCCGATTCCGCCAACACCGGCCCGCGCGTACTGTTCCTCGATCCGTCGCCTGATACCTGCGCCTTCGTGCGTGCCCTGCTGAGCCGTCACGGCTACCGTGTGCTTTCCACTGGACTCATGGGCGACGCTAAGGTTCTGCTGTGCGCCTCAACGGTCGACGTCATCGTCCTTGGACCGGACAGCGGTGCACTATCTACGCCGGCGATGGTAAACGTACTGCAAGAGCTTGCCCCCTCGGCAAAGACTGTTGTGCTGGAAAGGGATTTCAAGAGTCGCGCCGCCGACGAAGCCGGTATGGCCCTTCTGGAGCGCCTTCAGCTCTGTAATACTGCGTAGAACTGGCCCGGCATTACCGCATTCGGACCCGCTGCGGTGGTAGCATCTCCTCGCATGATCTCCATCGGTGAACCAGCATTTCGCGCCTGGCTAGCGCACTGGCCATCGGCCTTCTGATCGGCGCCGAACGTGAACGCCGTAAGGGAGAGGGGCCGCGGCGTTCTGCGGCCGGGATCCGCACATTTGCACTGGTATCGCTTCTGCGTGGTGTGAGCGTCGTCCTCGCCGGCAATCTGCTGCTGGCAGTGACCACCGCCGTGGTCGCTGTTTTCTGCGCGGTTGCGTATGTTATGTGCGAACATCCGAACTGGACCGACCCGGGAATGACCTCAGAGGCCGCGCTGGTGCTGGCCTTGCTGCTCGGCGGACTGGCGCAGCGGGACCCCGGAACCGCATCGGCACTTGCAGTGGTGGTGACGGTGCTGCTGGCGGCACGGAGTCGATTGCACCACTTTTTTCGGACGTCATCAGCGAAGAGGAGTTGACAGACGCGCTGATATTCGCGGCAGCAACGCTAGTTGTCCTGCCCCTGATGCCAGACCGTTACCTCGGGCCATACGGCGCAATCAACCCACGCATCATTTGGAGGATCGTGATCCTGATGATGTCGATCAGCGCAGGCGGGTATATTGCAGTACGGCCAATGGGGCCGCGCTTGGGCTTGCCGATCGCCGGACTGGCTTCGGGATTCGTCTCGAGCACGCGACCATCGCAGCCATGGGAGTTCGCGCCTTACACGAACCAGCGCTGGCGGGCGCCGCCGTTGCGGGAGCCGTATTGTTCACGGTTGCGACCATTCTCCAGATGGCCGCCGTGTTGGCCGCGACTAGCCGATCGACGCCGCTATACCAGATGCGCTTTCCTCCGATCGCAGCCGGACTGGCCGCGCTGGCTTACGGTGGGTTGCTGACGCCGCAGCGTGCGTGAGAGCGGCCACCTTCAGCGCAAAAAGGAAGGGGCATTCAGCCTGACGACGGCGGTATTTTTCGCCGGCATGATCGCAGCCATGCCGTTCCGTCGGCGGCGCTCAATGCACTGCTGGGGAAGGCCGGAGTTCTGGCGGCCGCTGCGGTTGCGGGTTTCGCCGACACACATGCGGCCGCCGTATCGGTGGCTTCCCTGGTTGCCGCCGGCAAGTTCACGGCGCGGGAAGCCGTGTTACCGATTCTCGCTGGGCTTACGACCAACACCGTCAGCAAGACTGCTTTCGCGATATCAAGCGGGGGGCGCCGCTACGCGATGCAGATCATTCCCGGCTTGGTGATCGTCATCGGTGCGGCTTGGGCTGCGGCCGCGTTCTCGTTGGGACACTAGGTCACGTGGCATTCGTGGCGATGCGAACTGCCTCCCGTCAGGGATTAGCATCACAACTTGAGAAACTCTCACCACCCGCATTATTAGAGGCTTCGCACTACTCCGGCGATGCTAGAATTTTCGATTATGGCATTCCCTACAGATCGTCCCCGCCGCCTGCGCCGCAACGAAGCCATGCGCTCGTTCGTTCGCGAGACCCGGCTCAGCCCGGAGGGTTTCGTCTATCCGCTGTTTGTCTGTCCGGGAAAAGGTGTGCGCAAGGAAGTTCGCTCGATGCCGGGCGTGTTTAATCTCTCCATCGACGAAGCAGTGAAGGAGTGTGCCGAGGTGAAGGCGCTCGGTATTCCCAGTGTGATCCTGTTCGGCCTTCCCGAGACCAAGGACGAGGTCGCCACCGGCGCGTGGGCCGAGGACGGCATCGTGCAGCAGGCGGCTGGCGCCATTAAGCGCGAGGTGCCGGATCTGCTGCTAATGGGAGACGTCTGCCTGTGCGAGTACATGTCGCACGGCCATTGCGGCATCGTGGAAACTGACGCAGTGCGGCAAGAAGTCTCGGCAACCTGGCGGGAACTGGAATCGCAGGGCAAGAGAGCACTTGCGGTCAAAACCAGCGCGCGACCGGCGGCCGCGGTAGTCGCCGCAATGGCCGCCGAGAACTATGAGATTCTCAACGACGCTTCTCTGAAGTTGCTGGCGAAAACCGCAGTATCGCAAGCCAAGGCGGGCATGGACATCATCGCGCCTTCCGACATGATGGATGGCCGCGTTGACGCGATCCGCAGTGCGCTTGACGCCGCGGGCTACGAGAACATTCCTATCCTGTCCTACACCGCAAAGTTCGCCAGCGGTTTCTATGGTCCGTTCCGCGAAGCCGCTGATTCGGCTCCGCACTTCGG
>Ga0306920_100011107_pt1 | contig 12129 bp, 7 predicted proteins | sample flu12Cox44000170_FD_204666 | JGI IMG/M metagenome (GOLD analysis project Ga0306920, IMG submission 204666) | Lab enrichment of tropical soil microbial communities from Luquillo Experimental Forest, Puerto Rico - flux4day.12C.oxic.44.000.170 (v2)... | ecosystem: Environmental > Terrestrial >...
ATGCCGTCGACCGCGAGGTACGGCCGCGTGCCGCGCTCGCCCGGCTCCACGGCGGCGGGCGTCGCCTGTCTGTTGGTCCCGGTGCCCAATAGAGTGACGGTCTATGCCACTGTTCAGCGTCGCGGTCAGAGAGCACACCTACACCGGGCGGTTCTATAGCGACGTTGTGCGGGCCGGGTCGCCGGAGGAGGCACTGCAGGTGGCCGCCCAGCATGCCGTCGTGCCCGGGCCGCCGGCCGACCCCACGCCACAGCACGGGTCCGGTGTCGCGGTGACGAGGCCGACCGCTGCTGGGCGGCAGGAAACAGACGTCGCGCGGGCCGCGCCCCGCGAGGAGCCGGTACGGCTGGCCGCGGCCGGACCGCCGCCTGGTCCTGCGCCGCAGCACGGATACAGCGTCGTGGTCAGAGAGCAAGCCGACGCCGGGCAGGTCCGTAGCGACGTCGTGCAGGCCGGGTCGCCAGAAGAGGCGCTGCACATGGCCGCCGCGCAGGCCACCGCGCCCGAACCCCCGCCCGGTCCCACGCCGCAGGCAAAAGCAGCAGGCCGGTCTAGGTGTGCCGACGTCTGGGTCTATGCGTTGCTGCACTGCGACCTGGAGGCGGGACACGACCCGCCGCACATGGCGGCCGCACGCGGTTACCGACGACCGGTGAGGTGGGTACGGGACGATCTCGGGGTTGCCCATCCGGTACCAGACCCAGCCACCGGCGCTTCGGTGGCTTCCCCGGTCACCCAGCCATCGCCCGCCCCAGAAGGAGAGCCTCGCGAGGCGACGCCGCTTACGGGAGCCGGCCCATAGGTCTGCCTACATAGCCCATCCCGCCAGGTAGTGTGCGCGCCGCCCGCCCGGCTCGATCCGCGACAGCCCGGCATCGGGTCGTGGGCGGATTCGAGACACCTGAACGCAATGGCCAAGCCTGCAGGCCCCGGGCCGGGGCCCTTGGTGACCTTGACGCCAAGCTGGACGGGCCATTGAGCCCGGGAGTGTTACGCGTTCACCGACGCTCGCTTGAGCATCTACCGCCAACTATCGCGTGCACGGCCACGGCGGCGCTGTCCCGGCCGCCGGCGACCGGATCGTAGTCACCAACTCGGTGAGAGCCGCCGCAGCCGACCCGCCGGAACAGCCTGATGGTCACGGCGGGTGTACCGGGTCCGGAGCGGCATTGGAATTGGCGGCCGGCGATCTCATCGCTTCTCGCCGCGGCGTCTTATCGTTGCTTCCATGCGTGGCTGCGCGGCGTGCGGTGAGAGCAACCCGGCGCGGGCCCGTTTCTGCCTTGGTTGCGGGAACCCGCTGGATGACGAGCCGGCGGTGGTGCCGGGGCTGCGCCGGAGTATCTCGATTATCTTCGCCGATTTGGTCGGCTCGACTGTGCTCGGCGAGTCGCTGGACGCCGAGGCCCTGCGCTATGTCACCGGCCGTTACTTCGAGACGATGCGGGCGGTTGTCGAGCGCCATGAGGGGATGGTGGAGAAGTTCATCGGCGATGCGGTCGTGGCATTGTTCGGTGTGCCGCGGGTCCGGGAAGATGACGCGCTTCGCGCGGTTCGCGCCGCTGCTGACATGCGCGGCTCGCTGACGGCGCTGAACGAGGAGCTGCAGCGGGACCTCGCCGTCACGTTGCAGGTCCGCGTCGGCGTCAACACTGGCGAGGTCATCGTCGGGGAGCATCGCGCCGGCGGCTCGCCCGCGACCGGTGATGCGGTCAACGTCGCCGCGCGGCTTGAGCAGGCAGCCGGCCCTGGTGAGGTGCTGCTCGGCGGCAGCACGTACCGCCTGGTCCGGGACCGTGTGACAGCCGAGCCGATTGAGCCCCTGGCGTTGAGGGGCAAGGCCGGGCCGGTTGCCGCCTGGCGGCTGATCGATGCGGCCATATCAGCGGAGACTGTGAAGCAGCGGGTCACGAATCTGTTTGTCGGCCGTGACCCGCAGCTACGGCTGCTTGATGACGCCTTCCGGCGGGCGGTCGGCGAACGGACCTGTCAGCTCGTCACCGTCCTGGGTGCCGCAGGCATCGGGAAGACCCGGCTGGCCGAGGAGTTCGCCGCGACTGTCTGTGACGCACTGGTGCTGGCGGGACGCTGCCTGTCCTATGGTCAGGGTGCCACCTACTGGCCGTTGCGGGAGGCCGTGCTCGGTGCCGCCGGGCTGACCGGCGAGGAGCCTGCTGACGCGGCCGAGGCGGCGTTCGCCGCGGTGCTCGGCGACGGCCCCGATACCGCTAACATTGTCAGCCGGCTGCTCGCGCTCGCCGGGTTCAACCGTGAGGCGCCCGTGCCGGAGGATGGGCCGTGGGCGGTGCGGCTGTTCCTAGAACTGGTTGCGGCACAGCGGCCGGTGCTGCTCGTGGTCGACGATCTGCACTGGGCCGAGTCCGGGCTCCTGGACGTCCTGGAGCATGTCGCTGACTGGAGCCGCGATTCGCCGATCATGCTGCTCGGCCTGGCCCGCCCCGAGTTCTATGACAGCCGGCCGACGTGGGGAGGCGGGAAGCTCAACGCGACAGCGATGCTGCTGTCCCCGCTTGATGATGCCGCCACGGTCAGCCTCGTGGATAAGCACGATCTGCCTGAGGTCATCAAGCGCCGCATCGTTGACACATCCGGGGGCAACCCCCTGTTCGCCGAGCAGCTGGTCGCTATGCTCGCCGACGAGGGCCACGTTGCCCTGGCCGACGGCGTCGCTACCTGGACCGGCGGCCCGGCCGGGGATGTCAGATGGGCGATGCCGCCCTCGGTGTCCGCGTTGCTAGCTGCGCGCATCGACCGGCTGCACGACGACGAGCGCGCCATCGTCGGCTGTGCCGCGGTAATCGGCACGGTCTTCTACGCCGAGGCGATCGCCGCTCTCACCAGCAGCCCGCTGCCGCAGGTGCGGCTGGCACTCGGGCAGCTGGTCCGCAAGGAGCTCCTGCGGACGGCGGCAACAGACCTGCCGGGGCTGTCGGCCTACAGATTCCTGCACGTCCTGGTCCGCGACGCGGCCTATGACGGGCTGGCCAAGGCCGGCCGGGCGGCGTGGCACGAGCAGCTGGCCGACTGGCTATCCTCGCTCGCCGGCGATGCCGTGCCGGAGGAAATCGTCGGGCATCATCTCGCGTCGGCGTGGGAATACCGTGTGCAACTCGGCCCCCGCACTGACCAGGTGAGCGAGCTGGCTGCCCGGGCAGCGCGGAAGCTGGCCGCCGCGAGCCGGCGGCTGGAGCTATCCGACGTCACCGCGGCCGCGGCACTGCTACAGCGGGCGGCGAGCATGCTCGGCCCGGATGATCCTTACCGTGTGGAGTGCCTGCTGAACCTGGCCGCACAGCGAATCGAGCTAGGTGAGGTCGAGGATGCACGGCAGGCGCTGCGGCTCGCCGCGGGTGCGGCGGATCCTGCCCAGGCTGTCCTGGCCGAGGTGCTGATGTGCCGGCTGAAGACCATCACCGCCGAGGGACGTGCCGAAGACAACGAGCGGATCGTCCGGGAGGCGGCGCGCCGCTTCCATGAGTGGGGCGATGATCGCGGCCTGGCGCAGGCCTATCTCGTTCTGGGTGATCTGGCCGCCGTCCGCGGGCACGTGTCACGCAGCGCGAAGCTGCTCGAACTCGCTCTCAGCCATGGCGAGGCGGCCGGTGACGCAGGCTGCGTCGCACGGGCACGCAGCTTGTTCGGGGTGACCTTGCTGTTCGGCCCCGCGCCCGCCGAGGAGGTGATCGCCTCACTCGACCAGATGGTGGCCTCCTCTGGCAACGATCCCCGTGTCCGGGCCGAGGCCGAGCAGGTGACGTGTGTCATGCACGCGATGTGCGGGCGGTTCGGCCAGGCCCAGGCGATCGGCGCCGAGGCCCGCCAGCACCTGACCGAGGTCGGGCTCGGGCTGTTCCTGGCCAACCTCGCGCAAAGCACCGGTCACGTCGCCGAGCTCGCCGGTGATCTGGATGCCGCCGAACGCGAGTACCAGCGGTCCTGTGATGATCTCCAAGCGCTGGGAGAAAGCTCCTATCTCTCCACTGTCGCGGGGCTGCATGCCCGACTGCTCGCACGGCGCGGCAGGCCCATGGAGGCCCTGACGGCGGTGGAGTTGGCCCGCCGGCATGGCTCTCCGGACGACGTTGCGACGCAATCGCTGGTGCGGCAGGCCGAGGGCTTGCTCGCGGCGGCCGCAGGCCAGACGGATCTCGCGCGCGCAGCCGTCGCCGACGCCATACAGCGCGAGCCAGAAGACGAGGCGCCTGACTCTGTCGGTGAGGCCTACCTCACTGCCGCCGACGTCGAGAAGATACTCGGCAACACCGCAGCAGAGCGCGACTACCTGGCTGCGGCGCAACCGTTGTTTGAATCGAAGGGAAACGTAGTGCGAGCGCGGCAGGTGGCCAGCCGCCTCCGCGACCTCCCAGCTGACGGCTGAACCGCTGCCGCCGGGATTGATCCTGACTGGCTCGCCGCTAGAGCCGATCGCATACGACGATCCGGCCAGATCATGACAACTTATGATTGAGCGCCCCGCAGCGAGCCAGGCAACAGGACCCGACGCATAAGTACCTGATCTGCGCGCCTGATCTGATAAGCGATGGGAACCTGCTGGCAGTGCAGATCGGCGGATCTCGCGCGATGGCCGCGGCCAGCGATCATCACGCAGCGCGACCGACAGTCCAGAGCGCGAGCGACCGGAATTGCCGAGTATTTCCTTATGCCGGGCGCATAGGTCGGTCGGGTCTTCTGCGAGCAGGTCATCCATTATCGTTTGACCCCACGGGTGGCGCTGTGATCAACGGATGATGTGTCCAGCATGCCGACGGGTACCCGCAGCCGTATCTACCGGGCGAACGCGAGCCGGGTCACCGACGTGATCCGCTCCTGGGTCATGTACGTCATCGACCTGCAGGGCGGTGGGCGATTCCTCGCCAGCCCGATGGCCGGCCATACCGCTGACGGATCCTCCTCCCTCCCCGCTGGCCAGCTGCCGGCCGGGGGGCAGAGCATCGTGCTGGTCGCCCGCCAGCTTGCCGGCTGACCGCGGATCATCGGGCCCGGCCCGGGTCGTGCCGGGCTGCGGGCCACCGGACGGGAGCGATGCGGCCTGCCTGTCCGGTGGGCAGCTCGCGCGCGATACTGGCATCTGAGAGCTGTTCTGCCTCGCCTTCAGCCGCCGTCCGAGGGAGCCGCCATGAGCTACGCCAGGCAGATGCTGGATACCTACCCGGTTACCGTGACCGTCGACGCTGACCTGCTGGCCGCCACCATCGACGCGGTCAGCGACTGCGCCCAGGCCTGCGCCGCCGACACCGACGCTGACCTGAGCGAGCAGAACCTGGCCGAGATGATCACGTGCATCCGGTTGTGCCTGGACTGCGCCGATATCTGCGCCGCCACCGCCGGGGTCATCAGCCGCCTGGCCGAAGACGACCCCGGTAGCACCGGGCCGCTGCTGCAGGCCTGCGCGGGCATCTGCAAGAGCTGCGGCGATGAGTGCGAGCGGCACGCCCACATGCCGCACTGCCGGGTCTGCGCCGAGGCCTGCCGCCGCTGCGAGCGCGCCTGCCGGGAACTGCTGGACGCCTTGGCGTAGCAGGCTGATAGTCACTCACGGGTTGCGGACCTTTCAGCGATTACCCGCGCAGGCTTTCCCTTCATTCTGATAGGAAATCAGATCGCCGATTCCGCGCGACTGACATCTATGCGGCTCGCCCGTGTAAGCGCAGGCAGATCAGGCGGCTCTGTGCGGCTCTCGGCTCGGCCCGGCTTTACCTGGTGTGCGGCGCAGGTCGGGCAGCTTTGCGGCGTTGGGTAATCGTCCGCCGCCCGGCTCAGGGCGTCGATGCCGGTTACCGCCCGGCATGCCCTTTGTCTGGGCGGGCCGGGTCGTCCTTACTGCAGTGCATACTCTCTGGCGCGCCTGGTTCCGGCGGACCGGCCCCACGCCTCGGCCTCCTCGAATGCGGCGTCGCCAGTACGGGATCGCAATGCGGCCAGGACGGCATCGTCGTGCGGCACGCGCGGTATGAATGCGTGCAGCCAGCCGCTGCCTCTAGTTTCCAGCAGCGAGCGGGCGGCGGCGAGTAGTCGCACCGCACGCTCCGGATCATCCTGCTGCCATGCCGCCGCCAGGCCCTCCAGGTAGTAGGCGGCGCTGGTTTCGTCTCCGGCCTCGGCGGCAAGCGCCAGCCCCTCCTTCAGGTATCCGGCTGCGCCGGTCACCTCGCCTCGGGCCCGGCTGCTGACTGCCAGGTCATAGAGCGAGACCAGGATGGCTATCCGGTCGCCCCCGCGGCGGCCCGCGGCCAGGGCGTCGGTGAACAGCCGTACCGCGCCGTCGTGATCTCCCCGGCTAAGCCGGACCTGTCCGAGAACATTGTTCACCGCGGCGATGGTCAACAGGTACTGAAGGCGCCCGTATCCGGCGAAGTCGCGGTCGTCTAGGTCGCGGAGTAGGGCCTGGCTCCGGTCGAGCAGCTCGCTAGCGCCGGAGTAGTCACCGCGCCGTGCTGCAAGCTGGCCCAGGATGCCCAGGGCCAGCGCGCTCTGGGTCACGGCCAGCTTCCCCGTGGCGCGGCGGTACATTGGCAGGCTCTGTTCGAACAGCGCCCGCGCCCGGGCCTGGTCCCCGTTGGCGTTGACCATGAAGGCTGTTGCGCTCAGCGCGAGCCCTTGCTGATACGGCGGCAGGTGCTCGCCGCTGGCCACGATCTGCTCCCCCAGGCGGGCGAAATCCGTGGCGTGCCCGTGCAGCCACCAGTACCTCAAGCTCAGCGACAACAGGCGCAACGCCGGCCACAGCTGGCCGGCGTCTACCAGCCAGGACAGCGCGATTCGCACGTTGTCGTGCTCAGTCTCCACCCGGTCGAGCCAGGCCAGCTGTCCCGGACCTTGCAGATCGGCCTCGGTCGGCTCAGCCAGCTCCAGGAAGTAGGCCGCGTGCCGGTCGTGCGCTTCCTTCCAGTCACCGCCGTCATGCAGCCGTTCCAGCGCATACTCCCGGACGGTCTCCAGCAGTGAGAAGAACGGCTCGCCGCCGCGGGCCTCCGTCCGGACTAGGCTGCTGTCCACCAGCGAGCCCAGCACGTCCATCACCGGCCTGGTCCCGCCCGGATCCAGGGCAGCCCCGCCGTCGCCGCAGACGGCTTCGGCCGCGGGCAGGCCGAAGCTCCCGGCGAACACGCCCAGCCGGGCCAGCATGGCCTGCTCCCCCGCCGACAGCAGCCCGAAGCTCCAGTCCAGGGTGTTCCGCAGGGTCCGCTGCCGCTCCGGCAGATCCCGGGCCCCACCGATCAGCAGGCTGAACCTCTGGTCCAGCCGCGCGGCCAGCGCCTGCGGCGGCAGCAGCCGGACCCGGGCCGCGGCCAGCTCGATGGCCAGCGGCAGACCGTCCAGGCGGCGGCAGATCTCCGCCACCGCCGCCGCGTTGCCGCCGCCCAGCTCGAAGCTCGCGGCCGCGGCGTGCGCCCGCTCGGCGAACAGGCTCACCGAGGCGTAGCCCCGCAAGCCTGCGGCCATCGGGTCGGTCCCGGCGGGCGGCACCGGAAGCGGGGGTACCAGGAACTCGTGCTCGCCGCGCAGCCGCAGCACCACCCGGCTGGTCACCAGCACCACCAGGTCGGCAGCAACCGCCATCAGCTCAGCCAGTAGCGGCGCCGCGCCCACTACGTGCTCGAAGTTATCCAGCACCAGCAACAGCCGCCGGGCCCGCAGGAACGACTCCAGGTCGGCCAGCAGCCGCCCGGCCGAGGTGGTAAGCCCCAGGCCCGTCGCCACTGCGGCCGCCACCAGATCCGCCGCCGGGACCGCGGCCAGCTCGACAAACCGCACCCCGGCCGCGAAATGCGGACCCAGCCGCTCCGCGGCCTCCAGTGCAAGCCGACTCTTCCCCACCCCACCCGGACCGGTCAGCGTCACCAGCCGCACCCCCTCCCGGGCCACCAGGGCCTGCACCGCCGCAGCCTCCCGGTCCCGGCCCACCAGCGGCGTGGCCGGGACTGGAACGACCCCAGCCAGCGGCGCATCGTCTGCGGCGGCTTCACCGGCGCAGGCCGGGGCCGCCGCGGACGCTCCAGGCGCCGCCTTGCCGGGGGCGGCTAGCAGGTCATAGGCCGATCCGGCGGTGCGGTGCTCTGCGGTCGGCCGAGCCTGGGTGTCAAGCCCGGGTGCGGCGAGCTGGAACAGGTGAACCGGCCGATCCAGGTCCTTCAGCGTGCGCTCGCCCAGGTCGACCAGCGTGAACCCGGGGTCTTCCTCTTCATCGTCGATGATCGTCTGCGTCGCCTGCGAGACCAGCACCTGGCCACCGTGGGCAGCGGCGCAGATCCGCGCAGCGCGATGCACGGCAAGGCCCGTGTACACCCCCTGCGAGGGGACCGCGTGGCCGGTGTGAATGCCGATCCGGACCCGAACCGGCGCACCGGCAGGCCACTTATGGCCAGTCAGTGCCCGCTGGATCTCCAGCGCGCCCAGCACAGCCTGCTTCGCGCCAGCGAACGCCACGAAAAACGCATCCCCCTGCGTATCCACTTCATGGCCACCCTGCCCGGCGATGGCGGCGCGGACTAGGCGCCGGTGCTCGGCCAGGACCCGCGGGTAGCGCTCCCGCAGCGCCTTGACCAGCCGCGTTGAACCTTCGATATCGGTGAACAAGAAGGTGACCACCCCACTGGGAAGCCTGCTCATGCGGCGGCCTCACGATGGGCTGCCGACATCCACCCGTATGAACAGCAGCGGACAGTGACCGCCGCGGCGGCCTCTCCGGCACCAGCCCCACCCGGCGACAGCCCCGGCTTGCGGGCCGCAAGCCGGGGACTGCCGACCCTTCCGTCATGCACGACTGGAACCACCATCCACCCTCCCACAGCAACCATCTCCAAGCGTAGGTCCAAACAGACGCCAGCGCCCCGGGGCTGCCAATCAGGGAGGCGCGCCGCCGAAACGCCCAGGTCCGTCGCGGTGGCGGCCTTGCGCTCTAAGGCTCAGCGCCCCGTGGCCGCCGACGACCACGCCAGCGTGCTGAAGGTCTGGGCGAAGAGGCATCGTGATCTTTCCCGGGCCCGCAACCAGGTCGCCTGCCGGCTGCACGCCGTGCTCTGCGACCTGGTGCCCGGCGGGGTCGCGAATGAGATCACCGCAGGCCACGCAGCCAGGATCCTCGCCCGGATCACGCCGGCGGGCCCGGCCGCCGAGGCGCGCAGGGACCTCGCCGCCGAGCTGCTGGCCGACATCGGCCACCTGGTGCCCGGCGGCGCGAGGTCAAGAAGAAGCTGGCCACCGCGGTCACGGCAGCCGGCACCAGCCTCACCGAGATCTTCGGCGTCGGCCCCGTCATCGCCGCCACCGTGATCGGCGATGTCGTCGCCGTGGCCCGGTTCCCCAGCCGGGATCACTTCGCCGCCTGCAACGGCACCGCCCCGGTCGAGGTGTCCTCCGGCGAGAAGAAGATCTACCGGCTGTCGTTGCGCGGCAACCGGCGGCTCAATCACGCCATCCATATGGCCGCGATCACCCAGATCCGGCACAAGCACAGCGACGGCCGCGGCTACTACGAGCGGAAGATCGCCGAGGGAAAGACCCACAAGGAAGCGCTGCGCTGCCTGAAACGGCGGATCAGCGACGCCCTCTACGCCCGGCTGCGCGCCGACGCCCGCAAGGGCGGCCCGGGAGGGCAACCAGGGAACCGCACTGTCTCCAGGGCGGCCGGCTCACACCCCGAACACCGGCTCTTCGGACAAGCCACTCCCGGACCTGAAACCAGCCTACGAGCCGGCAGCGCCCACCTCGGCCATGCCGCCCGAGCATCAGTGAACAACGTCCGGAGAACCACTTGACAACAACGAAAACAAAGAGGATTCGATCTGGGCAGGTGCTGGCTGGATTTCGATCAAGGCTGGCTGCGTCCAGACCCGGCTGTTCTGTGCGCCGCCAGCTGCGCGGGCGTCTGTCCTGTCCGCGTAGGGGAGAGTTAACGTCGGTGACGGTACCGATCTTCACATGAGGAGGCAGGAATGTCACGAAACGGGAAACTCATTACAGCCGCCGCGGCCGTGATCGCTCTGGTGCTCGCGCCCGTCGCGGCCGTCGCGGGCACCAGCTCGCCGAGCGCCTCAAATAATCCGGTGACCATTCACGTGGTCGAGCATGCGATCACCGACACGGTGCAGCAGTTCCATCCGCCCAAGAACAGCCGGGGTGACGTACTTGGCTTCCACAACCCGGTCTTTAACGCCGCCAACACGCGGCAGATCGCCACCGACAACGGTTACTGCATCCGCACCGTTGCGACCGGCATGACCGAATGGGAATGCACCTGGACAACCCTGCTTCCCGGCGGCGACATCACCGTCCAAGGCCCCTTCTTCGACAACGGCACCAACACCACGCTCGCCATCACCGGCGGCACCGGCAGATACACCGGCGCCGAGGGCTCCATGCTGCTGCACGCCACCGGCCACCCAGTCGGATCAGAGTTCGACTTCATCTTCACCCTGACCCACTGACCAGCGCATATCAGCGACCGGGTGCCCGGCGGCGACCGCTGTGACCGGCACCTGATCGCATCGGACATTATGCATTCGAGCGCGCCACCTGAATGACCAGAGCTCCCGGCGGCACGCGCGACTATGGCCGCCTGCGCTCGTGAGGCGCTACCACTCCCTGATGCTGCGTGTCGCTTACGCGCAGCTCAATGACGTGGCGGCTAGCGAGGACGGTCCGGATGCAGGTCATGGACCTTAGCCGGGCGGGCTGAACGCCGGAAAGGGAGGCCGATGCGTACTGTGAGCCGCAGCGCGGTCCCGGCGCTGACCACCGAGCAGGCCGACATCCTGGCCCGGATGGGCGTCACCATCGCCCGCCAGCCCGCCACCGCCGACCTGGTCATCGACGCGCTGATCGGCTACAGCCTGCGCGGCGACCCCGCCGGCGCCGCCGCCGACCTCATCACCTGGACCACCGGCCAAGCCGCCCCGGTGCTGGCCCTGGACACCCCCAGCGGCCTCGACCTGACCACCGGGGTAGCCGGCACGCCCGCGGTCCGGGCCACCGCCACCCTCACCTTGGCCCTGCCCAAGGCCGGCCTGTTCGACGCGCCGGGCGTCGGGGAACTCTACCTGGCCGACATCTCGGTACCGCCGCTGGTCTACCAGCGGATGGGCATCGCCGTCCCGGAGCTGTTCCGCCAGTCAAGCCTCCTCCGGATCGGCCCATCGGCGTCATCCACCCCGCTCGGCCACAAGGCGTGACGCCGGGCGCCATGACAAACGGATAATTCCGGAACGGGCCGGAGCCCTGATCCGGGACGCCGGACGGTGGCGAGCTGTCGGCCTGGCACGCCTGCCCGTGCCAGGTCAGCCGATCCGAGCGCGGAATCTCTTGAACTCGGCGGCGATCTGCTCTCCGGCGTCTTCCTGCAAGAAGTGTGATGCATGGGGCAGCAGGACGGTCCGGTGATTCGGGAACAGCTTCTCGAACCGCTGCCGCGCGGCCTGCCGGAAGGCGAAGTCCTTCTGCCCCCACACGATCAGGGCCGGCCTGTCGGCGATCTTGGGCATGGCGGCCTCCAGGCCGGCCAGGTAACCGGAGGCGGCGATGAGCTGCCGCGGTGCGATCGCCGCGGGGAGCCGGCGCCGGGGATCGCGCCACGGGGCGAGGTACATCTGCATGACCTCAGCGGGCACGGGCTGGGCGAACCCGCGCGCGAAGAACACTCTCGGGGCCAGATTGAACCGGCGAGTCAGTACCCGGCCGGGCGGGCCGCCCAGCACGGCGCTGAACACCCGCACCCGGGGCTCCCGCAGCGGCCAGGCGAACGTGTTCCCGATGATCAGGCGGCCGACGAGCTCAGGGCGGCGGCACGCCAGGCCCAGGCCGATCGGCCCGCCCCAGTCCTGCACCATCATCGTGAGGTTGGCGAGACCGAGCTCGTCAACGAAGCGCTCGAGCACCGCGCTGTGCTCGGCGGGCGTGAACCGGTAGCCGGACGGGGCGCTCGACATGCCGTAACCGGGGTAGTCCGGCGCGATGCAGCGAAACTCGTCGCTGAGGCCTGCGATGATCTTCCGGTACAGAAACGACCACGTCGGATTGCCGTGCAGGAGCAGGATCGGCTCGCCGGCTCCCTCGTCAACGTAGTGGATGCGGGCGCCGCCGAGATCGACG
>Ga0306920_100011108_pt1 | contig 12129 bp, 9 predicted proteins | sample flu12Cox44000170_FD_204666 | JGI IMG/M metagenome (GOLD analysis project Ga0306920, IMG submission 204666) | Lab enrichment of tropical soil microbial communities from Luquillo Experimental Forest, Puerto Rico - flux4day.12C.oxic.44.000.170 (v2)... | ecosystem: Environmental > Terrestrial >...
TGCCGGACCTGCTGCTGATAGAGCGCGCCCGCGCCGGGGAGAGCCCCGCGATCGAGGCTTTGATACGCCGCTATAGCGGGCGTCTGTTTCGCGTCGCGCATAGCGTGCTGCTCGATCCGCAGCGCGCCGAGACCGTGGTGCTCGAGGCTTTCCTCGCCGCCTTCGGCGATTTGAGCCGCTACGAGCCGACCGGAAAGTTCGCCGCCTGGCTGACCCGCCTCGCCTACAGCCAAGCCCGCGCACAGCGCACCAGCGCGCGCGGCACGCACCCGGTGGCACTCGAAGCGAGCGCAGCGGAGGAAGCGACCGTATCCGCCGATGCACTGCGCGAGCGGCGGGAGCTCGAGCAGGCGATCGCGGCACTCCCCGAGGTGTTTCGCACCGTGTACGTGCTGCGCATGGTGGAAGGGATCAGCGGCATCGAGACCGCTGCATCACTCGGACTGCACGAGACCACGGTGCGTACACGGCTGTTCCGCGCGCACCGGCGGCTCGCGCCGGACATGGCGCCGCGCCTGGGCGCGGCTCCCGCGCTGCTCGCGCTCACCCACGAGCGCGCCGAGCGCATCGCGAATCACGCGCTCGGGCAGCTGACTCAGACTTCGATGCCGAGGAGCTCCGCCTCCCCACCCTGAAAGAAAATGCGCTCGCCCGGCTGGCGGCCGAGAAGCGCGACGAAGTTAGGATGTGAGCTGATCGGCCGGTCCGGCAGCGGCTCCGTGTCGGCGTCCGAATTGCGTACGAATGCGCGGCTCACGAGGCGGGCCTCGCGGCCCCGGTGACAACGCAGATCCTGGCATTCATACTGGCAACCGATGCCCTGACGCAGGATCGTATATGAAAGGGACGGCGCGCACTCCGTTGTCAGCGCCCGCCACGTGAACGGGATCGTCAGCGCCTTCCTGCTCACCTTCGCCGGCCTGTTCCCCATCGTCAACCCGCTCGAGGCGGCACCTTTCTTTCTCGGACTGACCGCCGGCCTGCCGAGCGAGGAGCGGCGGGTGTTGTCGCGCAAGGTTGCCGTCAACGGTTTCGCGCTGCTGCTCGGGTCGATGGTGCTCGGCCCGTGGATGCTGGAGGTGCTCGGCCTCGAGCTGCCGGTGGTGCGCATCGCCGGCGGGCTGGTGGTCGCAGCGCTCGGCTGGAAACTGCTCACGCAGGAGCAGTGGTCCGATCACGCCGCGGGACATCAGGCGGAGTCGGCGCCCAAGGTCGGCAGCTTCTACCCGCTCACCATGCCGCTAACCGTGGGACCGGGGTCGATGTCGGTGGCGATCACCATCGGCAGCCGCAAACCGGCAGGTCTCACGCGCCTGCCGGAGCTCGCCGAGCGCGCGAGCGGCGCACTCCTGGGCCTGATCGCCATTGGCATCAGCATCTATCTCGCTTACCGCTTTGCCCCGAACATCGCGCGGCTGCTCGGTGAGACCGGGCTCGAAGTCCTGGTACGCCTGTCGGCATTCATCCTCATGTGCATCGGCATCGAGATCGTGTGGAACGGCTACAGCATGCTCACCGGGGTGCACTGACCGGCGCACGCGAGAGCAGCTCGACCACTGCGGAGCGCGCCGCGGCCGAGTGGACCGGGAGCGCGAGCACGTCTCCCGGCTGCGCCCAGCCGAGTGCCGCCTGCACCGCCTCGAGCTCACTCATGCTCACCTGCAGCGCATCGGCTGCCATGCCCGCCCGCAGCAGCGCGGCGTAAATGAAGCGCGGCACCTCGCCCGGCAACCGGCCACGCAGGTGCGCCTCGTTCTCCTTGACGATGATGCGCGCGGGCTGAAACTCAGCCGCCGTCGCGGCGAGCGCTTCGAGCTCGCTGTCCTGGCGGTTGCCCGCGTGACCGAGCAGCAGTCCGAGCCGGCCGCGGCCGGCGCGCAGATGCTCGGCGACCCGCAGCAGCCCGCGCAGGCCTTCCGGGTTGTGCGCGTAATCCACGAGGACGCGCACCCCGTTGCGCTCGAAGCGCATGAGACGGCCGAAGTTGTCGGCAATGTGCCCACCGAAGCGCGTGAGTACGCCGCCGATGGTGGCCGGCGGCACGCCGAGCCCCGCCGCGGCCAGCGCCGCGCCGGCGAGGTTGGCGATGTTGTACGTCGCGCTGCCCTCCACGGTGAGCGGCATCGCGGCCACATCCCCCAGATCGTGCTCGGCGCCGCGCTGGTGCAGCGCGAGGCGCCCGGCGCGCACGCCACAGGTTGCACCGCCGCGCTCACGGTGTGTGCGCAGCTGCGGCAGATCCGCATCGAGTGCAAACCAGGCGAGCGCCGGACTGTAACCGAAGCGCCGCGCGAGGCCCGGGGCGCGCGCCGCGAGCTGGGCGTCATCGGCGTTGAGCACCAGCAGGCCCTCGCTCCCGAGGACACCGGCGACCGAGAGCTTCACGTCGGCGAGCGCCTCGAGGTCATCGATGCCGTACTCGCCGAAGTGATCGGCGCTCACGTTCGTGACGAGTGCGACCGCGGCACGCGCGACCGCAATGCCACGCCGCAGGATGCCGCCGCGCGCGGTCTCGATCACGGCCGCGTGCGCTCCCGCGCGCAGCACGCGCCGGGCACCCTCGGGACCGGAATAATCGCCGGCGGCGAGCGTTGCGGAACCGAGGAATACTCCATCGGTACAGCAGTAGCCTGCCGGATGCCAGCCGCACGCCTCGGCACAGGCGGCGATCACGCGCACGCTGGTGGTCTTGCCGTTCGAGCCGGTGACGAGCGCGGTGGGAATGTCATGCAGCGACTCCCAGGGCACGGCCGGCGCCGCCGGCAGCTTCGTGAGCTCGAAGCTCCGGCCCCCCTCTCCGGCACCGAGGGTGAGCTGCTCATCGTCCAGCAGGTAAGGCAGGCCGTGCGCGGCGCTCGCCGCAAGCAGCGCCCGCAGCGGCGGCCGCGCCTCGTTCGAAGCGAGCTGCTCGAAGCGCCGCAGCGCGCCCCGCTCCTCGAGCACCGGCGGGATGACTGTGGCGCCCTCGCGCGCATCCTCGAGCGCGGCGGCTGCCAGCTCGGCCTCGAGTCCCCGCCAGCGCGCACCCTCCCGCTCGATGAGCGCGGCGCACAGCGCCCACTCGTTGACCTCGGTGGCCGTGTACAGCGCATCGATGGGAGCGGCCAGCGCGAGCGAGGCGCCGCCGGCGTGCATTCGCGCCACTACCTCGCGCGCGGCCGCAGGCGCTGCATCGGCCCGCGTCCAGCGAAGGTGCGCCCGTGCACGCGCCACGCGCTTCCGCCAGGCATCGAGCAGCGCGGCGTCCACGGTGATGCCGGCGGTTTCCAACTGCGCGCCCGGATGAGCGAAAAACAGATTCGCACCCGTGAGGCGCCGCGAGGCCTCGAACGGCAGCACCGTAGCGCTCCTCAGTCCTCAGCCTCCGGCGCGAAACGCACGCCGCGCTCATCGCGGATCAGTCCCTCGAGATTGAGGGTGAAGGCAGCGGCCTCGCCGGCGCGCGCGCCGGGATCCGCGCCCGCTTCGATCACCGGCGGCAGCGGTGGGGGCAGAGGCTGCGGCGCGGCAACTCCCGCGGGCTTGAACTTGATGATCTGCTTCCAGGAACGTACCAGCGCATCGGCGAAGATCAGCAGCAGATCCCCGGGCTGTCCCATCTCGAGCGCGGCGGCGATCGCTGCCTGCTCGTCGGGGATGATCGAGACCGCCGCGGCGGGCACCCCCGCCGCCTCGAGCGCCGCGGCCTGGATGCGCGGCACCTCATCGGACTTGCGGTCGCGCAGGTTGTCGTCGCGCCGGCAGATGTAGTGGTCGAAGCGGCCGGCGACCGCGCGCGCGATGGCGATGAGATCCTCATCGCGCCGGTCACCGGGGCCGGCCAACACCACGATGCGCTTCCCCGGCACCTCGAGACGTTGCGCCAGATCGGCCATGGCCGCGACCGCGTGAGCATTGTGTCCGTAGTCGAAGAGCACCTTGAAGGGATGCTCGTCGAACACGTTCATGCGTCCGGGAGCCTGGAAGAAAGTCGAGTCGAAGGTGCGCAGGCCCTGACGGATCGCCTCGAGCTTGATGCCGAGGGAGAAGGCCATGGCGGCGGCGAACATCGCGTTCTGCACGTTGTGAATCGCCCGCCCTTCGAGCGTTGCCGGGATCAGGTGCGTCCACAGCAGCGGAATATGGGCGCCCTTCTCGTAGAGGGTGATCATCTGGCCGTTGACGCCCGCTTCCAGTGCACAGGCGCGGCCGCCGGCACGCACGTGCTCGCGCACCAGCGCATGCTGTGGGTTGAGCGTCACGTAACAGATGTGCTTCGCTTCGGTGTAACCCGACATCTTCAGCACCAGCGGATCATCCGCGTTCAGCACCGCGCAGTCGGTCGCGACCTCGATCACGATGCGCTTGACCTCGGCCAGCTGCTCGAGAGTCTCGATGCCCTTGAGGCCGAGGTGATCGGCCTGGACGTTGAGCACGGCGCCGACGTTGACCTCGTTCACGCCCATGCCGGCGCGCAGCAGCCCGCCGCGAGCCGTTTCGAGAACCGCGATGTCGATCTGCGGATCGGCGAGCACCATGCGGGCCGACACCGGGCCGGTCATGTCGCCCGCGACGGTGCGCTGGCCATCGATATACACGCCGTCGGTCGTGGTGAGCCCCGGGGTGTGGCCGGCCATCTTGGTGATGTGCGCCAGCATGCGCGCCGTCGTGGTCTTGCCGTTGGTGCCGGTTATGGCGGCGATCGGCACGCGCGCCGGCGTCCCCGGCGGAAACAGCATGTCGATCACGGGGACGGCGACATCGCGCGCCGTGCCCTCGCTCGGCGCCACGTGCATGCGGAAGCCGGGCGCGGCGTTCACCTCGCAGATGCCGCCGCCGATCGCGCGGTAGCTCTCGGTGATGTTCTTCGAGAGGAAGTCGACACCGCCGACATCGAGCCCGATCGCGCGCACCGCGCGCTCGGCCATCTCGCGGTTGTCGGGGTGAATGACGTCGGTCACGTCCGTCGCGGTGCCGCCGGTGGAGAGGTTGGCCGTGGAGCGCAGGTACACCGTGCGGCCTTTCTCCGGTACCGACTCGACCGTAAGTCCGGCACGCTCGAGCATCTTGTGCGCCTGCGCATCGAGCTCGAGCCGCGTGAGCACTTTCTCGTGGCCCACGCCGCGGCGCGGATCCTGGTTGACGATGTCGATGAGTTGGGCAACGGTGTGCTCGCCGTCGCCGAGCACGTGTCCGGGCGTACGCCGCGTGGCGGCGACCAGCTCGCCGTTCACCACCAGCAGCCGGTGGTCCTCGCCCTCGAGGAAACTCTCGACGACCACCGAGCGCGAGTGCTCGCGCGCCACCTCAAAGCCATGCGCCACCTCCTCTTCGGTCGTGAGACGGATGGAGATGCCGCGCCCGTGGTTGCCGTTGTAGGGTTTGGTAACGACCGGGAGGCCGATGCGCCGCGCCGCGCGTACCGCCTGGGTCCCGGTCTGCACCAGCTCCTGCTGCGGCACCGGCAGCCCGAGACCCGCGAGGATCTTGTTGGTCTCCTCCTTGTCGCTCGCCAGCTCGACCGCTATGTGCGGGGTGCGGCCCGTGACGGTCGCCTGGATGCGCTGCTGGTACTTGCCGTGGCCCAGCTGCACCAGCGACTGCTCGTTGAGGCGCAGCCAGGGGATGCCGCGCCGTTCGGCTGCGTGCACCAGCGCGGCGGTCGAGGGGCCGAGCGCGCGGCGCTGCGCGAAGCGGATGAATTGATCACGCGCCTCGGCCCAGCTCCACTCCGGGGGGACGCTGCCTTGCGGACGCAGCTCCTCGGGCAACAACGAGCACAACAGGCGCAGTCCCAGCTCACCGGCCGCGATACCCTCGTCCCGCTGCACGTACTCGTAGACCACCGTGTAAACGCCAGGCGCGGCAGCACTGCGCGTCTTGCCGAAGGTCACCGCCTCGCCGGCGATGTTCTGCAGCTCGATGGCCACGTGCTCGAGCACGTGCCCGAGCCAGGTGCCCTCGCCCTCGCGCATGCGCCGGTAGAAGCCGCCCGGCTCCCGATAGGAGCAGCCGTGCTCGGCCAGCCCGGGCAGCGCCGCCGCCAGTGCGCCGATGAAGGGCTCGCCCAGGCGCGCAGTCGGCCACGCTTCCAGTGCGCCGAGATCCAGCTCCAGGCGGATGACCGGAAAGTGCGCGTACTGCGAGGGGCCGACGTACACGGAACGATCGATGATGCGCATGGTTGTTGCTCGTCGTAATAGTTATTCAGGCAACCGGCGGCGCGTGCGGGCTTAGCTGTGAGTCACTCCCTTCGAGGGGACGAGGGCCGTGGCGCTCGCCACGCGTGTTTTCAGGTTGAAGGTCGCACCGGCCACCAGCATATGCAATCGCAGCCCCAGCATGCACGCGGGCTGGCCGTCCTCGACCGCGCCGATGGATGAGAAACTCACCTCCGACGGGTCGACCAGGGTCACGCTGCCGCTGCCCTCGACCTCCACGAGGTCCTCCGGGCCGATGAATACCGCGGTGTCCTCATCGAGCCCCAAGCCAACGGCGAAGGGGTTGTAGGCGACCGCAGTGAGGAGCCGCCCCAGGCGATCGCGCTCGCGGAAATGCTGATCGATGATGAAGCGATTCGTCAGGCCCAGCCCGGGCGCGAGCCGCACGCTGCCGGCGACGATGGCAGAGCCCTCATCGCCCCCGGCGATCATGTGCTCGCAGAGAATGCTGGCGCCGGCGCTGGTGCCACCGACCGTGACCCCATGCGCATTGCGCAGGCGGATGAGCTTCGCAACCTCCGTGCCACCGAGCAGCGTCGTGAGACGGAGCTGATTGCCGCCGGTGAAGAAAATGCCGCTCGCTTCCTCGATGCGCTTCAGCCGCCCGGGCTCACGGCAGTCGCGCCGCGTGTCGAAGTCCATCACCGCGACGCGCGCGGCGCCGAGCGAGCGGAAGATCTGCTCGTAGCGCGGCCCGGTCTCGTGCACGCGGCTCGCGGTCGGAATCACCACGAGATCGGCCTGCTCACCTCCCGAGACGCGCACGAAGCGCTCGAGGATGCGGCGGTCGTTCTCCTTGTTCTCGGCGCCGCCGATCGGGATGATCCATCCGCGCGCGCGACCTTCGGGTACTCTGCTGGGCATCCGCTGCTGACTCCTTCTATATACCGTACGCCGGCGCCAAAGTTACCACGGCCGGCGAGCGGCCGCGCGCCGCCGGTGACCGGATCGGCCAAGTCCTACGGCGCAAGGCGCGGCCGTTACACAGCGCGAGGCACTGAGACATAAGTCGCACTCCTGCGTCCTGCGCCTTGCCGGGCGCCCCGCACGCGCACCACACTCGCCCGCGCCCGGCGAGCCGCCGGGTGTGTGTGTTTTCAAACTCATGAGGTCGCCATGTCTTCGAAACTGTTGTTGGGCTCGGTTGCACTCGCGTTGACGATGTCGGTCGCACTGGCAGGTGCGCCGGTCGACAACATCAGCGGCCAGAAGCACCCGAATCTGGCCGCCGCCCAGCGGCTCTCGACGCAGGCCTACGAGAAGATCAGTCAGGCCCAGTCGGCCAACGAGTGGGATATGGGCGGACATGCCGCGAAAGCCAAGGAGCTGCTCGATCAGGTCAACCGCGAGCTGAAGGAAGCGGCCGAAGCCGCCAACCATCACCACTGAGACAGCGCGAGTGTGCAGCGGCCGGAATGAGTCCGGCCGCTGCCGCGCTGCGCCGCCGGCGGTCACTGCGCCCTGGCGGGCACAGCGGCAAGGCTATGCATTTTTTGCCGGCGGCTATGCCTTTTCCCCGCTTGACGCCTCTTCCGCCCTCGGGCTCTATTGCGTCACCGAACCCATAACGGCCGCGGCCGGCAGCCAGCCCTGCGGCGGGTGTGACAGCGACTCATGAGACCCCGCAGGCGAGATCCCCACAGAGCGGCGGCAGGCGGACAGGCGGAGCGCTCGCTGCGCTACCGCAATCTGCGCAATCCCTTCGAGCCGATCAGGCTCTTCTCCGACGATCACGTCGAAAGCATGCACCTGGCGGCGCTCGGTATCCTCGAGCGTCAGGGCATGCGGGTGCTCTCGGCGCGCGGCCGCACGACGCTCGCCGCGGGCGGTGCCAGCGTCGATGAGGCGAGCCAGATGGTGCGGCTCGATCCGGCGCTGGTGAGCGCCGCGCTCGCGACGGTCCCCGCCGAGGTGACTCTGATCGGACGCGACCCGGCGCGCTCCTGCCGTGTCGGCGGAAGCCACGTGGTTTTCGCGCCCGTCGCCGGTCCCCCGAGCGTGAGCGATCTCGAGCGCGGCAAGCGCACCGGCTCGATCGCGGACTTCCGCGATTTCGTGCGCCTGTCGCAGGCCTTCGATGTGGTGCACGTGTGCGCGCAGACTACCGAGCCGCAGGACGTGCCGGTCAACGAGCGTCACATCGAGACGGCACTCGCGCAACTCACGCTCGCCGACAAGGCGCCCAACTTCTACAGCCGCGGCGATGCCCAGCTCGCGGACTGCTTCGCGATGTTACGGATCGCGCACGGCATCGATGAGGCGGCCTTCCGGGCGGCGCCGCGCTGTTTCAGCATCTGCAACACCAACTCGCCGCTGCAGCTCGATGTACCGATGACCGAAGGCATCATGGAATTTGCCCGCAATGGCCAGCTCATGATCGTCACGCCCTTCACCCTCGCGGGCGCGATGGCACCGGTCACGATCCCCGGAGCCCTGACGCTCGCGCACGCCGAGGCGCTCTTCGGCATCACGCTGTCGCAGACCGTGCGTCCCGGGGCGCCGGTCATGTACGGCAGTTTCACCTCCAACGTCGACATGAAGTCCGGCTCGCCGGCCTTCGGCACGCCCGAATACACCAAAGCGGCTTTCGGCGCCGGACAGCTCGCGCGGCGTATCGGTGTGCCGTGGCGCTGCTCGAGCGCCACCGCCTCGAACGCACCGGACGCGCAGGCGGCGTACGAGGCGCAGATGAGTCTGTGGGGCGCGCTGCTCGGGGGCAGCAACTTCATGTTGCACGCGGCGGGCTGGCTGGAAGGCGGGCTCACCGCCTCGTTCGAGAAGTTCATTCTCGATGTCGAGATGCTGCAGATGTTCGCGGAGCTCTTCCAGCCGGTTGCGGCCACGGCGGAAGAGATCGGCATCGAGGCAGTCGCCGAGGTCGGGCCGGGCGGGCACTTCTTCGCAGCCGCTCACACCATGCAGCGCTACCGCGATGCCTTCTACGCGCCGCTGGTCTCGGACTGGCGCAACTACGGCGCGTGGGTGGAAGCCGGTTCCCGGACCGCCACCGAGCGTGCCACCAGCGTGTGGCGCCAGACGCTGGCCGCATTCCAGCCGCCGCCGATGGAGGCGGCCGTGCAGGAGGAGCTGACTGCCTTCGTCGAGCGGCGCCGCCGTGAAGGTGGCGCGGCCCCGGCAGGCTAGCAGCGCGACAGACGAGATTTCACGGGGTGCCGTGGCGGGGTCCCCATGAAATTTCGCGTCTTGCTGACCGGTTGATGCTGATCCAGCACGGCAAGCGAAATTTCATGGGGTGCCAATTCGCAGCACCACCTTGCCGAGCACGTGGCCGGCCTCGAGCCGCTCGTGCGCCTTGGCCGCATCCGCGAGCGGATACTCCGCCACAATGGGCACCCGCAACTTCGAGGCGACGATCGCCTGATTCAGGCGCTCGAACTCCTGAGGGCCGGCGATGGCGTTGTAGCGGGTGCTGCTTCGGACGTTGATAGTCGTCTTGGGCTCGGGGCTAACTCCCCAGGGGAAGGCTACGCGACCGCCGGGCTTGAGCGCATCGAGGCAGCGGTCGAGGGCATCACCGCCGGCGAAGGCGAGCACCGCATCGACTCCTTCCGGGGCGAGCTGGCGCGCGGCAGCGGGGATGTCGCCTTTGCGGCCATCGACCACCACATCCGCACCCAGACCCTTCACGAAGCTCGCGCCATCCTCGCCCGAGGCGGTGGCGAGAACACGCGCGCCGCGCAGCTTCGCGAACTGCAGCGCAAGGCTGCCGACGCCACCGGCGGCGCCGTGAATGATCAGCGTCTCACCGGAGCTCACGTGCAGCGCATCATCGATGCCCTGGATTGCGGTCAGCGCCGAGGCGGCGATGGCGCCGGCGTCGCGCAGGCTCAGACCGGGCGGCAGGTGCCCGACCTGCTTGGCCGGCACCGCGACATACTCGGCGTAGAAGCCTCCCTTGGGGTTGTCCCACATGTAGGAGTACACCCGATCACCGGGCTTGAAGCCGTGCACCTGCGAGCCGACCGCGGCGATGACACCGGAACCATCGGTACCGAGCACCAGCGGAAAACGGGGATGTTTCAGCTCCTCCGGGTGGGCACGCACGGAGGCGTCCCAGACCGCCACATCGACGGTGTCCATGGCAATCAGCACTCCATCCGCATCCGGCTGCGGCACCGGCAGCGTATGCAGGGTGATGACCTCCGCTCCGCCTGCCTTGTCGATCGCCGCCGCGCGCATGGTCTGCGGTACCGCGGCGCCGGCTGCCTGCCCGAAGAGGATCGCGAGACCGGCCGCGGTGGCAACGCGCACTGTCCACATGATGGTGACTCCTGAGTCGAGTTTGACCCGTCGCGAGGCAGATGATACGGCGCGGGAGGCGGCGCATCACGGCAGACGAGCGCACATTTACCTCGATTCAACTCGACGCGGCCGGCAGGTGCACGGCGCGGGGTCGATGGGCAATAATCGCGGCAAACAAGTCGCCGAACGACCCCAGGGGCTCAGCCAACCATGTCCTCGCTGACGGATCGACCTTTGCTGGTGTTCGGGGTCTCACTCATCGCGCTGTGGTTGTGCGCCCAGCTCGGCGCCGCCGTGCGCCGCAAGCAGGAAGCCCATGGCGAGCGTGCGCCCGAGACCTTCACCGTCGTGCTCACGGCATCACTCACGCTCCTCGGACTGATCATCGGGTTCACCTTCTCCATGGCGGTGAGCCGCTACGACATGCGCAAGAGCTACGAGGCAGAAGAGGCCAACGCCATCGGCACGGAGTACGTGCGCGCGGGCCTCCTTCCCGCGAGCGATGCCACGATGACGCGGCTGCTGCTGCGGAGTTATCTCGATCAGCGCATCCTTCTCTACCAGAGCCGCGACGAGGATCGCCGCCAACAGATCAGACAGCGCATCACCCAGCTGCAGGGGCAGCTCTGGTCCACGGTGCAGAACGCGGCGCTCGCGCAACCGAGCGCCCTCACGGCGCTGGCCGCCGCGGGGATGAATGACGTTCTCAACTCGCAGGGCTACACCCAGGCGGCGTGGTGGAACCGCATTCCGCGGGCTGGATGGCTGCTGATGTCGGTGATCGCGCTCCTGTGCAACGTGCTCCTGGGGTATGCGGCGAGCGGCGCGACCATACGCAGCCTGCTGCTCCTCATTCTGCCGCTGTTGCTTTCGATCGCCTTCCTGCTGATCGCCGATATCGACAGCCCGCGTGGCGGCAACATCCGCGTGAGTGCGCCGAATCTCGCGAGCCTGTCGGAGCAGATCGCGCTGAGCGCGCCGCAGCCGGAGCGTCGGTAACTGCGCCCCCGCGCGGCGCCGGACGGTTTCGCGCCTACAATCGGCTTCGTGACCCTGCTCGCGACACTCGCCGACACCTCGCGGCGCGTTGCTGCCACACCGGCCCGGCTGGCGAAGATCCGCGAGCTCGCGGTTCTGCTCGCTGAGCTCGCGCCCGGGGAGATCGGCATCGCCGTGAATTACCTCTCGGGGGAGATACCTCAGGGGCGCATCGGTATCGGCCCGGCCGCGCTCAGCAGAGCCGCCGCGGTCGAGCCGGCGCAGGTGGCGACGCTGTCGGTCGCCACGGTCGATGAGCGCCTCACCTCACTCGCCGCCATCGGCGGTGGGGGCTCCGCGGCGCGCCGCGCGCAGCGGCTGCGCGAGCTGTTCGCGCTCGCGACCGCGCCCGAGCAGCGCTTTTTGCTGCAGCTGCTCGTCGGCGAGTTGCGCCAGGGCGCCCTCGCGGGCGTGATGCTCGAGGCGATCGCGGCAGCCGCGCGGCTCGGCCTGGCGCAGGTGCGGCGCGCGGCGATGTACGCGCGTGATCTGGGTGCGGTCGCGCACGCCGCCCTCCTCGGCGGTGCCGCGGCACTCGAGAAATTCAAGCTGGAGCTGTTCGCGCCGATGGCGCCGATGCTCGCCCAGACCTCTACCGATGTCGGTACGGCGCTGCGCGAGCTCGGGG
>Ga0306920_100011109_pt1 | contig 12129 bp, 10 predicted proteins | sample flu12Cox44000170_FD_204666 | JGI IMG/M metagenome (GOLD analysis project Ga0306920, IMG submission 204666) | Lab enrichment of tropical soil microbial communities from Luquillo Experimental Forest, Puerto Rico - flux4day.12C.oxic.44.000.170 (v2)... | ecosystem: Environmental > Terrestrial >...
CAGGCAGCGCGGTTGTCGCCGGTGACGCGGTCGAGGTCGTGCTGGTGGAGCGGGTGCGGGGGCTGACCGCCCAGCGAATACACGATTCGGCACGGCTCGCCTGGGAGTGGCCCGACGGCGCGGTCGACGCGGTGATCCGCTGGGACGGCAAGGAGCAGCGCTGCTCCTGGCGCGCCTATCACGACGAGGGCGGCGCCACGGTGACCATTGGGCGGGCCGAGACGGCGATCGAGGTCTGCGCGGTGTACGCGCATCCGGACGGGCCGCTCACCGCCCCCGCCGCGGCGGTGACCGTGCCGGCCCGGGGCGTCGCGGTCCACTACCGGATCCGCCGCGGCGGCATTGGCCACCGGGGGCAGCGGATCGTGGAGTTCATCCCCGAAGGGGAAGTCCGCCTGCCCGCCATCGTGGTCGTCCGGACGGCCGGACGGTATGCCCCTGACCGCCCCCCGGCCGACGACAGGCGGCTCGACCGGATCGAGCCGCGGCAGATCGCGGCCGGCGAGCGCGTGACCATCACCGTGGACGCGGGCCCGGGACCAGGCTGGCTGGCCTGCTTTATCGCCCCGGATGCCGCGGCTGAGGACGCCGCCGCCATCCTCCTGTTCCCCCCGCCCGCCGATGAGATGAGGATCCGGTGAGGCTGACCTCGGCCAGGCCGCTGTACTGCCCCTACTGCTATGAGGATTTCGCCGAGCAGGCGATCGCTTTCCGGTGCTCTGGGCAACTCAGCAGGCAGGGTAAGCGCTGCGAGCCGGAGGTCGACGAGGCACTGCGAGATCGCATCGGCTTCACCGGGGCGCTGGCGCCGGTCTTTGCCGCCGATGGGCGCCAGACCTCGGCCGAATGCCCGCGCTGCGGGGCCAGCACGACGACCCGGGTCTGCCCGGCCTGCCACAGCCAGCTGCCGGTGCACTTCGGGAAGGTGCCTAGCCGCCTGATCGCGCTGGTCGGCGCGAAACAGTCCGGCAAGTCCGTGTTCATGACGGTTCTCGTGCATGAGCTCATGAACGACCTGGGGCAACAGCTCGAGGCGGCGATCAGCGGGGCCGACGACAGCACCCGGCACCGGTTCGCCAGGGACTACGAAAAGCCGCTCTACCGCGACTCACTGCTGCTACCGCCGACCACGACGGCGGGACTTCGCAACCGGGTGCCGCTCGTCTTCCGCTTCACCGTCCCAGGCCACGGCTGGCTTGGCGGGAACGGCTGGCTTGGCCGGATCGGCTGGTTTGGCCGGAACGGCTGGCGTGGCGGGGCCGATACCGCGCAGCGGTTCGAGCCGCAGCACACGCTGATGTCCTTCTTCGATGCCGCCGGCGAGGACCTCAAGTCACAGCAGTCGGTGGAGCAGCACCTCCGTTACCTGGCCGCCGCCGACGGCATCGTGCTGGTGCTGGATCCGCTGCAGATGCCCGGGGCACGCGGCCTGGCCAGGCCGGGAACCTTGTTGCCGGACCCCGGCACCACCGACGACGAGCCGGTGAAGGTGCTGGAGACCATCACCGACCTGATCCTGGCCAAGGAGGGCAAGAAGCCGAAGCACCGGATCGCGAAGCCGCTCGCCATCGTGTTCACCAAGATGGACGCGCTCCTCCACAACCTCAGCCTGACCAGCCCGTTGCTGCAGCCGGCGCCCCAGACGCCGTACCTCGAGGAACGGGACAGCCTGGCGGCCCACCACGAGATACAGCGGCTGCTGGCCCAGTGGGAAGGGACCCGGATCGATCAGTTCACTCAGCTGAATTACCGCTCCTACCGCTATTTCGGGGTATCCGCGCTGGGCGAGACACCCACGGCAGACAACCACGTGTCCGCGCGCGGCATCCGCCCCATCCGGGCCGGCGATCCCTTTATCTGGACCCTCGCCCAGCTACGGGCCATCCCGGTGAAGCGGGGCTGACATGGCATTTCAGCAGCTCTACTACACCTCCTGCGAACACGGGCTGGCCGGGTACAGCGGGTACCAGTTCAACGCGGTCACCCCCGGGGTCTCGGCGGCCGTCATGCACGAGATCGAGGACCGCACCGTCTACGAACCGCCGGGCTGGCTGCTGGCCAGCCCGCGGCCCGAGGAACCGGAGGCATACCCGGTCGCGTTCTCCCACGGAACGAGCGAGGCCACGGGGGCGGTCATCCTCGCCCAGGTGGTGTTCGCCGGGGCGGACTACTCCGGCCGCCCGGGCAACTACTTCGCGCACGCCCTGGTGACGGACACGCCCGAGCAGGATTTCGGGCCGCTGCTCCCGGTGGAGCTGTGGGGCGCCGAACTGTGGCAGCGCCACCCGGCCGACCGCAGCGAGTTGCCGGAACTGCCCGGTCCGCCGCCGCCCGGCAGCATCGACCGTGCGGGCACCCAGGCCTTTCTCGACGCCCATAGCGCCGACGGAATCCTCCCCCAGCTGCTGACCGCGGTCGGCAAGGCCATGGCCGGTGACCGGCCGGTGCTGCTGGCGAGCCACGACGTCACCGAGAACGCGTGGTGGATCGCGGCCGTCTCCTACCTGCTGGGCGACCATCTCGGGCGCCGCCTGACCTTCACCACCTACAGCCACCGTCCGGCCTACTCCCCCTACCACCTGACCGGGGTCCTGCCCGACGCCCTGCCGCCCGACGCCGACTCCAGCTTCCAGCTGTTCGACCTGGCGGCCGGGCGGGCACCTGCCGAACGCCTCCACCCGCTGGCGGACTTGCTGGCCAGCACCGGCGTACTGGCCGCATCCGGCCTCTGGCAGCAGGCGGCGGCCTTCGCGCCGGGCACCGGGGAGAGCCTCGATGACTGGCTCCCGCCCATGACCGCGGCGGCCGGGCTGCTCGGCCGGCGCCTGTCCGCCGCAGAGACCGACCTGGTCGCCGGGTGGCTTCTCGCCGCGGCCGGGTCAATGCCGGTACCGCTGGCCGACGCGGCCCTCGGCGTCACGCTCAGTCAGCCCGACGAGATGCTGTCCGACGAGCGGCTCCTTGGCCTGCTCGGCATGGCGCGGCAGCTACCGGCGGCGGACCGGGCCGGGCGGCTGGAGGCCCTGCTGAGCGAGCGGGCGCTCGCGCACCTCATCCGGGGTGAGCCGGCCCTTCCGGTCCGGCTGACCGGCCCGGCTGCGGCAGCCGCACAGGCCCGGGCGGTGCAGGTCCTCGGCGCGAGCACGCCCGGGACCGCACTGGCGCTGCTTGACTGGGCCGCCGAATCGGGCCTGGTGCTGCCGGACGCCGACCTCGAACGGTACGGGAAGACCTGCCTCGACCCGGGCACGCCCGAGCCGGAGCTGACCAGCCTGCTGAGCGGGTACCCGGCCATCCTGCGCGGGCTGCTCGCACGGCTGGCCGGCGAGCCGCAGGCCGCCGAGACGCTGTTCGCCGGCCCGGCCGGCGGGGCCATCGGGCGCGACGACCTGGCCGCGTATCCGGCACTGGCGGAACTCTGGCTGATCCAGGCCGCCGCGCGGGGCGACATCGAGCCGCTGCGTGCCTTCGACGAGATCTCCGACATCCGCGCGCGGCGGACGCGGCCCGCGCGGGCCGACGGGCAGCTGCTGCGGCGCCTGTGGCCGAATGGCTGCCCGCCAGAGCAGCTCGCGGAGTTGCTGGGCGCCGTGCCGGGGCGGCCCGCGGCCGACGTGCGGGACTGGGTCGTCGCGCAGATCGTGGCGGTCGTCGCACGCGGCAAGCTGGACGCCGGCTCGCTGCAACTGGCCCGGGCCCTCGCCGGCCACCCGATCCTGCGGGCGCTGCCCGAAGCGGACCGGGAGGTCATGCAAAACGCGGCCCGTGTCGAGCCACTGCTGCGCCTCGCCCGGTCCGCCGTGCGGCGCGGGGACCTGTCCATCTTCGCCAGCCTGTTCGCCGCGTACGCAACCGTCGACGACGAGAGCCGCCGGCTGCTGGAGAGCCAGGTGCCTGTGTTGCTGGCCGAGGCGAAGCCGCTCGGCGCTGCGCTGCGCAACTGCCCGCCGGGCATGGCACGGGCCTTCTGCGGCGCGGTGACGTCCTGGCTGGTGCCCGAGCGCGCCGATGTCCGGCTCGCCCGGCGGGTCTTCGTCGCGCTCGGCGACCCGGACGTGCTGGCGCAGCCCGGCCTCGCCGGGTCGCTGCGGATGGCCTTCGAGCCGGTGCGGGACTGGCGCCGGCGGGATCTCAGCAACCTGGCCCGCGCCCTGGCGGACGACGGGCTGGCCGAGCCGTTCCAGGACTGGAAGGACGAGCAGCGCTCCGGGCTGGCCCGGAAGGTGTTCGGCGCGGGCCGGGAACCGCTGGCCGGCCGTGGGCGAGAGGACCCCTGACATGTGGTTCTTCGCCGCGCTGGCTTACGTGCTCTACCTGATCATCGTCGTGCCGCTGGCGGCGGTCGTCGGCTGCGTGGTGTATGGCCTATGGATTCCCGTTATCTACTTCGGCGCCCTGGCGCGGGTGCTGGTCATCCGGCCACCCGGGCTGCCCGGCCCGGAACACTGGCCGCGGGTGCCCGCGGACGCCGATCCCGCGGTGCTGGAGTATTTCTACGGCCCGGCCGTCGCGGACGCCGAGCATGCCGTGCAGGTGGCGTATGCCGGCTGCCGGAGCTTCGTGAGTTCCGGCGTTGCGGCCGTTGTCTCGTCCTTCGACTCGGAGCAAGCATTGCTCACCGGCCCGCTGGGCGTCGGCGGCGCGGCCGGGATAGCCGTCGGCACCGCGTTCGGGGTGGTCGTCACGACCGGTTGCGTAATCCTCCAGTTGCTTGTCGTCGGTCTCTCGACCGCCGTCATGCGGGTTATCGGCGCCGCGCTGCGCGGCGCGGATTCGGCCGTTCTCCGGATCAAGAACATCCGGATGATCTGCCCGGTCTGTTCCGAGCGGGTGGCCTACCCCGGATATAACTGCCCGCGGCCCGGCTGCCCGCGCCGTCACCGTGACGTGCGGCCCGGCCGGTTCGGCGTCTTCCGCCGCCGCTGCCAATGCGGCGAGAAGATGCCCACGCTGTTGCTTTTCGGCTCGTCCCGGATGGACGCCTTCTGCCCGGACCATGGTCACCCGCTGGAGTACCGTCCGGGCGAGGCGCCGGAGATCGTGCTGCCGTTCTTCGGCGCCACCGGCGCTGGCAAGACCCGGCTGCTGTACAGCATGGTCACGCAACTGCGCGCCTGGGAGCGGGAGGGCGGCCCCAAGGCGGAGTTCGCCGACTCTGTCACGATCCGGGAACTGAACGCCGCCGAAGGCATCCTGCGCTCGGGCACCAGCACCTCGCTGACGCCGGTCCAGCTCCCCCGTGCCCACGTGATCCGCCTGACCACCGGCAAGGACACCCGGATCCTGCACCTGTTCGACGCCGCGGGTGAGCGCTTCTACCGTTCCGAGCGCACCCAGGAACTGGGATACCTCGGCAAGGCACGAACGTTCATCCTGGTCATAGACCCGCTGTCGGTGGATTCGCTCTGGGCGCGCCTGCCACCCGCCCGCCAAGCGGAACTGGAACCGGTGCGCTCGACCGCGCCGTCACCCGACCTGGCCTACCAGCAGACCCACCAGGAGATCGAGGCGATGGGCGTGCACCTGCGAAACGTTCGGCTGGCCGTTGTCTTCAGCCGGGGCGACCTGGTCGACGGGCCGGATGGCGACATCGCCGGGTGGGCCTGCCGGGAACTCGGGCTCGGCAACCTGATCCGTTCGACGCGGCTGAACTTCAAGGAGGTCCGCTTCTTCTCCACCGCCGCCATCATGCGGGCCGACGGGGTCATAGACGAGTCGGTCCCGGCGCTGATGCACTGGGTCCTGGCCAACAGCGGCCTGACCCTGCCGGGAGCGCAGACATGACCAACCCGGTCGAGGAGCGTTCGTACCGATGGGCCCGCCGGTACGTGTTCGCCGCCATCCTCGCAGTGATCATCTTCCTCATTGCCCTGTGGATCCTGACGTGATCCGCGGCCCCATGCTCCCTCCCCGGCCGCCGGAGCGGACGGGAGCCCGGCCAAGGCCGGCATGCCCTGGCGGTCACGTGAACCTCCGGGATCCACCGACCGAGATTGGATATGTCTTTGGCCTGCTCGCACATGGCGCCAACGGCCCGCTGAAAGTAATGTCTTGTGCTGGCGCTGTTGCTGTTCAGTGACACGGTTACGTAAGGGGGAGGTGCCGCCATGGTTGATGCCGCTACCGCCGACATGATGCGCCAGTCGCAGTTTGTGTTCCAGGCGACCGTTCAATCGCCGGGTCGCTCTACCGTCTCGGATATCCCGGTGGACGATCACACCGTCGTGGTCAAGATTGATCGGGTGCTTCACTCCCCGGCGGCTTTGGCCCACTCGGCGGGCATGGACGTCACCGTCCAGCTGGCCGCGGGATCAGCGGTGCCGCCGGCCGGCGAGCAGGTGACGTTCTTCACCAGGCCGGTCGCCTACAGCGACGGCATCGCCGTGGCCGAGGTGGGGCGAACCACGCCAGAGACCGCGGGAGAGCTGACCACCATGACGGCGGGCCCGGCCGCCGGGCACCTCCGGCCGCATCCCGCGCTGGACATCGCACAGCAGCAGGCGGAAGAGCGGCTGAGGGCCCATGCCGCCGAGGCCGACGCCATCGTCATCGGGCGGGTCACCCAGCTCGGGCAGGCCAGAGGTCCCGCGCTCAGGGAGCATGATCCGGACTGGTGGGTCGCCACGATCGCCGTGGATCACGCCGAGAAGGGAACGGTCGGCGACACCGTCCAGTTCTCCTTCCCCAACTCCCGTGACGTCCATTGGGTCCACGTGCCCAAGCCGGCCGCCGGGGACACCAGGCTATGGCTGCTGCACGCCGCGACCGGAGCTGCCGCGGAGCTGGCCCCCTACACCCTGCAGGACGCCGATGACGTGCAGCGGCCCGACGAACTCGGCCGCCTCGGTCTGGGTGGAGGTGGTGAGTGATGCTGCAGCGCCTCGTCAACCTCATTCCGCCGGCACTGTCCGGTGAGGCGAACCAGGACAGCGAGCCGAACATCGCGGTGAACCCGGCCAACACCAACCAGATGGTCGCCACCGCCTTCACCCCCGACCCGCTCCAGGGCCCGAACGCGCCGATCTATGTGTCCAGGGACGGCGGTCAGACCTGGGCTCTTCGGACGGTGGTGCCAGGAGACGGCCCCGCGGGCACCGGCGACATCAGCGTTGGCTTCGCCTCGGGCAGCGGGATCCTCTACGTGGGAATCTTGTCGGCAGACGCCCCCGCCAACCAGACACGGCTGCAGATCCTGCGCAACACGAGCTACCTGTCGACCGCGACCATGCCGGTCCTGGTCGACCGGCTGGGCGTCGACCAGCCATGGGTGGTGGCCGCCTCTGCGCAGGACCAGGCGGGCCAGGCCGCCGATCATGTCTATGTCGGCAACAACGATCTTGCCGCGCAGCCGAAGACCGCCACCGTGGATCTCTCGCTCAACGCCGCTGCCGCCGCCGCGCCAGCCGGCTTCGCCACGCACCGGATTGAGGCCGGAGCCCCGGTCGGCCAGGACGGGCCGCCGATCCGCATCGCCGTGCACCCGGCCGGGACGATCTACGCCGCCCACCAGCGCTGGACAGCCGTTTCCGGGAACAACATCACCTTCGAAGTCGTCGTCACCCGCGACGACAACTGGGCCACTGCCGCAAACCCGTTCGCTGCGCTCACCGACCCAGCTGATGGCAGCGTCGGCATGCGGGCCGCCACCGGCCTCACCGCCGTCTGGAACGGCTCCATGGGGCAAGAGCGGCTCGGCGCCGACAGTGCCATCGCGGTGGATCCCACAAACCGCGACGTCGTGTGGATCGCCTGGGGCGATCAGCCTGGCGGCGCCCGGGCACCGTGGACCATCCACGTCCGGCGCTCCGTCGACGGGGGGCAGACCTGGTCCGGCGACCTGCGCACGGTCTCAAAGGGGAAGAACCCGTGCCTGGCGGTCAACGCCGCGGGGCACCTCGGGTTCCTGTGCCAGGCGCTCATCGGCAGAGGCACGGCCCAGCGCTGGGAAACAACCTTCGAGGTGACAACCGACGGATGGGCTACCGCCGCCGTGCCCACCGTCCTGCACACCGCGCTGGCTGCCAGCCCCGCATTCACCTTCCTCCCCTACCTCGGCGACTATGCCCGCGTGGTCGCGGCCGACAACGCCTTTTACGGCGTGTTCTCCGGCAGCAACCACCCGGACCGGGCCAACTTCCCCAACGGGGTCACCTACCAGCGCAACGTTGACTGGAATGCCCACCGGTTGCTCGACCTTGACGGCACCACCGCCGTGCCCGACTCGATCGACCCGTTCTTCTTCACCTGGACCGACTGAGAGCCACGAGCCCAGCGGGCAGCTCTGATAGGGCGCACGGCGATCTGGGCCAGGTCGGCGAGCGGAACGGACTCAGGTGCCCTGGGCGGGGAGCAGGGCGTCAGCGAGCGCCTGGGCGATGAACCGGCCGTAGCGCCCGGCGGTCCAGCCGCGGCGGAGCACGAGCAGGTCGTAGAGTTCGGGCGAGCAGTAGGCCCACATGAGGGCTTGTGGCCTGATGGGCGGTGCTGCTCAGCCCTCGGGCAGCGGCCGCAGCGGGATCCCTGGCATGCCCTGGCTGGTGCCGTACTCGTAGGCGCCGTGGCCGGTGGACGTGGTGAAACCGGTCTCGCCCCGCGGGCGCCATGCCAGCTCCACGGTGGCCAGGGCGGCGTGGCTGACCGCCCGGGTTCCTCCTGGCGGATCGGTGTAGGCCACCGCGACCGCGCCGTCGTCGCGTGCCGTCACGGTCACCTCAAGCCGGGCCCGCGGTGCCGGGATCTGCGCGGTGAGCCGGCCCGGGCCCGCCTGGACCCTGGGGCGCCGGCCGAGCCCGCCCAGCGGAACCAGCCGGCCGTTCAGGCTGAATGCCCCCATCGCCGTCCAGGGTGACCGCGCCGGGCCGACCTTGATCTTGGCGAGCACCAGGTCCAGCCAGGCCTGCGGCGCGGCGTCGAAGCCGACGGCGTGCAGCCACACCCAGCAGTCGGCGTGCTCGGTCCCCCAGTTGTGACCGACGGTGCCCCGCCACCGGTCCACCTCGACCCGGTGCCCGCTGACCTCCACGATGCCGGTGACCAGGCCATCGGGGACGCTGGCCTCGAGTTTGGTGCGGGGCAGCGGCGCGCGGTAGAGCACCGCCGGCCGCAGCGGCCGCAGCGGCGGCTGCCCGCCGGTGATGGCCAGGTCCCAGCGCCCGTCGTGCCCGGCCATGGTGGCCTCACCCCGGAACTGCCCCGGCCCCGCGGCAGCGCTGGCGGGGAAGGCGGCAAAGACCTGCTTGACCACGACCGGCCGCTCCCCGAGCCCCGGCCCGGCCACGGTGCACCACAACGCGGCCGACTCCGGCCCTTGACGGCGGCGCAGCCGGGTGTGGCGTATCCACAGCGCCCCGGCCGACGCCGGGCCGCGCGCACTGACAAACCACGACTCATACCCGCCACTACCCATCAGGCCATCATGCCCCGGCCGGCGGCCTTTCCCCGGCTCATTGCCGGGTCACAGGTCACTGTCACAGGCACGGGCCCGAGCCGAGCGGGCGGCGGCCAGGCCGGCCCGGCCCGGCTCGACGGGTGGACCGGCCCTGGCCGGGGTAGGCCAGCGTTGACAGCGGTTGTCGAGCCAGCCGCGTCCGGGGCTGGCTCCTGCCTGCTTGAAGCCTGCCCCGGAGGATGCAAGATGGCCACGCCAGAGGAAACCGGCCGTCGGCCCGCCCCTAGCCAGACCCAAGAGACGGTGCGCCAGGCAAAGCTTCACCTGTCCGCGGCGAGCAACATGCTCGACCGTGCGGCCACCGCAATAACGCGGGCCCGCGAGCTTGCCAGCGAGCGCGAACACGTCGGTGAAGAGCTAGCCGAAGACATCGCCGCGCTGCGAAGCTCGGCACGCATGCTGGTGGACGTGCTCAGCGAGTGACGGGCGCCCGGGCCGCCTGCCTGCCGGCTGCGGGCCGGCGCCCGGGTCATGCCCTATCCGGGGGGAGCCTGGGCCACATGTGGGCCTGCGGCCGCTGTCCGGGTGCCTCCCGCAGGGCCCGCCGTCCCGGGGGAAGCGTTGGCCGGCCGCGGGCGGCGCCTGGTCCACCGGGCGGTGCAGGCACCCACGTCCCGGCAATACCAGCGCGCATCGGCACAGCCAGCGCCGCCGGCCACCATCGCGGTAACCGGTCCCCGGGACCGCAGCACACCGCTCCCCACTGCCCAGGCCGCGGGAGGTCAAACCAGCCGCTTCGCCGGATTCAGCACCGCCAGCGTGGGGCTGCCGTGGGTTTCAGGAAGGCCGGTGCCTGTCCGTGCCGTTGCTGCCAGGGTCGGATGGCACCGGGCTCAGGCGGTGCGGGTGGAGATGACCTCGGAGTTCGGTACCCATGCCTGCCGGTGGTTGTAGTTGATGGCGCGCCAGGTCATGCCGGACACCGTGACGCTCCACGGTGACAGGTAGGCAGAGCCGGCCGGAGTGGAACCGATGACGTTGCCGGAGGTGCCGCCGGGCTGGCCGTAGATGCTGGCGCTCCTGCCGCGTTTGCCGGACAGCGTGACGACGGTGCCGTACCCCTGCTCGGCCGCGCCCGGCGGGACGGCGAGCCAGGCCTTGGTCCCGGTGGCCGTCCAGCTGGACGACGACAGCGCCGCGCCGTACCAGATCTCGTACATGGTGTCGCCGGTGCCGGCCGCGTCCGGCTTTTGGGCGAGAGTGTCGTAGCTGATCATCGTCTCGACGTTGTTGCTCTCGTCGGTGATGTCCCCGGGGCTGCCCTTGGAGTGCAGCCGCGGCGAGGCCGTGGACGGCTGGGTGTACAGGTAGAAGAAGTTGAAGTTGGCGGTGGTCTCGGTGCCGTTGCTGCCGTCGGGCTGCTTACCGGAGGCGGGGTTGAGCCGGATCACGCCCGAGGGTGCGGGGCCGGTGTTGAACGGCACGCCCTGCTGGTTGATCAGGCCCAGGTAGTAGTCCCACAGCCAGTACGGGCCGGGGTCGATGTGGTTCGGCGAGGTGCCCAAGGTGGGCGCCGGTGTGGTGCCATGCGACATGACATGCTCGTGATCGAGCGGGATACGGTACTTGGCCAGCAGGTAGGCGACTAGCTTGGCGGAGCCGAGGTATTCGGCCGCGTTGTACCACTGATAGCCGGTGGCGTCCACGCCGACGTGCTCGATGCCGATGGTGCGCTGGTTGTACCAGAAATTCCCGTTCTGGAATGCCACGTCCTTCTCGTGCAGGCACTGGTAGACCGACCCGTCGGTGTCCACCACGTAATGCACGCTGACCCCGTTGCTCTCCTTCCAGAACGTGGCGATGGTGTTATCCAGGCTTTCCTCGGTGTCGTGAATGGTGATGGCGAGCACCGGCAGGTCGGTGGGCCGGCTGGCGGTGTCGTAGGTGACGCCGGCGTAGCTGGCAGGCACGATGCAGTTGTGGGCCGAGGGGTAGTCGGTGCCGGGGCTGGTGCTGCAGTTGGCGGGCAGGGCCGGCGTGGCCCCGACGTTGGCGGCGGCCGCGGTGTCCGGGGTGACCGCGGTCGGCGCGATCCGCACGACCTCCCCCGTCGGCGCCGTCGCAGTCAGCCCTTCGCGGAGGATCCGGTAGATGTCGTCGGCGTACATCACCGCGATGCCGTGCCCGGCGCCGCTGTATCTCGCGACGGCGCCGTACCAGCCGCCGAGCGTGGCGGGTACCCGGTGGGTGGGCGACAGCGCGATGGCGTCTGCCCGCAGCACCGCGGCCGCCCCCGCGATGTTGAGCGCCTGGCTGCGCCGGAGTGACAAGACCGGCATGGCCAGCAGCTTCGCGGCCTGATCGAGAGTGTCGAGATGGCGGTTGCGGGCCAGGTCCATGCAGCCATACCCACCTGCCGAGCTGGGGGCACCACCATGATCAGACAGATGGCCCTCGAAGTAACAGATGGCCTCCAGCAGCGGGGCCGGCACGCCGAACCGATGCTGGGCCGCTTCGGCCGCCCCCGCGATCGCGCCGGGCCCGTGACGGGGGGCGGCGCTGACGTTGGCGGGCACGCTCAAGGCGCCCAAGGCGGCCGCGGCGCCAACGGTGAGTAGCGTTCTTGGTCGCGGCGTTCTGGCCGTGGAAAAGAGGCAGCCTAACCCGGCCCGCAGCCGCGCTGAGCCACTGCGAATGCGCATGACCGATGCCCCCTCCTGCCGGGCCGCGCCCCGGCGGGC
>Ga0306920_100011110_pt1 | contig 12128 bp, 11 predicted proteins | sample flu12Cox44000170_FD_204666 | JGI IMG/M metagenome (GOLD analysis project Ga0306920, IMG submission 204666) | Lab enrichment of tropical soil microbial communities from Luquillo Experimental Forest, Puerto Rico - flux4day.12C.oxic.44.000.170 (v2)... | ecosystem: Environmental > Terrestrial >...
CCACGCAGCCAGAACCACCGGTGAAGCTGGGCTCGGGCAGCCCGGTCATGGTGCCGTTGCTGTACAGGAACGCGTGCTGGGTGCTGGTGGTCCCGTACTGGCCGACCACCTGGCCGGCGTCGTTGATCCCGGTCGCGTCGCTGTCCGACCCGTTCAGGGGGGCCTGCTGACCCAGGTCGATCATCTTCTTGCCGTTCCACAAGAACGCGGCGTTGCCGCCGTTGTTGGTGGCCGACCCGCCGGCCACCTGCCCGGACCGGTTGACCGCGCTGCCCACGCTGAAGTCCCCGCCGCCCACCGTGCCCAGGTCGGACATCTGGCCGCTGCTGTACAAGAACGCGTGCCAGGGGTGCTCCACGCACTTTTTCGGATTGGGGTAATTGGGCGGGCAGCCCGCTGGGTCCTGCACCAGCGTCGACAGGTACGAATAGCCGGTCACCTGCCCGGTGGCGCTGACCGCAGAGCCGACGGCCCCCTGCCCGAGCGAGCCCAGATTGGTGATCGTGTACGTCGTGGCCGCCGCCGCGGGGGCCGCCACCGCAGCGGGCAGCGCGGCGGCCAGCGCCAGCACCGCCAGTGACACCAGGTGTGAGGTACGGAGCCGACTCATGACACCCTCCCACGAGCCCTGCGCACAATCCAGGTTCACCTGATGTCACGGCCCCGGCAGGCCGATAGTTCATGATCACCGCAGCTTTCCTCTGGTGCGGCCGGCCTGGCAGCCGGCTCCTCCAGCGGACGCCGACGCGGCACAATCGCGGGATCTGCCCCCAAGTCCCTGCACGGATGACATGCGGTAGCTAGTCGCCACTCCTGCTAGGAGGCTGAAAAGGCGCGCCGAACGCCGGCTCTGAGCTGCGGTGCGGCGTGGCCTGGGACGCAGGCCGTGGGCGCATAACACTCGTTCTCAACCTTGGGCATGGTCTGAGGGGTTATAGGAGTAGATAGCCGGGCGGACGTGCGAGGTGCCGGTGAAACTGGTCCGGGGCGGGCTGCGAAGGCGCCAGTTCGAGGCGTTCATTGCCGATGCCACTGACGTCTTGTTCCGCGCTGGGCATCTGATGACCGGTGATGCCGGGTCTGCTGAGGATCTGGTTCAGGAGACGTTCATCCGGGTTGCCCGGCGGTGGGACCGGGTGCGGGTGATGGATCATCCGGTGGCTTATGCCCGGCGGGTTTTGGTCAATCTTGCGGTGACCGAAGCGGAGCGCCGGTCCCGGCAGCGGGCGGAATTGGCGCCGCAGCCCACCTGGTCTGAGCCCGCCGATCAGGCTGCGGCGGGTGCGCTGAGTGAGGTCGAGGTTAAGGCGGAGTTCCGCTGGGCGCTGGCCAAGCTGCCGCCCCGGGAGCGGGCTGTGCTGGTGCTGCGTTACTGGGCTGACCTGCCGACCGCCGAGGTCGCGGCGATTCTTGGCTGCTCGGCGGGCACGGTCAAAAGCAGTGCATCGCGGGGCGCTGCCCGGCTGGCCCGCGTCCTGCCGCAGCCATCCCCGGCTGGCAACCCGGCATCTCCGTACGAGGAAAGTGAATCCACCCATGCTGACCGATGAGCTGGAAACCAGGTTGCGTGAGGCGTTTAGCCAGGCCGCTGCTGACATCGAGGTCCCCGGCCAGGCCCGCCGACGGCTGCTCAGCCGTGATTACCACCCCCGGACGGTGAACCGCAAGCTCACGGCGGTGCTGGCTGCCGCGGCCGCGGTTGCGATCGCTGTCCCGCTGGCGATCGGGTGGGGATCACGCCCGGCTGCCGCCGGGCCGGTGCTGCGCCTGGCCTCCTACAGCTTCCAGCTGCCGGCCGGGTACCAGCTGACCGCCGCGGCCGCGGCACCCTGCCACGTAACTGTGACGGCGCTACTGCCCTGGGACCCTAACGCCAATGACAGGCGGGGCCCGCCCGGCCAGACAGCGATGCAGGCAGCGGCCTCCGCAGCCGGTGGGTGCATCGCCGCGATGCTCGCCCCGCCCTACACGCCGACCGCCGCCGTACCCGATCCGGAGGCGCCGGTGGACGGTGCGCACCCAGTGCAGGTTGGCAGGTATCACGGCGTCATAGTCCACTCACTGACCCACTACCCACCGGCCTTGGTCTTCAGCGTGACGGGAATCAGGGCTGCCAAGCACCAGCTATTCACCGAGCTGTTTGTGCCGTTGCCCGCCGGTGGCGGCGAGATGCGCGACCTGGTGATCGGAGCATCACAGCTATCTGAATCCGAACTGATCAAGATCGCCGCCACCGGGCTAGCAGCCTGAACATCCCCCAGCCGCGGCCCTCAGCAAAGCAGCAAGGAATACGCCCAGTTATGAGGCACGAGTTAGGAGGCTGCTATGAGGCGATTCTCGATGGTGGCGGTGCTGGCGGTCGGCACCGTGCTGGGGGTGCTGACTCCCGCGACTGGAAGCACGGTGGCGTGGGCTGATGGCCCCCAGCACATCAGGACCACCTTCCCGTTTGATCCCCCGCCACTGCCGCCCGGGGCCTTCTGCAACTTCACCTACGGGGAGGCGGCCACGGTCACCCTGGACGCGATCATCTTCGCGAACAGCGAGACCGACCACATCGCGTTCACTGACACACACACGAATCTGGACACCGGGTTCGCGCTGACCGAGACCGGCGACTTCACCGTGTTCACTACCGCGGGCCAGACCAAGACCGTCGGGATCTTCTGGCACCTCCGCAACGCCGATGGGCAACTCGTCGTGGTCCAGGCCGGTCAGCTGGTGATCTCGGCCGCAGGCGAAATCCTGAAGGTGACCCCCGCTGTCACTCCAGACAACGCCGCCGTCATCTGCCCGGCCCTTGGCGGGCAACCTGCGATCTAGTGCAGTGCCCAGCTACCTTCAGCGCCTCCGCGCGCCCATAGGGAATCGGGAGGACGCCATGACCGACCAGATCACCACGACAGGCCCGGCCCGCGGGAGCACGGCGGCGCGGCGGACCCGGCGGCAGCTGCTGGCCGGCGGCACCGGCGCGCTGGCGGCGGTGCTCACCGCCGAGGCCCTGGCCCGCCCCGGCCTACGCCGGCACCGACGGTGACGTCAGATTCGGGAAGCGCACAACCCGGTGGATGGAAGCCGTTTGACTGCCGCCGAGCGCGTTGCGCTGGCTCGATCGCTGGACCTTCATCCCTGGCCGATCGGCATTCCATGTTCAGGATGGTGACGGCCATCACCCGTATAGCGCCGGTCCTGGCTAGGCTAAAGAGGCCTTGTCGCGGGAGGCTGTGGTGGTGGTTCTAGCCGTGAATAAGGTGTCGGCCAGCTGTGGTGCTGCGTGCCGTGCGTGGGAGCCGTCGCCGGGCGTATCTGGTGCCCGGGTGACGGCCGGGGCGGGCGTCGTGGTGGCTATCGCTGGGTCCTGGCTTGGCTGGTGGGTGCCGGGTAGTGGCTGTGGGGGCCTGGCGTGAGTGGGCTTCCGAGCGGGGCGGTCACGTTCTTGTTTACCGATATTGAGGGGTCGACGCGGCTGGTCAAGGCGCTGCGGGAGCGGTATCCGCAGGTGCTGGCCGACCACCGGCGGCTGGTCCGCGCGGCGGTCGCCGCCCAGGACGGCCATGAGGTGGACACCCAGGGGGACGCGTTCTTCGTGGCGTTCGCGAGTGCGAAGCAGGCGGTGCTGGCCGTCACGATCAGTTATGCCCCCCGCGAGGCGGTTGCGGCGCTTGGAAGCAGCGGCTCGCTCATGGCTGGGTTGCGGTTTGGAGCTCGCTGAGGGCCTGGGTGGTTTGGGTGAGGGCGTAGGCGAGGGCCTGGTCCCAGTCCATATCCGCGCCTTGGGCGCGGAGCTCCCGGGCGCGCTCTTCGCCAAGGGTTTCCGTCACGATCAAGCTGAGCAGCTGAGCGAACATCGGCGACTTGACGACGTGGGTTTCGGCGGCGCCCTGGATGATCGCGGCGGCATCAGGCCGGGCGGCGGCCAGCGTACCCGCGATCAAGTGGAGGATGATGCCCATTCTGGAGGTGGTCTGGAGGCGATCGCCGCCCAGCTGGAGGCCACGGATAGCACTGCTGCCGAGTTCGAGCGCGTCGGCTAGGTCGCCGGCGAGGAACGCGATCCCAGTCGCCCAGACGAGGTCGAGGGTGTTCTGGTAGCCGAGCGCGGTACTGAGCTCGCGGCTTTCGCGCAGGCAGGCCCGGGCCTGGCCGGGGTCGGTGCCGGCGACGGTCGCGCCCACGGCGAGCAAGCCGCTCGCGATCAGGGCCGGGGCACCGACCCGGCGGGCCAGCGCCAGTGCTTCGCTGGCCAGCGGGACCACCCCGGTGTCGTCACCGGCAAGAACGTGATTGGCTACGGCCAGGGTGAGCTCGACGGAGGCGTCGGCGAGGTCGCCGCCGGCCCGCGCCAGACCGGCGGCCTGCTCGGCGAAGCGGCCGGCGTCGGCGAACGCGCCGGCAGTAAGCGCAATGTTGTGGCGGGCGACGCAGACGGTTTCCTCGACCCGCCAGTCCGGGGTGGCTTGGCGCGCGTTGGCGTCGGCTGCGCGGCGGGATAGTTCCTCGGCGCTGGCCACGTCCGCGCGGTTGGACGCGAACAGCGCGCTGACCGCCAGGGCGAGTGGGTAACCAGGGTTCTCGGTGGCGCCGGGCAGCTCGAGGGCTGTCCGGGCGGGGAGCATCAGCGGGTACGTGGTCCAGACCTCGACCGGCGCGAAGCCGGCCAGGATCGCAAACGCGGTGCCGGCGTTGTCGGCGCCGATCGCCCATGACCAAGCAGCGAGCAGGTTGTCCTGCTCGGCGCTGAGCCGGAGCGCCCAGAACACCTCCGGGTTGGGGTCGTGGGCGTGGTCGCGGACCTGCCGGAGGAGGCCGGCGTAATAGCTGGCGTGGCGCGCGCGCCACCGCTCGGTCTCCCCAGCCTGGTTGAGGCGTTCCTCGCCGTACTGGCGGATCGTCTCCAGCAGCCGGTAGCGGGTCCCGGGCCCTTTGTCCTCGGCCACCACCAGCGACCGCGCCACCAGGCCCGCCAGCAGCCCGAACACCATGTCCGGGTCGATCCCCTCCCCGCCGCAGACGACCTCGGCGGCCTCCAGGGTGGCACCGCCGGCGAACACTGCCAGCCGGGTCAGCAGGGCCTGTTCCGGACTGGCGAGCAGCTGGAAGGACCAGTCGATGGTGGCCCGCAGCGTCTGGTGATGTGCCACCGCGCCCCGCGGCCCGGCCGCCAGGACCGCGAAACTGCGCTCCAGCCGCCGGGCCAGCTCCGCCGGGGTCATCGCCGGTATCCGCGCCGCCGCGAGCTCGACCGCCAGCGCGATCCCATCCAGCCGCCGCACCACCTCGGCCACCGCGGCCACATTCTGTGCGGTCACCGCGAAACCGGGCTTGACCGCGGCCGCACGCTCGGCGAACAACCGCACCGCCTCCGCCTGCGTGACCGCCGCCAGGTCCGCACCGGCGCCGGGCACCGCCAGCGGCGGCACCGGCATCAGATGCTCACCGTCGATCCCCAAGGGCTCGCGGCTGGTAGCCAGGATCACCAGCCGCTCACATGACTGCGCGAGGTTCCCGGCCAGCGCCGCCGCGCCGTCCAGCAGGTGCTCACAGTTGTCCAGCACCAGCAGCAGCTGCTTGGCGCGCAAGAACTCCACCAGCGCCTCGCGGGTACTCTGCCCGGCCCGGCCGGTCACCGAGAACACCGCCGCCACCGCATCGTCCACCCCGGCCCGATCACGGACCGGAGCCAGCTCACACAGCCACGCGCCGTCCCCGAACCGCTCGGTTACCTGCCCCGCCACCTGCAACGCCAGCCGGGTCTTGCCCACCCCGCCCGGCCCGGTCAGCGTCACCAGCCGCGATCCGCCCAGCGCGGCCGCTGTTTGCGCCAGTTCGCGCTCCCGGCCGATGAACGAGCTCACCTGCACCGGCAGATTCCCGGGACGCTCCGCGACCGTGACCAGCGGCGGGAAATCGGCCGGCAGGTCAGCGTGGGTCAGCTGGTAGATCAGCTCCGGCTCGGCCAGATCCCGCAGCCGGAACTCGCCGAGCTTCTTCAGCCCGAACCCGCCGCCCAGCCGCCCGGCCACCAGGGCGCGCGTGGTGCTGGTGACCAGCACCTGCCCGCCGTGCCCGGCGGCCTTCACCCGGGCACACCGGTTGATCGGCGCATGGTCGATGTAGTCGCCATCGAGCACGTGCGCTTCGCCGGTGTGCAGCCCCATCCGCACCCGCAGCGCCGCCCCCACCGGCCACGGTTCACTTTCCAGCGCCAGCTGGCAGGCGCCGGCCGCCTCCACCGCCGCCACCGCACTGGCAAACACGGCGAAGAAACTATCCCCCTCCCCCCGGGAGGTCACCACCACCCCGCCATGATCCCCGATCACCCCGGCCAGCAGCCGGTTGTGCCGGTCCAGCGCTTCCTCCATCGCCTCCGGCACGCTCTCCCACAACCGGGTGGAGCCCTCGACATCGGTGAACAGGAACGTCACCGTCCCCGCCGGCAGCTCAGCCCAACTCGGCCCGCCCCGGGCCGCAGGCGATCCCGCACCCCGCGAAGCGGCAGCACCCGGCTCCTGCGGCTCCCCCATGTCCCGGTCCCTCTCGCCGTCAAGCCCGGCAATGGAACGAAGCGATGATATCCAGCCGATGCCCCCGGCAGGCCAGCTCACACGGCCCATTGATGCTTTCCTGCTATCCCGGGGACGGCCACCGGTCCTGACCACGCAGGGCCGTCACCACGATCCCGCCGACCCGATCGGCCCGCACGATCAACTGCCCAGCCTGCTGCCCGCCAGCTATAGCCAGCCGTTCGGCATGGTCCGCGCAGATCGCCCCGTTCGGTCGCCATGGAGCAAGTGCGCTTGACCCGGTTTGACGGACAGGGCTGTTAACTCGGTCAGGCTGGCTTCTTGATCTTGTTCTGTTCCTCGAATTCGGCGGCTGCATTCTTGTCCTGGCCTGGGCCATGCAGGCATGATTGGCCGATCAGGCTCAGGGTAACTGGGGGACAGGAGATGCAGGTTCGTCCTCGCGTCTACGCGGTTCTGGCAGTATGCCTGGCCGTGCTCACGGCAGCCTCGTACGGGTCCAGTTCTGGGCTCGCGTCCGCTGCTGCTGACACGGCCCCGGCGAGCCCGCCGATGAGCACCACTTCCGCATCGCATCCGCTGCGCGGCATCATCGCACTCGGGCATTCCGGGCTGACCGGTGAGAACTCCGATCCGCAAAGCGTCGGCGTGCCTGCCCCGCAGAATTCCTGGGCGACCGGGACCAACCCGGCGGTAGACAGCATCTATCAGCGCCTCGCCGCGGCTGACCCCGCCACTCGGGGACACGTGGTCAACGAAGCTGCCGGCGGGGCGCCGGCCGCCACCCTGGTCGGGCAGGCAACCCAAGCGCTCGGCGTTGTGCCGAATCCGCGGCTGGTGATCATCGAGATCATCGGCACCGACATCCGCTGCGACGGCAGCGACAGCTCGAACTACCCCGTGTTCGGACAGCAAGTGAAGGCCGCGCTCGACCTCATCGCCAGGCAAGCACCCCACGCGACGATCCTGCTCGTGAGCTGGCCCGGCCGGCCGCTGCAGGCCAGCAAAGCCATCATCGGCACCCCGGCAGTACCGATAGCTCGGGCGAACAGCGCCTCCGAGATGTGCAGCCCATTCGACCCTCATCTCAGGCTCGACAAGAAGCATATTAAGACGTGGACCGGAATCATCGAAGGCTACGAGTCCGAGCTGGCCAAAGTCTGCGCGACCGTGCCCGAATGCCACACCGACAATGGCCGTGCCACGCATTTCCACGTGCGAACCAGCTACTACAACTACACCGGCGACTGGGACTATCAGCACTACAACGTGGCCGGGCTCGCCGCGCTAGCAAAATTCATGTGGCCCACCGTGGCCAAGATCCTCAACTTGCACTGAACTTCCCCCGCGAGCACTGAGGACTCTTCCGCTGTGCCTGCCTGCCGTGGCATGCGTTGAGCCGGGCCGCCGCCCTCTTAACGTACGCCCCCGCGCTGGACCGCGAGCTCCTTCGGCCGGGCGGTTTCCCCACCCGACAGGCCGACCATCAGGAACAACATAGCCATCTGCTGATCCTGGGCTCGTCGGCCAGCGCTTGCTCTGGTTCAGCTACTGGCGATGCCCGAGCGCGTCTCGGCCATGGTCATGGCCTGGTCGAGGATTGTGATGGCGCGGTCGATGCCGTCTTTCTCGATGACCAGCGGTGGGATGAGCTGGAACCGGTTGTAGTAGTAGCCGCCTTTTTCGAACAGCAGGCCCTCGCGGACGCAGTAGTCGAGCATCCAGGCTGCTTCGTCTGCGGCTGGCTCCTTGGTCGCCCGGTCGCGGACGAACTCCAGGCCAATGAACAGGCCGCGGGCATCGATCCAGCCGAGGATGGGGTGCCGTTCCTGTAGTTGGTCGAGTTGCTGGCGGAAGTACTCGCCGAGATCCGCGGCGCGCCTGATGAGTTGCTCGGACTGGTAGAGGTCGAGTGTGGCGTTGGCCGCCGCCGCGGCGAGTGGGGTAGCGGTGAAGGTGGCGACGTGCGCGCCGGGGCCCCACGAGGCAGCGACCTCATCTGCGGCGATGACGGCGGAGATGGGCAGCCCGCTGGCCAGTCCCTTGGACACGGCGATCATGTCCGGGATCACGTTCTCGTGTTCGCAGGCCCACATCTTCCCGGTGCGGCCCATCCCGGCCTGGATCTCGTCGTCGATGAGCAGGAAGCCGAACTCGTCGCACAGTTCACGGATCCCTCGCAGATACCCGTCGCCGGGGACGATGTATCCCGCGCTGGCCTGGCACGGTTCGAGGAGTACGGCGGCCACGTTCGAGACCCTGCCCCGGTACTCGCCAAAAGGAGATTCCTTGCCGAGCAGCATCCGCCTGGTGAACTCAACACAGGCTTCGGCGCAGTTGGCTGGTGAGGCGCCGGCTGGGCAGCGGTAAGGGTAGGAGAACGGGATCATCGCGTGGCCGGTGTCGTGGGGAAGTATCGGGTAGTGGTAGGCCCACATGCCACCTTTGGCTGTGGCTGGCATGGTCGCGCCGGTCGTGCCGTGGTAGCCGCCGTAGGCGGACAGGATGATCGGTGCACCGGTGTACCAGCGGGCAAGCCGGATTGCCAGTTCTACCGCGTCGGCGCCAGTGACGCCGAACACCACCCGCTTCGGGTGCTCACCAGGAGCGAGGGCGGCGAGCCGGGTGGCTAGGCGCTCCCGCTGGTCACCTGGCAGGTCGAAATAGTGGATGAGCTGCCCCGCCTGCTCGGTGACGGCCGCTACCACGGCGGGATGGCAGTGCCCGGTATTCGAAACCGAGAAACCCGCCAGCATGTCGACGTATTCTTTGCCGTCGGCGTCCCAGACCAGTGCACCTTCGCCCCGGACGATCGCGGGCGGGCAGTCGAACAGTGCGAAGCCAACCTGGCCGGTCGACTCGCTGTGTACCTGCTGGCGCAGAATCTCCTTACTTCGCGGGCCGTAGGGTGAGCGTTCCACGCGCTCGAGTAGCTCGCCGGGGCTTGTGTGCAGGCGTTCCCGCTGTTGAATCAGCCGTTGGCCGAACTCGCGCTGGTCCACTGCCGAACTCTCCTTCGTGGTAATGCGTGGGCTCACGTTCACCTCGTGCCGCCGTCGCCAGACCCGGCCGTCAACCGGCTGGCAGTTGATAGGACTTGATGCCCTTGCGGGAGTTCACCTCGATCAATGCACCCAACAGGATTCCGTCGGCATACTCGCTGCCCGGGTTTACGCACAAGGTCCTCCCGATCCGTATCGCACCGCGGGACTCGTGGATGTGCCCGTGCAGCGAAAGCATGGGCTGGTGCCGCTCGATGACCGCGCGAACGGCCTGGGAGCCGACCGATTCCATCAGCACCGCGCCACCTTTGACCACCGGCTTGAGCGAGGCATCGAGGACCGGTGCCTGGTCGATGGCTGTGCGGGCGGGCGGGACGTGCAGGTTGAACACGGCCCGGGAAGGATCTGGGACCTCAGCCGCGAGCTTCTCGATGTGCTGTTCCAGGTCGTCTTCGTCCATCTCCCGTGGCGAGTTCCACGGGGTACGGTTCGACCAGCCGCAGGAGATCATCGTGATGGTCTCGCCCAGATCGATGAGCTGGTCTTCAGGGTCGGTGAGGATCTCGGAGTCGGCAAGTAGCTCCCGGAGCTCGGGTGGGTCGTCATTGCCAGTCATAACGAAAAGCCGTACACCGGTTCCGGCCAATTTCTGCTCCGCCCAGACCAGCCAGCGGTTGAGGCTCTTGCGCATCAAGTCGAGGAAGACCCGGTGGACGGCGTCCCGGTCGTCCCAGATCTCGTCGAGTTCCTCCTCGGTGGTGCGGTATGGGTAGAAGCCCATGTCGCGGATCCGTTCCTCGACTTGGTCCAGCTCACCTGTCGTGAGCACCTTCTCGCCCGTGATCTCCCGGGCCAGGTGGCCGCCGCCGCGCGCGACGATCGGCACCACCGCCTTGCCGGAAACGTCGCCGCCCATGATCAGAGTGTCGGCGCTGTAGAAGCGGGCGGCGTTGAGGAACTTGCGCCAGCACACATCCGAGCCGTGGATGTCTGAGGCGAAGTAGATGGTCCGTGTCGTCATTACCGGGTGACCTCCTCGGGGAGCTCATACCAGCGGACCCGGCGGCCAACCTTGGCCCGCATCCGCCAGGCCAGGGACTTCGGGGCGGCACCCAGCCCTTTCCGGATGGTTTCTATCCGCGCCTGGATTGTGGCCCGGGCTGATTCGTCCGCAACGAGCTGCCCAAGCTGACTGGAACAGGTCGCAAGGTTGTCGGTCACGGTCGTGTACAGCCCCCAGTCCGCGCCACACACAAGAGCCAGTTGCGCAAGGTTCAGCCGCCGGGGGCCATCCGCGCCGGGCACCGGTTCGTGATCCCAGAGCAGCATGGCCGTGTCGGAGATGTCCTTGGCGTTGACCTCGGCGATCTGCAGCTTGGTCAGCAGCAGTTCGGTAGCGGCCAGAGTCTCCGGCTCAGTGTCGAGCCTGGCGCCAAGGTCGAGCGTGTGGGACATCTCAAAGGTGTCCAGGAACACATCGACCTGCCAGCGGCCATCTGGGGAGTGGTAGAGCAGCCGCCGAGCGCCGTGCGTGGCGTTGAACACCCGTTCCGGGTGGTACCCGCCGTCTTCCAATACTGTGCGCAGCGCGCGTGACTGCCGTTTGTGCGCCACCAGGTCGATGTCGGGGTAGTCTCGGCCGAGCGCGGCTCGCGCCGCAGGCGACGCGCGGACCCAGATCGCTACACCGCCGATGAGCCGCACCGGGATGCCGGCCGTCGCTGCCATCGCAACCAGGCCCCGACCCGCCGCTACCATCACCGGTTCGGAACGCGGCCCGGTGCCTTCGGTGGCGTCGCTCGCGGAGGTGCTGCTCACTCCGGTGATGCTAGTTTCTCGGGGCCTCATCTGTTCGCAGGGATCATTCGGGCGGGATCTCGGCGAAGGTCTGGGCGAAGCGCATGCCCTGGCTGCGCCGGTATAGCCGGACCCCCACGTAGTAGACCACGCCGATCACCGGGGCCGTGAACGCCTCCACCATCGGCTTGAGCCCGAACGTCCCGCCGAATCCGGTGTGAAACGCGACGATGATCACGAAGATCCACGAGATCGCCGAGATCGCCGCCACCCAGGTGATCACCGGCAGGCCAGCCAGCCGGCGCCGGGCCCAGCCCGGGCCCTGTGAGTGCAGCTGCGGCCGCCGCCACGGGGCGATCACGGCGGAGACCGAGACGATGATAAACGCCAGCGCCATCACTGCGATGATGTTCAGCAAGTAGGCGCCCAGGCCCTGGTAGATGTTGAGGTAGTTGAGCAGTTCGACCACGCAGCCGATGGTGATGGTGGCGATCACCGGGGTGTGGAAGCGGTCGGAGACCGTGGTCAGCTTCTCTGGGGCAAGACGGTCGAAGGACCAGGCGAACATGTTCCGCGTGCCCAGCATGAACCCGGTTGGTGTCCACCACAGGATGGACACCACGAAGCACAAGGCGATAAAGACCAAGATCCACTGCGCTCCCGGCAGGAAGTTCACCAGGGACGGCAGGTACGGCAGGAACGGCAGGGTCCAGTGCGCCGAACCGCCGCCGAGCCCCATGAACACCACCGAGCCGAAGAAGTTGAAGCCGTAGTACTTGTAGATCAGCGCCACTCCCAGCACGTA
>Ga0306920_100011111_pt1 | contig 12128 bp, 11 predicted proteins | sample flu12Cox44000170_FD_204666 | JGI IMG/M metagenome (GOLD analysis project Ga0306920, IMG submission 204666) | Lab enrichment of tropical soil microbial communities from Luquillo Experimental Forest, Puerto Rico - flux4day.12C.oxic.44.000.170 (v2)... | ecosystem: Environmental > Terrestrial >...
CGACCGGACGTGATCTTCCATACGGGATACAATCCCGACATCACGTTGCTGCTGCGGCAGGCGCGCGAGCAGGGGCTCAAATTCGGCGCACTTGTCGGCCACGGGGCAGGCTATGGCGTCTACGAGAAGCTGAAGGAAGGCCTTGGCGCCGACGCCAACTACATCTTCGATACGGATCCGATCTCGATCTGGCTGACCAACGCGGAAACCCTTGATCCGAAGCTGCCGCCGATCATCAAGATGGTCGGCGACGAGTTCGACAAGGTGAAGCCGGGCGTGGCGATCCGCTCCGCTCATGCCGGCATGGCAGCTTCAAACACCTATGTTTTCCTGACGGAAGTGTTGCCCCGCGCCATCAAGAAATATGGCGGCGTAGACTCCGATGCCCTGCGCAAGGCTGCGTTGGAGGTGGACCTTCCCGACGGCGGCACCATGCTGGGCTTTGGCGTCAAGTTCCCTGGTGATGCATCGTCGACGCCGGGCCAGAACGAGCGCTCGTTCCCGGTCATCATCCAGTATATCGACGACAGGTCGTATGTGGTGTGGCCGAAGAGTCAGGCGCAGCGCGATCCCGTGCTGCCGCTGCCAAAGGGCACCACCTACAGCAACCAGTAGCGTGCGCTGAGCTGCCGGGAGCCCCCAGGAGACCTCGAGGTGCTGGAAGTCAGTGGTCTGGTGAAACGGTTCGGCGGCTTCACGGCCGTCAACAACGTCTCCTTCAAGGTCGATCAGGGCGAGATCCTCGGCCTGATCGGCCCCAACGGTTCGGGCAAGAGCACGATCTTCAACATGCTCTCGGGCACGCTGCCGCCTAGCTCTGGCTCGATCAATTTTGCCGGCCACGAGATCGCGGGGCTGGCGCCGCACCGGATCATCAATCGCGGCATCGGCCGCACCTTTCAGATCCCGCGACCATTCCGCAAACTCTCGCTGTTCGAGAACGTCGCGCTGGCGGGCTTTTACGGCCAGGGCCGCCACAGCCGTGCGAAAGCGGACGCGGCCGCCGAGCGCGCGCTTTCCATGGTCGGGCTCCCGACCGATCGTCATGCGAGTGTCGATGGGCTGGGCGCGGCGGGCCTGAAGAAGCTGGAGCTCGCAAAGGCTCTCGCCACCGGCCCCAAACTTTTGCTCGCCGACGAAAGCCTGGGCGGGCTCGATGAAAAGGAGATGGACCAGGCTGCCGACATGCTGCGCCGGATCAGGGATGATCTCAACATCACCATCATCTGGGTCGAGCACATCATGGGCGTCTTGATGCGCGTGGTCGATCGGGTGATGGTGCTCGATCACGGCGAAAAAATTTCGGAAGGTCTGCCGAGCGCGGTGGCAAGCGATCCCAGGGTGATCGAGGTCTATCTCGGCACCGATGCCGAGACGACGCAGGCCGCGGCCGCCGAAGAGCGCCGCCGGGCAGGGAGCTAGCGTCCATGCTGGAGCTCAGATCGGTCGACGCGGGCTATGGCAGCTTTCAGGCGCTGTTCGGCATCGACCTCGACGTCAAGGCGGGCGAAGCCGTCGGCGTGATCGGCCCGAACGGCGCCGGCAAGACCACCTTGATGCGGGTGATCTCCGGCCTGATCCGCCCGCGCAGGGGATCGATCAGGATGGAGGGCGCCGACGTGCTGACGACGCCGCCCCACCGCATCGTCAACCTCGGCATCGCCCATGTCCCGGAAAATCGCCGGCTGTTTCCGCGGCTCTCGGTCGACGACAATCTCAAGATGGGCGCGTTCATTTCGGACGCGCGCGCCAAATATGCCGAGCGGCTGGAGTTTGTGTTCGACCTGTTTCCGCGCATGAAGGAGCGCCGCAGTCAGATGGCTGGCACCATGTCCGGCGGCGAGCAGCAGATGTGCGCGATCGGCCGAGCGCTGATGTCCGGTCCAAAGCTTTTGCTGCTCGACGAGCCTTCGGCGGGCCTTGCGCCGCTGGTGGTGCAGCAGGTGTTCGAGCTGGTCAAACGCATCCGCGCCAGCGGGCTCACCGTGCTGATCGTCGAGCAGAACGTGCAGCAGGTGCTGCATGTGGTCGACCGCGCCTACCTGCTCGAGGCGGGGACCATCCGCGCCGCCGGTACGGCGGCGGAGATGTTGCAGAGTGACACCATCAAGCAGGCCTATCTCGGAGTGTAGGGCGAGAATACATGCAGGCATTTCTGGACATCTTTGACATCTATCTGCTCGAGGCCGTTCTCAACGGCATTCTGCTCGGCGGCGTGCTCGCGCTGCTTGCGCTCGGCCTCAACCTGATCTTCGGCGTTATCGACGTGACCTGGATCTGCTACGCCGAGCTGGTCATGATCGGCATGTACGCCATGTATTACCTGGTCCAGTATTACGGCGTTTCGTATTTCGTCGCCGCGCCGCTGACCATCCTGCTGGTCGGCGCGCTCGGCGCGCTCTTGCATTATCTCGTCATCGCGCCGCTCTTGACCGCGCCGCCGATCAACCAGCTGCTCGCGACCGGCGGCGTGCTGTTCGTCCTGCAAAGCTTCGCCACCGTCGCCTTCGGCATCGATTTCCGTAACCTCGGCATCCGCTTGCCGATTCTTACCGTCGGCGAGATGAATTTCAGCTATGCCCGACTGCTCTCGTTCGCGGCGGCGCTGATCGGCATGATCGCGGTCTATCTCTTCATGACGCGCACCTTCACGGGCACCGCGATCCGCGCCATCGCGCAGGACCGCCAGATCATGGCGCTGATGGGCGTCGACACCAAGAAGATCTATCTCATCACCTCGGCGCTCGGCGGCGCGCTCGCGGGCCTCGCCGCCTGCCTGCTCGTGCTGCAATATGACGTGCATCCCTTCGTTGGGCTGACCTTCGGTCCCATCACGTTTTTGATCTGTGTGCTCGGCGGGCTCGGCAATTTCATCGGCGGCTTCGTTGCGTCCTTCGTGTTCGCCGAGATCATCTCGCTCGGCGGCCTGTTCTCCGATCTCGAATGGGGCTACGTGTTCGCCTTCGGCTTCTTCATCGTGATGATGTTCATCCGTCCCGCGGGCCTGCTTGCGAGGCGCCGGTGACAAGATCCGACATCGGCCTGATCGTTATATTGGCGGCGCTGGTCGCGGTGCCCTTTGTCTATCGCGAGCCCTATCATCTGCATCTGATGGTGCTGATCCTGATCTGGTCGTTCGCCTATACCTCCTGGTCGATGATGGGCCGTTTCGGGCTGGTCTCGCTCGGCCATGGCGGTTTCATGGGGATCGGCGCCTATGTCACGGCGCTGCTCTGGAATCATCTCGGTCTCACGCCATGGATCGGCATTCCCTTCGCGCTCATCGCAGCCGGAATCCTGGCACTGATCGTCGGCTATCCCTGCTTCCGCTTCCGCATCACCGGGCACTACTTCGTGCTGGTCACCCTGGCGCTGTCGGGCATCGTGCTGCAGGTGATCACCGCGACGCGCGACTATACCGGCGGCTCGCTCGGCTACACGCCCGCGCGCGCCACCAGCGGCAACAACATTCTCGCGCTGCAATTCGACGACAAGACGACCTGGTATCTGATCGCGCTGTTCGTCTGGCTGGTGGGCCTCTTGATCTGGCGCCTGATCGACCGCAGCATGATGCGCTATGCGCTGGAGGCGATTTCGGAGGACGAGGACGCGGCTGCCGCGGCCGGCGTCAACGTCACGGCGGAGAAATTGAAGATCACCCTGATCAGCGCGCTGATGACGGCGCTCGCCGGCGCGCTGTACTGCCAGTATCAGATGTTCATCTCGCCGGACACCGTAAGCGGCATTGCCGTGTCCCTGCAGATGGTGTTCGCGGCCATCGTCGGCGGCCTCTATGTCGCGCTCGGCCCGACGGTGGGCGCCATCATCACCATCCTGCTGGCCGAGACCTTGCGCATCGGCTTCGGCACCGGAGCGGTTGGCTGGGACAATCTGATCTACGGCGTGCTGCTCGTGCTGTTCATCATCTTCCTGCCTCAGGGCATCCTTGGTAGCGTGCTCGAACGATTCAGGATCCAACGCAAACCAGCTTGAGGACATGAGCAAGACGCCAGCAAAGACCCTCAGCTCCGGGCTTGATCCCTACATCTCGCCGTTCCGCGTCGACGGCACCAGCAGGTTTCATCTCCGCTCGCAGAAGACCAATGAGAAGGGCGGCCTCGACAAGGACAAGGCTGAAAAAATCCTCGAGGCCAACCGCAAGCGCCTCTCCGATTTCCAGGAAAAACTTTACGCCCAGGATCGCTGGTCGCTGCTGCTGATCTTTCAGGGCATGGATGCGGCCGGCAAGGACTCCGTGGTCAAGCACATTTTCGACGGCGTGAACCCGCAAGGCTGCGAGGTCACCTCGTTCAAGCAGCCGACCAGTCTTGAGCTCAATCACGATTTCATGTGGCGCTGCGCGGTCGCACTGCCGCAGCGCGGCCGCATCGGCATCTTCAACCGCTCATATTACGAGGAATGCCTGGTGACGCGGGTGCATCCGGAATTGTTGCATCAGGAAAAGTTGCCGCCGAAACTGATCACCAAGAACATCTGGCGCGAACGGTTCGAGGACATCTCTGCCTTCGAGCGTTATCTCGGCCGCAACGGCACGGTGATCCTTAAATTCTTCCTCAACGTCTCGAAAAAGGAGCAGCGCCAGCGTTTTCTCGAGCGGCTCGAAGATCCTGCGAAGAACTGGAAGTTCTCGATGAACGACATCACTGAGCGCGAGTTCTGGAACCGCTATCAGGCGGTCTACCAGGACATCGTCCGCCACACCGCGAGCCTGCGCGCGCCGTGGTATGTCGTGCCGGCCGATCACAAATGGTTCGCCCGCGTAGTGATCGGCTCTGTCATCGTCACGACGCTGGAAAAGCTCGACCTGCATTTTCCGCGCGTCGACAAGGCCTCGCAGCAGGAGTTCAGGCAGGTGCGCGAGGCCCTGGAAAATGAAGGGAAGGGTGGGTCGAAACGGGCGGCGGCAAAGGTTGCACACCGCGCGGCTGCGGCCGGTTGAGCCCAATACGCCAAAAATGGTTCTGTCCCCTCATCCTTGAGGAGCGCGAAGGGCGTCCTAGCCTCATGGTTCTCCCGGCGATGGATAGCATCGTCCGGTGATGGCGCGCCTCAATTTGGCGTCGTTCGCTGACGGCTTCGCTGTCGCTCGGCCTGCTCGGGCGCCGCGCCTTCCCACCATGAGGGCTTGGAAGCAGTAAGGCCTCACGCCTCAGCTTCTCGCCAGGGCAGCTTGATCCCGGCAAATTCCGACCAGGTGTCGCGCAGCCGCGGCTCGACGTTGACCATGGCGTGCGCCTGCCAGCCGGCGATCGCGGCAGCCGCGCCGTTCCGCGCAGATTCCGCACCTAGTCCGGCGAGCAGCGAGGCGGTGACCGCCATGTCGTTGTAGCAGCCAAGCTCCTCCTGCAATTCGGCGAGCCTGTGCGAGAAGCGGCGGGTGGATTTGCGCTGTCCGTAAAGCGGCAGCAGGAATTCGCCGACATAGCGCAGCTTCTTGACCGCGAGCCGCAGGCGGTGGCGCTCCCCCGCGTCGAGCGATTTGAGGTGGCGCCCGCGCTTGAGCACCTTGGCGTATTGCTCCGACAGCATGCGTCGGGCGAAATTGACGGCGGGCTCGGTGAGCTGTGCGAGTCCTTGCGGCGCGAAATCGTCGCGCCATCCGCGCGCCTCGATCCATCCGCCGAGCACGATCAGGAACGACGACGCACGGCGGTCGGTCAGGACCATGCGCACTTTGTCGTAAGCGGCGGCGCGGCGCTTTTCGGCCGCCTCTTCGAGGGCATCGAAGCCGGTGACTTGAGGACAGGCCTTGGCAATGGTCGGCAAGGTCGCGCCCTGGAAGATGTCCCAGTCGCGCGCCGCGGAGAGATTTTGCGCGAGCCACTTCGCTTCCGCGCGCAGTGCGTCGAGCTTGTTCAACGGCCCGACGGCGCGCATCAGGTCGAATGCCGAGCGCAGGCGGCGGAGCGCGACGCGAAGCTGATGGACGCCTTCGGGATCGCGGCCATCCTCGGCGGCTGGCATGGATTGCAGGAGATGGCCGAAGCAGCCGCGCAGGATGATAGCGAAGGCATCGTCAAGCGCCGTTGTGGGCTCAAGGCGGAGCTTTCGCGGCCGTCGCGCAGCCGGCGGGCTGTCGGCCGCGAGGTCGAAGCCGCGCGCCGACTTGCTGCGGATCGAGGGCCGCACCGAGCCATGCTCGGCAAGTCCCAGCGCGAGATCGTAGATTGCCGATCGGCTTCCGCTCTTGAGCTCCAGCTCGATCTCGCTGACCGGCATCGAGCGATCGCCCGACTTCAGCACGCCATGATCGAAGGCGACCTCGACCGTGCCCGAGGGCATCTCGACGACGCGCTGGTGGCGGCGCATGTCGGTGGTGAACACCGGCTCGAGCTCGGAGCGTTCGAGCTCGTCGCGAAGCTCTTCGGGCAGGAACGGCATCGCCAGCGCGAGGTCAGGCTCGAACGATGGAACGCTCGCCTCCCACTCTCCGCGCCGCAGCGGATCATCGGCGGCCTCGGCCTTCACCGTCTGCATGAAGCGCGCGCCGCTCTTGCGGACCCTCAACGTCAGTGCGTTGCGGAGCAGCGTTCGCTCCGCGGTGTCGTAGTAGACGGCCTTCAGGTGCTTGCGCGTGCCCTTGCTGCGCGCATTGGAGGCGATGATCGGCGCGTCGTTGAAACCGGCCAGACGATCGGCATCGACCAGAAGCTTGAGCTCGATTTCGGCCGCACGGGACGGCGCGAGGCTGGACGGAGCAGCCTCCGGCGCGGAAGTCTCGTTGTGAGACGTCGCCCCATCGTGTTGAATTGCCTCGGTTTCAGCTGGTTCCTGCGAACGCGGTTCCGGTACGCCCCCCTTCGCAGACGGACCGTCGTTTTCGGTCTCTTTCCGCCCTAACAGGACAACATTACTGCGCTCTTCCGGCACGGCACGCGCGCTTTCGCCGCCCGTTGTCGGATCGATCTCGGACATGATGATTCAATGACAGTTCGATGACAGAGGGCAACATATAGCCGCTTCGGTCGAAAAGGAAGGGCGACTCTATGTCACCGTATTGCGAGTTTCATCGCCCGTGTCATGAAGCCCATCCCAAGTGATTTGTCCAGCGAACGAATTTTGCGAAACGCATAGCGAAAATTTTATTGCGAATTGCGCCACAGGGCATGGGCGGCCGGCCATGCAGATCCGAAGAAAATCGTCACGACGAAGATGTCGCCGCTTTAGCGCCGCGCACGCGGCGATCGCGGCCTGCGGCGGACGCAAGTTCGCCCGGTCGCAGGAAATGGTGGACGAGCCATCTCTCGCGCCCACCGATTGCGAACATCAAGCCACAACATCGCGGGTTGATGGAATCGATCGCCCAGGCCGGCCCCAGCATCATGGCTAGCAGATACGTCGGTTCCGCCTCGGCCAGTCGGCTGTCGCCCTTCAGCGTCACGCCGATCCTGCGCCTGACGTGCGCCATCGCAACCGACGAGATAGCGCGCGAGAATTTGCCGCGTCGCTCCGGTGTCGAGATCGTTCGCGGTCGCCAGCACGCCATCTGCGCGCTGTTCGAAGTCGGCTACCGACGTGCGGCTGAGAATCCGCAAGCGCTTCATCGCCGCCGCGTACGCGAACATGACCGGTTCGAGGTAAATCTGATTGATGCGGTGGGGCGGCTCCGGCGTCGGCCACCAGCCATCGGGACCGTCTTTTTTGGTATAGCGTTTCGCGCGGCATGGAATGGAAATGCGGCCGATTTCTATTCCGGTTGCCGTCGTCCTGAAGGCAATGTCGTTGGGAAAGTCGGCCGGAAGGCCGGCATTGCGCACGGCGGCGACGAGGCCAAGCCCGGCGAAAAATCTCCATAGTTCGGGCGCTGACGTGATTGCAGCGCACGTTCGGCGGCTCGCACGGGCAATCAATTTATGTAAATCCGAAGAAGATCGCATTCGTCGAGTCCGCTGGGAAAAAATAGTCCGCTTCCGATTTTCGTAAGATCGTGGGTCTCTTCGCCCATCCCGCCTCGATGAAGAGGGACGAACGCGTCGTCACAATCGTGAGGCGGGGTGCGATGGACGCGACGATCGCGCTTTGACGAGGCGCCAGGGTTGCGGACGGCGAAGGCGTGTAGGCCCTCGTGACGTGGCCTACGGCCGCCCGTCGGGATGAGGATTTATGCGCGGCGCAGTACCAGACCCCTCCTGGTGAGGAGCCGCGAAGTGGCGTCTCGAACCATAAGGCCCGAAGGAGCATATAGGTCACTTATGCTGACCATCTTTTGGCATTGCGGTTATCTGCATTTCTCGTCTAGAAGATCGCTTGTGCGTGGGCCCGAAGAAACCGTCAACGGTTTTGGCCCAGGCTGGCGCCGTCAAATGGTCTGGCAATGCTGATTCGCAGCCAAATGGACGGGATTTTGGGGGAGGCGGCCGAAGCCGCCAGCGTTCCCGCATGCCCGGCTGCGTCGCTGCCCACCCTGCTCATCGGCGGGCTTCTCCTTCTTATCTGCCCCTGAGGGCCGGCTGGGCGGTTTGCGCCTGGGCACTCAGGGGTTGTGCGAGACGCCAAAACCCTTCAGCGCCCAGATGAAAACGGCGCACCACCGCTAAAGGAATATCTTGCAATGAGCACCCCGAAAAAGTCCGAAAAGGACCGCGTTATCATCTTTGACACCACCCTGCGCGATGGCGAGCAATGTCCCGGCGCCACCATGACCTTCGAAGAGAAGCTCGAGGTCGCCGAGATGCTCGATGACATGGGCGTCGACGTGATCGAGGCCGGCTTTCCGATCACCTCCGAAGGTGACTTCCAGGCGGTCAGCGAGATCGCCCGCCGCTCCAAGAACGCGGTCATCGCGGGCTTGTCGCGCGTTCACCCCAAGGACATCGACCGTTGCGCGGAGGCCGTGAAGTTCGCAAAACGCGGCCGCGTCCACACCGTGATCGCGACCTCGCCCCTGCACATGCGCGTCAAGCTCAACATGACGCCGGAGCAGGTGATCGAGACCTCGATCGCCAACGTCACCCGCGCCCGCAACCACATCGACGACGTCGAGTGGTCGGCCGAAGACGGCACCCGCAGTGAGATGGACTTCCTCTGCCGCATCGTGGAAGCGGTGATCAAGGCCGGCGCTACCACTGTCAACATCCCCGACACCGTCGGCTACACAGTGCCGGAAGAGTACACCCACTTCATGCGCACCTTGATTGAGCGGGTGCCGAATTCGGACAAGGCGGTGTTCTCCGTGCACTGCCATAACGATCTCGGCATGGCCGTTGCCAATTCGCTGGCCGGCATCGCCGGCGGTGCGCGGCAGGTCGAATGCACCGTCAACGGCATTGGCGAGCGCGCCGGCAACGCGGCGCTCGAAGAGATCGTGATGGCGATCAACGTGCGTAACGACAAGTTCCCATGGTGGAACAAGATCGACACCACGCAACTGACGCGCGCCTCGAAGATGGTGTCGACGGCGACCTCGTTCCCGGTGCAGTACAACAAGGCAATCGTCGGCCGCAACGCATTCGCGCACGAAAGCGGCATCCACCAGGACGGCGTTTTGAAGGATGCTTCCACCTACGAGATCATGCGGCCGGAGATGGTGGGCCTGAAGCAGTCCTCGCTGGTGCTGGGCAAGCATTCCGGCCGCCACGCCTTCATCCATAAGCTGGAGGAGATGGGCTACAAGCTCGGCCAGAACCAGCTGGAAGATGCGTTCGCGCGGATGAAGGCGCTCGCCGACCGCAAGAAGGACATCTACGACGAGGATATCGAGGCTCTCGTCGAAGGCGAGATGGCGGCCTCTCACGACCGCATCAAGCTGATGTCACTGACGGTCATTGCCGGCACTCGCGGGCCGCAGCGCGCCACCATGAAGCTCGACGTCGACGGCGTGGTGAAGATCGAGGAGGTCGAGGGCAACGGTCCGGTCGATGCGGTGATCAACTGCATCAAGGCGCTGGTGCCGCACGAAGCCAAGCTCGAACTGTACCAGGTGCATGCGGTCACCGAGGGCACCGACGCACAGGCCGAGGTCTCGGTCCGTCTCAGCCATGAAGGCCGCTCGATGACCTCCCGCGCGGCCGATCCGGACACGCTGGTCGCCTCGGCCAAGGCCTATCTCGGCGCGCTCAACAAGATCGTCATGAAGCGCCAGCGCGATGCGGTGAAGACGGCCGCCGCGAGCTGAATCGCAGAGAGATGACGTCAAAGGTTAACAACGCGGCGCACAGGTTGCGCCGCGTTTTGCACTGCAGCAACGATTTGAAAACACCCGTCTAAAGGGGCAATGGCAATCGGCACGCTTGTCTGTAATGGTGCCGCGAGCTTTGAGAACACGGGCGGGCAGCGCAGTTTGCGCGCGTCCCGTACACTGCGCGGGAGGAAAAATGCGTAAACTGATTTTGGCCGCCGCTTCGATCGCGGCGCTATCGATGATTGGGCCGGCAGCAGCCGATAGCCCGATCGTCATCAAGTTCAGCCATGTGGTGGCCGCCGATACACCGAAAGGCAAGGCCGCCGACAAGTTCAGGGAGCTTGCCGAAAAATACACCGACGGCAAGGTGAAGGTCGAAATCTATCCGAACTCCACCCTCTACAAGGACAAGGAAGAGCTGGAGGCCTTGCAGCTCGGCGCCGTGCAGATGCTCGCGCCGTCGAACTCGAAGTTCGGTCCGATCGGGATCAAGGAGTTCGAGGTGTTCGATCTGCCCTACATCCTCCCTGACACCAAGACTCTGCGGAAAGTGACTGAAGGCCCGCTTGGCGCAAAACTTCTGAAGCTTCTGGACGCCAAGGGCATGACCGGTCTCGCCTACTGGGACAACGGCTTCAAGCAGATGAGCGCCAACAAGAAGCTGCTCGCGCCCGCCGACTACAAGGGGATGAAATTCCGCATCCAGTCGTCGAAGGTGCTGGAGGCGCAGTTCCGCGAGCTCGGCGCGATCCCGCAGGTGATGGCCTTCTCCGACGTCTATCAGGCGCTGCAGACCGGCGTCGTCGACGGGCAGGAGAACACCTGGTCGAACATGTACACCCAGAAAATGCACGAGGTGCAGAAGTATGCGACCGTCACCAATCACGGCTACATCGGCTACGTCGTGGTCGTGAACAAGAAGTTCTGGGACGGACTTGCGCCGGACATTCGCAGCCAGCTTGAAAAGGCCATGAAGGAAGCGACCGAGTTCGGCAACAGCCAGTCGGCGAAGGAAAATGACGACGGGCTGGAGGCGATCAAGAAGGCCGGCAAGACCGAGATCATCACGCTGACGGCCGAGCAGGATGAGGCGATGCACAAGGCGATGATGCCGGTCTACAAGGACGTCGCCTCGCGCGTCGGTCAGCCCCTGATCGACGAATTCTTGAAAGAAACGGGCAGGGGCCCGATGAACTGAGCGGCTTGTTGAGGACGCAAGTCTGCGCAAAGGGCTGCGTGATCGGGCGGCTTTCGCTCGCCCGATCATTGGGGGAATTGCATGCTGTTACGTATTCTCGACCGGCTTGAGGAGATCATGATCGCAGGCCTGATGGGCGCTGCGACCCTGATCACCTTCATCGCGGTCGCCCATCGTTTCCTGGTCGCTGTCCCTGTCCTCTATCCCTACCTGTTCGGATTCAATCTGGCCTGGTCGCAGGAACTCTGCATCTACATGTTCATCTGGATGGCGAAGTTCGGCGCCGCCTATGGCGTTAGGACTGGCATCCATGTCGGCGTCGATGTGCTGATCAACCGCCTCAACGATGCCTGGCGGAAGTGGGTGATCCTGTTCGGCCTGTTCGGCGGCGCACTGTTCACCGCGATCGTCGGCACCATGGGTGCAAAGTTCGTCATCGAGCTGATGCACACCGACCAGGTCTCGCCCGACCTCGAGCTGCCGAGCTGGCTGGTCTACGCCTGCATCCCGCTCGGCTCGTATCTGATGTGCTTCCGCTTCCTGCAGGTGATGTGGGCCTATTTCTGGACCGGCCAGCTGCCGCATCACGACGCGACCCATGTGGACGACATCGAGGTGAGCCAAACCGCGCCAATCTCGCTCGGAGAAGCCTGATGAGCGCGGCGCTGATCTTTGGGCTCTTGTTCGCCCTGATGCTGACGGGCATGCCGATCTCGATTTCGCTCGGCCTAACCGTGCTGACCTTCCTGTTCACGATGACGGAAGTGCCGATCGAGAGCGTCGGCCTGA
>Ga0306920_100011112_pt1 | contig 12127 bp, 10 predicted proteins | sample flu12Cox44000170_FD_204666 | JGI IMG/M metagenome (GOLD analysis project Ga0306920, IMG submission 204666) | Lab enrichment of tropical soil microbial communities from Luquillo Experimental Forest, Puerto Rico - flux4day.12C.oxic.44.000.170 (v2)... | ecosystem: Environmental > Terrestrial >...
CTGCCCGGTCAGCGAGCTTGGCGGATCAGCGTCGGGAGGCGCCGGCCAGTTGGCGGTCACCAGGGCGTTGTTCACGCCGTACAGGGGATCCTCCCGCGGGTTCCTGTAGTTGATCTCGGTCCGGTCCGGGCCCAGCGGCGAGGAACCGAAACGGATCCTGCGGTAGATCTCGTTGGCGCCGAAGAAGGCCAGGTTCACGCCCCGGTCACGGGCGCGGGTGGCGATCGCGCGCATCCTCGGAGACCAGTACTCGTCGTGGGATTCGCTGACAACGGCCCGGGCGCCGTCGAGCACATGCGGGTCAAGGTCCAGATCGACGCCCGAGATGTACGCGAGCGGCAGGCCGAGCCGTTCGGCATACGACAGCAGCGGCTGCTCCTCGGCGAAGAAATCCCCCGCACCGTTCTCCCGGTCGTACGGCCGGTCGAAGCTGACCACGCGCGCTCGCAATGCCTCGTGGCGACGCGGTCCCTGGTACAGGTCGTACCCGCCCCACAGGTTGTACGCCTGGTACGTCGTCGTCGGCTGAACCAGCACCACCTGGCCGGCCACCGACGGGGAGCGGATCACCAGCGGCACGTACCGCTGAGCGCCCGAGGACGCGTCCAGCCGCAGCAGGTAGGAACCCGGCAGCCAGCCAGCCGTCGGCAGGGCCAGGCTCGGCCGCCACGGCGCGACCACCATGCCGTGCGCCTCCACCACCGCGGCTGGCTGCCGTGTTCCGGGGATCCGCGGCGACGTCCAGACCAGACGCGCCAGCGCGCCACCGTACCATCCGAAACGCAGCGCGCGTACCCGGAACCAGGTCGCCGTGGTTGATACGAACAGCCGCACCGCGGTACCGGGTAGCGCGCTGGCATGGTCGGTGTAGCCCTCGATCTCGTGCGGCTGCCCAGGCGAGGTGATCCGCCAGCCCGGATAGCCCGGACGCGCGTTCTCGGCGCGGACATACACGCCGCCCGGCACGGCCGGCACCGCAATGTGCGTTGCGGCCCCCGCACGCGGATGATGAGCACCCGGCTGTTGCCGCGCTGGCGACGGGCCCGTGCACCCCGCCACCAGCAACCCGGCCAGCAGCCCCACTCCGGTGACCGCCACAAGGCCACCGGACGGCTGCCGCCGATGCGCCGGCATGACGATCGTGCACCCCCGGCTGTTGTCGCGAACGACTCCCAGCAGGTCTCCAGCGTAGCCGGTACACCGCTCCCGTAGCAGATCCCGCAGCGGTGTCAGGATTGGCTGTGGGCACTCGGCTGGCTCACACGCGCACACATCACTCAGATCCGGGCACGCTGGGCATAGGACGCCACCGCCGCGACCCCGATCACGGCCCCAGCGGTGGTTCACCGGATAACACGGTCCGCCTCCATCATGCGACGCCACCGTCAAGCACGAACTCTGCGGCCAGCATGCATGGGCTTTTTGGTGCAGTCGGTCCTCGGACACGCATACAAGTCTCTGACCTGCGGTTATGTGCTTCCCGGTATGGTCTGGGTATGCAAAGCCGCAGGTCACAGACGTGGGGGTTCAAGTCCCTCTCGGACACCAGCCCTTTGCCCATGCCGCGATGACGCCAGTCCCGCGGCTGACCCCATTGAGGCGCGTCTCCGCCGAATAGGGATGTCTATCAATCGAGTAGACATTTGTCTCTCGCGAGGTCCAGAACATCTGGTTCTGATCAGTAGTTTGGTCCGCCGCACACCGTGAACACCCACCTACAGCACGTGTCCGCCAAGCTGGGCGTACCGAACCGGGTCGCGCTCGCCGGCGCGGCACATCACTCGATCAGGTGATGTCTTCGCGCCCAGCCGCCAGCACCATCGATTGCATGCAGCAGCACCTGCTGCAACCACAGAGTGAGGGGTGACCATGGACCACGCTGCGACGATGCGTAGCATCTACGAGCGGATCAGCGCGGGAGACATCGCCGGGTTCGGCGAGCTGGTAGCGGACGACTTCGCCGAGCGGCTCGGCGGCGTGCCAGGTATTCCTCCCACGAAGGAGGGGATGCTCGAGTTCTTCCGGACCCTGCTGACCGCGTTTCCCGATATGCGCCTGAACGTCGAGGACCTGATCGCGAGCGGGGACAAGGCCGTGGCGCGGGTGAAGGTCACCGGAACGCACAAGGGCGAGTTCATGGGGGTGCCGTCGACCGGCACGCGGGTGGACATGCAGCTCATCGACATCGACAGGTTCGACGGCGCAGGCCTGCTCTGCGAGCACTGGGGCGTCGCGGACACACTGTCGCTCATGCAGCAGCTCGGCGCCGTGCCCGCCAGCCCTCCGGCATAGTCCCCATCTGCCGTCCTGCCGGGCGTCAGCACTGGGATCTGGAGGAGGATCGGATGGCCATCAAGGTTATCGTCGAGTTTCAGGCCAAACCAGGTAAGCGTGCTGAACTCAGGAGTCTGCTTGGGAGCATTGCGGCTACCCATGGGCCGGAGGCGCCCGGCTTCCTGGGCAGCACCGTGTACGAGGCGTTTGACAGCGCCGAGGGCCTCATTGAGATTGCCGATTGGGAATCCGCAGAGGCTCAGGCCGCAGCGGTGGCGAAGGCCATCGCAACTGGCGTCTATGCACCTGTTGTCGAGCTAGTGGCGGCTCCGTTCAGAGCTACCAGGATCAGTCAGCCGGCCTAGCCATCCAGCCGGGGCATTGACCAGGCCATAGGCCGCGCACAGCACAGAGCGCCCCGGCCACAGTTCCGGGCCGGGGCCGTGCGCGGGTCAGCGCGATTGCCCGCACTGCCTGCTGCCCCGTCTTCCTCGATAGCGTCGGCGGCAGGTGTTTCGCATAGCCGAGATGGTCATCCATCTCGCCTTCCAGGGTGCCTTCGATGACCATCTTGGTCAGCTTGCTGAGTAGGCCGCCCTCGCCGTGAGCTTCAGCCCCGTCGGCCCGCTAACCTGGTCCGCTGTCATGTCTGCTACCTGGAGTCTCCTTCACCAGGAAGTCAGTCTGGCCCTTAGTGACTGGCCTTCGGCTGGATTCTGGCGCTGGCGTGGGGGAAGCTTGGGGCGTGGGGGAGGCTGTGAGGGTGTCCTCGGCGGAGGGGCTGGTGGGGCGGGAGGCCGAGCTCGCCATGGCTGCGGCTGCGGTCCGCCAGCTCGGCGAGGGGCGGGCGTCGGTGCTGGTGATCGAGGGGGAAGCCGGCATCGGCAAGACCCGCCTGGTGCAGGCCATCGTCGATGATGCGCGTTCGCGTGACGTGGCGGTGTTCTGCGGGCAGGCTCATCCCTTTGAGCGCACCCGTCCGTTCGGCGTGGTCGCCGCGGCGCTGGATCTGAGCCGGCGGTCACCGGACCCGCGCCGGGCTGCGGTCGGCGCGCTGCTGGCCGGCCAAGGCGCCGGGGCTCCGGCGCGGGCCGCTGGCGGCATCCAGTACCGGGTCGTGGAGGAGGTCGTGGACCTGGTGGAGACGGCGTGCGCCGGGCGCCCGGTGCTGCTGGTGGCCGAGGATCTCCACTGGGCGGACAGCGCCAGCCTGCTGGCGATCTTGTCGGTGGCACGGCAGCTGCCGCTTGCGGCGTTGCTTGTCGTGGTGACGGCCCGGCCGTCGCCGCTGCCGGCCGAGGTGGTCCGGCTGCTTGATGACCTGGTGGCCGGGGGCGCGCGCACCGTGCACCTGCAGCCGCTGACGTTCGGCGAGGTGGCCGTGCTGGCCGGCCGCGTGCTGGGGGCCCGTCCTGGTCCGGCCCTGACCGCCATGCTGGCCAAGGCCGGGGGGAACCCGTTGTGGGCGGTGGCCATGCTGCGCTCGCTGGCCGATGAGGGCATGCTGGTCCGCGCCGGGGACAGTGTGGAGGCGACGACCGCGGAGCTGCCGGCCTCGCTCAGTGACCTGGTGGTCCGGCGGCTGCGGCACCTGCCGGCGGCGACGCTGGAGCTGCTGCAGGTCGCGGCGGTGCTCGGCGATGCTGTCTCGCTTCGCGATGTCGCCGCTGTCGCCCGCCGGCCGCCGGCCGAGGTTGTCGGGCAGCTCGCCGACGCGTTCGACGCCCAGCTTCTGGACGAGGCCGGCGGCCGGGCGGTGTTCCGGCACCAGCTCGTGCACGACGCGATCTACCAGCACATGCCGCCGCCGGCCCGCCGCCTGCTGCACCGCGAGGCCGCGGTCGCGCTGATGGCCGCGGGCGCGGACCGGCTGGACGTGGCGGACCATCTGATGCTGGGGGCGGAGCGGGGGGATGAGCAGGCGGTCGCGTGGTTGCGGGACGCCGCCCGCCAGGCGCAGGCACGGGCGCCGTTGGTCACCGTCGAGCTCATCCGCCGTGCCGAGGCGCTGCTGCCGGGCGGTCACCGCGACGCGGATCTGGTGTCGGCGGAGGTGGTCCAGGCGCTGCTGCGCGCGGGGAAGGTGGCCGAGGCGTCAGCCCGTGCCGAAGCGGTGCTCGCCCGGCAGCACGCCGCCGAGGTGGACACCCCGTTGCGCGTTGCGCTTGTCGGCGCGCTGGCGCTGCAGAACCGCGCCGCCGAGCTCATCACCGTTACGCAGGCCAGCCTGGCCGGCCCGCCCCGGCTTCGGCCCTCCGATCAGGTGCTGATGCTGGCCCAGCAAAGCTGGGCGTTGGTGTATACGGGCGACCCCCGTGCGGGTGAAGCGGCCGCCAGCCGGGCGCTGGGCATCGCCGAGCAGGCGGGCGACGCGGCGATGACGGTGTGGGCCCTGACGGCGTTGCTGGTGGCGGCGGGACGGCAAGGCCGCTACGGCGAGGCGCTGGACTGCGCCCGCCGGGCCGCCGCCCTGGCGGCCGGCTCGCCCGACACCAGATCGCTGCCGCTGCAGCCGAAGTTCTTCCTCGGCCTGGCGCTGGTCGACTGCGACCTGGTGGGCGAGGCGCGGGCTGCGTTCCGGGAGGCTCTGGACGACGAGTTCGGCTCAGGGTGGTGGCTGTCGGAGACGCTGATGGCCGACGCTCAGGCGTCGTTTGCCATCGGGGAGTGGCAGGACGCGGTTCCCGGCCTGATGGCCGGCGGCAAGGCCGCGCAGGAGAAGGGCAACCAAAATCTGGTGGCACAATCGCTGGCCTACCGGGCCATCATCGCGACAGCCACCGGAGATCACCGGGCCGCGAGCGAGCTGGCCGCCGGGCTCGAAGGCTCGCTGGAAGGCGACCAGCTCAGTTACAACGCGGGAATCCTCGCGTTCGCCGTGGCGGGGCTGAAGGCGGCCCAGGGCGACCGGCAGGGCGCCTATGACCTGCTGCTGCGCTGCTGGCGGTTCGACGCCGCACGGGAGTGCCGCTTCTACCACCGCGCCCTGGCCCCCGATCTGGTCCGCCTGGCCCTGGCGCTGGGTCATCGCGGCATCGCTGCCGAGGTGGCCAGCGCCGTCGCGGCCGGCGCTGCCCTGGCGCCGCAGGTGCCCACGGTGCGCGCCCTGGCGCTTCGCTGCCAGGGACTGGCCGGCGGCGAGGCCGAGCCTCTGATCGAGGCGGTCGCGTTCGCCCGGCGGGCGCCGCTGCTGGTCGAGCACGCCGGCGCCTGCGAGGACGCGGCGGCTCTGCTGGCCCGGGGCGGGCGGCGGAACGAGGCAGTGGCGCTGCTGGCTGAGGCACTGGAACGATACGAGCAGGCAGGCGCCGGTGCCTGGGCAGGCCGGGTCCGGGCCCGGTTGCGGGCCCTGGGTGTGCGTCCTGCCCCGCGCGGGCCCAGGCGCCGGCCGGCCGGCGGCTGGCAGAGCCTGACCGCGACCGAGCGGGCCGTGTCGCTGCTGGTGGCCGAGGGACTGACGAACGGCGCCGTGGCCAGGCAGCTGTACATCTCGCCGCACACCGTCAACACCCACCTGAGACACGTGTTCGCCAAGCTGGGCGTTTCGAACCGGGTCGCGCTCGCCGCCGTGGTCCATCACTCGATCGAGTGATGTCTTTGCCGCCCTCCGCCAGCACAATCGACCGCATGCAGTCAGTTGCGTTCACCGTTCCGCTGCTGCCCGGCCAGGCCGAGGCGGAGCGGATCGCGCTGGCCTCGTGCCGGGATGGCGCACGCAGGGAGGCCTACCAGGACGCCCGGCGCCGTGCGGGCATCATCAGGGAAGCGGTCTGGATCCAGCCCTGGCCGGGCGGGGACGTGGCCGTGGTCTACCTGGAGGCCGACGACCTCGCCGCCGCGTTCACGATCTTGGGGAGCTCGGCCGAGCCATTCGATCGCTGGTTCCGCGACCATGTCCGCCAGGTCCATGGCATCACCTTGGACGACGGATTCCCCGCGCCCGAGCTGGTGCTCGACTACGACACCAGCAGAATCTGACTCCGGTCAGGAAAGGGTGCGATATGTGGGCACAGCTGATCACGATGCGATTGAAGCCAGGCAGCGACACGGCGGAGCTGGATAAGCAGATCAGGGCCGCTGAGCAGCCGGGGTCGGGACTGGTCCGGACGCTGGTGATGCACGACCAGAAAGACCCCAGCCAGGTGTACACGCTGGTGGTGTTCGAGAGCGAGGACAAAGCACGCGCGCGCGAGCAGGATCCGCGCCGCCACGAAGCGCTGCAAGCCGCCCGGGCGATGATGGCCGACATCTTCGACGGCCCGCCGGAGTTCACCGACCTGACCGTCGCCGACGAGTGGACCGGCTAAGCGGGTGACCCCCAGCATCCTTATCGGCACAATCGTGCGCCGATCCCGGCATCAGCCGGGGCGGGTACCTGAAACCAGGAGGTGAAGCCATGAAGTTCATTGTCGAAGCTGCGTTCCCGCTGGAGCCGTTCAACACCTAGCGGACAGCGCCGCCCAGGCCCCGCACCTCACAGAGCCGTTGATGCTCAACTTCGGCGCATCCGTGCACTACCGCGTCGCGATAGCGCCAGCGGAACTCCAATCCGCTGCCTGGAAAGTACGCCACGAGCTGACCGGAGCGATCCACCGACACCCTCAGGAGGACACATGCCCACCGTGATCGTGCACCACAACGTGAAGGACACCAAGCACTGGCTCGCCTCGCCAAAGCGCAAGGAGCTCCTCGAGCCCCTCGGTATCACCAGTCACCGCCTGTTCGTCGACCCGCAGAACCCCAACCGGGTGGCGGTGCTCATGGACGTCTCCGACCTGGACGCCCTGACGGCCGCCATGGCGACCCAGCAGGTCGCCGACGCGATGGAACACGACGGCGTGCTCGCCGACACTGTGGTGTTCCTCGTCGAGACATAGCCATTCAGCCCCGGCCATCGCCACGGCCGGGCTCGCCGTCATCGGCGAGCCCGGCTCGGCCCGGCGGCCAGGAGGACCATCACAGCACACCTTTGAGTTAGGAGAGCATCGATGAGCGAGCACCCGAACGCCGCGGTCATTCGGTCCGCCTACGAGGCGATCGGCAAGGCAGACATGGCCGCCGTCGCGGCGCTGCTGGCCGACGACATCACCTGGTACGAGTCCACGGCCGGGATGGAGGGCGTCTACCGCGGCCGCGACCAGGTACTGGCGTTCCTGGGCCAGGTCTTCCAGCAGGCCGGCATGCAAATGAGCGTCGCCATCCACGACATCCTGGCCAACGACGACCACGCCGTGATCCTCCACGAGAGCACGCTCACCGTCGGGGACCGTACCCACACCGGCCAGTACGCCGACATCTACCACCTGCGGGACGGCAAGATCACCGCGCACTGGCACCTGGCCGTCGACCCCAAGGCCGACGCGGAATTTGCCTCAGAATTCTTCGCCAGCTGACACTCCCCGCCACAGCAGTCCAGGAAGCGCGACCCCCGAACCCGGCGCTTCCCCTTCGCAGGTGAGCGCAAGACAGGTCGCCGCCATAGCCACGGCACGCCAGACGGCGCCTATGCACGCGCATAAGCGACCTCGGCCCGGATGAGTCCAAACAGATCCGGGCAACCTCCGCGCTTCCGATACGACGGCAAGCCTGAATCGACGTCCCTTGCCGCCATCCGTGATATTCAAGCCAGCGTATGAATATGCAAGAACGCAACGGTCGCTATCCAGCATGACCGGGCGTTGGATGCCACGCCGACAATCCAGATCTGCACCAGGAGCGGGTTGTGCTGTCACGCTTCGCTCGGCACGCAGATCGGCGGGTCGGCGTGCGTTCTCCCGGACGGCGCTGGTCACTCAGCGTCAGATGGTCGATCGGTACCACCTGGAGGCCGGCCTTTCGAGGCGCTCATGACTCGCTGGTCAGAACTGGACGCTTTTGCGTACTGATCCGTGATGTGGGCTGCGCCCAGGCGATGCAGATGCGGACCAGGGTAAGAAACCCGCCGCCTTCGCCGCCAACCACATGTGACCGAAACAGCACGGCCGTCCGGCAACGACCGGTCCTGACGGCGCCCGCATTGACCGGCTGACCGGTAGGAGGCCGACAGTGGAGTCTGCACAGGGCATGAGCACTCGCGAGGTCCTCGCGTGCGATGAATCATTCTTCACCGCCTTGCTTGCTGCCGATCTTGAGCTGCTTGGCACGATACTGGCCGACGACTTCCTCATCATTGACGTGCTGAGCGGCCAGGTCGCACACCGGGAAGAATTGCTTGACGCGATCAGCTCCGGACAGCTGCGGTTCGCCGAGGTGACCAGGCACGCCGGGGAACGCTCGGTCCGCCGTCGTGACTCGGCCGCGGTGGTGGCCGGGTGGACCCGGATGGTCGTGCGCTATCGGGGCGATGAGGTGACCGTGCAAAGCCGGTACACCCATGTCTATACGCGCGAAAACGGCCGATGGCGCCTGATGTCGGCGCAAGGAACACCCACTCGTCCTCCCCGTATGAACGCCGGGCGGGAGCCGCTGTTCTGCGATACCGCCCTGGCCGGGCGCATCGAGCGGGCAGAGGTCCAGCTCATCGCCCAAAGCAGCGAGGCCGCCCGCCGCCGGGCAGGCACGGCGGGCTTTGCGATCCCGGTTGCGGGCGGCGTGGCCAGCTTCGCCGGGGAGGGTTCGCCGTACAACAAGGTCGCCGGGCTCGGCTTCGGAGGCGTGCCGGATCCGGCTGCTCTCGATGAAATCGAGAAGGCCTTCGCCACCTGCGGTTCCCCCGTGCAGGTCGAGCTGGCCCACCTGGCCGACCCCGCGATCGCCCCCCTGCTGGCGGGACGGGGTTACCGGCTCGAATCGTTCGAGAACGTGCTTGGCCGTGCCCTCACGGGTGAACCCCAGCGGGTGATGCCGCCGGGGGTCGAGGTCCGGCCGAGCGGTGAGGAGGAGTTCGAGACCTGGCTTGACGTCGTGGCCGAGGGCTCCGTCCACCCCGACACGCAAGGGGTGCCCTGGCACGAGGAGTTCTCGCGCGAGGCGATCATCGGGGCCGAGCGGGATTCGGCCGCGGCCGGCGACATGCGCTACGCCGCGCTGCGCGACGGGGCGATCGTCGGCGGCGCCACCATGCGGATGGCCGAGGGCGTCGCGCAACTCACCGGCGCGGCGACCGTGCCCGCGCACCGCCGCCGGGGTGTGCAGACAGCGCTGCTGTCCGCCCGGCTCGCCGACGCCGCCGCTGCTGGCTGCGACGTCGCCGTCATCACCACCCAGCCAGGGTCGAAGTCCCAGCAGAACGCGCAACGCCAGGGCTTCGATCTGCTCTATACCCGTGCCGTTCTGGTCAAGCAGCCCTGAACCCGCACTCCGAGGAGCCGTTGGAAGCCGGGCAGTAAGGGGGACCAGACACCGCGGCCAGGACGGCACATGACGTGGCCACCCCAGTCTGCCGCACCGATCATCCCGATCTGTACACGGTGCCGCTCCCCGCCCTGAGCATCCTCTGCCGTCCAGATCGGCGGTTCTTGGTCATGGTCGATGGCTGCACTTGACGATCGCTTTCGTCGTGTCCTTGGTTATGGGCAGCCTGGCCCGCCGGCTTCCTGGTGGCCGCCCAAGCCGCGGCCCTTCGGCCCCGGGGGCTAACCCGCACATTCCAAGTGCATGGGGACACGCAGCCGGACCGCCGCCGCTGAGAATCACCGCGACGGTGATCAAAGTGACGGAAGGGACAAGCCAGATCAGGACCGCGGCTACCTGCAGACCGCGACCGTGGTACAGCGCTTTCCCGCGGCGCCGGCGCGAGCTGCGCCGGTATGGCGGGTGGCGCAGCGGTGACCGCACCCTCTCGTGCGCCGGCATCTCTTCGCTCGACGCCAGTCGGCTGAAGGTGGCCAGCAGCGAGGCGAGCTTGGGGTCAGTGTGGCCGAGCACGCTCTGGATGGAATTCAGGGCCTGGCGCTCCCAGCCGACGGGGCTCATCACGGGCACCTCCGTCGCGGGGTCACTGGACCGCTGAGGCAGGGTCAGCCTGGGCCTCAGCTTCGTGCGCTCCTTCGGCCCGGTCCACCCCGCCGGCCGGCAGGCTCGCGGGCTGGGCGGGCAGGAACAGGACGGCCAGCACGGCCCCGGCCGCGGCCACGCCTCCGGCGACGAGAGAGCCGACGGTGAGGCCGCGCAGGAACGCGTTGGTGGAGGCGTGCTGCAGCGCCTGCCCGAGGGCCGGATGGCCGAGGGCCGCGACCTGGCCGGCGGCCGCGTACGCGGCACCGACGGACTGGTGCGCGAGCGACACGATCGGGCCCGGGATGTGCGCGGGCGTCGTGGCGGTGAGCCGTGTTCCGTAGACCGACAGGTAGACGCTGCCGATCACGGCCACGCCGAGGGTACCGCCGATGAGCCGGGTGGAGTCGTTGACGGCCGAGCCGACCCCGGCCTTGGCCCGCGAGATCGCGCCCATGATGGACTCGGTGGCCGGCGCGGAGGTCAGGCCCAGGCCGAGCCCGTAGACCACCATCTGGGCCGCGATGATCCCGTAGCTGGTCGTGGCGCTGGTCGTGGCCGCGACCCAGGCGTAGAACGCGGCCACCGCGGCCAGCCCGGTGGTGACGATGAGCTTGGTCCCGGCCCGCACGGCCAGCTGGGTGCCGGCGACCGATCCGACGCCTACCGACAGCGCGACCGGGAGCAGGCGCACCCCGGTGGACAGCGGTCCGTAGCCTCGGACGAACTGAAAGTACTGGGTGATCAGGAAGATGAAGCCGAACAGGGTGAAGAACGACACCGTGACCGCGCCGCTGGCCGCGCTGAACCGCATGTTGCGGAACAGCCGCACGTCGAGCATCGGGTGCGCGGCGCGCCGCTCCCGCACGATGAACGCCGCGAGCAGGATTGCCGAGACCGCGAACCCGGCCACGCTGCGGCCGGCGGTCCACCCGTAAGTCGGCGCCTCGATGATGGTGAACACCAGCAGCGCCATGGTTGCCGACGACAAGACCAGGCCCGGGATGTCGACCGCGGCGGCGTCCGGGTCCTTCGACGCGGGAACGGCCAGCGCCACCGTGACCGCGGCCACGGCCGCGACCGGCGCCATGGCGATGAAGATGGCCGCCCAGGAGTAGCGCTCCAGCAGCCAGCCGCCCACGATCGGGCCCATGGCGATGGCCACGCCTGCGATCGCGCCCCACAAGCCGATGGCGCGCGCGCGTTCCTTGCGTTCGGTGAAGACGTTGGCGATCAGCGACAGCGTCGCCGGGAACGTCATCGCCGCCCCCAGGCCCATCACCGCCCGGGCCGCGATCAGCTGCGCCGGGCTGGTGGTGAACCCGCCGGCCAGGCTGGCGGCCCCGACCACGGTCAGCCCGGCCAGCAGCATCCCCTTGCGGCCGAACCGGTCGGACAAGCTGCCGCAGGTGAGCAGCAGCGCGGCGAAGACGAGGTTGTAGGCGTCGACCACCCACTGCAGCTGGGTTGTGGTGGCGTGCAGCTGGCGCACCATGGCCGGAAGCGCCACGTTCACCATGGTCGTGTCCAGGTTGACCAGGAACGCCGCGAGCAGCAGCGCAACAAGAATCATGGGTTTGGATCGCATGGCTGAGATCTCCGTGAGCTAGTTGTGCCCTGCGGGCTGAGGGTGCCGGGCGTCAAGCACGGTGGTGACGCGCCCGGTTTCGACGTCGTACACGTGGCCGGAGACGCTCATCTGCGGCGGGAGCAAGGGTGAGGCGAGCAGGCGCTCGACGTCGGCGGCGACGGTGATATGCGGGTCGGCGACGGCGGAGGCTTCGAGGGCCGCCTCGTCTGCGCCGGTCGCCTCGGCAGCCTGCTGCCGGAAGCCGGGGTCGGCGAGGAGGCCGGTCCCGCACTGCGTGTGGTGAATGACCGCGACTTCGACGCTCTTATCGCCGTCCACCGGCCCGCC
>Ga0306920_100011113_pt1 | contig 12127 bp, 15 predicted proteins | sample flu12Cox44000170_FD_204666 | JGI IMG/M metagenome (GOLD analysis project Ga0306920, IMG submission 204666) | Lab enrichment of tropical soil microbial communities from Luquillo Experimental Forest, Puerto Rico - flux4day.12C.oxic.44.000.170 (v2)... | ecosystem: Environmental > Terrestrial >...
CCGGCGGGAAGCGATCACCAGCGATCTCGCGGAAAGTCTTGAGCTCGTCGTCGTCGAGCGGCAGATCGAAGGCGCTTTTCAATGCGACGAGCCACGTCTTCCATGAGTCGAGCGACCCAATACCGGCACCGAGCAGTCGTTTGTCGGCAAGCGCGCGATCAATCGTCGGCATTGGAATCCTCGGCAATGATCTCGGCGAGCGATTGCTCCTCAACGGTGCGCGCCCGGCGCTCAAGGCCAAGCCGCTGGAAGGCCCGACCAAGGCGGTCGGTCAACCGGCCGTATTCCTCAAGGTCGATCTCCTCGCCGAGCGCGGCTCGACCTTCCATGCGCTCACACGCGATGGCGATGGTGGCGCAGCGGCGGGCGAGCTGCTTTTGGCCCTCGCTCAAACCGCCTTCAAGACCGCCGAGGTCGCTGATGATCTCAGCCAAGATGTCGCGCCAACGCCGCGCCCAAGGACCACGGCCATCAGCCTCGACGAACGGCGTCTTTCCATTGGTTACCCGCGAACGCAACCGCGACGACGGCGTATCGAACCCGCAACGATCTACGGACGAATTTTCGATGACTTCGGGGCGGCTCATGGGCTGGCATAATCGCTCGAAATCGGTGGCCGGAGCAAGCGAAATCCGGCGGCCAAGCCGGAGGCCGGATTAGCGAGAGGCAGAAACACCAACGTTATCAGTACAGTGCGGAGGAAATACCTTCCGCCATGAGGGCGATCGGGCAGCGTTCCGGCGGGCGTTGCGGGGGCCGAGTCGAGGGCGCCGCGGGGGCTGTGCAGTGGTCGAGCGCGGCGGGGAACTTTTGTTTGGCGACGACGAGAGGGGTGGGTGTGTGGTGGGTGTGTGGGGACGACGCACTTTCGCGGATGGCGACAAATAATCCAATAGTTTCAGTGAGGGCAGGTGACGCAGTGACGCAAAGTGACGTCACTCTCTTATAGACTCGTGGTGACTTCCAATGAATCTTTAAGAGTGACGCGTCATTTGCGTCACCTGCGTCACCTGCGTCACCTAAGGCTTGATCCACCACCGTCCTTTTCCGGTTCGTTTTCGTCGCCATTGAAGATGCTCAAGCACGGCCGCGATCCGACGCTGATCCGCAGTCCCGATCCGCGCGGTTTCAAAGAACAAGGCGTTGCGTGCGATGTCGCCGATTGTGACGTTATCCTTAAATTGTAGAAATTCGGCGATCTTCTCTTCCCAGACATCGACCTCGAAGCGATCATCCTGCTCCAGCGTGATATGCTCGCGTTCAAAATCTCGATCAGGCCACCAGTGTGCACCACTGCGATATAGCGCGACAGCCTCGGCGAATAACTGATCGCGATCACGTATTAGTGCCTCAATGTCGACAGCTCCGCACTTGGCCGGCCAAAACCGCCGATTACCGGTTTCATCACGGAGGTAGACTTCTTTGTTAGTCGTGCCGACGAACAAGCACTGGCGTGGCTCAATCGTTTCCTTGCGACCGTAGCTCGGCCGATAACGCTCGACGGTTCGGGTGATGAATGCTTTAAGTAACGATGTTTCGGCCCGACTCATGGCGTGCATTTCGGTGACCTCAATCAGCCACTTGCCGCGCAAGTGCTGCGAGACATCCTTGCCGGCGGTGGCGACATCTGGCAGGTGATCGGAGAAATAGGCGCCGCCGAGAACTTGGCACGCGTTCGATTTAAGCTCGCCTTGCGAGGCCTCGAGTATCGGCATGTAATCGGCCCGACATCCTGGCTGGAAAATGCGCGCAACCATGGCAATCAGGAACATGCGCCCGATAGCCCCGGCATAGGACGTGGCTTCAGTGCCGAGATAGACGCTGAGCCAAGTGTCCAGTCTCGGCCGGCCGTCCCAAACAAGCGCCTCGAGATAATTACGAACCGGGTGAAAGGCGCACTCGTGGGCGCGCAATTCGACGGCTTGATGTACCAGAGCTTCACCGACCGTTTGTAGCCCAGCCGCCTGCAACCATTCTTGTAGGTGGCCGACGTCGGCGTCGGTCACCGGACGCGGACTAAAATCGGGATCGCCGTCGCAGGCATGCATGAGCATCGGAGCGCGCAACATCTCGTCGTAAGCGAGGGCGTCCTTCACAGCCGGATCGTTGCGCAGTGCGATCATGACGTTGGCGAGTGTTGACATCGGTCGGCCGTTTCGGGTGATGCAGGTGGAGAGCCACGCGGGCTGCGTCGCGCTGGTCCAGGCGCCGGAGACCTTCTCACGAACGCGCTTGATGTCGGCTTCGAGGTCTTTGCCCTCGACATAGCGTGCGCCGGCGCCTTGTGGAAACGTTTCGATCAACAGCTTGATCTCGGCATCGGAGAAGTCCTTGCGGATCAGCTTACGCATGATGCGGAAGGCGGTTGCCGAGCGATCCTCGTTCACTGCTGGAATGGCCCGCAGCAATGCCACTAGCTCGGCACCGCATGCCCTGAGTAGCCGATCAAGGGCCTCATTGCCGGTGCTTTTCGTGTTGCCCTTGGCTTTGCCGTTCGCCTTGTCGTTGGCCCGGCCGGACGCGAGTGCTGCCTGTAGCGTTGCAGGATCGATCAGCGTCCCGGTGAAGGGCTTGGCAATGCGCACGGGCTGCGGCTCAGCCGAACGCCCGCGTTCAAGCTTCTTCTTGTTCGGCCAGTTGAGCGTGCCGGGCACCCGCCAGACGTGGCTTAGGTCCTTAGTACCGGCGTCGCCGCCGATGAAGTCGGACAGCGAGGTTGCCAGTGCCTTGGCTTCGCCATTGGCGAGAGCACGGGAGAATGGGAAGACTGGCTGGAAATTGCCGCTGCTGCTCTCGATCACATAAGGTGCTTCGATCGGCAGCGTGGTGAGCGGCAGCTTACCTTTGTCGTTGTCGAGGTCGGCGACCAAGGCCAGCGTCGTGACCACTTCCGTCTCGGTGCCCTTGGCGTTGCACGCCAAGTCATTACGGAAGACCGCCCACGGCGCATAGACGTTGAGGTGCGCGTGCTGCGCAAGCCCTATCGCCGCTTCCGCCATCATGCTCACGTCGCCGATGGCAAAATGCTGTGCTCTCGGCTTCACCTTGCGCCCGGTCTGCGGGTTCTCGCCGACCGCAAACAACACGAGCTTGCCGGCGGCACCAGAGGCACGCGCGAGATCGTGCAGCAGCGAGAGGTGTTGTTCGACAGCGCTGCGATCGAGGTCGGTCATTTAGAATTCCCTTCCACCCCCGAGTCGGTGCCAAATGCCCTTGAGCCATTGGCCCTGTCGCTCTGTTGGATCGCGCCAGACGGTGCGCTCGGCCATCTGATCGATGAAGTCGCGTTCTCGGCTGCCCAACCGCGCGCTGCGCCGCTGGCAAAACTTCGCCATGTCGTGCCAAGTCGGTGTCGTGTTGGCGTCGCGGAAGTCCTCGTTGCCGTGAAACTTGTTCTCGGCTGCACGCACGCCGTCCTGGTAGCCACGGTCGTAAAGCTTGCGCATCTCGGCGTCGGTGAGCTTGCCGCCGTTCGGCCTCTCGACACGGTCGGCCAGCACATGAATGTCGGCGCCGGCACCCTTCAGCATGCGCACCAGCCCTCGGGCGGCGTTGATAACGTCACCGTCTTTGTCGCTCGACAGCATGCGAATGCAGGCGGCCAATTTGCTGACGATGGGGGCGAGCGCATCTGTCATCGCCAGCACCGCTCGCGGTGGCCGCAGCCTTTGCAGCGCCAATCGCCCGGATCGTTGTAGGCACGCGGCAGCAACGTGCCGGCACGCGTCGCCTCAATGATCGTGACGGCGCGATCGGACCAGAATTGCGCGCGTTCGGCGTTGAATGGGATAAGCAGGTGCAGACGCGCCATTGTGTTCGCATTCACGGCGGTAAAAACCGCCGGATGCTCGGCGATGTTGAGATAAGCCTGGTAAATCCAGACCTGCGCTGCGTAGTGTGGATAGGCCTTTTCGATCCCATCACGATCGAGGGCACGCCAACCTTTGTCACCGAGGGCCTTGTGCTCCCACAGGCACGGATACTTAACGTCGGGTAGCTCGGGGCCGTCGATCAGGACCCCGTCGGCGTGGCCAGAAAGAACCCGCCGGCCGTGCTGAAGGCGAGCTGCTCCCTCGGCGCAAATTTGAAGCCGGCGCGGACGAGGTGCTGGCGGCTCAATTCTTCGAGCAGGTGGCCACGGCGAAAAATGTCACGCGTCTGCGTCGGGTGCACCGGATCGCACATCCAGTCGTATTGCACCTTGCGCAGGCATTCCGAGCCAATGGTGGACGCGCCGAGATACTTTCGCACGTTCTCTTCCGGTGGCTCGGCAGCCTCGATCGCGGTGTTGAGCGCAACGCAGAACGGCGTGTCCGACAGGTTGGCGCGGTTGAGGTCGATCACCATTACACACCGTCAAAAGGGCAAGGCGTCATCCGGTTCACCGGCGGCATTGTCGCGATGCTCTACCGTGGACTTGCGGGTGATCCCGTCTCCGAGATCACGTGCGATCATTCCTCTGCGCACCAGACGCAGCGTCTCGAGCAAAAATTCGATCATGGCGTCCCTCGACCAGTCGGTGAGTGGCTTCGACCAGTCGATCCCTCGGCATTTCGCCAGCTCCGGCAGGATCGCAGCGATCGCGCCGGCGTCCCATGGGTTCCTATCGAGCCCCGTCATGCGAATTGCCTGCTCGGTGTTCAGCTCTTCGGCGGCCGCCTGTTCGGCACGGGTTCTGATCCAGGCGAACAGAATGGCGCCGACGACCCAGCCCCATTCGGTATCGCTCAACCGCCCAACCGGCGCATTCTTGTTGATCGCGGCCTCGTCGCCGAGCACGATGTTGCGCGCGGCGGCGATGGCGGCAGCGGTGGCCCGCTGCCCCCATTCGTCTTCGTTCGCCGTAGTGAAGCCGGTCATCACTTGCTCCACTGCGGACGAACGAGGCCGCCACGGGATGCCGGTTGCGACGGTTTTGCAGCCGCCGCCGGCGCGACACCCTGCTCCGGCTTTACCCACGCCTTCATGTCGGGCGTGACCACCGAGGCCAGCTTGTTCTTTGCGTCGTAGCCGTTCTTCGCGGGCACGATGCCGATACGGCCGATGAACTTTAGGCCGTCAAGCTCAAGGTAGCTCGCGAGCCGGCGCTGTTGCTTCGCCGCCTCGCTCTGATCGTCGGGCTTCACGCCGCGTGCGCTTTCGAGGATGGCCTTGAGCACGGTGTCTGAGATGCGACGCGCCTCGGCGTGGCCCTCGGTCTCACCCTGCAGTGTCAGCCGCGTGAACACCTTGCGTCTGACATACGGCCCCTCGCACACGGTGAACTCGAGATCGAGCCCTTCGCTGTGCCCGTCCTTGCTGCGTGTGAGGGCACCGTCTGGTCCTGCACCGCCGGTGCGAACCTTGATGGCCAGAGTTACGATAGTGTCAGCCGGGATCAGGTCGAATTCTCGCTGAGCGCCGGCTTCGTTGAGGTCAATAGGCATTCTACTTCTCCGTTGCTACTTGAGTTGTGGCCGAGATCGGCCGGGTAAGTTTCGTGATTAGCTTGCCGAGATCGGGCGGCTCGAGCTGCTCGAGCTTTCCGCTGCGATCACCGGCGGGATAGCCCCAGGTGTTTGGTGTGCAGACGAACGCCCGCGCCGGCGGTTGACCGTCGCTGAAGTCGACGAAGTTCATCGTGACGATCTGATCGACGATCCCCGGCAGCTCGCGCCCGGTTTTCCGCCCCTCGATCTGAATGGCCCATTCGCTGTGATTGAATTCGTCGGTGATCCTTTCGAGGATCGCGACGAGGACCACATGCACGGCGCGCGTATGTTGCAGGTGCGTCAGCCACGCGATCATCTCGCGCCCGAGCAAGCCGTAGGTGCTGCGGACGTCTTTCTTCCCACTTCGCTCGCTGATGGCCTCCGGTTGCTGCTCGCACCAGGTGAAGCATTTGCGGGCGGCGACAGTAACGCTATCGATGAAAAAGGTGTCGTACTTTTCGAGCGACAGGTTCTTGAAGGCTGGCTTGATGGCGTCGTAATGGGCCTGGCTGTAACAGGTCGTCAGCGGTAGCGAGGGGTCCGGGCCGGCAAGGAAGGCCGCAAGGTCGCGGCATTCTTCCCACGTCTGAGGACGCAGCGTATCAACCGGCACGTCTTTAACTGCGAGGTCGCCGGCCTCGAGGTCGATAAACAACGTCCGTTTTGGATCGAGCGTGCGAAGTTGAGTCGTCTTCCCGATCTTTGCCGGGCCGACGAGAAGCAGCTTGACGCCGGACTTTTCACGCAACCTTTCGTCAGCGGTGACAATTCGCATTAGCGTCCTCCTGTTTTTTCAATAATGATGCTGCCCGGCATTTGCGTCGCGCGGTGTTGGTTGTCGGCAAGCTCTTTCTGGGCCTTCTTGGATTTCAGCATGCTCAGCGCTTCCACGAGATCCGATCGATGGTGGTGCGCTCGGTGTAGCCGCGCTCCCAAACCATCCAGCAGAAACACATTCCTGAATTTGCTTTGCGGCCCTCCCATCCGTCGCGGTGCATTCGAGGCAATCGCTCAGCAAACACGTGGATCCTCGCAAGGCCGGCGCCTTCGAGGATCGGCGCGCGGCGCGCGCTTTCCATGAAAGCGAGTCGCAAGAGCATGACGACGAGCGGCGAGAGTCGGAGCGCGTGTTCGACGAATTGCGCGGCGATCTTGAACGGCGGGTTGGTAACGATGCCTTCACAGCCGTCCGGCATCTTGTGTTCGAGCAAGAAGTCGCGGCCTGAGAAGAAGTCGGGACGCCCGTAGTCGATCAGATCCGAGCCGATGACTTCGTGCCCGGCGGCGCGCAGCACGTCGACGATATTGCCGCGACCGGCGCACGGTTCCCAAAGACGGCGCGGAAGTTTCTCAACTTTCAACAACGCCGTGACGGCTTCGGGCGGCGTGCCATAGCAGTCATGGCCGCGCTCGGCGTGCGGATGGCGTTGAACTTGGCAACTGTGATCTAAAGCCACGATAAAAATCTCCAAATGAATTGGCGCCGCCCGCGTACGAGCGGCGCCTTCTCGGTTACTCGGCGGCTTCCGCCGTGCATGCGGCGGAGAGCACGCGGTCGATTCCGATCGCGCGAATTGCTTTGACCAGGTCGCGGTCGTTGATGGCGGTATCAACCACCTTCATCGACACGCGGCGCGGCGGCCGCACATTCGCGGGAACGCGCACGTCGGGATGCAACGCCAGCGCAAACTTGACGTAAGCCAAACTCACGCCACACAGATCGGCAACCTGCCGCTGCGTCGGGTTAAGCCGCACCCAGCCGTCGTAGAGGTTGGCGGCCAGGACGGCGCGTTGGCGCTTGTTGAGGTCTCGATGGGCAAGAGAGCGTCCATCGATTACTTTGTGGATCGGCGGAAGAACGTGGACACCGCCGTTGCCCTTGCCGTTGCCACCATTGTGGCTTACTTGATGGGTGCCCTGCATCGGGCACCTCCTTTCGTGTTCGATCCCCGCGGATCCCGGCGTTCTAAGCGCCGGGACCGCCTCACTAATCGCGGACGGGATCAGATCCGCGACCCTTCCACCGTCATGGTGGAAACCTCAAACCTCCGGACGCGCGCTCGGTAGCGCGTCGATGAACGCGTCGAGGTCGTCTTCGAGCACCGCGACAGCTTTGCCGCTGATGCGCACGAGCCGAAGCTTGCCGCTGTCGACGAGCTCATAGAATTTCGTGTGCTTGATGCCGAGGCGCGCTTGCGCTTCCTTCGGGCGCAAAAGCTTGCGGGGCATGGTCGTAGTCTCCGGTGATGGCTGCGCGATACGATGCAGCTCATGCCGGGGCATGTTGGATAAGGATGGGATGTTGTGAAGGGATGCGGCGAAATATGAACTGGAGGACTGTCAGTCCTCCAAAGAATTGGGGGACTGACAGTCCCCCAAACTCGGCTTATGCGATGTGGAGCGTTTTTATGTGATCAAAGATAGCGTCCCGGCCCAGTCCCTCCAGGCCGGGCACCTTCGCATCGTAAATCCTGCCCGCGATTCTCGAAGCCGTATAGCTCGGATACTTCTGTTTGATCCTCAGCGCATGTTCACGGACGATGTCCCGCCGCTGGTCGACCAGCATTGCCGCTGCGCCCCGCCGAGCAGAGGTGCGCGCGCGGTGGAAAACCGAATCCTCCAATAAGCCGGCAAGAATAGCGGCGGCTTCGAGCGCGTCATGGAGATCGTTGAAGCGGTTCGTCCGGACATGCGTGTCCGGGTGGTCCGCGAGCAGCTTCCATAATCGCTCGACGGCGGCCTGCAAGGCTTCAGCGCGCCCATGAAACAATGCGCGATCGCGGCCAGTGAATCCTGGATTGCGCCAAGCCGCCGCGGCTGCGGCCTCCGTCATCCTTGCCACCAGCCATCCGAGCGCGGCCTTGGCACCGATTTCCGGATGGCGCCGCTCGTGCGTGTTCAGTACGTCCTGGATCACCTTGGCGGTGTGTTCCATCAGATCCATGGCCGGCATTACCGCTCTCCGTCAAGCCGGCGCTCGACGGCCTCGATCACGGCGTAATAGACGGCGACGGTGGGCCGCCGCAGGCCGCGCCTCTCCGCCTCCAGTTCGGCGTCTACGCCTATGCAAGTCGGGCAAATGTTGAAGCGCGAGTCGGCCAGCCGGCGGCGGACGGGCGGGGGCAGATCGTCGTTGCCGCTAACCCACTCGCTCCCCTGGTCGCCCGTCGTGCAAAACACCTGCTGCGCGTTTTGCGAGCTGCCGCGCATCATCGTCGGCGACCAACGTGGATCGATCTTCACCATCGGAACTCCTTCGAGGTCGTACGCTCGTACGCAAACTTACTTGTGCTTCCTCTGGCGTCGCCGTCTGCGTACGACCGTACGACCTCTGGGCGATGTTTTCCCGAGTTCTTGTCCGAGAAAGTGCTTGAAGGCCGTTTCGAACCAAGTCGCGTCGTAACCGCGATCAGCGGGTCGGCCGCGCGGATGAATAACGCCGGGGATGATCTTGTAAGGCCGTAGCAACTGCGCGATTTCCCACCGGTTGATCGGGCGGCCACGGTTCCTGTAGCTGGCCCACTCATCGCCGTAAGCGGGCAGCGCGTCTTCTACCTGCTTTGAAGTCAGCAGCTTTCCGCATCGACTGAAGAGAACATGAAAGACCGCGAGCAGTCGCCGCCCCAAGCTTGGCACATTATACTCGCGCGTGAGCTTGACCGCCGCTGCGCGGACTTTCTTCGACCAGTCACCACCGGCGAGATCAGCAATCGCGAAGAACAGCACATAATTTTCTTTTAAGCGATTGTTGAATCCCTCCGGCATAATCGGAACCGCGCTCTCGATTGCTGCCTTGTTGTCGGCAAACCAGCGCGTCAGCTTGCGTCGCAGGACGGTGAAGCGCTCATCGTCCTTAGCGTGTTTGAACTCAACAACTTTTTCGTCCGGCAGCTTCGGCCACATCTCGGTGACGATGCAGCGCGACCGCGTGGCGGCGCCCAAGTGTGGCAGCAAGTCTACGCCGTTGATGATCTTGAAACAGAACGGATCAAACTCGTAGATGTGGCCGTCGACCACGCGCGGGATGCGAATGCCGCGTGTCCAAGACGAATCGACGATGTCGGTAAGGTCGCGATCGCGCGCAAGCAGCTTGTCACCGTTGTCAATAAACAGCGTTGGACGCTTGTGATCAATGAGCCGGTAGAGTGATGGCCCGGTCGGCTTGACAATCATGTGCGACCGGGGCGTCAGCAGCGCGAGCAACTGGCACAGTGTGGTCTTAGCGCTGTCTACATCTGCGCCCTGCACCGCCAGTATCGGTGAGTAAGTAGCGAGATCATCATGACACCATGCGAAAGGCACCGCCACCGTGTGCATGATGGCGGAGGCGTCATCGTGGATCGCGGCGTAGCGCCTAAGCTGTACCAGCACGTCGTCCAACAGCGTCTTGGTGTCCACCGGCTCGGGCCAAGGCTCGACCTCGCCAGCAGCGACGCTCGCTTCTTCTTCAGTGGAAACGAATTGCGCGAATTCATCGCGCAGGACTTCGGGATCTTCACCGAGACGCTCGGCGAGCGCCACTAATCGCAGCTCGTGCTCCGCGCGCGGCAATTTTGAAATTTCCACAAGCTCCCGATCGCGCTCACGCTGCCGCTCGCGGGCCTCTCGATCGGCGCGCGCCTGTTCGCGCTCCTGCTGACGCTGCTGGCGCTCGCTCGCTCGTTGCTGTTCCCGACGCTCTGTTGCCTGCTTCTTCTCAACGCGCTGCTCGCGCTGGCGGTCCTCGGCCTTATCTTCGCGGGCCTTCTTCTCGTTCGCCTTGATGACGGCCTCGACCATCTGCTTAAGCTTGGCAGGCGCGATGCCGTGCTTCTTGGCGACTTCGTCGACGTAGAACATCCACTCCACCAGCGGCAGCCGGGCCAGCCGTTCGACCTCGCTTGTGAGGCGGCCGGCGCGCTCTGCGTCGGTCTCGCTATCGACGGATGGAGGACGGAACTTAATAACCTCATCGGCCATGAGTACGCGTTCCAGACGTGAAAACGGCCCGGCGCCTGAATCCCTTCGAAGCAAGCCGGGCCGCACTCACGCGCGCGGGTTTGAATTTTCAGAGGCCGGGATCCAGGCCGTTGAGAGCTATGGGCGCTTTCCTCGGTTTTGTAGCCGCCTTCGGACACGGCCAAAAAGTTATCCACAAGCTGGCTAGCCCCGGATCCCGACCACCTCGCCGGGCGCCTGCACCACCGGCACCGACGAGCAGAACTTGGACCACGCTTCGGCCAGCGCGTACCGCCGCTGCAACGCAGTGCCGCGCAGATACGCGCGTTCCGTTTTATCGCCGACGTTGTGCGCCAATGCCAGTTCAACGACTTCATTCGGGAAGCGCGAGCGTTCGAGCGCCCAGGTCTTGAAGCATGCGCGGCAGAGACCGTGCACGCTGATATCGGTGCGGCCGATACGGCGAAGCACCTGCGTCATGCCCTGATCGGCAAGCCGAGCGCCCGGACGCGAACCAATGAAAATGTGCTCGTTGCCATCTTCTCTCGGTAGCGTACGCAATAGATCGATGGCACGCTGGGATAGGGCAACACGATGCTCGCGCCCGCCCTTCATGCGGTTTGCGGGCACGACCCACATGCGCTCGGCAAAATCTACTTCCGACCAAACGGCATTAAATATTTCCCCAGCTCTCGCGGCGCAAAGTATCGCAAATTCCAGCGCCCGCGCCGCCACGCCCTCGCGCTCGCGTAGCTTTGCAACAATGTCCGGAACCTCGGTAAAGTGCGGCGCTGGATGGTGCTCGACTTTCTGGATCTGCGAGCGCTTCGGCAGCACCTCGACGAGGTGGCCCCTCCACGCCGCGGGATTATCGCCGTTGCGAAAGCCGCGCACCTTGCACCAATCAAGCACGCGCTCGATCCGGCCCCGCGTGCGCTGCATCGTCTCCGTTTTCGTCAGCCAATGGGGCTCCAAGCAGCGCAGCACCGCGCCCGTGTCGATCTCAGCCACCACCATGTCGAGGATCGGGCGGGCATATGTGTTGAGCGTCGCGAGGAATTGCTGCCGATGTTTGGCGTTGCGCCAGCCTCTCTCGTGCTGGTCAAAATATCGGATCATTGCCTCGCGGAAGGTGATCGTCGCCGCCTTCTTGGCGGACGCCGCGGCGCGCTGCGCTTTGCGGTGCTCGATCGGGTCGATACCGTCGGCACGTAGCTGCCGCTGCTCGCGTGCGCGGACGCGCGCTTCCCGCAAGGAGAAGGTGTGCAACGCCCCCAATCCCATCCAACGATCGCGCCGCTTGCCCTCGCGCCCAACCCGGTCGTCGGCGCATTCATAGCGGTAGTACCAGCCGACGTTGGTGTGCGGCGTCTTGACGTGCAAGTACAACCCGAGGCCGTCGGGATACCTGCCCACGGTCCCTTTCAGCTTCTCGATCTTCTTCGCCGTCAGCACGGTCGTCCTCCCTCATTCCGGAGCGGCCCCCGGATCAGGCGCCGGAATAATACGGACAGTCTAGTACTGATGCGAACAGATATCCAGGGGGAGGACGCCATTCGGCCAGATAAATTGCGGGTTTTGCGAACGTGAGCGGAAGAATCCGAACACTGCGGCCACGGAGGCTATTTCCGCCGCGACGATGGCGTGACCGAGCGAGAGACCGGCCACGCCTGGGCGGAAGCCTTCGTGCCCGAGCTCGGTTGGGTTGCCTTCGATGC
>Ga0306920_100011114_pt1 | contig 12127 bp, 11 predicted proteins | sample flu12Cox44000170_FD_204666 | JGI IMG/M metagenome (GOLD analysis project Ga0306920, IMG submission 204666) | Lab enrichment of tropical soil microbial communities from Luquillo Experimental Forest, Puerto Rico - flux4day.12C.oxic.44.000.170 (v2)... | ecosystem: Environmental > Terrestrial >...
GCCGAGCGCGTGGCTGTAGTTCTCTACCAGGCTTGCGACGGAAGTCGCCGAGACGTTGAGCACCAGATTGGGGAACACCCCGAACACAATCGTCAGCACGACGAGCGGAGCCAGCGCGATGACCTCACGGAAGTTGAGATCCTGGAGCGCGGCGAGGGCCGGCTTGTCGAGCGTACCGAAGATCACCTTGCGATAGAGCCACAGTGCGTAGCAGACCGACAGGATGATGCCGATGGTGGCGAGGGTGGCGACCCAGGTATTGACCTTGAACGTGCCGAGAAGGCTGAGGAACTCGCCGACGAAGCCGGAGGTGCCCGGCAGGCCCACGTTGGCGAGCGTGAACACCATGAAGGCCGCGGCGTAGAGCGGCATGTTGTTGACAAGCCCGCCGTAGGCGGCGATCTCGCGCGTGTGCATGCGGTCGTAGACGACGCCGACAATCAGGAACAGCGCCCCCGACACGATCCCGTGCGAGACCATCTGGAAAATGCCGCCGGCGACGCCCTGAGCGGTGAACGCGAACAGGCCCATGGTGACGAAGCCCATGTGGGCGACGGACGAATAGGCGATCAGCTTCTTGAAGTCCTCCTGCACCAGCGCGACCAGCGAGGTGTAGATGATGGCGACGACCGAAAGGGTGAAAATCAGCGGGGCGAAATCGTGCGAGGCGGCCGGGAACATCGGCAGCGAGAAGCGCAAGAAGCCGTAGCCGCCCATCTTTAGAAGAATGGCGGCCAGGATCACCGAGCCCGCGGTCGGCGCCTCGACGTGTGCATCCGGCAGCCACGTGTGCACCGGCCACATGGGCAGCTTCACCGCAAAGGAGGCGAAGAACGCGAGCCACAACCATTTCTGCATGCCGGGCGGGAAGCCGTGGCTCATCAGAGTCGGGATGTCGGTCGTACCTGCTTCCCAGTACATCGCCATGATGGCGAGCAGCATCAGCACGGAGCCAAGGAACGTGTAGAGGAAGAATTTGAACGTCGCGTAGACGCGGCGCGGCCCGCCCCACACGCCGATGATCAGGAACATCGGGATAAGCCCGCCCTCGAAGAACAGATAGAACAGCACGAGGTCGAGCGCCGTGAAGGTCCCGACCATCAGCGCTTCGAGGATCAGGAAGGCGATCATGTATTCCTTGACGCGCCGGGTGATCGGCGCCCAGCTGGCGATGATGCAGATCGGCATCAGGCCGGTGGTCAGGATCACGAACGGCAGGGAAATGCCGTCGACGCCCATGTGGTAGGCGATGGTGCCGGCGAGCCAGCGCCCCTTCTCGACGAACTGGAACTCGGGCGAGGCCGGATCGAACCGCCACAGCAGGATCAGCGACACTGCGAAAGTGACGAGAGTCGTCCACAGAGCGATCCAGCGCGCGTTGCGCGTGCCTTCGGGCGTCTCGCCGCGCGCCATGACGACGATGAGCACCGCTCCGAGCAGCGGCAGGCAGACGAGGAGCGAGAGGATCGGCCAGGAGGTCATCAGTGCGCCCCGCCGAACGTGAACCAGGTGATGAGCGCGGCGACGCCGATCAGCATGGCGAAGGCGTAGTGATAGAGGTAACCGCTTTGCAGCCGCACGACGCGATTGGTCACATCGATCACGCGCGCTGAGACGCCGTCGGGACCGAAGCCGTCGATGAGCCAGCCGTCGCCGCCCCGCCATAGCAGCCGGCCGAGCCAGAACGCGGGGCGCACGAACAGGAAATCGTAGATTTCGTCGAAATACCACTTGTTGAGCAGGAACTTGTAGAGCAGCTGTTGCTGCTGCGCGAGCTGCTCGGGCAAGTCCGGGCGGCGGATGTAGAACTGCCAGGCAACGGCGAGCCCGATCAGCATCATCACGGTCGGCAGTAGCCCGATGTTAAGCGGCACCCGATGCAGCTCTTCGATCGCCTCGTTGAGCTTGATCGAGTCGCGGAAGAACTCCGCCACCTGGTGGCCGGCGAAGATTTCCTTGAACGGATAGCCGGCGAGGATCGAGCCCGCGGCAAGGAAGATCAACGGAATGAGCATCACCCAAGGGCTCTCGTGGGCGTGGTCGCGCGCGTAATAATCGTTGGCGAGCCCGTGGAAGACCTTGAAGATCAGCCGCCACGAATAGAACGCGGTGAGCCCGGCAGCGATGACCGTGAGCCCAAACGCGTAAATCGCGAAGGCGTTCTTGCCGCCGTAGGTCGCCTCGATGATGGCGTCCTTGGAGAAATAGCCGGCCGTGAGCGGGAAGCCGGTGAGCGCAAGCGTGCCGATAACCATCGTGATGTAAGTCACCGGCAACTGGTCGCGCAGGCCGCCCATTTTGCGGATGTCCTGCTCGTGATGCATCGCGGTGATCACCGAACCGGAACCGAGGAACAGGAGCGCCTTGAAGAAGGCGTGGGTGAACAAGTGGAACATCCCGACCGAGTAGGCGCCGACCCCCATGGCGACAAACATGTAGCCGAGTTGCGAGCAGGTCGAATAAGCGACGATGCGTTTGATGTCGTTCTGCACGAGGCCGACCGTCGCGGCGAAGAACGCGGTCGTGGCGCCGATCAGGGTCACGAAGGCGGAGGCGTTGGGTGCGAGGTCGAACAGCGGCGAGAGCCGCGCCACCATGAACACGCCCGCCGTCACCATCGTGGCGGCGTGGATCAGCGCCGAGACCGGGGTCGGGCCTTCCATGGCGTCGGGGAGCCAGGTGTGCAGCAGAAACTGCGCTGACTTGCCCATGGCGCCGATGAAGAGAAGAAGGCAGATCAAGGTGAGCGCGTCGGCGTCGAACCAGAGGAAATGGATGCTCTTGCCGACAAGCGAGGGCGCCTGGGCGAACACGGTCTCGAAATCGACCGCGTCCACCATCATGAACAGCGCGAAAATGCCGAGCGCGAAGCCGAAGTCGCCGACCCGGTTGACGACGAATGCCTTGATCGCCGCCGCGTTCGCCTCGGGCTTCTGATACCAGAAGCCGATCAGGAGGTAGCTCATCAGGCCGACGCCTTCCCAACCGAAGAACAGCTGGACCAGGTTGTCGGCGGTCACCAGCATCAGCATCGCGAAGGTGAAGAGCGAGAGATACGAGAAGAAGCGCGGCCGGTGCGCGTCTTCGTGCATGTAGCCGATCGAATAGAGATGCACGAAAGCCGAGATGGTGGTCACCACGACCAGCATCACCACGGTGAGGGTGTCGACGCGCAGCGACCATTCCACGTGCAGGTCGCCCGAGTTGATGTAGGGCGCGAGCACGACGCGGGCATCCTGATGGCCGAAGCCGACCTGCACGAAGGCGATCCAGGACAGCACCATCGAGGAGAACAGCAGCACCGTCGTCACCAGCTCGGACGGGCGCGCGCCGATCAGGCGCCCGAACAGCCCGGCGATGGCCGAACCGAGCAGCGGCAGGAATACGATCGCGGCGTACATTTCAGCCCTTCATCAGGTTCACGTCTTCGACCGCGATCGAGCCGCGGTTGCGGAAATAGACCACCAGGATGGCAAGTCCGATCGCGGCTTCCGCGGCCGCGACGGTAAGCACCACCAGCGCGAACACCTGGCCGACGAGGTCGCCGAGCGAAGCCGAGAACGCCACAAGGTTGATGTTCACCGCGAGCAGGATCAGCTCGATCGACATCAGGATCACGATCACGTTCTTGCGGTTGAGGAAAATCCCGAAAATCCCCAGCGTGAACAGGATCGCGGCGACCGCGAGATAATGGCCGAGGCTGATGACCATCATCAGATCCCCTCCCCCGGCCGCACGTGCCGGAGCTCGATCGCGGTGAGTTTCGTGCGCGCGCTCTGGGTGGCGATGTCCTGGCGCTTGACGTTGGGCTTGTGCCGCAAGGTCAGCACGATCGCGCCGATCATGGCAACGAGGAGCACCAGCCCCGCCGCCTGGAAGTAATAGATGTAGCGCGTGTAGAGCACGAGCCCGAGCGCCTCGGTGTTGCTGACGTTGGTGAGCGGCGGGATCGGCGCGGTGATGGCGTGCGGAATGCCCGGGCCGATCGCCCAGGTGCCGACCACGAGCAGCAGTTCCACCAGGAAGATGATGCCCACCAGCGCGCCGACCGGCAGATAATTGAGGAAACCCTGGCGGAGCTGAACGAAATCGACGTCGAGCATCATCACGACGAACAGGAACAGCACCGCGACCGCGCCGACGTAGACGACGATGAGGATCATCGCGAGGAACTCGGCGCCGGCGATGACGAAGAGGCCCGCGGCGTTGACGAAGGCGAGGATGAGGAACAGCACGGAATGCACGGGATTGCGTGCGGCAATCACCATGAAACCCGACGCCACGCAGATGCAGGCGAACAGATAGAAGAACAGAGTGGCAACGATCATAGCTTCTCCGCCCGCGCAGCACTCTCCTTCGTCATGCCCCGCAAAAGCGGGGCATCCAGTAACCACCGGCCATCGTTATTTGAAAGGCCCGTGGTTACTAGATCGTCCGCTTTCGCGGACGATGACGACTGAGAGGTCGGCACTTCAGGTCGCTCGAATCTGTCCGATTGAACCACTGGATCCCTCACTCGCCGTAATTACCGGTACGGCGCGTCGAGCGCGAGATTCTGAGCGATCGCGCGCTCCCAGCGGTCGCCGTTCGCGAGCAGGCGCTCCTTGTCGTAGTAGAGTTCCTCGCGCGTTTCGGTCGCGAACTCGAAGTTCGGTCCTTCGACGATGGCATCGACCGGGCAGGCCTCCTGGCACAGGCCGCAGTAGATGCATTTGACCATGTCGATGTCATAACGCGTGGTGCGCCGAGTGCCGTCGTTGCGGCGCGGGCCCGCCTCGATCGTGATCGCCTGGGCCGGGCAGATCGCCTCGCACAGCTTGCAGGCGATGCAACGCTCCTCGCCGTTGGGGTAGCGGCGCAGCGCGTGCTCGCCGCGGAAGCGCGGGGAGATCGGGTTTTTCTCGAACGGATAGTTGATCGTCGCCTTCGGCCTGAAGAAATAGCGCATCGACAGGACGAACGCCTGCACGAACTCCTTGAGGAACGCCGCCTTGGCGGCTTGATCCAAACGCATGTCGCATCCTCATCGGCAGGCGCGTCCCGTCGCGCCGAGCCTCTATTGTTTTGTGCATGATCTTTTCCGAAAGCCGGTACCCACTTTTCGGGATCATGCTCTATGGCGGCGTCCACCCGGCGAGTTGCAGCACGGCGGCGACGATCGCCACCATCGCGAGCGAGAGTGGCAGGAACACTTTCCAACCCAGCCGCATCAGCTGGTCGTAGCGGTAGCGCGGAACGAATGCCTTCACCATGGCGAAGATGAACAACAGGGCGAGCACCTTGAGCGTGAACCAGATGATTCCGGGCACCCAAGTGAACGGCGCCACCTTGAACGGCGGCAGCCAGCCGCCGAGGAACAGGATCGTGCACATGGCGCACATGGTCATGATCGCCGCGTACTCGCCGAGCATGAACATCATGTACGGGGTCGAGCCGTATTCGACCATGTAGCCGGCGACCAGTTCGGACTCCGCCTCCACCAGATCGAACGGCGGCCGGTTGGTCTCGGCCATGGCCGAGACCAGGAACACCACGAACATGGGAAAGAGCGGCAGCCAGAACCAGTTGAACAGCGTGAGCCGCGGCAGCCCGACCCAACTGGCAAGGCCGTGCGTGTCCTGGGCGGCGACGATGGCGCTCAGGTTGAGCGAGCCGACGCACAACAGCACGGTGATCATGACGAAGCCGATCGAGACTTCGTAGGACACCATCTGGGCGGCGGAGCGGAGCGCAGCGAGGAACGGGTATTTGGAGTTCGACGCCCACCCCGCCATGATGACGCCGTACACACCGAGCGAGGAGATCGCGAAGATATAGAGGATGCCGACATTGATGTCGGCGATCACCCAGCCGCCCGCGACCGGGATCACCGCCCAGGCGGCGAGCGCGAGCGTGCAGGTGACGAGCGGCGCGAGGACGAACACGCCCTTGTTGGCGCCGGCCGGGATGATCGGCTCTTTGAGCGCAAACTTGATGAGGTCGGCGAAGGATTGGAACAGGCCCCACGGCCCGACCACGTTGGGTCCGCGCCGGATCTGCACCGCCGCCCAGATCTTGCGGTCGGCGTAGAGCACGTAGGCGATCACGATCAGCAGCACGACGAGCAGCAGCACGCTCTCGAGCGCGATGATGATGAACGGCCAGACGTAACCCCAGAAGATATCTTCCATGGCGCCGGCCCTCACTCGGCCGCCGTCAGGACCGGCGCGCCCTTCGCCAGCGCCGAGCACTGGTTCATCACCACGGAGGCGCGCGCGATCGGATTGGTTAGATAGAAGTCGTCGATTGCGGAGCGGAACGGCGCCTTGTCGGGCGCACCGCCGCGCGCGGCGAGCCGCGCGATATCCGCCGGATCGCCGGGCGCAATCTCGTCGATGCGCTGGAGATGCGGGTGCGCCTTGAACAGCGCGGCCCGCAACTCGGCGAGCGAATCGAACGGCAGCTTGTGGCCGAGCACGTCGGAGAGCGCACGCAGAATCGCCCAGTCTTCGCGCGCCTGGCCGGGCGGGAAACCGGCACGCTCGGCGATCTGCACCCGGCCCTCGGTGTTGACGTAGAGGCCGGATTTTTCCGTGTAGGCGGCGCCCGGCAGAATCACGTCGGCACGCTGCGCGCCGCGGTCGCCGTGGGTGCCGATGTAGACGACGAAGGCGCCCTTCGCGACCTCGACCTCATCGGTCCCGAGCAGGAACGCGAGTTCGAGCGCGCCGGCGTGGGTCATCTCGGCGGCGGTGCGGCCGCCGGCACCCGGCACGAAGCCAATGTCGAGAGCGCCCACCCGCGATGCGGCGGCGTGCAGGACCGCGAAGCCGTTCCAGCCGTCCTTGACCGCGCCGAGCCCGGTTGCGGCCTGCGCTGCGAGTGACGCGACGACGGCGCCATCCGGCCGCGCCAATGCGCTCGCCCCGATGAGGATCATCGGGTGCTTGGCCGCCTTGAGCGTATTTGCAAACGCATGGCGCCCGGCCGCCACATCGGCAAGCGTCTCTGGCCCGGCGCCGAGGTGCTCGTACGAATAAGTGAGATCAGCGCGCTCGCCGAGGACCGCAACGGGGAAGCCGCCCATGCGCCAGCGTTTGCGAATGCGGGCGTTGAGCACGGCCGCCTCGCGGCGAGGATTGGAACCGACGATCAAGACTGCGTCGGCCTGCTCGATCCCGGCGATCGTGGGATTAAAGAGATAAGTACCCCGCCCCCAGGCGGGATCGATGGCGCTAGCGTCCTGACGCGCATCGATGTTCTTCACGCCGAGCCGATCCATCAATTCTTTGAGCGCGAACATTTCCTCGATCGCCGCGAGATCGCCGGCGATGGCGCCGGTGCGCTCGGGACGCGTCACCCGCACGCGCGCCGCGATGGCCTGGAACGCCTCGCTCCAGGAGGCGGGGCGCAGGTACCCGCGTTCGCGCACGTAAGGGTGATCGAGCCGCTGGATCTTGAGCCCATCGACCACGTGGCGCGTCTTGTCGGAAATCCATTCCTCGTTTACGGCGTCATTCGTGCGCGGCAGCACGCGCATGACTTCACGGCCGCGGAAGTCGACCCTTATCGCCGAGCCCACCGCGTCCATCACGTCGACCGACTCGGTCTTGCCCAATTCCCATGGCCGCGCCGCGAACGCATAAGGCTTCGAGGTGAGCGCGCCAACCGGACAGAGATCGACCACGTTGCCTTGCAGCTCCGAAGTCATGGCGTGTTCGAGATAGGTCGTGATCTCCATATCCTCGCCGCGCCCGATCGCGCCCAGCTCCGGCACCCCGGCGACTTCGGTCGAAAAGCGGATGCAGCGCGTGCAGTGGATGCAGCGGTTCATCACTGTCTTCACCAGCACACCGATGTATTTGTCCTCGACCGCGCGCTTGTTCTCGCGATAGCGGCTGGTGTCGACCCCGTAAGCCATCGACTGGTCCTGCAGGTCGCACTCGCCGCCCTGGTCGCAGATCGGGCAGTCGAGCGGGTGATTGATCAGCAGAAACTCCATCACCCCTTCGCGCGCCTTCTTGACCATCGGGCTGCGCGTCTTGACCTCCGGCGGTTCGCCCTTGGGACCGGGACGGCAGTCGCGCACGCCCCAGGCGCAGCTCGCCACCGGTTTGGGCGAGCCCACCAGCTCGACCAGGCACATGCGGCAGTTGCCGGCGATCGACAGGCGCTCGTGGAAGCAGAAGCGCGGAATCTCCGCGCCCGCGGCTTCGCACGCCTGGAGCAGCGTGTACTCCGGCGGGACGTCGATTTCCTTGCCGTCGACGATCAGTTTGGACATCGGTTCTGCTTCACCAAATTCTTTTGTTCAGGCGCAGCGGGCGGTCTTCCACAGCTGCGCCGCCGGGATGCTCTCCCAGCCGAACGCGTAGTCCGAGGGGCCATGCGCCGCGAGGTGTTCCAGGCGCGCTTTCGCCTCCTCGACCGAGGGTACGTGGCCGGCGTCAACCCACCACAACACGACGTGCGGGCCCTCCATCATGGCGAACCAATTCTCACGCTGGCCGTAGAAACGCTTGTGCACGGTCTGCCAGACGAAACGCTCGAGCGCCTCGATGCCCTCCCACACCGACAGATTCACGGCCATGTCCGGATCGGGGAACGGCCGGATGGCGGTCGCGTTGTTGCTCTCGTCCTTCAGGCGCCACACGAACCCCGACGTGCGCTCGGCGATCGCGTTGACGAAGTCGAGATTGTTCATGAAGCCGGCCATGCGCGGGTCGTTGGTCGGATAACGCAGGCGGCCGATGTTGAGTTGGGCGAGATGTTTCGGCTCGGTCATGGTCGGCTCCCGCGTCAGCGCCACGCCACGAACACAAGTAACGCGGCGGTCATCAAAACGCCCAGCGCCATGTCCACCCGCACCAGAAAAGTGAGGCCGCGCGCCAATCGTCTCAGCATCGCCATCTCCCCTATTCCGCCGCCACGCGTACCGGCTCGGGATGCGGGTTCGCCGCATACTGATCGATGCGCCGTTCGATTTCTGGACGGAAGTGGCGCAACAGCCCCTGCACCGGCCAGGCAGCGCCGTCGCCGAAGGCGCAGATGGTGTGGCCCTCGATCTGCTGCGTCACTTCCATCAGCATGTCGATCTCGCGCTTATGCGCCCGGCCCTCGGCCATGCGGGTGAGCACGCGCCACATCCAGCCCATGCCCTCGCGGCACGGCGTGCACTGGCCGCAGCTCTCGTGTTTGTAGAAATAGGAGATACGCGCCATCGCGCGCACGATGTCGGTCGACTTGTCCATCACGATCACGGCGGCGGTGCCGAGCGCCGATTTCTTCTCGCGGCAGCCGTCGAAATCCATCAACAGGGTGTCGGCCTGATCCGGACCGGCCGGGATGAGCGGCATCGACGAGCCGCCCGGAATGACCGCGAGCAGATTGTCCCAGCCGCCGCACACGCCGCCGGCATGCTTTTCGAGCAGTTCGCGCAGCGGAATGCCCATCGCCTCTTCGACGTTGCACGGCTTGTTCACGTGACCCGAGATGCAGAAGAGCTTGGTGCCGGTATTGTTCTGGCGCCCAATGCCGGAGAACCAGGCGGCGCCGCGGCGCAGGATGTCGGGCGCCTGCGCGATGGTCTCGACGTTGTTGACAGTGGTGGGGCAGCCGTAGAGGCCGACGTTGGCCGGGAACGGCGGCTTGAGGCGCGGCATGCCCTTCTTGCCTTCCAGGCTTTCGAGCAGCGCGGTCTCCTCGCCGCAGATGTAGGCGCCGGCGCCGTGATGGACGTAAAGGTCGAAGTCGAAGTCGTGGACGTTGTTCTTGCCGATCAGCTTCGCCGCGTAGGCCTGATCGACCGCGGCCTGCAGTCGCTCGCTCTCGCGGATGAACTCGCCGCGCACGTAGATGTAGGCCGCGTGGGCGCCCATGGCGAAGCTCGCGAGCAGGCAGCCTTCGACCAGCAAATGCGGATCGTGGCGCATGACCTCGCGGTCTTTGCAGGTGCCGGGCTCCGACTCGTCGGCGTTGACCACGAGATAATGCGGCCGCTCCGGCGTCTTCGGCATGAACGACCACTTGAGCCCGGTCGGGAAGCCGGCGCCGCCGCGGCCGCGCTGGCCCGATGCCTTCATCTCGTTGACGATCCAGTCGCGGCCCTTCTCGAGGATGGCCTTCGTTCCGTCCCAGGCGCCGCGCGCACGCGCGCCCTCGAGCCCCCAGTCGCCGAGGCCGTAAAGATTGCGGAACACGCGATCCTTGTCGTCGAGCATCAGGTTCTCTCGTAAGATTTCAGCGTGGTCGGCCCGCCGACCGGCGCGGAGAGCTGCCGGTCGATCTGGGGCCCCGGCTTGGGCGTGCGCCCAGCCGCGAACTCGTCGAGAACTTTCTCGAAGCTCTCGGCCGTGAGATCCTCGTAGTAATCGGCGCCGATCTGCACCACCGGAGCATTGACGCACGCGCCGAGGCACTCGACCTCGATCCAGGAGAACTGGCCGTCGCTGGAGAGATGCTGCTCATCCCCGATGCGGCGACGGCATACCGCCTTCAGGTCTTCCGCCCCGCGCAGCACGCAGGGCGTGGTGCCGCACAATTGCACATAGGTGCGGCCGACCGGCGCGAGGTTGAACATCGTGTAGAAGGTCGCGACCTCAAGCGCGCGGATATGGGCAAGCCCGAGTTGATCGCCGACGGCGCGGATCGCCGCTTCCGGCAGCCAGCCGCCGCATTGATCTTGCGCGCGCCACAACAGCGCGATGATGGCCGAGGCCTGCCGGCCGGGCGGATATTTGGCGATCTCCCGCTCGGCCCAGGCGCGATTCTCCGCAGTGAAGGCGAAGCTCTTCGGCTGAACTTCGGGCGGGGCGAGACGACGAACGGCCATCAGCGGTCGACCTCTCCGAACACGATGTCGATCGAGCCGAGGATCGCGGCCACGTCGGCGAGCATGTGGCCGCGGCACATCGTGTCCATCAGCTGCAGATGCGCGAACGACGGCGCACGAATCTTGCAGCGATACGGCTTGTTGGTGCCGTCGGCGACGAGATAAACGCCGAACTCGCCCTTGGGCGCCTCGACCGCCGCATAGACCTCGCCGGCCGGCACGTGGAAGCCCTCGGTGTAGAGCTTGAAGTGATGGATCAGCGCTTCCATCGAACGCTTCATCTCGCCCCGGCGCGGCGGCACGATCTTATTATCCTGATACATGACGGGCCCCTTCCCGTCCGGCTGCCGCAGCTTGTCGACGCACTGGCGCATAATGCGCACGGCCTGGCGCATCTCTTCCATGCGGATGCAGTAGCGGTCATAACAATCGCCGTTCTTTCCGACCGGGATGTCGAACTCCATCTCGTCGTAGCATTCGTAGGGCTGCGACTTGCGCAAATCCCACGCGGCGCCCGAGCCGCGCACCATCACGCCGGAGAAGCCCCAGCCCCAGGCGTCTTCGAGCTTGACCACGCCGATGTTTACGTTGCGCTGCTTGAAGATGCGGTTGTCGGTGAGCAGCACCTCGAGGTCATCGCAGACTTTGAGGAACGGATCGCAGAATGCCTCGATATCGTCGATCAATTTTTCCGGCAGGTCCTGGTGCACGCCGCCGATACGGAAGTATTTCGCGTGCATGCGCGACCCGGAGGCGCGTTCGTAGAACACCATCAGTTTTTCGCGCTCCTCGAAGCCCCACAGGGGCGGCGTGAGCGCACCCACGTCGAGCGCCTGGGTGGTGATGTTGAGGAGGTGCGACAGCAGCCGGCCGATCTCACAATAGAGCACGCGGATGAGCTGGGCGCGGCGCGGTACCGGAATGGCGAGCAGCCGCTCCGCCGCGAGGCAGAATGCATGTTCCTGATTCATCGGTGCGACGTAGTCGAGCCGATCGAAATAGCCGATATTCTGGAGATAGGTCTTGTGTTCGATCAGCTTCTCGGTGCCGCGATGGAGCAAACCGATGTGGGGATCGACGCGCTCCACCACTTCGCCATCGAGTTCGAGTACAAGCCGCAACACCCCATGGGCCGCCGGGTGTTGGGGACCGAAATTTATTGTGAAGTTACGAAGGTTTTGCTCGGCCATGGGCATCAACTAGGCTTTTGAGCCTTTTCGTCTCCTGGAAAAACATAGTCCGTTCCTTCCCAAGGAGACAAAAAATCGAAATTGCGGAACTCCTGGGAGAGGCGCACCGGGTTGTATACCACGCGTT
>Ga0306920_100011115_pt1 | contig 12127 bp, 9 predicted proteins | sample flu12Cox44000170_FD_204666 | JGI IMG/M metagenome (GOLD analysis project Ga0306920, IMG submission 204666) | Lab enrichment of tropical soil microbial communities from Luquillo Experimental Forest, Puerto Rico - flux4day.12C.oxic.44.000.170 (v2)... | ecosystem: Environmental > Terrestrial >...
GGATTCTGCTTCAGCACACTGGCCTCATATTTCATTCGCTCCGAATCGGCCGCGGCCGTAACACGGATTCGGTTCGCTTCGGCATCCGCCAGGTTCTTCTGCCGTTCCACTTCCGCCTTACTGTCGATGATCTTCGCCTGCGCCGCCGCCTCCGCGTTCTGTAGTGTCGCTTCCTTTCGCGCTTCGGCTTCTAGCTTGGTCTGCTCGATCTGCTTCTGTTTCAGCGGCAGGGTGTACTGCATCGCATCCGCCTCCGCCTTGGCTTGCAACACGCGCACTTGCGCCTGAGCCTCCGCCTGTTTTACGTCCCGCGACTTTTGCGCCTCCGCTTCGAGCTCCGCGATCTTCACTTGTTTCGACTTGATCTCCTGCTCGGTTCCAAGCCTCTCGTTTTCCTGCTCTTTGAGCAGCAGGCCTTCGAGCCCGCGAGCGTATTCTGCCGGCAATTGAATGTCGCGCAACAAAATCTCCCGCACCACGATTCCGTCGCCCGCCAGCCGGGCCTTGATCTGCTCCGCCGCCTGGCTCCGCAATTCCTCGCGTTTCACCGCGAAAATCTCCCGAGTGATGTAGTTTGGCGCCAACTGGCGGTACGTTGACGAAACCACCGGCGCCACCACTTCCTCTCCGATCGGTCGCGGCAGATCTTGGTGAATCGACGTAAGCTTGCTCGGATCGAGCCGGTACCTGACCGTCACCGCGAGCCCGATGTTCAATCCTTCTCGCGCTTGCACGGTCAAAACGTCGTTCGCGGCAGCCTTCGTTCCAGCCGGCGTGGCGCTTGCCGCTGTCGTGTACACCTGCTCGCGCGCGTCGTACAGGACGATTTCGTCAACGAACGGCGTTACCAAGTGCACCCCCGGATATAACGTACCGGGGCGCGCGCCGCTGAACTGGCTGACACGAATGCCGGCGTACCCGTCGGGTACCACCGCGATGGCCAGCGCCAGCAACACCGGCAGCACTCCTGCGAGCGCTAAGTGTTGCGCCAACCGCCACCGCACGGGGCCGAAAGGGCGTTTCGCCGACTGCGTTATTCCCTCCGCCCCGCCTTGCGTTCCCGACTGCTCCAACAGCCACCGCAACCGCGCAGCCATGTACACGTCGTAGACAACCACCACCAGGGCACCGCCGAACAACCCGATGCCCGTCATCATCAACAAGAACCTCAGAGCAAGCATGGTTTCTTCCTTTCTCTCCAAATCCCGGTTGTGCTGCCGCTGAGCGACCGGATGCGGCTCGCCATCCCCGGGAAACCGTGGCGCAGCTACTGTCGCCTGCGCTTATCTAGCGCCGGACCTTCGACCCGTAGGCTGCTCCTACTTCGTGGCCCTCGCATATACCCGTGTCACCATCCGCGCCCCGCGTTCGATCGGCGGTGCCGTCACCGCCCGGCCCGCTGCCGGCGGCATCAACTGAAACGCCAGCTTCATCAACAGTCCTTGCACAGCCAGCGCCAGGAACAACGAAACCAAGGTTGCCAGCATCACCGCCGCGAATCCCAACATCGTTTCCATCGTCGTTCTCCTCCCAGCTGGGAATTCCTTCTACCGCTCTAGGTCCCTATCGTGGTCTTGCCTGGCTTGCGCTTCGTTCTTAGCAACGATCGTTTCCGTCTCGCCGCCAAACAACCGCGCCAGTTCTTCAGTCCGCTCGCCGACCAGCGAAACCCGGTCGCCCACGTTCACCCGCGCGAACAAATCTTCAATGTCGCGATTCCGCATCCGGATGCATCCGTGCGAAGCTCTCTTCCCAATCGACTCCGGCCGGTTCGTGCCGTGCATTCCAAACCCCTTCACATCCAGTCCGATCCACCGTGGTCCGAGCGGATTGTCTTTTCCTGGTGCGATCACCACGCCGGGTTTGTAGTAGGTGGGATTCTCGAGCCGCTGCGCGATGCGAAACTCGCCGTTCGGGCTTGGGCTTGCCGCAGCGCCGACGGCGACGGTGTAAATCTTCACAACGCGATCGCCTTCAAGGAGGGCCAGTTTCCGGTCCGGAAGGCTCACCACGATTCGCCGCTCCGGGTTCGCCGGGAGCGTCTCCCGGCGAGCAGTCGTCTGCGCTCCGGCACTTGCCGCACTCAAGGCAAGGGCGGCCAGCAGGTATGCGATCGGTTTCTCGAGGCATGCTAGCATCGGCTGGTTCACGGCTACGGCTCCCTTCTCGCCTTCGCTCAAAGAGATCGCACGTCCGGAACCACGCTTAATTCGCCGCAAACAAATGGCTTACCGATAAATAGGGGATGGTAAAACGTGTACCGTCGGACACGCCGTGTTGCCCGGGACGCGCACGATCGAACTCCCGGCCCGTTTTGCTCTGGCGCGTCCAAGCGTTACTCTAGAACTTACAGGAGAGACCACCCGTCATGCCCCAGTCGCAGGGGATCCGCATCGGCCGAATTCTCGGCATTCCCATTTTTCTCGACTTTAGTTGGATCCTGATCTTCGTCTTTATCACCGTTTCCTTGTCTCTCCAGTTCGCCCAGCAGTTCTCCCATTGGACCTCCGGCGAGCAGTGGGGCGTCGGCCTCGCAACCAGCCTTCTGTTCTTCTCCTCGGTGGTCTTTCACGAGCTCGCGCACAGCGTCGTCGCGCAGCGCTACAAGATCAAAGTCGTCTCCATTACTCTGTTTCTGTTCGGAGGACTCGCGCGGATTGGCCGCGAGCCCGATAAGCCCATTCAGGAATTCAACATCGCGATCGCCGGGCCGATCGCCAGCGGTTTGCTTTACGTCCTGTTTTCGAGTGTCAAGCTGCTCTTTCCCGGACAGGAAATGGTCGGCGCTGTCACCGACTATCTTGCATTTACAAACAAATGGCTCGCTCTGTTCAATCTTCTTCCAGGTTTCCCGCTTGATGGTGGCCGCATTTTCCGCGCCTTGGTCTGGGGCGCAACCAACAACTTCTCACGGGCTACTCGCGTCGCGGGCGCCAGCGGAAAACTCATCGCCTACATCATGATCGCACTGGGTATTCTTTCACTCTGGGGTCGACCCGAGAGCACTCTGCTCGGCGGCTTAGGGAAGTGGGATGGGATCTGGCTTGCCTTCATCGGCTGGTTCCTGCTCGTCGCCGCTCAAGCCAGCGTCACCCAGGTCACCATTCGCGAAACTCTCGTCGGCCTCACCTCTTCGGACGTCATGAGCCACGAGGTTCCCACTATTCCCGGCAACATGAGCCTTCCCGAATACAGCAGCGAAGTCCTTCGCACCGGGCGCCGAATCCACATCGTCACCATGGACGACCGCCTCGTCGGCCTTATGAATGTCGCCGCGCTCAACACGATCCCTCGTGACGAGTGGGATATGAACTCCGTCCAAGCCGTTATGGTTCCGCGCGAAAAGATCCTGTGGGCTTCCCCCGACGAGCCCCTCCAACGCGTCCTCGAGCGCCTCATGGCCTCCGATGTGAACCAGATGCCCGTAGTCTCTCACTCCGACGACGGCGCTGCCCACATTATCGGCATGATCACCCGCGACGCCATCCTCCGCGTCATCCAGACCCGCAGCGAACTCGGCACCTCCCTCTCGAACCGCTAGGCCGTGCGTGTTCCGGGCCCCGCTTCCGGAGAAACCGAATCGCCCGGCAGCCGCTAACTTTCTCGATCGAGCCCCTTGACCCAGCAACTCTATCTATATAGACTTATAACCATGGGCCTTCGCATGCGCATCTCACGCCAGTCGCTCAACCTCCTCGAGGCTCTACTGATCGATCCCTCGCATTGGCACCACGGCTACGCCCTCAGTCGGTCCACCGGCCTCGCCTCCGGCAGCCTCTACCCCATACTGATGCGCCTTGAAAAGACCGGCTGGCTTGAAACTCGCTGGGAAGAAATCCCCACCCCGGGCCGGCCCCCTCGCCATCTCTACCGCCTATCCGCGACCGGCCGCGAATGGGCTCGCGAAGAACTTCGCGCTGCGCAACAAACCAAATTCTGGAAGCCGGTTCACGGGAAGGTGTGACGTGCCCTCCCGTGCGGAAGCCCTCGCCAAAACAGTCGCTCTTCGCTCACTCCACCTCGCCATTCGTTTCTGGCCGGCGGAATCTCGCCACTGGGGCCGGGCCCTTCTCGCCGAACTCTATGAAGTCACCCGTCCTTCCGAAGCCCTGCACTGGGCGGTCGGTGGTATCACGGTGTTCCTCCGCTCGCACCTCTCGCACGCCGTTTTACTTTTAAGGCTTGCACCCGGCCAAGCTCCGAACGGCGCGCGCCACACCGGCTCGCAACCTAAAAATCCGCGATACGTCACCGCGCTCGTTTTCCTCGCCATCGCCTTACTGTTCGTGTTCCCGTCGAACCGTGAAGCCACGCGCATCGTAGCGTCCAGTTGGAGAGATTTCGAATCCACCCCCGATGACCAACGCATCGTCGAGCGTCTCGCGGCAAGCGCCGAGAAAGATCGCGACGGCCGCCAACTTGCATTCCTCGCTAACTGCGAACCGGATTCCGATCGTGCCGAACAATTCGCCGACCGCGCTGTCGAATTGGATCCCGGTCTCGTGTGGGTCTTGGCCAGCCGTTTCCGTCGTCCGGACATGCGCATCCGCAAAGACTGGGTGAGCCGCCTGCGCGACTCCGACCCTGACAACGCATTCGTCCATCTCTTGGAGGCCGAATCTGCGGTGATCTCGCAGGTCCCGCGCCCGGTCCCATCTTCGGTCCGCACACCAGCACGGCTTGTTTTGCGGATCGGGCCGCCAAAGGGATTTTCGCCGCCTCCGGCAGTTCAAGGGGAATGGACCCGGCACATGGAGCAGGCCCTTGGTTCTCGCCTCTACGACTCTTATGCCCGGCGCCATCTTGAACTCACTCGCGAGGGCTGGACGAAAACGCCTGAAGTGCCGCTTTCTCTCCTGGTCTACAGTTTCTGGTCCCATCCGCTCCCCGACCTAACCCAGATGGAAGGTTTTGTGGACGAAAAAATCGAACAAGCCCAGGAGGAAGCGGCAGCTGGGCACCCGGATGAGGCCGAGAAAATCCTCAAACAAACCGCCACATTCGGACAGCGCTTCGTGAAGGGCAGCCAGACTGACTTTGAACGCCTTGGCGCGCTCGAGATCTCCCGCCGCGCCCAGCAAGGTTTGCAAAGATTGTATGGCCGATCGAATCGAAAGCTTGAGGAGCAAGCCGCCGCCGCAGAACTCCGGGAACTCGAGAAGACCAAGGAGCTGCTCATTCAGGACGGCATGAAGTCCCGCTCGGAGACCTGGGCCTTTCTGCACCCAAAGGCTGTTCTCGTGCAGGCCTCGGCGTGGTTCACCTTGATTCTCGGCGCGTTGACGATGGCAAGCCTGATCTTGTCGGAACTCGGCGCATTTCCTCGCAGGCTTCCTCGACCCGCCTATTCGATGGCTGCGCGTTTTGCCGACTTCGGGCCGCCAGCCGTTCTTGTATCCGCCGCATGCTTCCTGCTGAGTTTCAAGCCATTTGCAGCCGCGCTCGCTCAGTACCGCTCGGCGGCGCCCTCCGACGCCGCTACCGCCGACCTCGTCTGGCAAATGATGGCGCTCGGATTCATGCGCCCGTTCCTTTATTTCTATCAGCCGTCGGGAGAGGCGACACTCTGGCTCATTCTGATCGGGATTCTCTCGTTGATCGCGCTGTGGATCGTGGCCCGCGGAATCTGGCGTCGGCCGCCAACCGCTCGAACGGCCTAGCGCAGCATGGGCCCAATTCGCCGCAACCCCGCCGCGAATTGATCGGCATTGTAGGCCGATGGATTCTCGAGTTGCTGAAACAGCGCGTTTATCGCCGCGCGGATGTCCGCATCACTGCGCGGCTTGGCGTCTTTGCTGTAGGCGATGTACAGCGAATCCATGGCCATCGTCGCCTGTTCGGCCGTGCGCTCGTCGCCGAGCGCGATCGTTTCCGCGTTCTCGGTGAGCGTCTGCATCGCCCGCAGCGTCATCGCTCGGTCGTAAGCGATCGTCGCGAGCCGCTCCGCCAGCTTCTGGGCTACCGCTCCCGCCGCTAACGCCGCATTCGCGGCCGCCGCGCGATCGGGATTCAGCTTGCTCATCTCGCTCGACACTGCCTGAACGTGCTTGTCCAACTCCTGCGCCGAGCTGGCATCCACCTGCCGCGCCATATACCGGAACACCGCATAACGCGAAAGATTCCAGGCCGGATCGCCCGGCCGCCTTCCCTCGTACCCATGCTCCTGCCGCCAACTGTCTTTCGCCGGCCCAAGCGAATGATGGCAGGCAAAACACGACAGCTCCCCGTACTCCGGCCACACATCCTGCTGATCCGCGCGCCCGCCCTTCGCTCTCCACGCTAGCCGCTCCATCGCTGCGCTCAGCTCGACCGCCTGCCCGGTTGCCCAATCTCTCACTCCTGCCCAAGCCGCCTCCTCCGCGGGCTTACCGGCGCTCGATTCCCGCGGCACCTTCCAATGCCTCGGCATGACTGCCGAGAACGAATCCAGCTCGAAATACAAGTCCGGATGCCCGGCTGCAATCATCTGGTGGTCGACAAATTTCTCTCGGGTGCCCAGGTGGCACTCCAAACACAATCTGGTGCGGCCAATTGCTCCCCGCGTATCCCGCATCCCCAGCGCCACCGATTTTTCGTGCGGACAATCCCGCGTCGTGTGCGGCCCGAGCCACGCCGACGCCGGCCCGTGACACGACTCGCAGGACACGCCTTCGGAAACCTCAAACACCCGCCCGCGTTGCTCCGCTGTTGTGTAAAGCGCGTGGCACGCCAAACACCTTTGCGCTTCCTCCGCTTTCGTTTCCAACTTCAAGATCCGCGCCATCCGCTCGCCCACCTGACCGGTCAGCGCCTGGTAGGCTTTGCTGTGCTTGTCCTGCAAGATCCAGGTTGAATACTCATTCTGAAAAATGCGACTGCCCGCCACCGGCTTTACGCTGCCGTGGCAACTCGTCGCGGCACACGACCCCGGTCCGATGTACTTCCGCTGTTCCTTCGTTTGATCAGCCGGAGAAGCGGAAATCGCCAGGCTCACAATTGCGGTGCAAAAATACAGCGCACGGAGGGGATCAGGTCTCATCATTCGCGAAGCGATCGGCAGTGCCGCAAGGATGTTCTGCCAGCTTATAGCGTTTAGTTTCAACGCAAACGGGACCCCGCCGGCAGCCCTTTTTCCGGGGATTGCGCGAAAAGACAACGTCCCGCCATTTTCGCCACGTTTCCCGGCCCGTCTGTGCGGAAATATCCTTGAATCATTCCGCGCTCCGCTTGCTTCACGGCCGGCGCGCATCGCGAGCCCACGGACCTGTGATCTTCGACGAACTGCGAGCCATCCAGTTGCGGTGCGGCTATCTGCCCAAAGCCGAACTCGAAGCCCTTTCGCAGCGCACGCAAACTCCGCTCTACCAGCTCCACAGCGTCGCTAGCTTCTATCCCCACTTCCATCTCGCTCCCCCCGCCAAAGCGGAAGTCCTCGTCTGCGCCGATATGAGTTGCCGTCTCAACGGTGCCCCGGAACTCCGCGCTGAGCTTTCCCGCCGTTTCCTGAATGCGCGCCCGGACGAGGTTCAGATCAAAGACGCGAGCTGCCTCGGCCGCTGTGACCGCGCACCCGCCGTCGCCGTCAACGACGCGATCTTCGATTCGGTCGGCGCCGAGGAGGTCGAGCAACTCGCCCGCCGCGCGGCCCGAGGCGAACCGTTGCACCCCGACCATCCGCAATCCTCGCGCGTGCGCTGCAGCTCCGACCCCTATCCTGAAAACGAAAAATACGACGGACTTCGCAAGCTCTGCGCCACCCGCGACTTCGATTCCGTCCTCGCCACGTTGAAAGAAGCCGAGCTCCGCGGGTTAGGCGGCGCCGGTTTTCCCACGTGGATGAAATGGGACCTCGTCCGGAGGCAGCCCGATCGAACCAAATACATCGTTTGCAACGCCGACGAAAGCGAACCCGGCACCATCAAGGACCGCTTCATTCTCTCCCATCTCCCCCATCTCGTAGCCGAAGGCATGATCATCGCCGGCCTCGTCACCGGCGCGAGAAAGGGCATCCTCTATATCCGCCATGAGTATCCGCTCCAGGAAGAAATCTTCGGCGAGGAAATTCGCCGCTGTCGCAAATCTGGCGTCCTCGGCGAGAAAATCCTCGGCAGCGACTTCGACTTTGACCTCGAAGTATTCGTCAGCCCCGGCGGCTACATTTGCGGCGAAGAGTCCGCGCTTCTTGAGGCCCTCGAAGGCCATCGTGCCGAGCCACGCAACAAGCCGCCCTTCCCCGGCCAGGCTGGTCTTTTTCAGAAGCCTACCGTCATCAACAACGTCGAAACCTTCGCCAACGTCCCGCAAATCCTCGCTCGTGGCGCCGAGTGGTACAAATCTGCCGGCGCCAATGGTTCGCGCGGCTTGAAATTCGTCGGCGTCAGCGGCCACGTTCAACGGCCCGGCGTCTACGAGGTGCCCCTCGGTGTCTCCATGCGCGAGGTCATCTTCGGCAACGCCGGAGGCATTCGCGGCGGCCGGCGGCTCAAGGCCTTCGCTCCCTCCGGTCCGTCCTCAGGCTATCTTCCTGCTTCCATGGTCGACGTCCGCCTCGATTTCAAAGCCCTCGCCGACGCCGGCTCCATGCTTGGCTCCGGTGCCATCGTCGTCTGCGACGAGACCACCTGCATGCTCGACATGGCCCTCACCGCCGTGAAGTTCTACCGCAACGAATCCTGCGGCAAGTGCGTTCCCTGCCGAATCGGCTCGCAAAAAATGGTCGAGCTGCTCGCTCGTTGGAGCCAGGCAAATCTTTCTGACTCTGCTTATCGCGCCGATCTCGCGCTCGTCGACGAACTCTCCGAAGCCATGAGCCTCACTTCGATTTGCGGACTAGGCCAGGTCGTTCCCGCGCCCGTCCAATCCGTGCTGAAACATTTCCGCGACGAAATCGATGCCCACGTTCTTCACCGCCGGTGTCCGAGCGGCATCTGTTTTTCCGCCGCCGCAAAGATGCCGGAACTCCCGCGCACAGGAATTCGCCCCTAAATGAGCGGCTCGCCCCAACTCGTTGAGCTCACCATCGACGGCAAACCCGTCCAGGTTCCCGCCGGCACTACTGTGTTCGACGCCGCCCGCGTCAACGGCATCTCCATCCCGACTCTCTGCCATCTTCAGAGCCAGACCCCCGTCGGCGTCTGCCGTCTTTGCGTCGTGGACACGGGCGCGCGTGTGCTCAGCGCTTCCTGCGTGCGTCCAGTCGAACCGGGCATGAAGGTCAGCACCAGCTCCGAAAAAGTCCTCGCCGCGCGCAAAACTCTTCTCGAACTCCTGATGGCCGACCATCCCTCCCCCTGCGCCCGCCAACAACGCTCCGCCGATTGCGAACTCGAATCCCTCGCCAGACAAGCCGGCATCGCCGCTCCACGGTTCCTCGGTCGCCACACCTCTCGTGGCGCCGACGAATCTTCGCTGGCCATTGCCGTCGATCGTGACGCCTGCATCCTTTGCGATCGCTGCATCCGCGGCTGCGACGAAATCAAAAACAATTTCGTCCTTGGCCGCATGGGCAAAGGGTATTCCGCCGGCATCGCCTTCGATCTCAACTCGCCGATGGGCGATTCCACTTGTATCTCCTGCGGCGAATGCATGGTCAGTTGCCCTACCGGCGCGCTCACCAACAAAGGAGTCGTCGGCACCGCGATCGCACCCGACGAAGGCGGTCAGCCTCTCACCGCGGAGGAGCTCCACCGCATGCCAGTTTTCGCCGGCGTCTCCGGCACCTTTCTCGAACTCAACCGCGGTGCCATTATCAAGCGCCGTTTCCGGACCGGCGAAGTGATCTGCCGCGAAGGCGATTTCGGCTCCACCGCCTTCTACATCGCCGAAGGCCACGCACAAGTCGCCATCGCCACATCCATCGCTCATGTCAAGTCCCAAGGCGGCACCCAGGGCTTCTTCAAGCGTCTCACGAGCGTTCTGGTCGGCCGCGAAGAGGATAAGCGCGACGAGGAAAACCGCGACCGCACCATCCCGATCGATGCGTCCGTCGATCTCTCCTACGGCAATCCCGTCGCGGAGCTCGGTCCCGGCGACCTCTTTGGCGAAATGACCTGCATGAATTTCTATCCCCGCTCGGCCACCGTCCGTGCCAAAACCGATGTCGTCGCGTTTGAAATGCTGCGCAACGTCCTCGACATCATGATGAAAAACAAAACCTTTCGCGCGCAGATCGACGAAAACTACCGCCGCCGCGCCCTCGAAACGCATCTTCGCGGCGTCCCCATGTTCGCGGAACTCTCCCCCGACTTTATCGATCGCCTCAAAAACAGCGTGGAACTTGTCCGCTACGCTCCTGGCCAGGTCATCGCGCGTCAAGGGGAGCCGGCCGATTCCTTCTACCTCGTGCGCATCGGGTTCGTGAAGATCGCCGAAGATTATCCTCGCGGCGAACTCATTCTCGCCTACCTGTCCCGCGGCGACTACTTCGGCGAAATCGGTCTGCTCGGCGGTGGCGTCCGTACGGCCACCTGTACCGCCCTCGATCACGTCGAAGTCGTCAAAATCTCCGGCGAAGACTTCCGCGAAATGGTGGGGCGTTTTCCGAACGTCCGTGTCGGCCTCGAAGCCGTTGTCGCCGAGCGTCAGTTCGCCAACACCCAGCGCCTCCAACTGGTCCAAACCGTTCCCATCGATCAATTCCTCTCGCAAGGCCTGATGGAAGCGCAAAGCCTGCTCGTCCTCGATCTCCAGAAATGCACGCGTTGCGACGCCTGCGTGAACGCCTGCGCCGACGCCCACGACGGCGTAACCCGTCTCGTCCGCGACGGTCTCCGATTTGAGAATTTTCTGGTCGCCACCTCTTGCCGTCAGTGCCGCGATCCTCTCTGCATGGTGGGCTGCCCGGTCGGTGCCATTCGTCGCCGAAATTCGCTCGAGGTCATCATCGAGGACTGGTGCATTGGCTGCGGCCTCTGTGCGCGCAACTGCCCCTACGGCAATATCAATCTCCATCCCTTTGCAGTTCGCGTCGACGATCAGGAAAATCCGGGCCGCAAAAAGGCGGTCCTCCAGCAGAAAGCCACTTCCTGCGATCTCTGCACTCATTTGAAAGAACCGAGCTGCGTCTACGCATGCCCGCACGATGCCGCGCATCGCGTCGATCCACGCAAATTCTTCACTGGATTCAACGGCGCATGAGAATGGATCACACGCAACGGCGTTGGCTCTTCGCTTCGCTCGCTATTCTCGCGTTCGGTGCAGCCGTCTACATCATCTACGTGCACCGGGCTGCCGGAGGCCCACGTGGTGGCAGCACCATCGGCCTCAGTTTCGGCATCCTCGGCTTCGCGTTTATGATCTTTGCCGCGCTCCTTGGTGCACGGAAACGCGTCCCCACCTGGCGCCTTGGCCGAGCACCAGCCTGGATGCGCGGCCATCTGTGGCTCGGCTTTCTGAGCCTTCCGCTTATCCTCTTCCACGGCGGCTTTCATTTTGGCGGCACCCTTACGCGCGTTTTGATGTGGCTGCTCATCGTCACAGTCGCGAGCGGCGTGTTTGGCGCCGCGCTGCAGAATTACATCCCGCGCAGGATGACCGCCGAGGTCTCCCTCGAAACGATCTACGATGAAATCGGCAACGTCCGCCACGCCCTCCGCGAAGAAGCTGACCGCGTCGTCGAATCCGTTTGCGGCAGTCTCGGCTTCCGGGCGGTGGAGCCCGAGGGCCAGCGTGCCGGCGGTTTCACTGCGCTCCGCCCGATCGCCGCCCCTGGCGCGACACTCCGCACTTCCGCGTCCGTCAGCGCCGGAGCCAGTGGTGCCGTAGCCCCGATAGTCGAGACCGTGCTTCTCAAGGAACAAGAAGCTCTCCCTCTCAAGCGTTTCTATTTCGAGGAGCTTCGGCCCTACCTCGATGAACCGCACCGTCGCAGCCAGCGACTGGCCGACTCCGAAAAGTCTCGCCTCGCTTTCGCGGCCATCCACACCTTCCTCCCGGCCCACGCGCATCCCGCTGTGCGCGACCTGGAAGACATTTGCGACGAAGCACGCCAGCTCGTACTCCAAGAACGCCTGCACCACTGGCTCCACGGATGGCTCCTGGTGCACATCCCGCTCTCGCTCGCACTCATCGTTTTAGGCGCGGTCCACGCGGTCATGGCTCTGCGCTATTAGAAGTGACTCCGAGCCCCGGGCTTTTGCCTGTGTCACGG
>Ga0306920_100011116_pt1 | contig 12127 bp, 10 predicted proteins | sample flu12Cox44000170_FD_204666 | JGI IMG/M metagenome (GOLD analysis project Ga0306920, IMG submission 204666) | Lab enrichment of tropical soil microbial communities from Luquillo Experimental Forest, Puerto Rico - flux4day.12C.oxic.44.000.170 (v2)... | ecosystem: Environmental > Terrestrial >...
CTACCCCATGTGTAGAGGCGGATATGCCCCGCCTCGTTAAACCGCCACGGGAAAAAAGTCTCCTTGTCGCCGCGCAGCCAGGCTAAGGGGTTCCAGGGCGGGGTGTAGTGTTTATCGCCGAAAAGAAACGCGAGGGCCAAGGCCGAGGTGATACATAACAGCAGGTTCACGGCCGGACCGCCGGCCGCCGTGATGAAATTCGCGCGCGGCGTGTGGGGCACATCACAGCGTGCCAGGCCGCCAAGCGGCCACAGGAGCACTTCATTGGCCTCGCCATCCACGTGCCGTGCCGCGAAACAATGACCCAGCTCGTGCAAGAGAATCGAGACGAACAACAGGCCCATCACCATGGCAGCGTCCTGCCAAGAGCCCGGGATCGTGTTTTCGAGCGTTGCGACACGCAACACCATCCCGATCATCAGCACGGGAAGGATGAAATGGACCCGCACCATGATCCCGGCGATCGGGAAAAGCGGAAACGACCAGCTAAATGGATCACGCATCGCAGATATCCAATGGCGCGGCCCCAGTGGCGTCCAGTTGCCTCTCCATCCTACCAGTAGGCCCTAGACGCCGCAACGAACGTTGCCTAGGCGCCCCGACTCCTGGCGAGCGCCTTAGCGTAAGCCCGACGTGGAGTAGGCCGCGACCATATCGGGCCTGGGCTGGGGCGCTCGCCTACGCCTTCAACCACTTGGTCAACGCCGCCGACAGCCCCGATGATTGCCATTTTTCCCACCATTTTTCGAAGAGAGCCCGCTGTCGCGGCAAGCGGCGGCGATGATAGAGCTGTAGCTGCTCGACCGCGGGTCGATACCGCTTCCACGCCGCGGGTTGAACGCGTTCCATGTGCATGCGAAGCTGCTCCAGCATGACGTCAGCCACGTGGCTGTCATTTGCGGTCCCGAGGATCTCCTGCATTTCGGCAATGCTCGGATAGACACGCATGCGGAAGGCGGCGTCAAAACAGCTCTCGAAAACCTCCATCGCATATCGGAGCTGCTTTCCCTTGATGCGGACCTGGTGCAGCGCTTCGTACGCATGCAGGTCGCCGCGAGCTCCCTGCTCAAACTCGTGCTGGAGCGCGGTCAGCATCGGGATGGCCACTTCCCGGAGCGTCTGAGCCTGGGCGGCAGCATGGGAAGGTTTCCCGATCTCGTCCATCAAGCGCCGTAACTTGTCACTCTGGCCGTCAGTCGCGTGGCGAAGGTATTCCTGAGCAGCAGCGCGATGGCCTTGTCCGAAACCGAGAAGGAAGTCGAGACCCGCCTGCTGGCTAACGGTGCGGCGGCGCAGACGTGTATTGATCGATTCCAGGAAGATGTCCCAATCGCGAGCAGCGCCGGCGCCTCGACGGATCGCCTTGAGCGTCCGACGGATCCGACGGTGCAGATTGGCGCCGAGAGTGCCGGCGAATATGCGCACCGCCGCGGCGGCTCGGCGGGTGCCAACCCGGAGCTGGTGGACGTGCTCGATGTCTTCATCGGGATGTTCGACGGCCGCCGGGAGTCGCTCCAGCACATGGCCGAGCCGGATGCTCAGCACGCGCTGCGCCGCCTCGGTGACGGACATCTTCGCGTGCAGACCAGGAATCCACTTCGTGTCGGCCATAGCCACCCATCACGTCCGAAGCAGCTCCCTTACGGCAACTGCCAGGCGATCGATTTCCTCCGGCGTGTTGTAAAAATGCGCCGAGATCCGCAGCAACAACCCGTCCGGCCGCTCCACGATCGGCACCTCGATATGGTACCGCTCCCAGAGCGCAGTGCGCCACCGTACTGCGTCGACATTCTCCGGCAGCCGGAATGCGAACATGAACCCGTGCAGATCGGGACTGGTCGGCGTGTTGGGCTTGATGCCCGGAATACTGCCAAACCGGTCACGCACATGGGCCACCAGCTCGGCGTTGTGGCGGTGAATGACGTCGAAGCCCAGCGACTGCTGAAACTCGATCGCCGTGGGAACCGCGAGCCACGGGCAAATATCGCGCGTTCCCTCAAACTCGAAGTGGCGTAACCGCGGCGTGGAGCCGAACTCGTCGCGCTGGTCGAGCCGGCAGCGCTCGGGCCGCCAGCCCCAGCTCACCTGCAGGGGCAGCAAACGGTCCTCATTGCCCGGGCCGACATAGAGAAAACCGGAGCCCGTCGGCGCGAGCAGCCATTTGTGGCAGTTGGCGCCGTACAAGTCGGCGCCAATCGCGTCGAGGTCCAGCGGGACCATCGCGGGCGCATGAGCGCCATCCACCATGGTCAGCACGCCACGTTTGCGAGCTTCCACGCAGAGTTCTCGCGCCGGCAGAACCATCCCGGTCGGCGACAGCACATGGCTGAAAAACAGCAGGCAGGTACGCGGTGTCATGGCGCGGAGGCAGGCCTCGACAATCTCACCGGGCCCCGATGCGAGGACCGGGAGAGCAAAGGTGCGTAACGTCAGACCTCGCCGCTGAGCCGCACGCTCCCAGCACCAGTGCATGGCGCCATATTCATGATCTGTGAGAAGAACCTCGCCCGGGCTCGCGAGCATCAGTGACGACGCGACGATGTTAACCGATGCGGTCACGTTCTGCGTGAAGATGAGCCGGCGTGGGTCGGCGCCGAGAAACTCCGCCAGCCGCTGCCGGGCGGGCCAAAGCCGCTGCGGGAGATCGCGGAGCAAGAAATCCATCGGCTCTTCGGCCAGCCGACGCCGCAACGCCGTCACGCAGGCAAAGACCGGACGCGGCAAGGGGCCGAACGATCCGGTATTGAGGTTCGTCACGGCCGGATCGAGCAACATGGCCGATCGGGCCGTTTCGGCATCCCAACCATTCGCGAAAAGAGTTGCCACGCGGCGATCTCTATGCCCTGGAGGCGGGTTCGGTTTGCTCGAGCTGCAGGCTAACGATATCCGTCCGCTTCCAGGCGAATGTAAGCAGCTCCACCACATCGGCCGACGACGGCTCCGGATCTTTCGCGATACCCAATGAGGCGGTTCCCCATCCAGAAACCGCGTGCAGCCTACCGGCGGTGGTGAGGTGCTGCTTCGCGGGCGATGACCGCCCGTCGACGGCAACGACCGTGTTCCCGGCTTGGGCCGCCGTGAGGGCGACGGCAAGATGTGCCGTTCGCCCCGCCTCAGTCAACGACTCGTTCAAAGTGCGCAGTACGGTCTGGGCCAACTCCAGCGCAACAGGGCTGTCGCCAACGCAATGTCCGGTCATGGCATGTGTCACTTGCTCCAGACCGATTACTCGCATAAGAGCCTGCGCTCGATCGATCAGGAAGCCGTGCGACAGCGCCTGCGGGTCGCCGTGTGCACGGAGATACGTGCGCTTCTGCCTGGCGGCGCTGACCGCCATCCGTGCCAGGCTCGGCAGCTTGGTGAGGAACGCCCGCAGGTCGCGACCGACGGCGGATTGATTCAGCAGCACCGGCAGGTCAAGCCCCACTTCCATGAGCAGGGCGGGACAGCGCCTATCAATGCCGTCGGCCAGCAGCAGCGAACGTCGAGGCCGATCGAAGACGAAGGTGATCGCAGCGCCGGCCAGCGCTCGGTCGGTGACCCGCCGCAGGAGTTCGGCATGGGGTGCTGACGAGAAATCGCGCCCCTGCAGGTGCCATCGCCACGCGAGCCGCCCGTCTTCCCGGGTCATCTTCTCAATCAGGGTCTGGAGGTGGGCAATGGCGTGATCGCTATCGGTGGTCGCATCCGCGAACAGCGGCCCTGCGTTCCTGTGCGCCCACGCCGGCGGCTCGGCGCTGTTCACATTAACGATGGCCGGCCGGTCCGTGACGCCTGGGAGCATGGCGAGCCAGTCGAGACCTCGGATCCCTGTCGACGCCGGGCCTCCGGTGGCGGTCATCCATTCTGGTCCGTCCAGCACGAATGCACCACCCGTCGCAGCGCGGGCTTCCGCCAAGCCACGCCATAAATCGAGGCTCCCTTGTGCGTCAAAGGCATTTACCACGACGGAGACCAGCCGGCGCGGAGATTCGAGGCCGCCCAGGATGATCAACCCGTCACGGTGCGCCGCCGCCAGGTCACGCGTGAATACGGCATGTTGCGAGTAGGTCGCGAGACAGGCTCGCACCACATCCTCCGGCGGCTGATTCGAAGAAAAGTGAACCGCTGTGCCCGGCGCCGCAATCGAGGGATGGGGCGGAGGGGCTGCCTTGCGCCCCGTACTTCTGGCAAAGGCCTGCGCTAACTCCGGATGTCCCAACTCGCGGACTACCTTGCTCACGTGCTCGGCGATGTGGCTCGTCGGAATCGTGCCGGCAACGGCATCGGCTGCAAGGAAATGCACTACCGCGTCAGTCAACTCGCGGGCCAGAAACGCGTTCGCCGCACCAAGCGCTTCGCCGGCGGCAAACAGCGACTGACAGAGCTTGTCGGCGTCAAACGGCTCGACGCGTCCGTCACGCTTGGACACCCAGGCCGGCGGCCCAGCCGCGCTCGTCTCCGACACGGCGGTCTACTCCTGATGAAATTCATTAGCCCCGCCATGGTCGGGGAGTAGATGCTGGACGGCTCCCCGCATGCATGACGCCAGGCGAATCCCTCGATCCAGTGGCTGGGCACGTCCGGCCATTTTACAATATGGCCATTCAACTGGCGCACTCTCCAGGAGCGACCTGACACATGCCTGCCCCGTCCGACAATGGTCCGATCGCCGCCTCCGAAACGGCCTCGCTCCTGGAGAAGCTCCAGCGCAACATCGAAAAAGTGCTGCTCGGCAAGACGGACGTTGTCCGCCTGGCCCTGACGGCGCTTCTCGCGGAAGGGCACGTGCTGATCGAGGATGTGCCCGGCGTCGGCAAGACGCTCTTGGCCAAGGCAATCGCCCGCAGTCTGGGCTGCACGTTCCATCGCATCCAGTTCACGCCGGACTTGCTGCCGAGCGATTTGATCGGCACCAGTGTCTATCATCAGCCGACCGGCGAGTTCCGCTTTCACCCCGGCCCGCTCTTCGCGCAGGTCGTGCTCGCCGATGAGATCAACCGGGCGACGCCGCGCACTCAGAGCGCTTTGCTTGAAGCAATGAGCGAAAGGCAAGTCTCCCTCGACGCCACGACGAGGCCGCTCGGTCCGCCCTTCGTGGTGCTCGCCACGCAAAACCCGTTCGAATTCGAAGGGACGTATCCGCTTCCGGAAAGCCAGCTCGATCGGTTTCTGATGCGCATCACCATTGGCTACCCGCCGCGGCCGGCTGAGAAGCAGATCCTCATTGAACACCGCGCCGGCGAACCGGTCGATACGCTCCAAACGGTCGTGTCACCCGAGGAAGTGTACGCGCTTCAGCTCAAGGTTCGCCGCGTGCGCGTCGACGAGAAACTGCAAGACTACCTGCTCAATATCGTGGATGCCACCCGCGCGTCGCCGCTGGTCTACATCGGCGCCAGCACGCGGGCGGGTCTCGGCCTCTATCGGGCAGCTCAGGCGCACGCTCTTCTCGAGGGCCGCGACTACGTCATTCCCGACGACATCAAGGGGCTCGCTGGCCCCGTGCTCGGCCATCGCCTGCTCATGAAGTCGCCCCGCGCCGGCGAAACCCGCGACTCGGCCCAAGCGTTCCTGGCCGATGAGCTGCAACGAGTAATGGTGCCCGTCTGAGCCAGTTTGGGTTGCGCGGCGCCTTTCCGCGTCTCTCTCCCCCACGCTGACACATCGGCATCTCACTCATCAGTGATTCGTTTCATTCGTTTCATTCGTTTCATTCGTTTCATTCGTTTCATTCGTTTCATTCGTTTCGCTCGTTTCGTTCGTTTCAATCATTTCAAATCGTGTGTGTGGTGAATCGATAAAGCGAGCCAGCGCTCGGATTATCCATCGATTCAGGTTTGACCCAGGACTACCCGGTGCCGAACTGGCGGTCGCCGGCATCGCCCAGACCGGGCACGATGTACGAACGGGCGTCGAGATGGCTGTCGACGGCCCCGAGATAGAGCGGCACGTCGGGATGAGCCTTGGACAGGACCTGCACGCCTTCGGGGGCCGCGATCAGGCCCAAGAACTTGATGCGACGTGCGCCCCATTCTTTCAGGATCGTGATTGCAGCCGACGCGGATCCGCCGGTCGCCAGCATCGGATCGACGATCAGCGACAGATCGATGCCTGCGTTGGCCGGCAGCTTGTTGTAATACGTGATCGGCTGCAACGTGTGGTGATCGCGCTCCATCCCGAGGTGCCAGACCCGCGCGGACGGCAACACGTCGAGGATCGCCTCGGCCATGCCCAGGCCGGCGCGGAGGATCGGTATCACCGCGATCCGTTCCGCGATCCGGGACCCGTGGCATTCGGCCAGCGGCGTGCGTACGGTCCACGGCTCGACTCTCAGATCGAGCGTGGCTTCATACAGGAGCAGCTCGGTCAGCTCGCGGACCAGCGCCCGGAAGTTCCACGGCTCCGTCGCGTTGTGGCGTAACAGCGTGAGCTTGTGCAGGACCAGTGGGTGGCGGGAGACGGTGGCGGTCGGTTGCATGGCCAGCAAATGCCTGCCGAGTCAGCGTGCGGCGAGGGCCGCGCTTGTGAGCCGTCGCCGCGGATAGCGTATCGGCCGACACGCCTGACTGCAAGCAGTGCTGGCATTCCCGTTCTGGCAGAGAATGCTCTTTTCAGAGCCCGACGCGTAAGCGAGGGAGGACCAGGCACCCTCGCTTACGCTGAAGCTGTAGTTGTCCGGCGCTTCAATGCTGCTCGTGCACCTGGTCGAGGATGCCGTCGTTCAGGGCTTCGACGGCTTCCAGCTCCTGGATATGTGCCTGTGCTGCCGCCTGGTTGCCTTCACCGAGTTCGTCGATGATCAGGCGGACTTCGTCGTTCACGAGCTGGCGGAAGGACTTTTCCAAGGCTTTCACGTCCTGGCGGACCATCGCCATGGGCGTGCCGCTCTGGAGGTCATTAGCGACGGTCGCGACATTCATCTCGAAAACGTCCAGCGACGCCCTCACCATCTGCTCCTCGGCCATCCCTTCGTCGCTGCCGGGTGCTGCGGCGGTCAGCGAGCCGAACAGGCCGTGCGTCTCGTCGAACAGGCCGGCGGTGAAGTAGACGAGGTTGGGGTCGCCGCCCTTGCCGCCGGTGCCGACGCGCAGGGCCCAGAGGCCGTCGATGGTGATCGGCTCACCGTCGGGGTCCTTCAGCTCGGTGATGAAGTCGCCGGTCGTGGCGTTGAAGGCGTTGATGTGGCCGTTGCCGAAGTTGCCCACGAGCAAAGCGCCGCCGAGGTCGCCAAACTTGGGCGGCGCGATTGCCAGGCCCCAGGGGGAATCGAGCGGGCCGCGCGTGATGAGCCGCTGCTCGCCGGTGCCGTCCAGATTGAACACGTCCACGAAGCCCCGATGCGGTCCGGCGTCGTCATCGTGCCGGGTCGAATTCTGCTTCGCATAGGTGACGTAGACCTTGTCGCCAAGCACCTGAATGTTAAAAGGCGCGTAATCGTGCGGCAGGCTCGGGTCGGTGAACGCACCGCCGGTCAGCGGGATCTGATGGAACTGCGTGTCAAAGGCCTCGACCGTGCCGGCACGGAAATTCGTGACATAAACAACGCTCTGGCTGTTGGTATCGCCGGAGAAGATCAGTCCGTTCGGATTGGTCGGCGTAACCGTCCCGTTGGCGATGGCCATGCCTTTGAAGACCGCCCCGGCTTGCTTGTGCGGATCGGGCTCGGTGAAGTTATTGCCCGATTGGTCGACGGCGATGATGCCGTAAGTGCCCGATTGGTCACGGGGTTGACGCCCGGGTTCCAGCCGACGATGGTGCCGTCTTCGGTGGCGAAGAGGAAAACGCTCTTGACCGAGACACTGTTTCCGGCGCCGTTGAAGCCGGTGACTTCGAAACTGTTAGCCGGGCCGATGTTGAACACCGTACCGGTGGGCGTGCCGCTCGTACCGGTGGGATCGCCGGGGATCGGGATGCTGACGACTAACTTCTGCGGCATGCCGCTGGTGTCGTAAAGCGTCGAGACGCCGGCGTTGTTGTCCGACACCCAGAAGGGCCCACCTGGGGCAGTGGCAATGCCCCACGGATTGACGAGGTGGGAGTCCAAGTTTGCCGCAACGCCGGGCAGATCGGAGACCAGGTTCGTTTGCAAGACGTTGCCCGATAACAGGCAACGCCCTTCCAGGCATTCGAGCGACGGACAATAGGCGCTGCCACGGCGACTGCGGGAGCGCCGCGAAGACGACGTCGATACCATTTTCCCCAAGCTGCGCATCAAGCCTCTCATGCGACCATCTCCCTGGAAAGAGCCGGCGATTGACAGACCCTTCGGATACTTCCCCGCACGGACCGGATGAATGAATGGGTGGCAATTTGACGGCACCTCCGATGCCGGGAATCGAAATCTTCGCGCAACGATCACCGAGACAAATCCGCACGCAGGACTATTCATTTGGCCAACTTTTCTCCGGCAGTAGGTGAGGACGGTAGCAGTTTCGCGCCGCAGTCCCGACGCTTCCTGCTGGTCATGGGCGCTTCTCCTGCGCCCCGTCGCCGTCGGCCGAGAGTTCCGCGCACACCGCGGATCGAAAAGCGCGCCGGCGTCAACGCTCACGGATGGATTTCCCGCACTGCTGGGCTCCTATTGCGCGCTGGAGGAGGATGCGCATGCGCTTTGGTGTCCACCAATGGCCGTTCCCGTTCGGGTCACCCGCGATCGTGCTGTCGGGCGTGCTTCTGGGCGCCGCCGGCACGTCGATGTCCTACTTTCACAGCCGGCCCTCGCCGTATAAGGAAATGAACGCGCTCGGAAGCGTGCGCAGCGAGGCGGCCAGCCAGAAAACGGCCGAACTATTCGTGTCGCGCTGCGCCCGTTGCCACGATGAGGACGGAACCGGGCAAACGTTTCGCCGCAAGATGCCCCGCCTGCCGGATTTCACCAGCGTGTCCTTCCACACCAAGCGCAGCCGCGCCGCGCTGGTGAGCGCGATTCTCGACGGCCGCGGCACACAGATGCCGTCTTTCGCCGACCGGATCAGCACCATCGAGGCCCGCGCCTTGGCGGAGCACGTCCGTACCTTTGCCGGCGTCGACGCTGGCGACGCGAGCACCGACGCCGATCCGGATTTCTACGTGCGCTTCCGCGAGCTTCAGAAGGAATTCGATGAGCTGCGCAAACAACTGCGCGAGCTCAAGCTGAGGGGCCGCTAGGCGGCTCCGAGCGGAGCTGAAAAACACGTCACTCGGCGAGCCGTCGTGCTACCCTCGCCGCGCAGCCGTTGCGGTCGATAATAACGGCATGAGTGCGCATTTCGCTGATCGGCTACTCGCAGCCTGCCGCGCGAAGGGGAATGCACTGTGCGTCGGCCTCGACCCGCGCTGGGACCTGCTTCCCGATGAAGTGCGCAGCCGGCACGCGCTCGGCTCGCTCGAAGCGATGGCGGGGGCCTTTGAGGAGTTCTGCCTGCGCGTCCTGGACGTCGTCGCCCCGCTGGTGCCCGTGGTCAAGCCGCAGAGCGCGTTCTTCGAGGCGTGCGGGCCGGCGGGACTGGCGGCGCTGCAAGTCATCCTGCTCCGAGCGCGTGAGCACAACCTGGTCACCATCCTCGACAGCAAGCGGAACGATATCGCCTCCACCGCCGAGGCATACGCGGATGCGGCGTTTGCCGGGACGATGTGCGACTCGCTGCGCATGCCGGTCTGGCCCGCCGACGCGATGACGGTCAATCCATACCTGGGCCGGGACGCGGTCGAGCCGTTCCTGGCGAGCGCTCGCCACGTCGGCGGCGGCGTCTTCATCCTGGTGCGGACTAGCAACAAGGGGGCGGGCCAGTTCCAGGACCTGGCGTGCGCCGGTAGACCGCTCTATCGCCATGTCGCGGACGCGGTCGCGGCGTGGTCGGCGGAGAACACCGGGCTGAGCGGCTTCGGCGACGTCGGAGCGGTTGTCGGCGCCACGCACCCGGGCGAGCTGGCTTCCATCCGCGCGTGCATCCCGAACGTCATCTTCCTGGTTCCGGGCTACGGCGCCCAGGGAGGCAGCGCCGACGACGTTGCGCCTGCCTTTCGCGCGGACGGCACCGGCGCGATCGTCAATAGTTCGCGCGGCATCATCGCAAGCTTCGCGCCGCACGAACCGGACTGGGAAGAAGCAATAGAGCAAGCGACGCGCGGCGCGATCGACGATCTGTCGGCCGCGACCGCGATGGGCCGCCTTGCGAATTAGCGGATCAGGCGAGGACTAAGCTCATGTGTGGTCGATATGTGCGCAAAGCGCCTTCCGCGATCTACGCGGAGCTTTTTGGCGTCGAGTCCGTTCCAGGCGATGTCAGCTACAACGTGGCACCCACGCAGGCGGTGCCGGTGATTCGGGCGGCGGACCAGCGGCGCGAGGCCGTGCTGATGCGTTGGGGCCTGATTCCGTTCTGGTCGAAGGACGGCAAGCAGCGGATTATCAACGCCCGCGCCGACACCGTGCTGCAAAAGCCCGCGTTTCGCGCCTCGGTCAAGAAGCGCCGGTGCCTGGTGCTGGCCGACGGCTATTACGAGTGGAAGACCGAGGGGAAGACCAAGCACCCGTTCTACTTTCACCGCCGCGATGATCGGCCATTCGCTTTCGCCGGTTTGTGGGACACCTGGAAAAGCCCGGACGGGCCGGTGGAGACCTGCGCGATCATCACGACGGACGCCAATGATCTGTCGCGTCCGATTCACGACCGGATGCCGGTGATCTTGCCACAGAGTGCGTGCGGGCCGTGGCTCGATCCCGAGATTGAAGACGCTACGGTGCTTCAGGAGCTACTGACGCCGGTCCCTAGCAAGGAGCTCGAATGCTTCGCGGTAGGGCCGCTCGTGAACAACATGAAGAACAATCGGCCGGAGTGCCTGCAGCGCGTGGCCTGAACCCGCCTAGCCGCGACGCGGAGTCCGCGGAGCGGAGCGCGACGGTTCGCTCCGCGAACTCCGCGTCGCGGTTAAACAATTCTCAATACTCCCGATCCGTCAACTGCCCCGGACGTGGTACCGGGTAGCGGCCGTTGACGGCAACCAGCGGAGCCGGGCCGTCAAGCGTCAGCCGATCGACATTCGGCGCGAACTCGTGCGGACAAGCGAGCATCTGATCGCGGTTGATGACCCGGCCGGTATGGGCTGCCATCCGGCCCATCGCGGTGATCAGGCTCGCTTCGGCGCCCCGGGCTACCTCGTTGTACTGGCGGTTATTGCGGATCGCGTCCATCAAGTGATTCCACTCGAGCTGGTACGGGTTCGGCTCTTCGCGGTCCGCTCGCCAGGTGATGTCAGCGGCCGCGGCGGTCGGGTTCTGCGTCCGCGAGATGCGGCAACGGGCCGGTGTATGGCCGGATATCGAGATCACCGCCGAGCCGCGCGAGCCGTGCGCATAGCTGGCGAATTCGTCGTAGGCGCCGGCCATGGTGCGGCCTTCCAGGAAGAGCTTGGCGCCGTCGGCGAAGGTGTACTCGACCGAGTAGGTGTCGAAGTTCTGGTCGATGTAGTTGCCGCGGTAATGCCGCCCGCCGGACGCTTTCGCGTTGACGGGCCAGGCGTTCTTCATCCAGCAGCATTCGTCGATGTTGTGGATGAGGAAATCGCTGTAGGCACCGCCGGACGCCCAGAGAAACGAGTGGAAACGCTGGATCTGGTAGTGCAACTCGGGGATGTTCGCCGGCCGCGGATCGGAGAAGGCGGTCGCGGTCGGGCCGGCCATCCGGTAGGCACGCATCATGTTGATCTCGCCGATCTGGCCGTCGCGGATACGGCGTTCCAGTTCCTTGCGGGCATCGCAGTGCCGGCACATCAGGCCGACGCCGACTTTGAGGTTGTGCCGGGCTGCTTCCTGGCCGAGCGCGAGCATGCGCCGCGTGCTCGGCCCGTCCACCGCGATCGGCTTTTCCATGAAAACGTGCAGCCGCTTCTCGATGGCATAGGTGAAGTGCACCCAGCGGAAGGCAGGCGGCGTCGCCAGGATCACCACGTCGCCTTCGCGGAGCGTGTCCATGGCACGGCGATAAGCGTCGAAGCCGATGAAGCGGCGGGCTTCGGGCACCTGGACCTGGTTGCGGAACTCGTTCTGGAGGCTGCTGTAGCTACTGTTGAGGCGATTCTGGAAGACGTCGGCCATCGCGGTGAGGCGGGTGGGGCCGCTGGTTTGCAGCGCGTTCTCGGCCGCTCCCGTGCCGCGGCCGCCGCA
>Ga0306920_100011118_pt1 | contig 12126 bp, 10 predicted proteins | sample flu12Cox44000170_FD_204666 | JGI IMG/M metagenome (GOLD analysis project Ga0306920, IMG submission 204666) | Lab enrichment of tropical soil microbial communities from Luquillo Experimental Forest, Puerto Rico - flux4day.12C.oxic.44.000.170 (v2)... | ecosystem: Environmental > Terrestrial >...
GATACGGCCGAACAGTTGGCGATTGATCGCGCGAAAAGACTATTTGGTTGCGAGCACGTCAATGTCCAGCCTCACAGCGGTGCGCAAGCGAACATGGCAGTCTATTTTTCGATGCTAAAACCAGGCGATAAGATTCTGGCCATGAATCTCGCGCATGGCGGCCATCTCACTCACGGCCATCCGGCGAATTTTTCCGGCAAGTTTTACACTGTCTCGCAATACGGCGTTAGCGAGAAGACCGAGCAGATCGATTATGACGCGTTACAAAAACAGGCCGAGGAAGTGAAGCCGGTCATGATCACCGCCGGCGCGTCTGCCTATCCGCGCATCATCGATTTTCCGCGGCTGCGCCAAATCGCCGATTCGGTTGGCGCGATTCTGTTTATTGATATGGCGCACATCGCTGGTTTGGTGGCAGGTGGACAACATCCCAGTCCGATTCCGCACGCACAGTTTGTCACCACCACGACGCATAAAAGTTTGCGCGGACCGCGCGGCGGCATTGTCATGTGCCAGGAACAATTCGCCAAGCAGATCGACGCCACTGTTTTTCCCGGTGTCCAGGGCGGACCGCTCATGCATATCATCGCCGCGAAGGCAGTTTGTTTTCAGGAGGCGCTCCAGCCGCAGTTTCGCGAATACCAGCGGCAGGTCGTGTTAAATGCGAAAGCGCTCGCCGCTGGCCTAGCCAAGCACGGTTATCGCATCGTCTCCGGCGGCACTGACAACCACCTGATGCTTGTCGATCTTCGCCCCAAGGAAATTAACGGTAAGGAAGCGCAGGAAGTTCTTGATCGTGCCGGCATCACTGTGAACAAGAACGGCATCCCCTTCGATACCTATCCGATCTTTAAACCCGGCGGCATCCGCATCGGCACACCTGCTGTGACCACACGCGGGATGAAAGAAGAAGAAATGCTCGACATTGCCGATCTGCTTGCTGAAGCGCTGGCTAATCGCAGCAATGCCGAAGCGCTGGAGCACGTCCGCCAAAAGGTCCTCGACTTAACAAAGAGATTTCCGCTGCCCATTTAGGAAGAATGCGTGCCTTGAAAGTTGTGGGCAGGCGCAAAGCGCCGCGAACACCCGCAGAGTTTCACGCGCTGGGTGCTCGTCTGGATCGTGAACTGTCGATTGTGAAGCCATTTACTCGGAAACGCGGCTTGATTTTCAAAGCGCATACTTGGGATGAACTCGCAAAGTGGGAATCGCAGCGACTTGTCGAGGAACGTGCCCGGCGGCATCAATGAGCGAACAGGCTCCGCTCCTGCGAGTTTGCTCGCTGCTAAATAAGCATGGTGCGCAATATTTGATCGTTGGCGCCCGCGCCTGCTGGCTACACGGGTATGTTCGGGCCACGATGGACGTGGACATCCTTATACCTGAGGACCTCGAAAACCACGCGCGCGTTATCGCAGCGCTTTCAGAGCTTGAGGACCACGCAGCGGCCGAGCTGACGCCACAGGATCTGGTCGAAAACATCGTTGTAAAGGTTGTAGACGAAGTGGAAGTGGACGTGAGTACTCGCGCCTGGAAAGTGAGTTATGCCGATGCGATTGGCACACCGCTAATGGCGACAATCGAAGGCGTCGAAGTTCCCTACGTCGATTTACAAACTTTGATCAAGAGCAAAAGCACTGAGCGCGAGCAAGACAAAGTCGATGTTCAACGATTGCGTTCACTAAGGTAATCCGAATAGGCTGGCGCTCTAAATTTTCTTTCTATCTGGTTTTGAGGAAACTGAGTAGCTTTTATCATCATGCATCGAGCCGCTAATCAACCGAAACCAAACCCGCTCCGGGAAGGGCTTTCCACTCGGCCAGTGCCCCAGCCATGCGCCATTGTGATCTTCGGCGCCACGGGCGATCTCACGCATCGCAAACTTATCCCCGCGCTGTATAACCTCGCGGCCGACGGTGAGCTGCCCGCCGGTGCCGCGATTGTCGGATTCGCTCGTCGCAACAAAAGTGATGACGAATTCCGGCGGGATCTTGAAGAGGCCACTCGCAAGTTTTCCCGGCAACCGGTCCGTGACGAAATTTGGAAGATGTTCGCTCAATCGATTGTTTACCACCAGAGCGAGTTCGACGACGAACCTGGTTACAAGAGCTTGGCCAAACGCCTGGATGAAATCGATAAAAACTACGGCACCCGCGGCAATCGCCTTTTCTATTTTGCAGCTGCTCCAGATCAGTTTGAATCGATCCTCAAGCACTTGAAAGCCGCAGGGTTGAATGAAACGTGCGAGGGAAGCTGGGCTCGCATAATCGTCGAAAAACCGTTCGGAACTGATCTTGGCTCAGCACGCGAACTCAATCGGATCATCCGCAATTCTTTTACTGAGGAGCAAACCTATCGGATCGATCATTTCCTCGGTAAAGAAACTGCCCAAAACATTTTGGTACTGCGGTTCGCTAACGCCATTTTCGCGCCGCTTTGGAATACGCACTACGTCGATCATGTGCAGATCACGGCGGCGGAAACGCTGGGCGTCGGGACACGCGCAGGCTTTTATGAACGCGCAGGCGCTTTGCGCGACATGGTGCAGAACCATCTGTTGCAACTCCTTTGCCTTGTCGCGATGGAACCGCCCACGGATCTGGCCGCTGACAGTATCCGCGACGAAAAGGTAAAAGTGGTGCGATCGCTGCGTCGCTGGTCGCGCAATGAAATCGCTGCCAATGTTGTGCGCGGGCAGTACACCGCGGGCGCCATTCACGGCGAACCGGTTGTCGGCTATCGCCAGGAACAAAACGTCAATCCGGATTCGCAAACGGAAGCTTTCGTAGCGTTACGCTTGTTCATCGACAACTGGCGCTGGGCCGACGTGCCGGTTTATATGCGCGTTGGAAAACGGCTTCCGAAATCGGAAACGGACATTTCCATTCACTTCAAAAGAGCGCCGGCGGTTCTGTTTAATAAGGATTTGAGCGACCTGAATGTGCTCGTGATTCGGATTCAACCCGACGAAGGAATCTCGTTGCGGATTCATGCCAAGGTGCCGGGCACGAGCTTTCGCATCGAGCCCGTCAAAATGGATTTCCACTACGGGACGTCTTTCGGAAAGCCCAGCCCCGAGGCTTACGAACGTTTGCTGCTGGATGCAATGAGCGGCGACGCCACGCTGTTTGCGCGCAGCGACGAGGTCGAGGAAGCCTGGGCGTTCATCGATCCCATCGAAGAGGCGTGGCACGCGAAGGACGCGCCCGAATTGTTCTTTTATCCTGCAGGATCGTGGGGACCAGAGGCAGCGGATGATTTGCTCGCCGGCGACGGCCGGGCGTGGAGGAGACTCTGAGCGATGCCTACGGTAGCGGAAACATATTCGCTTGGGGTTCCAGCCGAGATCAGCAGGATTGACCAGGAGTTGAAAAAACTTTGGCAGGAAGGCGAAGGCGCAATGACGCGCGCGTCGCTTATGAATCTTGCCGTTTACAGCGAAGAATCGGGCTCACTGAACAGCAATACACAGTTGATGGCGAAAATTACTGAGAACCACGCCTGTCGTGCCATCGTCATCGAAGCCGATTGCAGAGCAAAAGAAAACAGCGTTGACGCGTGGATCAGCGCTCATTGTCACGTAAGTCAAGTCGGGCGCAGGCAAGTCTGCTCCGAACAAATTTCATTCTTACTGAAAGGTGGTTGTGCCACTCTGCTCCCGAACATAGTTTTCTCGCATCTCGATTCAGATCTGCCGTTCTATCTGTGGTGGCAGGAGGAATTCCGTGAGCCAATGGATCCGCAACTTTGGGCATGGGTTGACCGCGTAATCTACGACAGCCACGGTTGGAAAGATTTTCGCGCGCAAATGCGCTTGGTGAAGTCTGCAGAACAAGAAGCAAAACAGCGCATCGTGTTCTGCGACTTGAATTGGACGCGATTGGATAATCTGCGCTTCGCACTGGCGCAATTTTTCGATCATCCTGCGTCGCATCATCATTTTGCCGAAATCAGGAGCCTCCGAGTCGACTTCGCCCCCGGCTTCCGATCAACGGCTGTTCTCTTCGCAGGATGGCTTGCGGCGCAATTAAACTGGCGAGCTGAGAAAGCGAAATCGTCGCACGAGCTGCGCTTCATCGGACTATCCGGTCGCGAGATCGATATCGAATTGCGCGAGCGCGACGGCGCACCCGTTCATGAAGTCGCGTTGACGACGGCCGAGGTAGAATTTCTGGTGACCCATGCCAAGTGTGGCGATCTCCTGGAAGTTTCACGCGCAAAGCCCGGTGAAAAAGCCATGCCTCAGCTAATGCCCGCGGGAAAAAATGATCCGGTGAGCCTGATGAGCGAAGAGCTAATGCGCGGCGGGCCGCACGACGTTTACTTGCGCGCGGTGAATTGTGTTCGGGATTTGCTCTAAGAAGGCAATTCGTTAGCAGGCTTTTGTCATTCCGACCGGAGTGGAGGAATCTATAATTCGAAAGCGAATAGTAATCCCACAACGGCGGGAGACTTCGCCCGACATGACACCACGCCGAGTCAATTGCGCGTGGCAGAATCAATGAGCGCGCGCAGCTGCGTAACGTTTTTCTCAACCGAGAATAGCTCCTGCGCGCGCTCGTAGCCGGTTTCGCCCAGTCTTTGCGCCAACGAACAATCATCAATCACTTTTTCGATCGCGCCAGCGAGCCTCACTGCATCGCCTGGTCGGACCAGAAAACCTGTTTCGTTTTGAACAACCATTTCTGGAATGCCGCCGATGTCGGTCGAGACGACCGGTAATCCGGTGGCCATCGCTTCCATAATCACCGTGGGAAGATTGTCCATCCCGCCATGTGGTTCGACCACGCTTGGCAGCACAAAAGCGCTCGCCGCGCCGAGACGCTGCCGGATCTCCCGCTGCGGTTTGGCGCCAGACAGTGCAACGCGATCTTGCAGATTCAGTTGGTCGATTTGCGCGCGCAATTCGTTTTTGAGCGGGCCTTCACCAATGATCTCGCATTGGAATGATTTTCCGACTTCTGCGAGCAATCCGCAGGCGCGAATCAAATCGGCGAATCCCTTTTTTGCGATCAAACGACCCACTGCCACGATCAAGAGCGGCGTAGCGGAAAAATTCGTGCGCCCGAATTCAGCGAGATTCAGGCCGTTGTAAATGCGATGGATGCGATCGGCGCGTTCTGGAAATCGTTCTCGTAGAAATCGCGCGGCATACTCAGTCTCGGTAACAATCACGCGCGCTGTGTCGACGAGCTTATCAAGTCCAATCTCGAAATCTCGAGGCGCGAAAATGTCATTGGCGTGCGCGGTGAAACTAAATGTGATTGAAAAAAATTTGTGGATCCAGAAAGCTGTGCGCGCGGCCATTCCCGCAAAATGCGCATGAACATGACGAACTCCGGACTGTTGCAGGTTCAAGCCGACGTAGACTGCCTGATAAAGCCGAAGGAAATCGGTCCGTCGTCCCCATTCATCAAGCGCGGCGACAATTTCTGAGGCGACCTTTCCTTTTTTTGAAGCCCGGCGCACATCATCCAACAATTCCTTTTCCTCAGGCAGATAATGCACGCGTTTGACAATGCGCGTGTCCCAGCCCTGCGATGGTTCGTCTTTTGGATTTCGAATGGAGAAAATCGGCGGCGTGACGTTCTGCCGATCGAGCTCTGCAACTTCCCGGTAGCAGAACGTCTGTCCGAATGAAGGGAAACGTTCGAACAGATAAGCGAAGTGCATCATCGAAAAAATGACGAATGGCGAATAACGAAACTTGAAATAATGCCAACGCTCGAATGAAGAATGAATTCGTATTCCATCATTTCAGCTGCCGGGTCTCCTAATCGCGCCGAGCAAAAATTTGGAGTGCGCGGACATGTCCGCGCTTTGAAAGCGGCGACGTGTCGCCGCGCTACGAAAGGCGCCAGTTCTGATTTCATCATTCCTTCGCCGTTCGTCATTCGGGCTTCATCATTCTAAACACTGCCGCGCTTTACCGGAATCGGCTTCCCGAATTCATCAACAGCGACCAACGTAAAGACGCCGTGTGTTACGCGACGCTCCTCGCCGGTCATATAACGCGTGACCCAAACCTCCACTGGTATTGTCATCGAAGTTCGGCCAATTTTCTCCACTCGCGCATAACACCTGACCGTGTCCCCTACCCGCACAGGTTCCAGAAACGACATTCCTTCCATCGCCACAGTGACGACTCGCGCTTGCGCGGTTTTCGCCGCGAGAATCCCGCTGCCGAGGTCCATTTGCGAGGTCAACCATCCGCCGAAAATGTCGCCGTTCGGATTGGTATCCTTGGGGATGGCAATCGTTTGAATTACCAGCTCGCCTCTTGGTTCGTTTGCCATTTGCGCGGAGAATACCACAACGTGCAACTCGTTGCGCCGCGGCACGACTGTGTTTTTTGCTGGTGGGCATCTGAATGTGCTTGACGTGTTCCCGGATAACTGGCTGGATTGGATCCGGAGGTGCCCATGAAACGCTTGGGCGAGAATCGTTTTGGCCAGTGGTGCTTGATTGCGTCGATGTTGCTGCTTTTCCAGCCGTCGCTTTCTCCCAGGGACGTCCGGACATTATCTGGGTGCGTGGCGGTCATAGCGATTCCGTCAATTCTGTCGCCTATTCGCCCGATAGCCAGTTGCTCGTATCGGGCAGCAGTGATCGAACGATTAAGATCTGGCGGCGCGACGGAACTTTCATCAAGAGCCTGGCGATTCCGTACGATTCTAATGGCCAGTTGACCGATGTTCGCTCAGTCGCAATCTCTCCTGATGGCACTCTGATCGCTGCGGGAGTCGAGCAATATGACGCGAGCACACAAACAGAATTCGGCGCCGTTCAGATCTGGAGAATCTCAGATGGGCAGCTGGTGCGAAACTTCACTGGTTACGCCGCGGTGGTGAACTCCGTTGCCTTTTCCCCGGACGGACAGTACGTAGCCAGCGGAAGCGGCGACAGATCGGTGAAGGTCTGGCGCTTGGCGGACGGTACGGTTGTTAGCAGTCGTTCCGATCACGCCCAGAGTGTAAACTCGGTGGCGTTCTCTCCGAACGGCCAGTGGCTAACCAGCGGCAGCGATGACGACACCGCCAAACTCTATCGAACCTCAGATTGGGGGTTAGTGCAGACATTCACGGGCCATACGAACGACGTTCTATCGGTCGCCTTCTCACCAGACAGCAAGCGTCTGGCGACCGGTAGCTGGGACGGCACCGTCCGGCTTTGGTCTGTTACAAACGCAAGCGAGCCGTTGTCGCTAATGCATGGCAGCAATGTTTTCTGTGTCGCCTTCTCGCCTGACGGGAAGTTGCTGGCCTCCGGCGCCTGGGATAGAAGCATCAAGCTTTGGGACTCGAAGCGAGGCGTGCTAGTGGATACATTGCTCGGGCATAGCGCTTCGGTGCTTACGCTGGCGTTTACGCCTGACAGCCAAATGCTCGCCTCTGGAAGTTGGTCTCCGGAGTTCGCGATCAAGGTCTGGGGCCCCCCTTCCCAGCGTCCGGAAGGACCGACAGCCAGGAATGGCTTGAGCCCGCTTAATCAGTTGCTGTTCACGGTCACCAACCATTCGAGTTCGATCCACGAGTTGATATTCACGCCTAACGATAAATTGATCAGTGGCGCGGACACGACGGCGCGGTTTTGGGAGGGATTGAACGGCCGCTTTTTGAGAATGATTAGCGCGGCGACCTCTGTGACGACCATGGCGGTCTCGCCGGATGGCCAAGTGATCGCGCTGCCCGGCGCCAACCACACAGTCAAAATCTATCACACAGCTGACGGCACGCTCGTACAGACGTTGGTGGGTCACACCCAAGACATCACAGGTCTCGCCTTCTCACACGATGGAAGCCTTTTGGCATCCGGTGCTTTCTTCGACGGGAACAACGACGTTATCAAGTTGTGGAATGTCTCGAACTGGACACTGGTACGCGAGTTGTCCGGGCCATTTCTTTTTGGGCCATTCATTGCCATTAATTTTTCAGCCAATGACGCGTTCGTCTCGGCCAGTTGCGAGGGCGTACCCGCAGTGTGGCATGTTTCCGACGGCAGTTTCATTCGCACTTTTACCCCCGGTGGGTTGACTCGATTTTCTCCGGACGGAACGCTTCTGGTCGTCGGCACAAATCCTATTCGCGTTTATCGCGCTTCGGACTGGGGGCAGGTCGCTAGCTTGTCAGATCAGAACCAGGCTCTCGCCTTCACACCCGACGGTCATTACCTGGCTGTGGCAGGACGTAGCCAAATTCAATTTTGGCGAGTTTCTGATTGGACGTTGCAGCTTTTTTACGGCCAGGAGCTGGGGTACGCCGGATTTGGGGTCACCTCACTCGCATTCTCAGCAGACGCCACCCGCTTCGTAGCGGTTGCAACGAATCCGTTCCCTTCAACGGGCAGTCATTAAGTTTCATTACAAGATCAGCATGCAATCGCCGAAGCTGTAAAAGCGATAGCATTCGCGAATTGCTTCTTCGTACGCGCGCAGCAGAAATTCACGACCTGCAAACGCGCTCACCAGCATAAGCAAAGTGGAATGCGGCAGGTGAAAATTTGTAAGTAGAACATCGACGACCCGGAAACGATACGGCGGGTAAATGAATAGGTCTGTCGCGCGTTCTTGGGCGACAATTTCACCGCCTGCCTGAGTTGCTGATTCCAGCGTACGAACCGTTGTCGTTCCAACGGCGATGATCCGGCTCGCACTATTGATTTTGGTCGCAGCTTCTTGCGAAATCGAGAAGCGCTCCACATGCATGCGATGATCGGTGATATTTTCCGATCGCACGGGCAGAAATGTTCCCGGGCCGACGTGCAGGGTCACGAATGTGTGCGGGATTTCACCTAGAATTTCCTCCGTGAAATGAAGACCAGCCGTGGGCGCGGCGATGGCGCCGGCCGCATCACCAAAAACGGTCTGATAACGGGCCATGTCCTTTTCATCGCTCGCGCGGGTGATATACGGCGGCAGCGGCATGGAGCCGCCAGCATAAAGATCGACATCTTTGTCCAGGGCGACGATGCGCTCGCCGCGATCTGTGATCTCCTCAATCCGCAAAATGATGTTGTCGATCTTTGCCGTCGCGCCAACCCGCATTTTGCGTCCCGGCTTGACCAGACTCTTCCAACGCTTTTGGCCGACGCGTTCGAGAAACAGAAATTCGACCGCGCCGTCATCCGACAATCGGCGCGCTGGAAGAACGCGCGTGTCGTTTAAGACAAGCAGGTCATCCGCCCGCAGAAATGTTTTCAGTTCGCGAAATTGGCGATGTTCGATTCCCTGCTCGACGCGATGCAGCACCATCATGCGAGAATCCTCACGGCGCTCCAGCGGACGCTGCGCAATGAGTTCCCGCGGCAGATCATGGGCATAATCGGTTAGCTTCGTACTCATCGTGATTAACACCGGACTTCAGGCCGGTGCCTGACTTCACGCAAGCAAGCCGTTTCAACGGCTTCCCATAACAGCGTAAGCCCTTGAAACGGCTGGTGTCCATCACGGCAAACTTCGCCCGCCAGAAGTCCGGTGTTAATAAGAGGCGGGAAAAAAATTGCATGCGCGCGTAAAATTTTGCACGATCGCTGCACATGACAGAGCCAGCTCTCGATTTCGTTATCGCAGCGCTGGAGAAGATCCGCGAGACCAATAATCGTTTTCCGAGCGCATCGAAGACTGTGCTCGCGCGATTACGTACCGTTTCTCCTGTAGCCATTTCCCTGCCTGCCACGCCGAAGTCTAACGAAGGCGGGCGGGAAACGTCTGCGTCGCCCACAGGGCGACGGCTACAACCGCTGCCGAACAAGGCGGAATTACTCGATCCGATTCGCGAGCGCGTATGCGCTTGCACGAAATGCGAGCATCTCGCCTGTTCACGCACACAAACCGTTTTCGGCGTAGGAAATCCGGACGCGGACCTAATGTTCATCGGCGAAGCGCCCGGCGTGGATGAGGATCAACAAGGCGAACCATTTGTCGGACGCGCCGGCCAATTGCTGACGAAAATCATCAAGGCGATGAACCTCGCCCGGGAAGACGTTTATATCGCGAACATCCTTAAGTGCCGGCCGGATATGCCCTCAGGAAGTTTTGGAAATCGCGCGCCCACGACGAAAGAGATGCAAACCTGCCGCCCTTATCTGGTCGAGCAGATCGACGTCATCCAGCCGAAAGTCTTGGTCGCGCTTGGCGCAGTAGCGGTGGAAGGCTTGCTTGGAATGCGAGGCACGATGCGCGAACTGCGCGGGCGCTGGCACGCTTACAACAGCATCCCGCTCATGATAACGTATCATCCCGCTTACTTGCTCCGGAAACAGGAGCCTTCGGAAAAACGCAAGGTTTGGGAAGACATGCTCGAAGTGCTGGAGCGACTCGACCGACCGATCACCGAGCGACAACGAAATTATTTCCTGTGAGAACTATTCGATGCTCGCGCTGTCTTCTCGCTTCGCACGCTTCCAACTGGCGTCGATCGATTTGCGCGACGCTAGTGTGATGGCCAGTGACAAAATCATCGCACGGACTTCGTGGCGCGGAACTTTTATTGTGCATTGCAAGGCCGCGGCTCCAGCGTTCGCTAAAAGAGAAAGTGTACGCGCTCCGATTAATGCCGGCAGAACTGTTGCAGCACGCACGCGCCGGTTTTCAATCGCGCGCGAGTATTGCATCCCGCACTCGAGCCCCGCCTTTGCTTTCTCCAGCCACGTTCGGTAAATCGTCTGAAAGCGTTCTGGTTCGGAGAGAATCTGCGATGCGACCAGATGCGCCACGCTCAATTCGTATTCCGGGAAATAACATCTGCCCGCTCGAAGATCGGCGCCGGCATCGCGTAGCACGTTGATCAACTGAAGCCCCATGCCGTAACGCTTGCCGAGCGCCAGCATCTCGTCTTCGCGCAGCCTCGCGAAATTCTGAACATGCCGAAAACAGAGTCGCGTCCAAAATTCACCGACACAGCCAGCAACCAGATAGGTGTACTCATCCAAATCGGCAGCTGTCCCGAGCGCGCGGATTTCTTGCGGATTATCGAAACGCTGCAGATCGAGCATCTGGCCGTGAGTGATTTTCTCGAGCACGCCGCGAATGTCGTTGCGATCGGCCTGCTCGATCTGATTGAGCCAACCGAGACAATCCGGCAATGACTCGAGGAGTTGCCGTTCGCTCGTTTTCTCCTGTAGCGGAACAAATGCTGCGATCAGATCGACAACGACATCGCGCGAAGCTTTGCCCTGAATCCCGTCCGACAGCATCTTCAGCGTTTCGATCCGCACCGGCACAGAAATTCCCGGTGTGTCGGCAACGCTGTCGGTTGCTCGCGCAAGCAGATACGCCAGCGCGATCGGTTCGCGTAATTGCACCGGTAAGAATCGAATCGAAAGGTAAAATGAACGCGAGACCGAGCGTAGAATTGCTGTCTGTAACGTCTGGGTAGAACGTGCGCTCATGATCTGTAGCCGACACCGATGATGCCGGCAGAGAACATCCGATAACGCGGCCTGCCCATATGGTTGGCCAGGGTCACCGCCCCCGGCTACAAGACGAAGCATTCATCGTCCGATATTTTCTAACTCGATCCGGCTGGGCGCTGAGTTACCGAGTCCGAGCTGACCTGCAAAGTCGATGTAGGCTGCAATTGGGCCGATAGGACGCAGATTCGCGCGTCCGCGCCATTCTTCCAGACGCTTCAAGGCGATGGCGTCTAAAGCCACCGGGTCTTTGCTTGCATATAGCGTCGCATTATGTACCGCGTAGTTCGGCTGAGGCTGCGGGCCACCTGCATATTGCGCAACCAGGCCATCCATCAAACTGAAGACGACTTTCTTCGCAATGAGCGGGTTAGCATAAACTTCTGCAAGACTTTCCGCGCCAAACCGAGACCCTTGCGCAAAACGACGCCAGTTATCGATGTTTGGAATTGTCATGTTGTACATGCAACCGGCGATTCCATTGGTCTCACTGACACTCATCACCGGGACGTTAATGATCTTGGTAACTTCGGTCGCAAGGATCTTCGAAAAGTGGCTTACATTGCTGGTGTTCTCATTATCCGAGAGAACATCCATTTTTCCTACGTCACCGATGTAGTCAAAGTCGCCCCAAACCAGTTTGCCAATCAAAGGCGCAGACAGGACGGCTTTGGGATCATATCCGTCGCGCGGCGCAATTGTTTTGAGCTGGTAACC
>Ga0306920_100011119_pt1 | contig 12125 bp, 4 predicted proteins | sample flu12Cox44000170_FD_204666 | JGI IMG/M metagenome (GOLD analysis project Ga0306920, IMG submission 204666) | Lab enrichment of tropical soil microbial communities from Luquillo Experimental Forest, Puerto Rico - flux4day.12C.oxic.44.000.170 (v2)... | ecosystem: Environmental > Terrestrial >...
GGACTAAACCGCTCTCGCGGTAATTGGTGGCAAGACGTGGAGTAGCAGGAAGCAGGCATCCTGTCTTGAGATTGAGGGGCCAAGAACCTCACCCAAGACAGGAGCCCCCAATGACCGACAAGGCCATCAGTCCGTTACGCCGGCGACTGCTCGACGACATGGCGATCCGGCGGCTTAGCCCCAAGACTCAGCATCAGTATCTCCGCCACGTCAAAAGGTTTGCCGATTTCCTGGGTCGGTCTGCCGACAAGGCCACCCCAGAGGATGTCCATCGCTATCAGCTGTGGCTGGCGTCGATCGGGACGACGGTACCGACCGTCAACGTCAGTGCCACTGCCCTGCGGTTCTTCTTCAAGGTCACGCTGAGACGCCACGATCTTGCTGAGGAGCTCGTCTCGACCCGCGAGCCTCGCCGCCTGCCCGTTGTTCTGAGTGCGGAAGAGGTGGGTCGGCTGCTCGCCTCGGCGACAAACATCAAGCACAAGGCGCTCTTGAGCCTGGCTTACGCCACCGGTCTGCGAGCCTCGGAGGTCGTATCGCTCAAGCTTACCGATATCGATCGTGACCGCATGGTCATCCGGGTCGAGCAGGGCAAGGGGAAGAAGGACCGGTATGTCATTCTCTCGCCCCACCTTCTTGAGCTATTGCGCGAATGGTGGCGGGTGGCGCGCAAGAAGGGATGGATGTCTCCTGGTCAGCCCTGGTTGTTTCCCGGCTACCGCAGGCAGCATACGAGTGCGCGCCAGCTCCACCGGATCGTTCGCTTGGCCGCGGCACGCGCCGGCATCGCCAAGCGCGTCGGCGTTCATACACTGCGGCATAGCTTTGCCACGCATCTCCTGGAGCAGAAGACCGATATCCGGATTATCCAGGTTCTGCTCGGACACAAGAAGCTCGACACGACGGCGCTCTACACCCGCGTCGCCGTCAGCGCGCTCGGCCAGGTGACAAGCCCGCTCGACTTTCTGTTAAAGATGCCCGGCTGACGCGCGGTCGTTGTCACGGCCAGCGGTCGAGGTGGCGGACATCTTCCGCCGCCGCGGGCCGGCTTGGCGTGCCTCTCATGCCGGCCATGTGAGCCTCGGCCAGCTCAAGGTCATGTCGGCGATCGAGCGCTGCCGAACGGCGGAGCTGGGCGGTCATGTCGAGCGCTGCGAGGAGTGCGCCCACCTGCGCATCTCCTACAATTCCTGCCGCAACCGGCATTGCCCGAAGTGCCAGGCCGCCGCTGCCAAGGAGTGGCTGGCCGACCGCCAGAACGAGCTCTTGCCCGTACCCTACTTCCATGTCGTCTTCACGCTGCCCCGACCGATCGCCGACATCGCCTATCAGAACAAGGCGGTCGTTTATGATCTGTTGCTCAAAACCGCCGCCGACACCCTGATCACCATCGCGGCTGACCCCAAGCATCTCGGCGCGCGCATCGGGCTCACCGCCGTATTGCACAGCTGGGGATCAACACTGACCCACCATCCGCACGCCCATATCATTGTTCCCGGTGGCGGCTTGTCGCCAGACGGCCGCCGTTGGATTGCCTGCCGACCCCGCTTCTTTCTGTCGGTCCAGGTGCTCTCACGCCTCTTCCGGCGCCTGTTTCTGCAAAGGCTGACCGCCGCCTACCAAGCCGGGCGCCTGCAGTTCTTCGCCGATCAGGCCGCCCTGGCGGAGCCGCCAGCATTCAACCGTCACCTCGCCGCACTGCGCAAGCGCGAATGGGTGGTCTATGCCAAGCCGCCCTTTGGCGGACCCGGCGCTGCGCTCGCCTACCTGTCCCGCTACACTCACCGGATCGCTATTGCCAACAGCCGGCTCGTCGCCTTCGACGGCGAGCGCGTGACGTTGAAATGGAAGGATTACCGGGCCAAGGCCGACAACCGCTACAAGCTGATGACGCTCGACGTCGACGAGTTCATCCGCCGCTTTCTCATCCACGTCCTGCCCGACGGTTTCCACCGCATCCGCCACTACGGCCTGCTCGCCAATGCCAACCGGGCCGCCAATATCGCACTGGCCCGCCGGCTCCTCGGCGGACCCGAGCCAGCCCCGCCGAGCGGCGAGAACGACAGCACCAAAAATCGTCACGAAGAGGACGAGCGGAACGCTTGTCCTTGCTGCGGCGGACGTATGATCATCATCGAGACCTTTGAACCCGGCTGCCAGCCGCGGCTGTGGCCGATCCCATCGATCGGGCTCGACAGCTCATGACCATCGCACCCCTATCGCCATTCCCCATCACCGGTTCTGTCCCACGCCGCTATCTCACCGGCACTGGCCACCCTCCGCCGACGGCAACCGTCAGCACCGCCTTCGGCTGGCAAAACCCGGAGCATCGAATACCAGATCACTGTGGCGATCGCATCCAGGGTGGCCAAAGCCAGCGTCCCGCTGCTCGTTCAACCCTCGTCCCTGTTTGGAACCGACAAATCAGATCAAGCACCGGCGCCAAATCCCCATAGATCGACACCACCGCCGTCGCGAACTCCCCCGCGGTTTCCTCCCTCGAGGCTTTTCGGACGCCTGCCTCCATGCACCCTCTCGCGCCTGTGCCTGGCAGGCATCCGAAAACCCTTAACGTAAGCGGCCGTTCATTCGGCCGGACGCCTCGCGAATAGTTCATCATCTTGGAAGGAAAGGATTGTTTGCCCTCTTCCCGCGAAAGCGGGCACCCAAGGCAACCGGCGCTTGCGGTTCTTGGCCTCCGCTTCTGCCGGCGCGACGCGGAAAGAGAACAGGAACCATTTATCCCGTTGGCACCGCTGCCACCGCGGCTGCGTCGGGGCCGGCGTCACGGCAGCCGTTCGGGCGCCCACGCGGCGCGACGGAAGGATGGACCCGGTCTTCACCGGGGTGAGGCGGCAATGTGATCAACCCGCAGACTCGCCGGCAGCGTCAGCAGATCGCCGGCACCGCGGTCAGAGGCGAGGTGCGCAGGATCCGGCGTTGGCCAAGCTGCTGGCCGAGCGGATCCTCTTGCACCGCAACCGCCCCGTCGTCCCGCAAAACTCGAATGGCTCCAGGCAACACCTCGACGCACAGCACGCTGAGCGGCGAATTGGCGGGAAGACCAAGGAGGCTGAGCGCACTGCTGATCGACGAAGCTGGGAACGTCGCCACACCGCGCGGCTCGCGGTTCTGACCGTGCGCGGTGGCCCCCGGCCGAGCGCCGACGGGCTGCGGCAACAAGGTCGCCAGCTGGCGCCCGAGCAGGACATTGCGCCGCGACGTGCCGTCGGTCTGCGTCACCTGCGCGTACAGCATGAACCATAGCGCGGTCTGCGGATCGCCGCGGCGCAGGTCGAAGGCCGGCTGGCCGTCGAGCAGTGTCGTCGCATAAGGTGCCGTCACCGTAATGCCGATGTTGGTGCGCAACACGGTGCAAGTCAGCTGTGGAGCTGGGTGCTGAATGCCGGCGACGCGCAGCGGCCGGCCAAAGCGGCCTTGCGCCGTGCTCCATTTCCGGGTGTGCCCAACGCGAAACTCATAGGTCCAGAAACCAAACAGATCGAGCGCGTCGGGCGCGACGCCGGGCGGCAGCGGCAGCAAGAAATGGACCCCATCGGGGCCGCTGGCGGCGGCCTTGGCTGGGATCAACGGCGTCATCGCATCGAGCCCAGCCTCATCGATGTCCTCGCCGGCAAAAATACGGCGCACCGCCTCCGGGTCGATCGCTAGCGGCGGCTCAGGCTCGGTATTGGGCGCATGCCGTGGCGGCAGCAGGTCGACAGCCAGCAGCGGATCAGGGCCGTAGGCGAGGACGCGGGCGAAATAGGCATCGTCGCCCTTGTCTGCGATCGGGGCGTCGAACTCGATCCACAGAAAGCGGTCGCGCGGCGCCGTGCTGGAATAGTCGACCGCCGCGACATAGGAACTCTCGACAATGCCGGTCGAGACGATTTTCGGCGTCTGCTCCGGCGGTGTCGTGATCGGCAGCCGCAACGTGTTGTAATTGACGTTCAAGGCGGGTGCCGTCGGGAAATGCGCGGTAACGGAATAAACCGGGTTCAGCACGTCGGGAAAGGCGTGCGGCGCCGGATGTGGGCTGATCGCGTCGAGAAAGACAAGCCGCGTCGTGCTGCGGTCCGCGGTATGGGTAAGATCGCCAAGTGCGCTGTCGCCCACCGCCGTCGGAAAGGTGAAAGTGCCGATGACGGCACCGTCCCGCGTGACCGTCAGTGCCGGAGCAGAAAATCCTTCCCAGGTCCAGTCGCGCGCGAGATCGAGGGTCAGCGCCACGATCCAATGGTCGAGCAGCTCGTTCTCAGTGGCGAGGGTGAGCGCGCTGCGGTCGGGGGCGAGCGTGCCGCGCAACGCGCCCGATGCCGCGAACACGGTCCGATGGCCCGGGATGCCGGCAAGGGTAAGGCCGTTGTCCACCAGCCCAAAGGACTGGGCGAGGAGCGCCGGTAGGTTGCCGCCCGGCTGCAGCCAGCAGGCGCGGAGCTGGTTCGGCGGGTCGATAGGGAACAGCGCGGCCTCGCTCGCCGCTTCCTGGCGAGTGACAAAGTCGGTGACGATGCCGTCGGGCGGGGTCGGCGTGCCGTAATAATTGCTCTTGACCGCCGAGACCGGCGTCAGGCGGAGGCGGATGTCGCGCGCGGTCGGGATCGGCAGGGTGAGCGCACCATCCGCCGGCGGCGTCATCGCAGCGATGTCATGCGTGTCTACGTAGTCCAGCGCCAAGGTCACGCTCGGATCGGGCCCGGCGGGGAAGTCTTCGACGACCGAATAAACGATGCGCCATTTCGTGCCGTCGAGATCGCCGGGCAGAATTCCCTGGCTGCCGGTATCATGATCGGGAATGGCGGCTTCGACGGTGACCCGAAACCGGTCCACATCGGGATCGGGCACGCCGATCGCCCGGCCCGAGGCCAGCGCCGCGGCGATCAGCGCCGAGAGGCTGGCGCCTTCGAACGTTGCTGTTGGCACGCCGGCGAAGATCGCCTCCGGATAGCCGATATGCGGGCGGCCGACGACGAGCTTGGTGATCGTCCGCACCGGTGACGGCCGCGCCGGCAACGGCGGCGGCGCCGGGGTGGCGGTTATTTCCAGCGCCTTGGGCGGGATAAACCGGCGGAACGGGCAGGTGCCGATCGGCACGAGCCCGGGATGCTCCGGTGCGTCGCCGAGGGTCGGGCCGCCGCCGCTGAGGTCGGCGAGCCGCACGCGGAACTGGAAATCATGCCCATAGCGCGGCGGTGTCACCGGCACGCCCTTGAGCGCGCTCGGCGGCGGCGGCCGCGTGCCGGGGGGCGGCGGCGGGTTCAGCTTGGCTAACGTCTCGTCCGCGGTCACCAGGCTCGTGCCGCGCCAGGCCGCGAAGTAGAGCGGCAGCCAGCCGGGCTCACCGGCGGCGCCCGCGACCTGCGAGCGGATCGGAGCGGGGTTGATAAACAGCTCGCCGCTCGGCGTGCTGCCGGCGCCGGTGGGATTGGCGCCGCTGAACGGCAGGTTTCCGGTGACGGCGCAGAGCGGGTTCCAGGCCGCCGCCGTGGCCTCGCGCACATCGACGCGATAGCCGAGCACGCCAAGCGGCGCCTCCGGATTGTGGCTGGTGTTGGTCGCCCGATCGCGCAACAGCCCGACCGACCGATCGAGCCAGATCGTAACCTGTTCGTCGTCCCAGGCGATCTGCATCCCCGCCTCGGCGCCCGGAGCAAGACCCGTGGTGCCGCCGGTGGCGGTATCGACCGTCGGCGGCTGGTGGCAGTGGATCACCTGCGCGAAACCGTCATCGTAGGTCTGCGCTTCGAGGTCCGGTACCGCGAGGTTGGCGTCGGGGGTTGCGACCACCGGAAACAGCGCCGCGGCGAAGAGCTTGCGGCTCCTGCCGAGCGGCGGCAGCCGGGCAGCGTAGCTGCGTATGACGTCGGGGATGGCGAGGTCGGCGACAAACGGGTTTGCCGGATTGCTCGCATCGATCGCGAAGCTGATCCACGAGACATCGGCGACGAGCTCCGGTGCAATGGTAATCGAGGTGCGATAGACAAAGCCGCAGGCCTCGGCCAGCGCCGGCTGATGCAGGATGTGCGAGATCAGCTGACCCCAGGCGATCGTGGGCTTTGGCGGCGGCAAGGTGATGCCGGGGTCTTGCGCCTTCACCGCGCAGTCATAGCCGTCGCCGATCACAAACAAGGCAGGATCGCGCGGCCGGGAGAACGGGATCGCCTGCATGTAGCTCGGCGGCAGCGCCTTCTTTACGCGCAGGGTCGGCGCCGGCGCGTCCGCTGCGCTGACCTTGCCGGTGGTGATCGTGGCGCCGGCGGGCAGGCGCGCCTGCATGCCGGTGAGGAGGGTCACGGCCCCGGGCGGCGGCACGGCCGAGAACGGCAGCGCAAGGGCGGCGGGCGTGCCGCTCGCCGGCAGCGCCTCGCCGGTCATCAGCCTGATGGTCAGCCGCAGCGTGGTGCCGGCGAATTTGGCGACGCTGCCGACCGGACCAAGCGGGTCGCCGACCGGCAAGACCAAGAGGTTGACAGCCAGCTGGTGCGTCGTCGAATTCCAGGATTGCGGGAACGCCATCAGGCTCAGTTCGAGATTGTCGAGCATGTGCGCCTCCTCCACATCGCCAGCTAAACGTCGGTCCGCTTACACATGGACTGTGAGCTGCGGCGTGTGGACCGACTGCGAGAAGTGCCAGGACCCTTCGAAGTTGACGCTGACGACCCAGCAGATCGAGATGTGGATACCGACCGCGACCGAGGCGAGAAAGGTGATCGTCTCGGCGGGAAACTCGAAGTCCGGCGGCGGCAAGATCGGCGCCGGCGGCGGGTCGATTTTGACGCCGATCGCCGCGGTCAGCGTCAGCGACGCCGACGCCACACCGTCCAGCACATCGACCGAGGCGCGGCCGTTCAAGATGATCATGACGGTGATGGCCGAGCCACTCACCTCGATGCTGAAGCCCAGCGTGACTGAGGCGGAGCCCTCGGCAATCCCGACATCGATTGACAGTCCGAGACCGATGCCGGCCTGGATCGAGAGATCGCGCTTGCTGCCCTTGACGCCGATATCGATCGCGCCGTTGCCGGCGAGCGGCGAGACCACCCAGTTGAACGGCTTGCCCGGATCGCCGATCCCGATGATGAAATCCGCTGACAGCGGCGAGAGGGTGAGGGCAAGGCCGAGATCGAGGCTGACATCGGAAAGATTGCCGAGACCGAGCGGCAATTGCGGCACGGCGAAGGTGTCGCGCACCGTCAGCCTGCCGTTGGACAACGACACGTCGAGACCGGCGCCGAGACCTCCCGGCAGAAAGCTCGCCAGCGCCTGCAGCTTGCTGAATATCGTCTTGAGCGTATCGAGTGCCTTGCCGTACTCGATGTTGAGCCCGGTCAGCCCCGGTTTGCTGCGGTCGTCGGCGGCGAACCCGCCGACGATAGTCAACAGCGGATCGGAGCCGAATTCGAGGATCGTGACCGCAAACGAAATCGGCCCGATCGTCAGCCACCAGTTGCGGCCCTTCGAATCGGACAGGGTGTGCGCCGGGTCGATGTTGAAGCTGATCGTAGCCGGCTTGTTCCAGCCGCCGCTGGCGGTCTTGCCGGCGCCGGTATCGGCGTAGATCAGCTCGATCCGCAGCACGCCGCTGAGATCGAGCAATGTCGTCGGCTGCTCGGTGCCGTGGAAGCTGATCTTCTTGGTGTAGTGCAGCCCCTGCGGGATTGTCTGGAGCTGTTCGACGGCGCCATTCAGAAACGAAATCGTCTTGGCAATGTCGGGGAAGATCCCCGTTGCGCCGAGCAGCGAGCCGAGATCGGCGAGCGCCGGTGCGACACCCGCCGGGAGCTGGATCGACGGCACGGTGCCGGGCGGCGCGCCGCCGCTCAGATCCTTGACCGTCGGCCGCTCGAACAGCGTCTTCTGCGTGCCGGTATCCTGCAGCAGACCATAGAAATTCGTCGGATTGGCCAGCTGCAGCACATCGGCGATATCGGCGAAATGCCAGGTCAGGGGATCGGAATTGGCCTGCACCAGCGGTACCGGGGCGCCCCGCGGCAGCGCTGTCGGCGCGGTAGCCGTCGCGCCACGCTTGCCGAACCCCCAGGCGCCGTCGCGCGGCAGCACCGGCGACGACAGGAGTGCCGCGCCCAATTGCGGCGATCCGCCTTGTGTCATGGCGACGGAGATGGCCGCGCAGCGCAGGGCCGTGCCGGGGGCCGTTGGCGTGCCGCCGATCTCGGCAATGCAGGCAAAGCTGTCGGTGACCGGGCCGACGGCTGCGATAAGCTGTGCCAAATCGTTCGGGCCGGGATCGACCCCCACCGGGGCGATCTGCAGATAGCCGGTCAAATCCCGCGCCGGGATCAGGGTGACCAGGTTGCCGCTGGCATCGGTGAGGCTCGACGGGTTGCCGCCGGCGGTCACCTTCACCCGATGATCGAGCCCGATATCGGCATCGTAGAGGATGCGACGATAGGTGAAACCGCCGGCCGCGACGCTCTCGAATTCGCGCACATTGTGCAGATTGAAGACACCGGCGACGGCGCCGCGATGGACGCGGCTCGGCTGGGACGGGGGATCGAACTGGGGGTTGGGGAACTGGAAGATCCCGGGCTTTGCCTGCTTCCAGCCGGAATCGGTACGCTGCACCCAGCCCGCATTCTGGCGCGCGATCGTTATGGTGCGGACCATGCGCGCGCCGTTCGGATAGACCGTGCTCTGCGCCTTAATCACCTCATAGGCGGTGCGGCCCACCACGGTCTCGAACTGCACCTTGATAATGGCGGGGCCGTGGGCATTCGGCTCAATCCATTCGCTCCAGATACTGGCGCCATAGCCGGCAAGATCGGCGCGCAGCAGCGGCACGCCCCCGTTGTTGGCGAATTCCTGCGTGAAGATGTTGGCGACGTCGCCTTCGGCGAGACTGGGGCCGAGCACCTCGGCGCCGTAGCCGGGCGGCGGACCGGCGGTCGAGAGCGTCGTCGACCCGCCGAATCTCGCGTTTGTCGCGGTCGGGCATGGTGGCTTCAATGTCAGCTGCAAAGCGCCGATACCGGCGGCAAAAGACGGCTGCACCAGCGCGAAGACCCCGCCCTCCTGTGTGAACAGCGGCGGGTTGTGGTCGACCGGCGGCCGGTTCGCCTGGCTGATGTTGGCGATCATCCCGAAGGGCAGGCTGAACTGGGCGCGGAACGAGGCGCCGGCCGCGACGTTGCCGATCAGGCGCAGCAGGACCGGCTCCGGCGCCACCGGCACCAGGGTCTGGGTGTCGACGCCGGGCGCCTCAATCCGCGTCGGTACCCCGTCGGTCGCCGGGAATGCCGCGATCGCACCCGGCGGCCCGCCCTCGTTGACCATCGGCTCCCATGACAGCTGCGGCAGCGCGAAGCTGGCGATGGCGGCGTCGGACATCGCGAGGCTGAGGTCGACAAACCCGGTATCGCGTGGCTTCGGCAGGCCGGCGTCGGATGGGCCTTCGATCAGCACACCAAATAGATCGGCGCGCGTCGAGAGATCGAGCAAGGCGAGCGGTTCGTTCGGCAGGATCGGTGTTTGCGGCGCCGGGACCGGGGCGGGCGGCGCATTGGCGGGTGCCGGCGTGACCGCGATGGCCAACGCCACATTCGTCGCCCCTGGCCAGGTCAGGGTGACGCCGAGCAACCCGATCGCCGCCCGGTCGATTAGCGGCCCGGCCTCGAAGCTAGCGGCATACGGATCGGGCAGGATCGGCAACAGCCACAACGCATCGAGCACGACCGTGACGGTGGCGTTCTCAAAGCTCGTGGCGGCCGGGCTGGCGATCGGGCCGGTCGCCAGAAGCAGCCGCGGCGCATGGACGCCGAGGAGTGCGTTTTCGAGTGCCAGCGAAAACCGTTCGGTCGGTGGCGCCGCCGGCGCAACAAGGATGCTGAGAGTCGTTTTTGCGGCGTCGACCGCAAGAAACAGCGAGCCGTTCCCCGAGATCGGCAATGCCCCGCCATCAGCTGCGACCGGCCGGTCGAGGAACGCGTTGGCGCTGCCGCCAAGGGCCAGCAGCTCATGGCCGGGTGTGGCGAGCAGGCTGGCGAGAAACCCCGCCGGGTTGACCCAGTCGATCGTGCTGTGCAGCCGCCCCGGCGGCCGCTGCGGCCACAGCGTATGGGCGGTGCGGCTGGCGGGACCGGTGCCGCCGGCGACCACGATCAGCTGCGCGGGATCGAGACCGACGAGCCAACCGCCGATACCGGCGCGCCCCTGGCGAACGGCGCAGTTGAGGAAGGCGCCGGCGCCTAGCTCCAGCACCAGCGACCCGGCCCCGCTCGCCTCGCCAAGCGCCGCGATGGTGGTGACGGCGATCGGCAGCGACCAGCCGGCGGCATTGATCCGCGCACTCCCCGTGGGCTCGAAGATCCGCGAGCTGACCTGCGTGAAACCGAAGGCGGCGACATTGGCGGTGAAGGGAAAGAGGATTGCCGGAAACCCGGCGAGAGCCTGCGGCGCCGCCTTGTTCCAGGTGAGGTCGACCGTGCTGCCGTAAAGCCTCAGGCTGGCATTGCCGAGCGCCTCCACATTCGCGGCATTCTGAGTGAACACGAGGGTGATACTTGCCGGCAGATCGATGGTGGCGTCGGTGAGGTCGCCGCCCGGCATGCCGCTGCCCGTTGCCGGCGGGGCCAATGTCGCGGTCAGGGTCAATGTCGCGCCGATGGGAGCGACAAAGGTCGTGCCGACGAGCGTGACCGGTGCGCTCGCCGTGAGCGTGCCGCCTGAAATGCGAAAACCCGAGAAGCTGCCCGCAGCGACGCTCGGCACTAGCAGGTGGGTCTCGAACCAGACACTGCCGGCGCCGAGCGTCAAGGTGGTGGCGCTGACCGGGCTTCCTTCGACCGGTAGCACGGCGAATGGCGACGCCGCGCCATCAAAGGCGAAGGATCTTGATGCCGTGATCGGCAAGACGATGACGAAATTGCTGACGCCGTTGTGGTCGATGAACGGGCCGAGCTCTTCGCTCACCTGCATCCCGCGCACCGCAGCCGGGTCGCCGAGCGGGTTGGTAGGCGCAGCTGCGAGCGGATTTCTGACAAAAGCGATCTCGCGCTCTGGCGATGGCGCCGGTGCCTTGTCGGGCGCCACGGCGGTCGCGGCGAGGAGCGTCCGGGCCCGGTCGAGATCCGTTTGCCGGGTGCCTGGTCCCAGCCGGAAAGTCAACGGATCGGCAACGATCGCATTGGACACGGAGCCCTCCCTTGGTGTTCCCGTGGGATAGCGGCCGGGGAAATTGGTTTATTTTTTGCCGGTGCCGCCATGCGCCCGGCGCAAGCCGGGAGCACGGCCGCTATAGCCTGCCGGTACGCGACGATGTGTGAGCTAGCTCACACATCGCGAATTTATCCTGGCGCCACGGGCGCGCGGTTCGATCCTTCCGGCTTCGCAGCTTGATCGTCACGTTGAGATCTCTGGCGTGCTCGACGGCATTCGCATTCTCGATTTCGGATTGCGCCAGCTGTGGCGCACTGCTCCGTCCCAAGCTTGGCGATTACTGGGTGTTCTGATGTTACGGTTCCGTACCCTGTCCGCCGATCCAATCGAAACGATGTTGCGGCGAGTAAATTTTGACCCTTTATCGCGCCCCTACGTTGCAAAGCTTAAAATCTTCGCACGCGATCACGGGGCTGCCGGAGCAATCAGTTAGCTTGCGCGTAAACCCGGTGCGAAGATCGGCTAACCACCCACTGGGGCAATGCAGACACCGACCGGCAAGGTCGGCTAATGGGATGGACCGGCTGCTTCCCCGGTCGAGTTAGCCTTTAGCGGCTAGCCGCGATTCAACAGGAGAAGCAGCGATGAAGGCGAAGACGGAGACCACGACGGCATCACTGGCGGTAGTCGGTGTCGACATCGGCAAGGAGGTTTTTCACCTCGTTGGGTTAAACACCGATGGGACAATTGCCTTTCGCCGTAAGATCAGGCGGTCGAGCCTCAAAGATGTGTTCGATCAGCTGCCACCGTGCGTTGTGGGCATGGAAGCCTGCCTGAGCGCGCATTTTGTCAGCAGGACGTTGCGGACCCTTCGTCACGAGCCGCGGATTATCCCGGCGATCTACACCAAACCCTTCGTGAAGGGGCAGAAGAACGATTACAACGATGCTGAGGCGGTCGCCGAGGCAGCGCTGCGGCCGAACCTCCGTGTGGTCCAGGAAAAGAGC